>Ga0194119_10002035_pt1 | contig 35367 bp, 38 predicted proteins | sample TA2MahC100mmetaG_FD_148620 | JGI IMG/M metagenome (GOLD analysis project Ga0194119, IMG submission 148620) | Freshwater microbial communities from Lake Tanganyika, Tanzania - TA2015018 Mahale Deep Cast 100m | ecosystem: Environmental > Aquatic > Freshwater > Lake | place: Tanzania: Lake... | reverse complement strand
TCGCCGTCCACCCTGTTCTGCACATAGACCTCGAAGCCGCCGGCGGTGCCCAGGCCCATGATGGGCGGCGGGTTGAACACCAGGCCGAGACCGTCCGGCAGCATCATGCCGGCGCCCATGAACCTGCCGGCCAGCTCGCCCGCGCTGGACTGGCGTTCGTTCCAGGGTTTCAGCGGAATGAAGATGGTGCCGGCGTTGGGCTTGTTACCGCCGCCGATGAGGTCGAAGCCGGAGACCACGAAAGTGTGGGCGACGGCGGGGTCGCGCATGAGCGCCTCGCGCAACTGCTCGCCGGTGGCGGCGGTGCGTTTGAGGGTGGCGCCGTCCGGCAGCAGGAGAGCGGCGATCAGGTAGCCCTGGTCCTCCTCGGGTACGAAACTTCCGGGGATGCCGCGCAGCAGCCAGGCACCGGCGCAGATGACCAGGCCGAACAGCGCCAGGCCGACGATGCCGGGCGCAGTGTGAGGCCCACGGTGGCCACGTAGGAGCGGGTGAAAGCCTCGAACAAGCGGTTGAAGGGCCGGAACAGGCGCGATTCCTTGTGCCCGGGCTTGAGCAGCAGGGCGCACAGGGCCGGCGTCAGGGTCAGCGCGACGACGCCGGAGATGACCACGGCGATGGCCACCGTCACCGCGAACTGGCGGTAAAGGGTGCCGGCGATGCCGCCCATGAAGGCGACGGGAATGAACACCGCGCACAGCACCAGGACGATGGCGACGACCGCGCCCTGTACCTCCTTCATCGCCTGCAAGGCGGCGTCGAAGGGTTTCAGACCCTCGGCGATGTGCCGCTCGACGTTTTCCAGCACGACGATGGCGTCGTCGACGACGATGCCGATGGCCAGCACCAAGGCGAACAGGGTCAGGGTGTTGATGGAAAAGCCGAACAGCCACAGGCCGGCGAAGCTGCCGATGAGCGAGACCGGCACCGCCACCATGGGAATCAGCGTCGCCCGCCAGCTTTGCAGGAACAGGTAGACCACGCCCAGCACCAGCAGGACGGCGACCGCCAGGGTGTGCTCGACCTCGTATATCGAGGCGCTGATGAAGCGGGTGGTGTCGTAGGGAATGATGTAGCCGAGCCCCTCGGGGAATTTCTTCTTCAACTCCTCCATCTTGGTGTTGACCCGCTGCGCGGTTTCCAGCGCGTTGGCGCCGGTCTGCAGGAACACGCCCAGGGCGATGGTGGGACGACCGTCCAGGGTGACGCTCTGCTCGTAGCTGTTGGCACCCAGTTCGATGCGCGCCACGTCGCGCAGGCGCAGCAGGCCGTCCGGGCCGCCGGCGCGGAGGACGATGTCGCCGAACTGCTCCGGGGTCAGCAGGCGGCCCTTGGCGGTCACCGTGTAGACCAGCACCTGGTCGGCCGGCGCCGGCTCCTGGCCGATCTTGCCGGCCGCGTTCTGCGCGTTCTGGGCGCGGATGGCGGCGGCGACATCGCTGGTGGTGAGGCCCAGTTGCGCCATGCGGTCGGGCTTCAGCCAGATGCGCATGGCGTAGTCCTGGGCGCCGAAGACGACGACGTCGCCGACGCCCGGCAGCCGCTTCAGCTCGTCGGCGATGTTGAGGCTGGCGTAGTTGGACAGGAACAGGGTGTCGTAGCGCGCATCCCGGGCCTCCATGCCGATGACCTGCAGGAAGTCGTTGGAGCGCTTCTGCACGAGCACGCCGTTGCGCCGGACCTCCTCGGGCAGGCGCGGTTCCGCCGCTTTCACCCGGTTGTTGACGTTGACCGTGGCCTGATCGACGTCGGCGCCTACCGCGAAAGTGGCGGTGATGACCACGCTTCCGTTGGCCGAGGACGAGGACTCGAAATACGACATGCCCTCGACGCCGTTCAACTGTTCCTCGATGGGCGCGGCGACGGTGCGCATCAGGGTCTCGGCGGAAGCGCCCGGATAGGTGGCGGTGATCAACACCGTCGGCGGCGCGATCTGCGGATACTGGGCGACTGGCAGCACCTGCGCGGCAACCAGGCCGGCGATGACGATGATGATGGAGATCACCGCCGCGAAGATGGGGCGGTGGATGAAGAAGCGGGACATCGCGATCTACCTCAGCCCTTGGCCGCCGGCTTGCCGGTACCACCCGCCCCCGGCGGCTGGCCCATCCCCGCCGGCATCTCGCCCGGCTTGTGCGGCAGCACCGACGCGCCGGGACGCAGCTTCATCAGATTGTCGACGATCACGCGGTCGCCGGCCTGCAAGCCTTCCAGGATCACCCAGTCTCGGCCCAGCCATTCGCCGGCGACCACCGGACGCGGTACCACCTTGTCGTCGGCGCCCGCCAGCATGACCATGCGCCCCAGCTCGCTCTCCAGCACGGCCGCCTGCGGCACCAGGAAAGCGTTGTCACGCTGACCCGCCAGCAGGCGCACGCGCACGAAATGGCCGGGCAGCAGGCGGCCGTCGGGATTCTCGAATTCGGCCCGCATCGCCTGCGTGCCCAGGCCCGGATCGATCTGTCCGGCCAGGAAATTCACGCGCCCGCGGCGCGGATAGAGGGAGCCGTCCGCCAGCACCAGTTCCACGCCCTGGATGGAGCGGGCGTGCAGGCGTCCGCCCGGCAACTTGGCGACGTCGCTCTCGGCCAGGCTGAAGCGCACCCACATGGGGTCGGACTGGTGAATGGTGGTGAGCAGGCTGTCCGCCGTGCCGGCGACGATGAGATTGCCCTCGGATTTCACCGCCCGCCCGCTCTGCCCGGAGACCGGCGCGGTGACCGTGGTCCAGGACAGATTCAGCTCGGCTTGGCGTACCGCCGCCTCCGCCGCGCGCACCGCCGCGCGTGACACCGCGTCGAGCGAGGTGGCGTCATCGAACTCGCGGCGGCTGATGGCCTGCCGCTCGAGCAGACCCTTCATGCGAACGACCTCGCGCGCGGCCTGCTCGGCGCGTGCGCGCGCCTCCTCCAGGTTGGCGCGGGCCTGGGCGAGGGCGATCTCGTGCGGCGCCGGGTCGATCTGGAACAGCGGCTGGCCGGCGCGCACCGGCATGCCCTCCTCGAACAGGCGTTTCAGCAGCAGCCCGCCGACGCGTGCGCGCACCTCGGTCTCGCGGGCGCCTTCGGTCTGCGCCATGACTTCGACGGCGATGGGCACGCGACTGGGCTGGACCTCGATCACCGTCACCGGCAGCGGGGGCATGCCGCCCTGCCCGTCTTGCTGGCCGCGCGCATCGGCCCCCGGGTCCGCACAGCCAAGCAGGACTCCGAGCAGCAAGACCATACTTGTGCCAGCCAGGACGCTGGGATTGCGGACGTTGGGGTCGGGCATGATTACGACTCCGCATGGAGGAACAGGGTCCCGGCAGTATATACAACCATGCATGTATGTAAAATGACGGGCATCTCAATCGCCTTCGAGGATGCGCAGGATGACAACCGGCTTCGAGCGAATCCGCGCCATGCGGACAACCCCCGCGAGGCGCCGCCATGGCGCGTAAGACCAAGGCCGAGGCGGAACTGACCCGCCAGCAGATCCTGGAGGCGGCGCTGCACGCGTTTCACGTCCGCGGCGTCAGCCGCACCACCCTGGAGGAAGTCGCCAAGGCCGCCGGCGTCACGCGTGGCGCGGTGTACTGGCATTTCGCCAACAAGACGGAACTGTTCTTCGCCATGCGCGAGCAGATCTCCCTGCCCCTGCTGGACAAGGGCCACAGCCTGATCCTGGCGGAAAATCTGGCCGACCCCCTGGACGGCATCGAGCAAAGCATCCTGGCCTTGTTCCAGGCCATTCTGGAAAGCGAACGCGTGCGGCAGATGTTCGAGATCATCTTCCTGCGCTGTGAATACGTGGATGACTTCGCCGGCGTGCTGGAGGAACTCAACAAGCCCGGCCTGCAATTCCTGGTGGACGCCGAACTCGCCTATCGGCGCGCGCAGGCCAAGGGCACCTTGCGCGACGGCCTGGATCCGCGCGCCCTGGCCATGGACACCCTGGCCTTCGTGCGCGGTCTGTTTCACCAGCTGCTGGCAAGCCCTGAGGAGCGGGAATGGCCGCGACGCATTCCGGCCATGGTGCGCGCCCACGTCGCCCTGCGCCGCGCGCAAAGCCCATGCGACCCAGCGGCAGCCGAATCGGCAGGCGCCGCGCTGCCGAGGCGGACGCGGCGTCAGTAGAAATTCCGCCGCGGGCTCAGCGAATGCGGTCGAGCGCTCCGGCCGGGCGCCGGGCCAGCAGTTCCGCCGCGGCCTTCTGCGCCTTGGTCATCTGCTCGTCGTTCAGGGTCTTGGCCACCATGCCTCGCCAGTCACCGGCCACGGCGTAGCCCAGGCGGGCGGCAACGTCGAACGCGGCAAAAGCCTGGATGTCATCCCGCGGCACCACGACGCCACGGTAATAAATCTGGCCGAGCGCGAAATAGGCGTCGGCCACGCCCTGGGCGGCGGCCTTGCCATACCACTTGTAGGCTTCCGCCAGGTTGGTGGCGGTGCCCTGCCCCTGCTCCAGCATCAGCGCCATCTGGTATTGCGCCAGGGCATGACCGCTCTCGGCCAGGGGGGTGACCATGGCGAAGGCCTTGGGGTAATCGGCGCAGCCATAGGTATGAATGGCCTTGTCGAAGGCATCCTCCTCGGCCAGCGCGGGGGCGTTGGCCATCGCCAGAGCGAGCGCCAGCGCCGCAATTGCCTGCTTCCTCATCGGGTACTCCTCCTGTTGGTTGCGAACGCGCGCGCTCCGGGTCGGCACGGCGCCATCATATCTCCGCAATCGCGGCCCGTCCCTCAGATCGCCAGAGGACGCTCGGCGCCGAGCGCGCTCCAGCCGCGCGCCAGACGATAGAGCACCCAGATGCCGACGCCCAGCAGGAGCACGATGGCCGCCGGGATGCCAATCAGGGTCAGGGCCAGCAGACCCGCCACCAGCATCCAGACGAGGGCATACCAGAAGGTCCGCATCTGCCAGCGGAAATGCGAATCCAGCCAGCTCTCCCGCACTTCCCCGCGGTTCATGAAATTCAGCGCCACGGCGATGATGGATGGCCATCCGGACAGGAAGGCGGTGACGATGAAGGCGGCGCTGACCAGACCGGTCAGGGCGCTGAAGGCATGCAAGGCGTACATCACGTGGGTCAGCTTGATCATGCCGGGCTTGGGCACCAGGGTCGCGCGCATGAGGGGGTCGTCGGGCATGAACCTTCTCCTGTGGTTAACACCGCCATCTTAGAGCGAATTTCAGCGGGAATCAGGCCGCCTCGACGCGGATTTCCGTGCCGTCGCATTCCACCCATTGTCCGGCGCGAATCTTCGCGGTCTTGCGGCTTTCCGGCTGACCGTCGACGCGTACCCGCCCGGAGGCCACCAGGGCCTTGCCCTGGCCGCCGCTGTCGGCAAGGCCGACCAGTTTCAGCAAGTCGCAGAGCGCGACGTAGTCGCCCCGCAATCGGAATTCGAGCCTGCGCATGCGGACGCGGGCGCTCAGCCCGTCTCCTCGCGCAGGAGGACCGGTTCGACCTGGACGGAGCTGTTCCCGTCCGTCACCCAGGCGATCCCGTCCTGGATGCTGCATTGCAGGCGCATGCCGCGCACCGCCATGGCCGCCAGCGCGCGGCTGGCCTCCTGGGGCAGGGCGAGGACGCGCAGATTGTCGAGGCGTTCCAGGTCGGCGCCGGCCTGCCGCCACCAGACCTCCGCCTGGCGCCCGCCGTAGGCGACGATCACCACGCGCCGCGCGCGGTTGCAGGCCTTGCGCACCCACTTCGGGTCCGGCAGTCCGACGTCGATCCAGCGTTCGATGGCGCCGGTCGCATCCCTTTGCCACAGCTCCGGCTCGTCATCGACGCAGAGTCCCTTGCCGAAGGCGAGGCCGTCCTCGGCGAACAGGGCAAAGGCGAGCAGGCGGACCATCATGCGCTCGTCGGTCTCGGAAGGATGCCGCGCCAGGGTGAGGCTGTAGGCCGCGTAATGCTCGCGGTCCATGTCGGCGACCTCGAGTTCGGCCTTGAAGATGGTCGCCTTGAGCGCCATGCGTTGCGGCCCGGCTAGTTGGGTCGATGGGAAGGATGGCCGGCGACTTCCTGGACCAGCACCCAGGGCGCCACCACCACGGCCCAGAAACGGCTGCCGGCGGCGTGCCAGAGGCTGGCCTCGGCGGCGCCGGCGTGGGCCACGCGGCCGTTCGCCAGCCAGTCGCGCAAGGTCGCCGCGTCATCCCGGGCCATGGCCAGGGCGACGTCGAGCAAATCGACGCCGGCCGCAACCCGGATCACCACGCCGCGCGCGAAATGGCGCTCCAGTTCAGGCCAATCCAACTGTCCGGTGTCGCTATTCAGCTTGGCGCGCAGGATGGCGTCGTCATCGATCATGGGTATCGCCGGGAGGGCAAAGCAACGATTGTAGTGCCCCACGGAGGTCTGCCCAAGCAACGCGCAAGCACTCGCAAGACGAGATCTAGCGGGAATGCTAGGAGCCTGCGGAACGACGGCTCAAGGCCTTGCCGTTCGCCCGCCGGTCATGGCCATCACCGGCCCGCCTGTCGTTCATAGGCTGGCGCCGTTCGTAGTTGGGCAGCCGACGATCGACAACGTACGGCCCCGACGCCTGGGCATTCTCCGCCGCGCCGGTGACCAGTTCGACCTGGGTCTGGCTCCATTCGCGCACGAAGACTTCCCGCTCGATCTCTTCGACCTGGATTTCCTGAGTATGGGAAAAGCGGGCAAGGTTCTGCAGCCCATCGTCCTGGCGGGGCGCGGGATGGCCAAAACTTATGTCTTCACGAGCCAACCGCGAGGCACGCGCCCCTGGTCGCATGGCGCGACCGACCACCCCCAACAGGGTCGCCAACCACTTACGCTCGCCCATCGCCAATCCCCCATTTTCCAATTTGCCACGTATCCCAAAACGGGACGCTGTACATCCAAATTCCCACCCTTTCAGTTTCAGGGTAGCAAATCAGTGTCGAACCCGCCCGCCGCCGGGTCCGTCCAGCCCAGATCGACCAGTACCCGCGTGTAATCCGCCGCCGGCGGCGCCCGCACATCGAGGGGCTGGCCGGTCACCGGATGCCGCAGCCGCAGCCGCACCGCCGCCAGCAGCAGGCGGCGCGAGCCGAACAGCTCGGTGAACAGGCGGTTGTGGCACCCCTTGCCGTGGGTAGCGTCGCCGATGATGGGATGGGCGATGTGCTTCATGTGCCGGCGCAACTGGTGCCGGCGCCCGGTCAGCGGGTGCAGTTCCACCAGGGCATAGCGGCTGCTGGGATAGCGGTCTACGCGATATGGCAGTTCGGCGCGCGCCAGCAGGCGGAAATGGGTGATCGCCGGCTGCGGCGCGCCGCCGGACGCTACGCCGGCACGGGCATCCGCCATCGGCGCGAGGGGATGCTCCACCACCCCGGCCTGCGGCGGATGTCCGCGCACTACCGCGAGGTAGCGTTTGTCCACGGCCCCAGCCATGAACTGGCGGCCGAGTTCGCGGCCCACCTCGGGGTCGAGGGCGAACAGCAGCACGCCCGAAGTGCCCTTGTCCAGCCGGTGCACGGGATACACCGGCCGGCCGATCTGGTCGCGCAGCAGTTGCAGGGCGAAGCGGGTTTCGTGGCGATCGAGGTCGCTGCGATGCACCAGCAGACCGCTGGGCTTGTCGATGGCGATGAGCCAGTCGTCGCGATGGAGAACGGGCAGATCGCTCACGTTCGCGAAGCCTTGGCGGAGCGCCGGCGTCGAGCGTAAGGTAAGCGCCATCGGCCTGGGAGCGGCACATGAACATGGACGAACGCGAAGGCATGCTGCGGGACATCTGCCGCGAGGCGGAACTGACCCGCCACTGGCTGGGCAAGGATGTCCTCGACGCGCGGGTCATGGCGGCCCTGGCGGCGGTGCCGCGCGAGGCCTTCGTTCCTGCCGGCCTGCGGCCGCGCGCCTTCGACAACGGCCCGCTGCCCATCGGCCACGGCCAGACCATTTCGCAGCCCTTCATCGTCGCCCTGATGACTGACCTGCTGCGGCCGCGCGCCGGCGACACGGTGCTGGAAATCGGCTGCGGCTCCGGCTACCAGGCGGCGGTACTGAGCCGGCTGGTGCGGCGCGTCTACAGCCTGGAGATCGTCCCCGAGCTGGCGGCCGCGGCCGCCGCGCGCCTGGCCGAACTGGGCTACGACAACGTCGAGGTGCGCCACGCCGACGGCTATGCCGGCCTGCCGGAACACGCGCCCTACGACGGCATCCTGGTCACCGCCGCGGCGCCGCATGTGCCACCCGCCCTGCCGGAACAACTCGCGCCGGGCGCCCGCCTGGTCATCCCGGTCGGCCGACAGGGCTGGTCGCAGGAACTGCGTGTGCTGGAAAAGCGCGCCGACGGCGGGCTGGATGCCCGGACCGTGCTGGACGTCGCCTTCGTGCCCCTCACCGGCCCGCATTGCGACGGCGATTAGCGCGCCGGAACCACCTCCACCTTGTTGACGAAGTAGATGCTGGGGAAGGTGCGCTTCAGCGTCTTGCTGTGGAAATCGCGCATTTCCAGGCCCTCGTCGAACTGGATCACGTCGCCCGCCTTCACGGCGATGATGGTCGCCGCCAGCCAGCGCGTCTGCTTGCCCTGGGAAACCTCGAGGTAGGTATAGGGCGGCGACTTGATGGTGCTCACCACCTTCGCGGTCTGGGTCAATGCGGCCGGCTTGCCGGAGGGGGGGGTGGCAAAGGCGGGGACGGCAAGGAACAGGGCGAACAGCAGGGACAGGATTTTCATGTGGACTCCGCGAGGGTGGCGAAAGGAACGGCGGCAAAACAGGGGGGCATGATACCGCCGCCCCGGTGGCCGGAGCGGCGGCCGCACCCGAAAAAAAGGCCCGCCGAACCAGCGGCGGGCCGAACACGCGACGAGAGGTGACGCGATCAGGCGGCGGCGGCCTCGGCGGCGGGCAATTGCGCCGGACGGGTCTCGCGCTTGCCGATGGTCATCAGGTCCCAGGCCAGCAGGACGAAACCGGCGGCGAACGACCAGCCGGAGATCATCCGCCAGGTCATGGCCTGCTGGAACCACGGTCCGGCCTGGGCTTCGAAGTAGGCCATCCAGGTGGAACCACCGATGGCGCGTTCGATGTGGGATTGCTCGTAGCCGGCGATGAGCAGGGCCATGGTCATGCCGATCATGCCGGCGTGCAGCAGGAACATCGCCCATTTCCATCTCCAGGCCCCGGCCATGTTGCCGCTCATCCAGACGTTGCCGCGCCATTTCTGCACCGCCAGGTAGATGAAGGCGATGACGATGGTGGCGTAGGCGCCGAAGAAGGCCAGGTGGCCGTGCGAGGCGGTCCACTGGGTGCCGTGAGTGTAGATGTTGATCTGCGGCAGGGTGTGCATGAAGCCCCAGACGCCGGCGCCGAAGAAGTTGCCGAAGGCCTGCGCGATCATCCACGCCAGGGCGGGATGGTTGGCGCTCTTCATCTTGTGATGGCCGGCGTCGAACACCGCGTGCACCACCATGGCCACCAGCGGGATGGGCTCCAGGGCGGAGAAGAAGCCGCCGATGGCGAGCCAGTACTCCGGCGTGCCGATCCAGAAGTAGTGGTGACCCAGGCCCAGGATGCCGGAGCCGAACAGCAGCGCCACTTCGATGTACAGCCAGGTCTCGACGATCTTGCGGCGCACGCCCATGGTCTTGATCAGGCCGTAGGCCAGCAGGCAGCCGACCAGCACTTCCCAGGTGGCTTCCACCCAGAGGTGGATCACCCACCACCACCAGTGCTGATCCATGGAGATGTTGGGGGTGTACCACATGCCCGCCAGATACAGGCCGGCCAGGGCGACCAGGTCGAACACCAGCACCCCGCCGATGCCGGTGAAGCGGCCCTTCATGAAGGTGGCGGCGACGTTGTAGAAGAAGATCAGCACGCACACCACGATGCCGATGTCGGCCCAGCGCGGCGCCTCGATGTACTCGCGGCCCTCGTTGATGAGCCAGATCGACTTCAGCTCGCCCGGACCGGTCTGCACCAGCAGGTAGACCAGCACCACCACCACCACGGCCAAGGTGAACACCCAGAACATCAGGTTGCCCAGGCCCAGGCCGACCACCGGCGTGCCGGATTCATCCTCCAGTATCCAGTACACCGCGCCGATGAAGCCGAACAGCAGCCACACCACCAAGGCGTTGATGTGCAGCATGCGGTTGACGGAGAAGTCGAGGATGCCGAACAGGAAGTCCGGCTTCAGGTACTGGATGCCGGCCAGCATGCCGAACAGGACCTGGGCGCCGAACAGGGCGATGGCGACGGTGAAAAACTTCACCGCCAGTTTCTGTCCGCCGTTGAGATTGGCGGAACTGAGGGTTCCAAGAGCTGCCATGTGTATCTCCTTACTGTTGAACCGGGGCGGCGGCGGCATCAGCCGGAGCGGCGGGCGCCGCGTCGGGAGCGGGGTCGGTCTGATCGATGGGCTTGAAGTTACGCGGGAAGCCGTTGGTGTCGATCGATGACATCCACTTCAGGAAGGCCACCGTGGCGCGCGCTTCCTCCTCGGTGATGCCCAGGTTGGGCATGCGGCGGCCGAGGGAGTTGTACAGGTAATCCTGAGGATTCATGAGGAAGTCCACCATCTGCTGCTCGCGCAACTGCTTGGTGCCCCAGGTAGGGTCCAGCCAGGACTTGGTGAGGTCGGGCGCGTAGTAGGAACCGTTGCCCAGCAGGGTATGGCAGTTCATGCAGTTCTTCGCCTGGGTGGTGAGCTTGCCCTTGCTGACCAGGGCCATGGCCTCCTCCTCGGTCAGCTTCTTGCCGAACAGCGGCTCCTCCGGGCCGATGACCGGCACCTGATGGTTGCGCTTCTCGTCGAACACGTAGTCGATGCGGTTGTTGATCACCGAATAGGCCGGCACGCGTTTGCCGCCGGCGGTGATCTGCTTGACCGTGTCGAAGGTCAGAAAGATGAGCACCACGGCCGAGCCGGCCGTGATCCAGACGGCCATCTTCTTCCAGAAGGATTCCGATGCCCACCAGAGCGTTTGCGTTTGCGTTTGCGACATGTGAATGCCTCCTTAGCGCGGTTGAGAAATCTTCACCATCTCGTCCTCCTCGGCGTGGGTGCCCACGCAGAGATGCCAGATGGCGTGGGGAGCGAAGAGATAGCCGACGAGCATGAGCAGGACGATGAAGGTCCAGAAGCCGCTGTTGAACAGGTTGGCGGCATAGCCCAGGGTAACCACCGAGGCGGCCAGGCCCAGGTAGGCGGCGTAGGCCATGGCCATCAGGCGCGGCCGGCCGCGCACCCGCGACCAGGCGAACAGCAGGGCGTAGAGGGCGCCGAACAGGATGACCGACGCGGCGCTGAAAAAGACCGTGAAGAAATTGGCGAGATGGACGGGTTCGACGATCACGACGCGCTCCTGGCTCGTTGAGGTGCGGCGCATTGTAGGGGCGGCGAACTCGACATGCGTTTGACAATCGTCAACCGCCAACCGACCCGGTTGACAAACATCAACCGCCCCACTTCCCGGTTGATAAACATCAAACCACCAGCCCGGCGAAGGCCGCATCATTGCCCCCCACGCGATGCAGGTTTTATTTCCAGCCACACGGCTGTTTTCAGGAGGGCAATCCCATGAAGCGAGCAGTACGACAAGGTTTGATGCTGGCGGCTCTGCCGCTGGCGGTTTCCATGGCCTGGGCGCAAACCCAGACCCACACGGCCAAGCCTGGCGACCAGTACATGGCGGGCGCCGGCGCCGGCGCAGGCAAGATGGAGATGTACCAATCCACCGACCCGAAGGCGCCGGCCATGACCAAGGAAGAGTTCGATGCGGGTCGGCAGATCTACTTCGACCGTTGCGCCGGCTGCCATGGCGTGCTGCGCAAGGGCGCCACCGGCAAGGCCTTGCTGCCGGACGCCATGCAGAAACTCGGCACGGATACCCTGAAGGTGTTCACCGCCTTCGGCACGCCCGGCGGCATGCCCGGCTTCGGCACCTCGAACGAGATGACGGAGAAGGAAATCGACATCATGGCCCGCTACATCCAACATCCGGCGCCCACCCCGCCGGAATGGGGCCTGAAGGAGATGAAGGCGTCCTGGAAGCTGCTGGTGCCGCCGGAGAAGCGGCCAAAGAAGAAGATGAACAACATCAACCTGGAGAACCTGTTCTCGGTGACCCTGCGCGACACCGGCGAGCTGGCCCTTATCGACGGTGATTCGAAGAAGATCATCACCATCCTGAAGACCGGCTTCGCGGTGCACATCACCCGCTTCTCCGGTTCCGGCCGCTATCTCTATACCACCGGCCGCGACGGCCTCATCAACCTGATCGACCTGTGGATGGAAACGCCGGAGACGGTGGCGATCATCCGCACCGGCTCCGACGCTCGTTCGATCGACACCTCCAAGTTCAAGGGCTACGACGACAAGATCGCCATCGCCGGCTCCTACTGGCCGCCCGCCTACGTGCTGATGGACGGCTTCACCCTGGAACCGAAGAAGGTGGTATCCACCCGCGGCTACACCTACGACGAGCAGGAATACCATCCGGAGCCGCGCGTCGCTTCCATCGTCTCGTCGCACATCAAGCCCGAGTTCGTGGTCAACGTGAAGGAGACCGGCAAGATTCTGCTGGTCGACTACTCCGACCTGAAGAACCTGAAGACCACCGAAATCGAGGCCGAGCGCTTCCTGCACGACGGCGGCTGGGACGCCTCCAAGCGCTACTTCCTGGTGGCCGCCAACATGCGTGACACCGTCTCCGTGGTGGACACCAAGGAGGGCAAGCTGGCCGCCAACGTCAAGGTCGGCGTCAAGCCGCACCCGGGCCGCGGCGCCAACTGGACCGACGTCAAGTACGGTCCGGTCTGGGCCACCGGCCACCTGGGTGACGAGACGGTCGCGGTCATCGGCACCGACCCGGCGAAGAACAAGCAGCATGCCTGGAAGGTGGTGCGCAGCCTGAAGAACCACGGCAACGGCTCGCTGTTCATCAAGACCCATCCGAAGTCCACGAACCTGTGGGTGGATGCGGCGCTGTCGCCCGACGACGAAGTGCAGCAGTCGGTCTCGGTGTTCGACCTGAAGAACCTGGACAAGCCCGCCCAGGTCATCAACCTCGCCAAGCTGGCCGGCATCAGCAAGGCCCGCGTCACCCACCCCGAGTACAACAAGGCGGGCGACGAGGTGTGGTTCTCGGTGTGGGGACCGAAGACCGGCGAATCGGCGATCGTGGTCATGGACGACAAGACCCGCAAGCTGAAGGCGGTGATCAAGGACAAGCGCCTGATCACGCCGACCGGCAAGTTCAACCTCTACAACACCATCAAGGACGTCTATTGATCGGCTGACCTCTCCGCCCGGCTCCGGCCGGGCGGGTTGGCACGGCGTCTCCGGCGGGGATGCCACGCCAACCCAGCAGCAAGCAGAGGAACGGCCATGCGTAAGCATCAATGCGCGACCTGCGCTTCTCCCTGCGCGGTCCCCAGGCGGACGGCGCACCCCACGGACTGGAAGTTCGGCCTGGCCCTGGGCGCCGCCATGTCGCTGGTGCTGGCCGTCGCGGTCACCGCCCTCACCGCGTTGATGAACCAGGCCATGGCAGCCGAGTCGCCGGGCGCCGAGCGCCAGCGCGAGCTGACCCGCTTCGTGCGCCAGGAATGCGGTTTCTGCCACGGCCTGCGCCTGACCGGCGGGCTCGGCACGCCGCTCACCGCCGCCGCCCTCGCCGAGAAACCGGCCGAGGCGCTGGAAGCCACCATCCTGCACGGCCGCACCGGCACCGCCATGCCCGGCTGGGCGCCGCACCTGTCGGAAAGCGACACGCGCTGGATCGTCAGCGAACTGCTGAAAGGATTTCCGGAATGAGTCCCCTGCCCCGCCACTCCCATGCCCACGTCGCCGGCACTGCTTGCCAAACATGCGGCCACGGTGCGCGCGGCGCCAGGGTGCTGCGCATCACCCTCACCGTGCTCGCCTGCATCACCCTCGCCCTGCCCGCCTTTGCCACGGAGCCGCGCGGCAGCGGCGACCTCGGCCTGATCGTCGAGCGCGCCAAGGGCTCGCTGCAACTGGTCGACACCACGCGCAAAACCGCCCTGCAACGCGTCGAGGGGCTCGGCGACCTGTCGCACGCCTCCGCCGTGTTCTCGCGCGACGCGCGTTACGCCTACGTGTTCGGCCGCGACGGCGGCCTCAGCAAGGTGGACATGCTCACCGCCCGCATCGTCAAGCGCGTCATCCAGTCCGGCAATTCGATCGGCGGCGCGGTCTCGCAGGACGGCCGCTTCATCGCCGCCGCCAACTACACGCCGGGCGGCGTCAAGATCTTCGACAGCGAGACGCTGGAGCTGGTGACGGAAATCCCCGCGAAGTCGGAGGTGACGGGCGCGCTCTCCAAGGTGGTGGGCCTCGAGGACGCGCCCGGCAACCGCTTCGTCTTCAGCCTGTTCGAGGCCGGCGAGACCTGGCTCGCCGACCTTTCCGAGGACGCGAAGAACCCGAAGATCACGCGCTACACGGGCATCGGCAAGGAACCCTACGACGCCCTGGTGACGCCGGACGGACGCTGGTACGTGGCCGGCCTGTTCGGCGAGGACGGCATCGCCGTGCTCGACCTGTGGCAGCCCGAGCAGGGCGTGCGCCGCGCCCTCCCCGACTATGGCCGCGGCGGCGAGAAACTGCCGGTGTACAAGATGCCGCACCTGGAAACCTGGGCGGTTTCCGGCAACCTCACCTTCATTCCCGGCGTCGGCCGCCACGAGGTGGTGATCGTCGACATGAACACCTGGGAAAAGGTGGGCGTCATTCCCGTCGCCGGCCAGCCGGTCTTCGTCATGGCCGAGCCCTCCGGCCGCCGTCTCTGGGTCAACTTCGCCTTCCCCCACTACGACACGGTGCAGGTCATCGACGTGCCGACGCGTGCCATCGTGCACAGCTTCAAGCCCGGCAAGGCCGTGCTGCACATGGAGTTCACGCCGCGCGGCGAGCATGTCTGGATCTCGGTGCGCGACGAGAACCGCGTCGAGGTCTACGACACCGCCAGCTTCCGCAAGCTGGCGGAAATTCCCGCCGCCGCGCCGAGCGGCATCTTCTTCACCGCGCGCGCCCATCGCATGGGCCTTTGAGGAGCACGCCATGCGCCCCGCCGACCTGCACGATTGCGAATTCCGCCTGCTCAACGACTGGCAGCGCGACTTCCCGCTGACGTCGCGCCCCTTCGCCCGCCTGGGCGACGCCCTGGGCCTGGCCGAAGACGAAGTCATCGCCCGCCTGCGCGATCTCGCCGCGCGCGGCGTGGTCTCGCGCGTGGGCGCGGTGTTCCGTCCGCACACCCTGGGCTGGAGCACCCTGGCCGCCGTGGCGGTCGACGAGGCGCGCGTGGCAAGCGTCGCCACCGCCATCAGCGCCTATCCCGAGGTCAACCACAATTACGAGCGCGAGCACCGCTACAACCTGTGGTTCGTGCTCGCCGCGCCCAGCCGCGCCCGCGTCGACGCGGTGCTGGGCGAGATCGGCGCACTGGCGGGCTGTGCCGCCCTCGATCTGCCGATGCTCGAAGATTTCCACATCGATCTCGGCTTCGATCTCGCCAACGGCAGCCGCCCGCGCGTCCACCTGGACGGCGCCGGCGCCGCCGCCTCGGCGCAGCGCCTGCGCGCCGGCCTGGAGACGGATGACCATGCCTTGGCCGCCGCGCTCGACGACGGCCTCGCCCTCGTCCCGCGTCCCTACGCCGCGCTCGCCGCCCGCCTGGGCTGGCGCGAGGAAACCGTCATCGCCCGCCTCGAACGCCTGCTCGCGCTCGGCGTGCTGCGCCGTTTCGGCGTGGTGGTGCGCCACCGCGAACTGGGTTACACCGCCAACGCCATGGTGGTGTGGGACATCCCCGACCAGCGCGTGGGCGAGGTCGGCCGCCGCCTGGCCGGTGAGCCGGCGGTCACCCTCTGCTACCGCCGCCCGCGCCGCGACCCGGACTGGCGTTACAACCTGTTCTCCATGGTGCACGGCCGCGACCGCACCGCGGTGCTGGCCGAGGTGGCCCGCCTGCGCGCCGGCCTGAGCGGCGAGTTCGACCTCGCGGACCTGGCCTGCGCGCCGCTGTTTTCGCTTCGCCGATTCAAGCAGTGCGGCACCCGCCACGCGCCATCGGCTGGCGCGCGGCCCCTGGAGCGCGCGGCATGAGCGCCCCCGCCCGGCCGCTCGACGAGTTGGACCGGCGCATCATCAATCTCATGCAGGGGGATTTCCCCCTCGCGGAGCGGCCATTCCTGGGCTACGTCAACCGGCTCAACGTCAGCGAGCGGCAGTTGATCGCACGCATCGAGCGCATGCTGCAGGAACGCACGCTGACGCGCTTCGGCCCGCTGTTCAACGCCGACCGCATGGGCGGCGTCAACCTGCTGGCGGCCATGGCGGTGCCGGAAGCGGACTACGAGGAGATCGCCCTGGTGGTCAACGCGCAGCCGGAAGTCGCGCACAACTACCGGCGCGAGCATGCCCTCAACATGTGGTTCGTGGTCGCCGCGGAGACACCGCGCCGGGCGGAAAAGGCCTGCGCGCGCATCGAGGCGGCGACCGGCCTGGAGGTCTTCCGCTTTCCCAAGGAGCGGGAGTACTTCGTCGAACTCAAGCTGCAAGCCTGAGCGTGGAAGCGAGGAACCAGGCCATGTCCACGCCCCACTCGCGAACCCCGGCCCATAAGCTGGACGATGTCGATCGCCGCCTGGTGCGCGCCACCCAGGGCGGCCTGCCACTGGTGCCGCGGCCCTACCACCAGCTTGCCGACCAGCTCGGCCTGCCGCCCGAGGAAGTCATCGCGCGGCTGCGCGCCATGCTCGACAGCGGCGTCATCCGCCGCATCGGCGTGGTGCCCAACCATTACGCGCTGGGCTACGTCGCCAACGGCATGACCGTCTGGGACGTCGACGACGCGCACGTCGACACGCTCGGCGAGGCGGTCGGCCGGCTCGACTGCGTCAGCCATTGCTACCGGCGACCGCGCCGGCCGCCGATGTGGCCGTACAACCTGTTCGCCATGGTGCACGGCCATTCGCGCGAGGAGGTGGAAACCCAGGCAGCGCGCATCGCCGACCTGCTCGGCCCGGCTCTGCGCGCGCGCGACATCCTGTACAGCAGCCACATCCTCAAGAAGACCGGGCTGCGCCTGACCGAATCCGCCTCCGGAGAACGCTGAGCATGTTCCGCGTCACCCAATTCATGCGGGAACTCGTCGAGCCCACCGCCACCGGCCCCAGGCGCAACCCGCCCGGGCCGGTGGTGATCTGGAACCTGGTGCGGCGCTGCAACCTGACCTGCAAGCACTGCTACTCCATCTCCGCCGACAAGGACTTCCCGGGCGAACTGTCGACGCGGGAAGTCTTTCGCGTCATGGACGACCTCAAGGCGGCGCGGGTGCCCGTCCTCATCCTTTCCGGCGGCGAACCGCTGCTGCGCCCGGACATCTTCGATATCGGCCGGCGCGCCAAGGAAATGGGCTTCTACGTCGGCCTGTCCAGCAACGGCACCCTGGTCAACGCCGAAAACGTCGAGGCCATCGCCGCCACCGGCTTCGACTACGTGGGCATCAGCCTGGACGGCATCAAGGCGACCCACGACCGCTTTCGTCGCAAGCAAGGCGCCTTCGACGCCGCATTGAACGGCGTGCGCCTGTGCCGGGAGGCGGGTGCCAAGGTCGGCATCCGCTTCACCCTCGCGCAGGAGAACGCCCAGGACTTCCCGGCCTTGCTGGATTTGATGGAAGCCGAGGACATCGACAAGTTCTACCTGTCCCACCTGAACTACGCCGGACGGGGCAACAAAAACCGCAAGGACGACGCCCACTTCCGCACCACCCGGACCGCCATGGACCTGCTCTTCGAGCGTTGCTGGGCGCAGATGGAAGCCGGCCGGCCCAGGGAATTCGTCACCGGCAACAACGACGCCGACGGCGTCTACCTGCTGCACTGGGTGGCGGCGCGCTTCCCCGACAAGTACGAGCACATCCGGAAAAAACTGGTGCAATGGGGCGGCAACGCCAGCGGCGTCAACGTCGCCAACATCGACAACCTGGGCGACGTGCACCCCGACACCATGTGGTGGAACTACCCGCTGGGCAACGCGCGCCAGCGCCCCTTCGGCGAAATCTGGGCCGACACATCAGACCTCCTGATGGCCGGCCTGAAACAGTCTCCCCGCCCGGTCGGCGGCCGCTGCGCCCAGTGCCGCCACCTCGACCTCTGCAACGGCAACACCCGCGTACGCGCCTGGCAGACCACCGGCGACTTCTGGGCGGAAGACCCGGGCTGCTATCTGGCGGACGAGGAACTGGGCATCACCCAACCCCAATGCATGGAATCCTGCGCATGAACTGCATAGACCCGAACATCGGCTGTTTCTCTCCCCCCTTTTCCAAAGGGGGGCTGGGGGGGATTCCAGTGGCCTGTGCAACGGCCTACCCGGCCCAATCCCCCTCATTCCCCTTTATTCCCGAACGGGAGCTGTTGCGAAAGTGGAAGGCACGATTGGCAACCTCTTGGATCATGATGGCCGCCCTTTGCGTGGGTTTCATCAGCCCCGCCCACGCCGCCCCCGATCCCGAGAAGCTCTACGAGACCCACTGCCTGTCCTGCCACGCCCCCAACCGCCTGGGCGGCATGGGCCCCACCCTGCTGCCGGAATCCCTGGCCAGGCTGAAGAGGGCCGACGCCTACAAGGCCATCGCCGAAGGCCTGCCTGCCACGCAGATGCCCGGCTTCAAGGAGATGCTGAAAGAGGACGAGATGCAGGTCCTGACGGCCTGGATCTACACCCCCAACAAGATTCCGCCGAAGTGGGACGCCGAGGACATCACCGCCTCCCACATCGTCAACACGGAGAACGTGGGCCTGCCCGCGAAACCGGTGTTCAAGGCCGATCCGAGCAACGTCACCCTGGTGGTGGAGCATGGCGACCATCACATCAGCATCCTCGACGGCGACGTCATGGAACCCTTCCACCGCTTCCAGACCCGCTACGCCCTGCACGGCGGCCCCAAGTTCACCCCGGACGGGCGCTTCGTCTACTGGGCTTCGCGGGACGGCTGGATCACCAAGTACGACCTGTGGAACCTGAAGGTGGTGGCGGAAGTGCGCGCCGGCATCAACACCCGCAACGTCGCCGTGTCCAGCGACGGGCAATACGTCATGGTGGCCAACTACCTGCCGCATACGCTCGTCGCCCTCAGCGGCAAGGATCTTTCCCTGGTCAAGGTGATTCCCGTGGTGGCCAGGAACGGCAAGACCTCGCGCGTCTCCGCGGTCTACGACGCGCGGCCGCGCGCCAGCTTCGTGGCGGCGCTGAAGGACATCCCGGAGGTCTGGGAGATCCCCTACGACGGCCGTCCGGTCTACAAGGGCCTGGTGCACGACTATCAGTACAAGGAGGCCATTGCCGAGCCCGGCCCCCTGCCGGTGCGGCAGATCGTGCTCGATCAGATCCTCGACGATTTCTTCTTCGACCAAAGCTACAACTACCTGATGGGCGCCTCCCGCGACGTGCCCAAGGGCCAGGTGGTGCACATGGGTGTCGGCCGCAAGATCGCCGACCTGGACATCCCCGGCATGCCGCACCTGGGTTCCGGCATCACCTGGGAGTGGACCGACGACAAGGGCGTCACCCATCCGGTGATGGCCTCGCCCAACCTGAAGGACGGCCACATCCAGGTCATCGACATGAAGACTTGGAAGACGCTGAAGGTCATCCCCACCGCCGGTCCCGGCTTCTTCCTGCGCAGCCACGAGGAGACGCCCTACGCCTGGGCGGACGTCTTCTTCGGCAAGAACCGCGACGTCATGCACGTCATCGACAAGCGCAGCCTGGAAGTGGTGGCCGACCTCAAGCCCGAACCGGGCAAGACCGCCACGCACGTGGAGTTCGACCGTTACGGCAAGTACGCCCTGGTCTCGCTGTGGGAGATGGACGGCGCCCTGATCGTCTACGACGCGAAAACCCTGAAGGAGGTCAAGCGCCTGCCGATGAAGCGCCCGGTGGGCAAGTACAACGTATGGAACAAGACCCGGCTGTCCGCCGGCACCAGCCACTGACGTTGACAATCATCAAAGCGCGGTCTGGACCCGGACGGGCATGGCCCCTATCGTTTTCCCGTGACGCAGACCTTAGAGCCTATTTCAGTAGGCTCTTAACCCCCCAACCCTCTGGAGAATCGCCATGTTGCAAAAAGCCTTCGAGAAAAGCGAAAACGCCGCCGTCTTCTACGGTGTGGTCCTCTTCATCGTCTTTCACTTCGGCATGCTCTACCTGTTCACCGTGGTTTGAGTAAACCGGGATGGCGGGTGACCCCCCGCCGTCTCAGTCGAACAGGCTATCGACGTCGTCCTGGGAAATCGCCGCCCGCGGCGTGACGGCTGGACCGGCCAGGAGTCCGGGATCGGGCTCGTCATCCAGCAGCAGGTGGACAAGGCCATCCTCCATTTTCTGCACCGTCACCATCAGCTTGTTCACCACCTGGCCGACCAGATCCTGGAAGGCCTGGGCCTGGATGATCTCGCTGGTGTCGGCGGCGCTGAGTTCGTGCTCCTCGCGCAATTCGGCGAGGAAAGCTCGCAGCGCCGGCGATCGCGTCCTGCCCATGAGGGCCTCGGCGCGCGCGCGCTGGGCATGCAGGCGGTCGGCGATGGCTTCCGCCGCGTTCAGGCTGCGTCCCGCCGCCTGCTCGGTAAGCGCCGAGATGTAACGCAGGCGGTCGCGGGCGTTGCTGACCACATTCGCTTCCGGCATGCCGCCGTCGCCGATGTCCTCGATGGCCGAACGCAGTTCGTCGACCATGCCGACGATGTCCCGGCGCAGTGCTTCCACATCATGCATGTTCGTGTCCTCCTGCCGGGCTTATCGGCAACCGCGCAAAAAACTTGCGGGCCCGCCGGCCCTCCGCCGCCGCTTGCCGCGCACCTTGCGCGACGGCACCATGGCGGCATGCACGCGACCTCCCCGCAATCCGGCGCAAGCCCGGATCCGTTCGCCTTCGCGCGCGCTTTCGTACGTGAGCGCCTGGGCTGCGGCTGTCCCGACGAACTGCTGGCGAAGCTCGACATCGAGCGGTGGCCGGGCGGCCCCACCGTGCTCAGCGTCGGCGCCGCCTGCTGGTGCATGTCCGCGTCTGCGCACGGGAAGAGGACCCGGAGAGAGTGCTCGCGGGCTGGCTGCAGGAGGGCCTGGAACAGCGCGACGCCCTGGGCTTCCACCGCTTCCGCCTGGTGCTCGCGGCCGCCGACCCGGATGCCCTGCGGCCCCGCGCCGAGGCCCTGTTCGCCACCCGCAACGTTGACGAACGCACGCACCTGCACCTGGTGCGCGCGGCGGAAGCGACACCGCTGCTGCCCGCCTGACGGCCGCCTCAGCCCGGCTTGCCGTCCACCCGCGGCCGCCAGTACATCGGCGCATAGCGCCACGCCCAGACGGCGAAACCCAGCAACCAGACCAGCCCGGCCGCCTCGATGGGCCAGCGCGGCAGGGCCGGAACCAGATCCGGCAGCACGCGCGCCAGCGCCGCCACCTGCATGAGCCAGAACAAACCCCAGGTGAGGGCGTCGGCCTGCAAGGCGCGGCCGGAATGGCCCAGGCTCACCCTGGACGCCATGGCGATCAGCATGGTGGCGAAAAAACCGATGCCCAGGGCATGTGCCGGCGCCTGTCCCGGCGACCAGTCCAAGCCCGCGATGGCGGCCAGGCTGCCCAGACCGTAGAGGGCGAAGGCCACGCCGCTCCAGAGGAAGGCGATGTGCAGCATGGCCAGCAGCCAGACCTGGCGGATGCCGCGCGTCAGCCCCCACCAGGCGGAAAAACGCCACACCAGGAAAGCCATCAGCAGGTCGACCGGCCAGGCCAGTTCGCCGCGCCCGGCCAGTTCAAACCCGCCGCGCAGCAGACAGCCGGCCAGCAACAGCCAGAGCGGGCCGTAAGGCCGCAGCATGACGTAGTTGGGGACGACGCGGCTGGTGAACCAGGGAATCATGCGGTGGCAGACCACCAGGAAGATCGGGGTCAGGAAACCCCACAAGCCCAGCGCGCCGGCCACGGCCAGGCCTGGCGTCCAGTCCGCGGCCAGCGCCGCCAGGAAGGCCAGATCACCCAGCAGGCCGAGGACGATGGCCGCGACGGCGAAGGCGGAATGCAGCTTGTCCTGTGGCGGCGCGCGCAACAGGGTGCGGCCCAGGGCCAGCGCCGCGACGGCCCAACCCGCCGCGTGCAGGGCGAGGCCGGCCGGCAGGGCGGCGGGCAGCATGCCGCCGAGGTACACGCCGAGCACGCCCAGGCTCATCGCCAGGCCGGACGCGACGTAGGCTGGGCGCGGGATGGCCGGGCCATTCAGCCAATTGGGCATGGCGGTGAAGAGAAATCCGAAGATAAAGAAGGGCAGGCAGCCATACAGCATCCACCAGACATGCAGAGCGGGGCCTGGCAGCCCGCCCGCAGCCAGGCCCGCGCCGCCGGCCGCGCGCAGATGCATGTCGAGCAACCACCAGAGCATGACCAGGACGACCTGCACCGCACCGGGCAGAAAAAGCACGCGATGCGGCGCGGCGGTATAGGTGGACCAGAGACTGGGCATGGTGGACGACGGTGGTGGAGGACGCGCCAGTGTCGGGGTCGACCGGCGGGCCGGCCTTGACGGACATCAAGCGCGGCCGCCGCGCGGGGTTCAGCGCAGTGGCGCCGGCTCCGGCTTCCAGTTGAGCTTGCAGTCGTGCTCGTAGGCGGGGACGCTGGCATCCTCGCCGGCGGGGCGCTCGCGAACCTCGCAGTCGAGGATGATGGGCAGCGGGCCGGAACAATCACAGTGGTAGCGCTCCACCGAGGACAGGTCCTGCACCGAAATGCCACGCTGCCGCTCCAGGCGCAGCAGACGCTCGACCAGGCTGTCCTTTTTCGCTTCCAGCGCGCCCTGGTTGACGCGCTCGAAATACACCGAGCGCGCTTCGAAGCCATTGCGCACGCGCACCGGATTCTCGTAACGCTCGACGGTGCGCGCCTCGCCCAGCAGGCTGCCGCCGCTGGCGGGATCGCCGTAGCGGGTATGGCCGAATTCGTGGGAAAGGATGGCATGCGGATCGACCAGTTCGTTGCTGGCCGGGAATTGGCAGCGCAGGCCGCCGTCGCCCAGGCCGATGGCGCCGGGATGGGCCATGGCGCCGGGTCCGGCGTAGCCGGAGAACTTGAAGACCTGGGCGTCGCCGGCGAACAAGCCCTTGTCGGTCAGCTTGCCGGTGAGCAGCCGCGACAGCGGCGGCATGCGGCCGGCCTTGACGGATCGCGCCCACAGCGCGCGGTCATAGTCGAGGTAGCCCTTGTTGAACAGACGCAGGCTGTCGTCCGCCACCTCGCGCAGCCACACCGCACCGGCATCGGCCATGGCGAAGCGTTGCAGCAGTTCCCTCTGCGGCTGAGCCAGGGGCAGGCCGCGCGGATGCGCCTCGCCCTTCTTCGCCATGTTCAGCTTGCGCGCCAGCGCCCAGTGCTCGGCCCGGCGCGCCTGCTCCTCCGCCGCGTCGCGCGGCGGATGCGAGGAGCGGCCGGCCTGGGGACGTCCCTCGGCGTCGCAGTAGAGGACGATGGCGCCACCCGCCTGCCAGGGCGCGTCGAGTTCGCGTTCCAGGTCCACCTGCTGGCGTTCCGCCGGCGGCGGCGACACGTCCGCCGGCCGGGGCGGACAGGCGGCCCAGGCCGGCGGCGACAGCAGGGCCAGGATCAACAGAACACGCGTCACGGAAAATCGCATGGTGGCTCCCGATTCACAGTGGATGCGGGAATGCTGACGCAGACGGGTTACCCCCGTGCGTGCGCAGTTCGGCATGGCGAAAACACTCCACGGTGTGGTCGTTGACCATGCCGGTGGCCTGCATGTGGGCATAGACGATGGTGGAACCGACGAACTTGAAGCCGCGCTGCTTCAGGTCCTTGCTGATGCGGTCGGAGAGCGGCGTGGTCGCCGGCACCTGGCCGAGATCGCGCCAGGCGTTCTGGATCGGCCGGCCGTCGACGAAACGCCAGAAGTAGGCATCCAGGCCACCGAAGGCCTCGCGCACCGTCAGGGTGGCGCGCGCGTTGGCGATGGCCGCCTCGATCTTCAACCGGTTGCGCACGATGTCCGTGTCCGCCAGCAGGCGGGCCACGTCCGCCTCGCCGTAGCGCGCCACCCGTTCCGCGTCGAACTGCTCGAAGGCGCGCCGGTAGCCTTCCCGCTTCCGGAGGATGGTGAGCCACGACAGGCCGGCCTGCGCCCCCTCCAGAATCAGGAATTCGAACAGGCCGCGCTCGTCGTGCAGCGGCACGCCCCATTCACGGTCGTGGTAGTCGCGGTAGAGCGGGTCGGCGCCGCACCAGGCGCAACGCGGCGGTTCGCTCATGAGCGGCCCACACGGAATAGAGGAGGCTCGCGCAGGAGTCCGGTGATCCGGCAGGCACATGCGGTAACGGTCATGCCTGCATTGTCCGGCAACCTGTGCTGCACGGCGAGACTGCCAGCCCCGAGAAATAAACACCCGGCAAGTGCGGCGTGCCCTGTATTGCTGATGCGACAAAGCCGCATGCCCACCCCGCATTTTTTGACATGGATCAATTTTGTGCCTCACCTGAGCAATTTGCACGGGTATATTAGAAATCACTGATATTTAGTATTTTTCAACTACCTGGAAAGGAAATGCCATGCGTACCCTTACTTTGATCGCCATCGCGCTCTTGTCCCTGCCGGTGCATGCCGGCAAGACCAGCACCTTCAACACTCACTGCGTTGAAAGCGAAAGCGCCATCCGCTCGGTGAATGCCGCCGCCGTCGATCCCAAGCTGGGCATCACCGGCGAGGTCTGCCACCTGGGCCAGCTCAGCGCCGAAGACATGTCCTACGTCGAGGCCGTGCAACCCACCCTGGCGCAACCTGTCGCCGCCACCGTGATCGAGGGCGAAGTCTGCCAGTACGGCCAGCTCACCCCCCACGATCTCTCCTTCGTCGAAGCCGTGCAGCCGGCCCACGCGGTGAAGCGCCTGCGCGGCCTGTAATAATCAGCCGCGTAAATCGAAACGGCATGCCCGCGGGCATGCCGTTTTTCATTGCCCGCCCGTGGCGGACGGCGCCGCGGTCCGTCGCCAGGATGCCGGCCGGGTCCGTTCGAAGCGGTAGAACAGGTTCGGCTCGGAAATCAGATAAAGACTGCCGTCCGGCCCCACGGCTATACCCTCCGCCTGCGGCACGTCCCGTTTCAATCCATGCCAGCCGCGCCAAAGCGGCATCAGGCTGACCGCTTCGCCATCGGCATCGTATTCCACCACCAGGCGGGATTCGTCGCTCAACAGCAACATGTGGCCGGTGGGCTCATGCAGGGTCAGCGAGGAAAGATCGCGCATGAACAGGCCGGGCGCGCCGCTCTGCTTCCACTCGCGTATCTGCAGGTCGAAAGCGGCGCCGGACAGTACTTCCGGCAGCCCGGTGATCTCGAACACGCGCAGCGGGGATTTCTCCTTGACCACCAGCAAGCGCCTGCGCTCGTGATCCCAGGAAACCCCCTCGAAGCCGAGATTGCCGCTCAGATCCACCCTCAGCCCGAGCCTGGGCAGGCCACGCGTATCAATCCTCGTCGTCCGCGGCCCGATTTTGACCAGCACCATCTGCTGTTCGCGCTCATCCACCAGAACGAATAAATCGTCACGCACATGGCTGATGCCCTCGGGATCGCTCATCCCGCTTATCGGGATGTGGCGGATCAGGCGCCCGTCGCGACTGATCTCGGCGACGCCGGCTGGCTTGTTGATGACGGTGTAGAGGGTGTCGGACAGCGGACAGTAGGTCAGGCCGGATGCGTTGTCGACAACGCCATCCAACGGTTGTGCCTCCAGGGCGACGCGGTAGGCGGGCAGCCAGACCGCTGTGTCGCTCCAGCGCTGTTCCCCCTGCCACATCTTCATCCAGTGGTAGGCGAGCGCCGGCCACGAGGACCGCCAGGCCAGCACGGCGCCCGCCAACATCGCGCCCAGCAGTAGGGTGCCCCACAACAAGCGGCGCCGGTTGTGCATCAGGCCGCTTCCCCGCCGCCGGACGACAGCGCTCCGCCGCGCGCCAGGGTCCACAACAGGGCGTGCACGGCGTCGCGCAGCGCAGCGTGCGGCGGCGGCAGCAGGCCCTCGGCGCAGAGGTGGTCGGACAGCCAGGCGGTCAACCCGTCGAGATCGCGGCTGCCATCGAGCGCCGCGACCAGGCGGGCACCGTGCGGGTCCAGATCGACCGCGACGTGGCGCGAGGAGGCCAGCACGCGACCGCGACCGGCCTGGCTACGGGCCAGAGCGTGCGCGGCCGGTCGTGTCGGCAGGTCGTCCAGCGCCAGCGGCTGGGCCCGCCGCGACACGCGGGCGGCCTGATGCGCGACCAGGCTGTAGAGCTCGCTGAGCAGGGCCGACTCGTTCTCCGCCGCGCCGGCCAGCGGGCTGCCGTGCGCGGCCAGCAGGTCCTCGGCGCCGGCGCGCAACTGCGGCCACGACAGGCTGTCGGGATAGCGCGAGGCCAGCAGCATGGCAGCGGCCTTGGCGACAGGGTGGGTAAGCACGCAGTGGCCGCCCGCCGGCAGGTCGAACTCCTCGGGCGTCGCGCTGGCGAGGTCGATCTCTCCGGCGCGCGACAGGTCGGCGTGCAAGCCCAGGCCGCGGAACGCCTCCAGGTCGGGCCGCTCACGGCCGCCAACGCCACGCCGAACCAGCAGGGTGCGGCGGAATTTGCGCAGACGCGCGCAATCCATGAGCTGCTCGCGGCGGATGCGGTCGGTCTCGCCGGCCAGCATGGCTTCGGCCTCCTGCCCCAGGGTTTCCGGCAACATGCTGGCAATGCCCGCGTCGGCCAGGTAATCCAGGCCAGCGGCGCCGGCACGCGCCATGAACTCGCCGAACCAGACCGGCTCGTTGGTCTCCTCCAGGTACTCGTGATAGACATAGGAAGGCGGTGCCCGCCGCAGATACTCGATCTCAGCGAGCAGGCCGCGCGCGTCGTCGGCCGGGTTCAGGCGCAGGGCGGGCTCCAGGAAATCAAACAGGCCATGCGCCTGGGCCAGACGCTGCGAGGCCGGCGCCCCCGCCGCGCAGTGCTGCAGCAGCATGGCGCGCAGGCCGGCGCGGGCGTGCCAGCCCGGCAGGGTGTTGTAGCTGACGTAGGCCACGCCGTTGGCCGCGAGCTGGCGCGCGCACACCGCCAGGATCGCGTCCTGCACCGGCCGCGGCACCCAGGAATAGAGGCCGTGCGCCAGGATGTAGTCGAATTCCCCCAGATCGGAGAGGTCGTCACTGACACTGCGATGCAGTACCCGGATGTTGTCCAGCCCCAGTTCGCTGATCCAGGCACTCGCCTCGTCGACGTGCGCGCGGGCGAGGTCGATGCCGACGAAGCGGCTGCCGGGCAGATGAAACGCCATCGGCACCAGGTTGCCGCCGCCGGCACAGCCCAGCTCCAGGACCCGGCAGGCCTCCGCCGGCGCCGTCTCCACCCCGAACAGCCGCGCCAGAGCGCCCAGGTAATCCGGATGCGTATCGGTGATCGGCACGCTCTCGTAGGGCAGGTCGTCGTAGCTTTGCAGGGTGGTCATGGCCGGCGGCCCCTGAACTTGGAGAAGGTATGGGTCGGGGCAGGATGATAAGCCCTGCGCCCGGCACGAGGCCGGGTCGGGATCGGAGTTCACGATTCCATAACATTTCCGCCACCCCCGCGCGGCCGGGGAATTTGCCGGCACACTCGCACTCCATGGCATCAAGAGCCACGCTTCCGCTCCTGCTTCCACATCGCGAGGAACCACCATGTTTCAAACCCGCACGATGCAAACCCTGCTGCTTTCCCTGAGTCTCGCCGCGCTGCTCGGCGCCTGCGCCCGCGACAGCACCTCGGCGCCCGCCGCCGCGAAGACCCTCGACCCCAATGCCCAGGTCGACAGCATCGTCCTCGGCATGGGCTGCTTCTGGGGCGCGGAAAGGCGCATGGCGGCGCTGCCCGGCGTGGTGGACGTGGAAAGCGGCTACGCCAACGGCGAGATCGCCGGCAGCTACGAGGCGGTGCTCGCCCAGGAACGCGCCCTGCGCGCAAGAAAATCGGCGAAGCGCAACCACGCCGAAGTGGTGAAGGTCACCTACGATCCGGCTAAAACCAGCCTGGAAGCCGTGCTCGCCGGCTTCTGGGAGAACCACGATCCCACCCAGGGCGACCGCCAGGGCAACGACGTCGGCAGCAACTACCGCAGCGCCGTGTACACCCGCTCGCCGGCGCAACTGGAAACCGCCGAGAAGACCCGCGCCGCCTATCAGGCCGCCCTCAGCCAGGCCGGACGCGGCGCCATCACCACCGAGATCGCCCCACTCAAGGCCTATTTCCGCGCCGAGGAATACCACCAGGACTACCTGGTAAAGAACCCCAAGGGCTACTGCGGCCTGGGCGGCACCGGCGTCAAGTATCCCGGCGCCGGCAAGTCCATCGCGGCCGCCGCCGGAGCACCCGCCCTGGATGGCAAGGCCCTCGCCGCCGACCGCCAGCTCGTGGTGTTCGAGGCCGAGGACTGCGCCTTCTGCAAGCAGTTCAAGGCCGAGGTAATGGACCGCTGGACATCTCCGGTACCCATCCGCGCCACCTTCAGTCCGCAGGCGCCGACCGGCTGGACCCTGGAGAAGGCCTTGTTCGCCACGCCCACCATCGTCCTCTTCGAGAACGGCCGCGAAGTCTCCCGCTACACCGGCTACAACGGCGAGCAGGAACGTTTCTGGAAATGGCTGGGGCACCGGCTGCTCACCCCCGAGCAACGCCGCATCGCATTCGAGCAGGGCACCGAGCGGCCCTTCACCGGCTCGCACCTGGACGAGAAGCGGCCCGGCTGGTTCGTCGATCCCATCAGCGGCGCCCGCCTGTTCCGCAGCGACGCCAAGTTCGACAGCGGCACCGGCTGGCCGAGCTTCTTCCAGCCGGCGCCAGGCGCCCTCACCTACCACGCCGACAACAGCCACGGCATGAAGCGGGTGGAAGTGAAGAGCGCCAGCTCCGGCATCCACCTCGGCCACGTCTTCGACGACGGCCCGCCCCCCTCCGGCAAACGCTACTGCATCAACGGCAACGTGCTGAAGTTCGTGCCGGACGCGGGCAGGTAGGTCGGTTTACAGGCGGACACCCTGGACCAGAGAAACAAGCTGCAATCAATCAGGCATTGCGCCGATTGATCAGGTTCACCACCACGCGGGTCAGCACGTCTTTTTCCTCCGGCCGGCTCTCGGCGATAAGCAGGGTCATGGCCACCAGAGCATTGTCGGCGATGCGCTTGCCACCTTCGGCCCGGTAGAGGGCCCGGTTCTTTTCAAGGAACCACAGGAACAAGGCCGCCGCGATGCGTTTGTTGCCGTCCACGAAGTGGTGGTTCTTCACCAGGAAGTACAGGAGATGGGCGGCCTTTTCTTCCAGGCTTGGGTAGACCTCCTGGCCGCCGAAGGTCTGCATCACGGCGGACAGAGAACCCTCCAGGCCCTCGTCCTTCTGACGGCCGAACAGGCCGGAAGCACCGAAGCGCTCGCCCATGCGCACGATCACCTGCCTGGCTTCGTCGAGGCCGAGTGCCACCACCGGGCCAGCCGAGACCTCTCCCAGTCGTACCCGCTGGTGGTCGTAGTCGTCCAGCACTTCCAGGGCATAGGCATAGTCCCCCACCACGTTCAGCAGGGCGCTGGCCTCGTCCCCGCTCAGAGGCCGGCGCTGGGCCACGACGGCAATCAGACGCACGGCCTGGTTGAGGTCCTTCAGCCGCCGCTCATGCACGCTGTAACCTCGCACCAGATGCTGGCGCAGTACGTTGGTGGCCCAGATGCGGAACTGGGTACCGCGCAGGGAGTTCACCCGATAGCCAACGGATATCGCCATATCCAGGCTGTAGTGGTCTACAGCCCTCCTGACCATCCGCTTTCCTTCCTGGCGAACTATTTCCATTTTGGAAACAGTTGACTTGGGCTCCAGTTCGCCGGTGGCGTAGATGTTCTTGATGTGTTTGAACACCGCTGGAACATTCACCCCAAAAAGCTCGGCCATCTGAAACTGGGTCAGCCACACCGTTTCCCGCTCCAGCCGCACATCCAGCGCCGGCCCCCCCTCGGGGGTCTGATACAGCAGCACTTCACCCTGCATCTCGCTCATGTTATTCCTCCCGTGAAACCTGGCCCGCGATCATCCCCGAAAACACCGGCGCCTTGCACACCGGCCCGCAGCCGGGCAACAGCATCCACCGAGGCTCACACCGTCAGCAAGCCCACCACCGCGCCGGTCAGCAGCGTCGCCAGGGTGCCGGAGAGCACCGCCTTGGGGGCCAGGGAGACGATGTCGGCGCGGCGTTCGGGGACCATGGTGACGAGGCCGCCGATGAGGATGCCGAGGCTGCCCAGGTTGGCGAAGCCGCACAGGGCATAGGTCATGATCAGGTCGCTGCGCGGGCTCAGGGCCTCGGCCGGCAGGCGGGCCATGTCCAGGTAGGCGATGAGCTCGTTGAGCACGGTCTTGGTACCCATCAGGCTGCCCGCGGTGGTGGCCTCGGCCCAGGGAATTCCGATCAGCCACACCACCGGCGCCATCACCCAGCCCAGCACCCGTTGCAGGGAAAGCGGCCCGCCCTGCACGTCCGGCAGCAGGCCGAGCAGCAGGTTGCCCAGGCTCACCAGGGCGACGAACACCAGCAGCATGGCGACGATGTTGATGAGCAGCGTCACCCCCGCCAGGGTGCCCTGGGTGATGGCCTCCATGCTGGAACGGGCGGAGTCCGGCGCCTTCAGCTCGCCCGCGGTGGACGCCTCCCCCGCCGGCACCATCAGGGCGGCGATGAGCAGCGCCCCCGGCGTGCTCACCAGCGAGGCGGTGAGGATGTGGCCCATGGCGCCCGGCACCACCGGGGCCAGGAAGCTGGCGTAGAGCGCCATCACCGTGCCCGCCACCGTCGCCATGCCGCAGGTCATCACCGAAAACAGTTCGCCGCGGCTCATGGCCGCCAGATAGGGCCGCACGAACAGCGGCGCCTCGACCATGCCGACGAAAATGTCCGCCGCCGCCGACAGGCCCACCGCCCCGCCGATGCCCAGGGTCTTGCGCAGCAGGTGCGAAACCGCCCGCACCAGCCAGGGCAGCACCCGCCAGTAGAACAGCAGGGAGGACAACGCGCTCACCACCAGGATCAGCGGCAGGGCGCGAAAGGCCAGCACGAAGGAGGAGGACGGATCGGTCACCGCGAACGGCGCCGCGCCGCCGCCCAGGTAGCCGAAGACGAAACTGGTGCCCGCCTGGGTGGCGTGCTCCAGGGCGCCGAGGGCCTCGTTCAAGGCCATGAACACGCCCTGGAACAGGGGCAGCTTCAACAACGCCACGGCCAGCACGAATTGCAGCGCCAGGCCCGCCAGCACGATACGCGTGGGAAACCGGGCCCGGTTCTCGCTCAAGACCCAGGCCAGGCCGACGAAGGCCAGGATGCCGAGGGCGCTTTGCAGGTTGGGGAGCATGAACCAATGGTAGCCGGGTTAGAGCCAGGCAGGCTTGGCCAGGACGGCGAAGACGCTATGCATTGGACGCATCGCCGGCGGGACGATCGCGACGGTGCAGCAGATACATGACCCCGGCGATGAGCACGATCGCCACGAACAGCGCGTAGGGCGCGAAGCGGTTGACGGTCGCCGCCCAGGCACTGAGCTCGTTCAGCAGCAGCGCCCAGACGCCGATGGCGACATAGGTCGCCACCAGCACCACCCCCATGTTCACCCAGGGGCGCAGGCCAATCAGGAAGCCGATGATCGCTCCCACAACCGGCCCGGTCATCCAGAACGGCAAAAACACGAACACAAACAGGCCGGCGATGCCGAACCTGCGCACCGTGTCGCCCCGCAACTCGGCCGCGTGGCGCAATCGCGCGAGAGAGGCTTCCAGTTGGGGCAGCCGGATCAGTTGCCGCCAGCTCAGTGCGAAGAGGGGGTACACCACCAGCACCTGGATGGTCTCCACCAGCATGTTGATGGGCACCACCTGGGCATGGCCGAAGCCGCTCGCGTAGCCGAACGACATCCCGGCGGCGCGACCGATGACCAGGTTGAGCCCGGTCATGGCCGCGTAGGTAAGCACGCTGTCCGGAAACATCTGCGCCCCGATGCCAAACGCCAGCAGCATCAAGACTGACAGCGCGAGACCTATACCCAGCAGCCGGCCTTCGGTACTCGACATTAGGGTTTCAGGCATCACATCACTGCACCTTCAGCAGGCCAACCCGTTGCGTGCCGGTATGCTGGAGATCAACGCCGATGACAAGTCCGCTCACACTCAAGTGACCTCGGCCGCCTCCGGCCCCATATCCCCCAGAATCTCCCGGAACTGCTCCAGAGCCGCCTCCAGGTCTTCCACGATCTCCGCCGCGATTACTTCCGGCGCGGGCAGGTTGTCGGAGTCGGACAGCGACTCGTCCTTCAGCCAGAAGATGTCCAGGCTGGCCTTGTCGCGGCTGACCAGTTCCTCGTAGTCATACGCCCGCCAGCGGCCCTTCGCCCCAACCTCCTCACCAACAACTCCCTCCCCCTCGAGGCGGGAGGACAGGGGCGGAGTTGATCCCCCCTCCCCCTCGAGGGGGGAGGGCTGGGGTGGGGGTGAAGCCTCCGCATACCAAGTCGCCTTCCGGTCATGCCGGTTCGCCGGGTTGTAACACCGCACGAACTCATCCAGATCCTCCCGCTTCAGCGGATCGGTCTTCAGCGTGAAGTGCATGTTGGTGCGCAGGTCGTAGATCCACAGCTTCCTGGTCCACGGGGTCTCAGAGGCGGGCTTCTTGTCGAAGAACAGCACGTTCGCCTTCACGCCCTGGGCGTAGAACAGGCCGGTGGGCAGGCGCAGCAGGGTGTGGACGTCGCAGTCGTGCAGCAGTTTGCGGCGGATGGTCTCGCCGGCCCCGCCTTCGAACAGCACGTTGTCGGGCACGACCACGGCGGCGCGGCCGTTCTGCTTCAGCAACGTCTTCACGTGCTGGACGAAGTTGAGCTGCTTGTTCGAGGTGGTGGCCCAGAAGTCGTCGCGCTCGACGGTGTCGCGCTCCTTGCTGACCTTGCCCTCCTCGCCCACGATGGTGGTGCTGCTCTTCTTGCCGAAGGGCGGATTGGTCAGCACCACGTCGAAGCGATCGCCGGGGTCGGCGGCCAGCGAATCGCCCACCGCAATCGGCTCGAACTCCTGGCTGCCGATGCCGTGCAACAGCATGTTCATCGCGCACAGCCGGGCGGTGGCCTGCACCAGCTCCCAGCCCTTGAAGCTTTCCCCGCGCAGCTTCTTCTTCTCCGCCGACGTCATGTTGGGATAGTGCTTCACCACATAGTCGTGCGCCGCCAGCAGAAAGCCGCCGGTGCCGCAGGCCGGGTCGGAGACGGTCTCGCCGGGCCGGGGCGCCATGGCATCGACAATCGCCTGGATCAGCGGGCGCGGCGTGAAGTACTGGCCCGCGCCGGACTTGGTGTCCTGCGCGTTCTTCTCCAGCAGGCCCTCGTAGGCGTCGCCCTTCACGTCGGCGCTCATCGACACCCAGGTTTCCTTGTCGATCAGGTCCACGATCAGCCGCCGCAGTTTTGCCGGGTCCTGGAACTTGTTCTGCGACTTGGTGAAGATCAGACCGAGCAGGCCCTTCTGCTTGCCCAGTTCCTCCAGCGTGTGGCGGTAGTGGTCGAACAGTTCGTCGCCGTCCTTCTTCACCAAGCTTGGCCAGTCATACCCGGCGGGCACCGGGCTGGCTTGGTTGTAGGGCGGCCGGCTGCGCTCGTCAGCCATCTTCAGGAACAGCAGATAGGTGAGCTGCTCGACGTAGTCGCCGTAGCTCATGCCGTCGTCGCGCAGGACGTTGCAGTAGTTCCAGAGTTTTTGGACGATGGTTGCGGTATTCATTCTTGATCCATACCGCCATTTCAGACGGTTGTTGCGTTGGGTTCGATCTCAGCCACCCGCCTTCACCAGCGGCGGAATGAAGCCTTTTTGCTCCAGCGCATGGATCACGCCACGCAGCAGATAGCTGTTGGTGAAGTTGATCGTATAGCTGCGCGCACCTTCACGCACCGGTCGGATCATGTGCGCATCCAGCAGCTTGCTGAGCTGGTATGAACGCTGGCGCATCGTCAGTGCAGGAAGCACGCCATCCAGATCGGCCGCCTTGAATTCCCGCTTGGCAATCGCCATTGCAAGCACAGCTTCTTCTCTGCTGGTGATCAGCTTTCTTGATTTGCTATGCGCCAGTGCCGGCCTGAGGATTTCATCCTTCAGGTAATCGTAGCGAGTCAGCCGGTCTACCTTCTGCAACTCATCCCGAATACCGCTCAGCACATACAGACACCAAGCCTCCAGCCCCTCGTCCGTGCCCGTATCGGCGCCTGAAAGCATCGCGTAATACGCATCACGGTCGTTGCAAAAAACGGCCGTCGGGTTCAGCACCCGGCCGCCCGTTTTCACATTGAATCCGTACTTGATCATCATCGCGTAGCTCACCAGTCGCACCACCCGGCCATTGCCGTTGCCAAACGGGTGTATCCAGCAAAACCGGTGATGCACCAGCGCCATCTTGAGCAGGTCGTATTTATGCGGATCGTCTCGGTTGATGAATTCGACCAGCTCCTGCATATACCCCGGCACGGCCGCCACATCCGGCGGCAGGTGCGCCGCGCCAGCGATCTGCACATTGCCATCGCGATACCTGCCCGGCGTCTTGTCCCCCTCCCGGATCAGACCGCCCACCGTCATCTGATGCAATTCGCGAACCAACTGCTCGGTAATCGCGGCGCCGACCTGCACGGCGTCTTCCACATAATCCATCGCCATCTCGATGTTCCGCACCTCCAGAATGTTCTCGGCGGGGTTGGCAGGCGCATCGATCTTGCTCTCGATGTAATCGGCCAGCGTCGTGTGGTTGCCCTCGATGCGGGCAGACCCCAGGCTTTCCAGTGTGTGGAAAATGGTTTTGAGCTGAAAGAACACCGCCGCAGGCGTATCCCCGGCGAGTTCAAGCCGGCGCAAATGCTCAAGCTCCATCACCACGTCAGTGAGCGGTGAAGTGAAGTCTGGCGCGACAACGCGCAACGGAAAATCAACAAAAGCAGGCGGCATGGAATTACACGATATCAACCATACAAATACACAAAATTTATATTTTTAACTTTAAATACAATAATATAGGTGTGTCACATACTGACATGCAGTTACATACTACAACACACACAACAACAAAGGTACTCATTGGTCATCAACAACAAGAGCCCCTAGTTTGCAGGCAAGCCGTTATGGAAATCGAAGCTGACCCGTTGGGTTATTTGGCATCGATGTCGACGCGCGTTGAATTCTGACCACTGGTGCGCGTTGAATTTTGACCAGGGTCTGAAGCCGGCCTTTTAAAGGCTGGTTGTGGATAAGTGTAGCGGACTGG
>Ga0194119_10002026_pt1 | contig 35439 bp, 34 predicted proteins | sample TA2MahC100mmetaG_FD_148620 | JGI IMG/M metagenome (GOLD analysis project Ga0194119, IMG submission 148620) | Freshwater microbial communities from Lake Tanganyika, Tanzania - TA2015018 Mahale Deep Cast 100m | ecosystem: Environmental > Aquatic > Freshwater > Lake | place: Tanzania: Lake... | reverse complement strand
GGGGAAGGGGGAAGGGGGAAGGGGGAAGGGGGAAGGGGGCGGGTCAGGTGAGGGCTTCCAGGATCAGTCTGGCGGATTTTATGCCGCTACGGACCGCGCCTTCGAGGGTGGCCGGGTAATCCCCGGCGGTGTAGTCGCCGGCCAGGTAGAGGCCGGGGACGGGCGTGGCGTTGTCGGGACGGCGCAGGCGCGGCACGCAGGCGAAGGTGGCGCGCTTCTCGACGATGCTCTTCCAGCCCAGCAGAGTCGGCAGGGGACCGAGTTGCGCGGCCAGCAGATCGAGGTATTCGTCGCGCAGGGTCTCGGCCGGTTTCGCCAGATGCGGGCCCTCGGCGCTCACCACGATGGCCACCAGGCCCGCATGCAGGTCGTTGCGTTCAAACGCCCAGGGAGCCTGGCCGCCGCCCAGGCCGAGCATGGGAAAGGGGAAACGCGGCGGCGTGGCGAAATGCAGCCAGAGCGTAAGGATGGGCTGCCAGGCGAGGCCATCAAGTTGCTCCAGCACCGGCTCGGCGCCGGCCAGCCGGCCGAGCAGGTCGGGCAGGCGGGCAGGATGCGCCGCCACCACCACCCGCTCGGCGAGGACGTCCGGCCCCGCCAGGCGGAAGCCGCCCTGCTGGCGGGCGAGGAATTCGACCTTGCAGCCGGTCTCCACGCGTCCGCCCTTGCCGGCGATGAAGGCCGCCGCCGCGTCCGGCAGCAGCAGGCCGAGGTCGGCCCGGTTGAGGACCAGGTCGCTGTCGGCCCGGTCGCCCGCCAGGCTGTCGCGCAGCACGTTGCAGAACACCTGCGCCGAGGCGATCTCCACCGGCGTGTTGAGCGCCGCGATGCAGATCGGTCCCCACAGTCGCTCCACCAGATTCGCCGGTTGTTGCTGGTGGCGCAGGAAGTCGGCGGCGGCCTCGTCGCGAGCCAGGCGGAAGGCGCGTTCCTTCAGGTCATGCATGAGCCTTGCCGCCGCCAGCTTGTCGCGCCAACTCAGCCCGCGCGCGAGGACGAGGCCGGCGGCCAGGTTGAGCGGCGCCGGCAGGCGCGGCAGGCGCAGCACGAAGCCGGGCACGCGCAATTCCAGCGGGCGCCGCTCCAGGAAGTTGTGCGTGCCCAGTCGACCCATGAGGCCCAGGGCCTCGCGGTAGGCGCCGACCATCAGGTGTTGGCCGTTGTCGATGGGGATGCCCTGCCAATCGACGCGGCGGGCGCGGCCGCCCAGCTGCTTTGCGGCCTCGAACAGCTGCACGGGCACGCCGGCGGCGGCCAGTTCCACGGCGCAGGCCAGGCCCGCCCAGCCGCCGCCGACGATGGCGACGGGGTTTTCGCCCGCCGGGGTGATCACGCCGTCACCCAGGTCCGCCAGGCGATCCACAGTTTGCGCAGGGGCGTCAGGGCGGTGCGCTGGTCGAGCACACGGAAGCCGTCGGCGCGGATCTCCTCCAGCAGGGCGCGGTAGATCGCCGCCATGACGAGGCCGGGACGCTGCGCCTTGCGGTCGGCTTCCGGCAGCAGGGCCAGGGCCTCGGCGTAGGTTCGGGTGGCGCGCTGGTACTGGAATTCCATGAGCCGCCGGAAGTTCTCGGTCATGCGGCCTGCGAGCACGTCGGCTTCCGTTACGCCATGTTCAGCCAACTCATCCTGGGGCAGGTAGATGCGGTTTCGGCGGGCATCCTCGCCGACGTCGCGGATGATGTTGGTGAGCTGGAAGGCCAGCCCCAGACGGTTCGCGTACTTCAGGGTGGCGCGGTCGACAGGTTTGTCGAGCGTGCTGCCGAAGATCAGGGCCGCGACTTCCCCCACCACGCCGGCGGCGCGGTGGCAGTAGAGGTTGAGCTGCTTGAAGTCGGCGTAGCGCACCGTGCCCAGATCCATCTCCATGCCGTCGATGATCTGGCCGAAGGCATCCTCGGGCAGGTGGAACGGACCGATGGCCTCGGCCAGCGCCCGCGTCGCCGGATGCTCCGGCCGGCCCGCGTACAGTCGCGCCACCTCGTCCCGCCACCAGGCCAGCTTGGCCCGCGCCAGGCCCGCATCGCGGCATTCGTCGGCGACGTCGTCCACCTCCCGGCAGAAGGCGTAGAAAGCGGTGATGGCCCGGCGCCGCTCGGGCGGCAGGAAGCGGAAGCTGTAATAGAAACTCGAACCGCTGGCGGCGGCCTTCTCCTGGCAATAGGCGTGCGCGTCCATGCTGCCTAGTGCCCACAGCCACCGCTGGCGCAGGACGAGCCCCGTGCCGCGCGGCCACCGCCGGGGAAGAGGGCGCGGCGGAGCATGACGGCGCCATCCTTCCAGCCCAGTTTGGGACGCTGATGGAACATGTCGCCTCGGCTTGCGTGCAGTTGATAGAGGATGCGTTCGCCACCCAGGATGATGAGGCGCATCTCCAGGCCGATGCGTCCCTTCAGCGCGCGGCCCAGGGGGGCGCCGGCCTGCAGCATGCGCCGGGCGCGCTCGATCTGGCCCTTCATGAACTGTTGCCAGAGCGCGTCCACCCGGCCTTCGGCGATCTGGCGCTCGCTGATGCCGAATTTCGCCAGTTCATCCTGCGGCAGGTAGATGCGGCCCTTCTGGTAATCCACCGCCACATCCTGCAGGAAGTTGATGAGTTGCAGGGCGGAGCAGATGCCGTCGGACCAGGCCTGGTGCTTCACGTCCTCGTCGCCGTAGAGCTTCAGCAACAAGCGGCCGATGGGGTTGGCGGAACGGCGGCAGTAGTCCATGACTTCGCCGAAATGGGCGTAGCGGGTTTTCACGCAATCCTGCTCGAAGGCGGCGAGCAGGTCGTGGAACAGGGGATAGGGCAGGCTGTGCGCCCGGATGTGGGGAGCGAGTTCCCGGAACACGGGGTGATCGACATCCTCGCCCCGTTCCAGGGCATGCAGGTGGGCGTGGTATTCCGCCAGCCGGGCCAGACGCCATGCCGCCGCATGCTCGCCCTCGTCGGCGAAGTCGTCGGCGCTGCGGGCGAAGGCGTAGATGGCGCGCACCGCCGGGCGCAGCCGGGCGGGCAGGAAGACCGAGGCCACGGGGAAATTCTCGTAATGCCCGGCATTCACCAGGTGGGCCGTATTCATCGAACGGATACCAATAAAAACAAAGGGTTGCCTCTTGGTCGCTGCGTCTCGCGGCTGGCGGTGAGGGGGCGCGTAGTTTACACTTGGCCGTTTTCGCGAAAGTGGCGGAATTGGTAGACGCACTGGATTTAGGTTCCAGCGGGGAAACCTGTGGGGGTTCGAGTCCCCCCTTTCGCACCAGTCCGGGTTGCATTCAAGGCAGGCGCGTGGCGATTGTCGTGTTTCGCACACGCCGCGCGCGACTGGAGCGTTCGCGGAACGCGGCCCGGGGTGCAACCCGGCGAAAAGATTAGTTGGCATGAATATTGATCGTTCAAGGAAAACCTTATGACTGCAACCGTGGAAACTCTGGAAGGACTCAACCGCCGTGTCACCCTCAACCTCAGCCAGGAGGAGGTGGAGGCGGAAGTGCGCAAGCGCCTGGGGAAGGTAGCCCGCACCGTGCGCATGGACGGTTTCCGTCCCGGCAAGGCGCCCATGAAGCTGGTGGCGGCGCGCTATGCCAACGAGATTCGTGGCGAGGTGATGGGCGAGGCCCTCAACCGCGAGTTTGGCGAGGCCGTGCAGGCCGGCAAGCTGGCCGTGGCCGGCTACCCGCGTTTCGCGCCCGGAGAAAACGGCGCTTTCGTCGCCACCTTCGAGGTGTTCCCGGAAATCCAGGTCGGTGACCTGTCGCAGATCAAGGTGAGCCGTCCCGTGGTCGAGGTCAGCGATGCCGACGTCGACCGCACCCTCGATGTGCTGCGCAAGCAGCGCGTGCAGTACCACGCGGTCGAGCGCGCTGCGTGCGAGGGCGACCGCGTCCACGTGGACTACCAGGGCAGGATCGGCGGTGAGCTGTTCCCCGGTGGCGAGGCCAAGGATTTTCCGGTGATTCTCGGCGAAGGCCGCACCCTGAAGGATTTCGAGGGCAGCCTGGCGGGCATGAAGGCAGGCGAGAGCAAGACCTTCGAGGTCAGCTTTCCCGCCGATTACTTCGCCAAGGAACTGGCGGGCAAGACCGCCAGCTTCGAGGCCACCCTGAAGTCGGTGCACGAGGCGGTGCTGCCGGAAGTGGACGAGGCCATGGCGCAAAGCCTGGGCATCCACGAGGGCGGCGTGACCAAGCTGCGCGAGGAGATCCGCGGCAACCTGGCGCGCGAGGCGAAGCGCCGGGTGCTGGCCAAGGTCAAGGAGCAGGTGTTGAACGGCCTGCTGGAAACCACGCCGTTCGACGTGCCCGGCAGCCTGGTGGCCATGGAACAGCAGGGCCTCAAGGAAAAGGCCTTCAACGACCTGAAGGCGCGCGGCCTGAAGGAACAGGACATCAAGCTGGGTGACGACATCTTCGAGCCGCAGGCCAAGCGCCGCGTCGCCCTGGGCCTGCTGATGGAGGCGCTGATCCGTGAGCAGAAGATCACCGCCAGCGAGGATCAGGTGCGCGCCATGGTGGACGAGTTCGCGCAGAGCTACGAGGACCCTGCCGAGGTGGTGGGCTGGTACTATCAGGACGCTTCCCGCCTCAAGGAGGCGCGCGCCCTGGTGCTGGAAGAGAACGTGGTGCAATGGGTGCTGGAGCGGGCCCAGGTCACCGATGAGACGACCCCGCTGGAAAAACTGATGGGAACCGCCTGATGAGCCACTGGACGCAGGAACCTTCCGGCCTGGGGTACATCCCCATGGTCATCGAGCAGAGCGGGCGCGGCGAGCGCGCCTACGACATCTACTCCCGCTTGCTGAAGGAGCGGGTGGTCTTCCTGGTGGGGCCGGTCAACGACATGAGCGCCAACCTGGTGGTGGCCCAGTTGCTGTTCCTCGAGTCGGAAAACCCGGACAAGGACATCTACCTGTACATCAACTCCCCCGGCGGCTCCATCACCGCCGGCATGGGCATCTACGACACCATGCGCTTCATCAAGCCGGACGTCTCCACCCTGTGCGTGGGCCAGGCCGCCAGCATGGGCGCCTTCCTGCTGTCGGCGGGCGCCAAGGGCAAGCGCTTCGTGCTGCCCAATTCGCGGGTGATGATCCACCAGCCCCTGGGCGGCTTCCAGGGCCAGGCCACGGACATCGAGATCCACGCCAAGGAAATCCTCTACCTCAAGCAGAAGCTGAATCAGCTCCTCGCCGACCACACCGGCCAGTCCATCGAGACCATCGAGCGGGACACCGAGCGCGACAACTTCATGAGCGCGGAGCAATCCGTGGCGTATGGGCTGGCCGATAAAGTGCTGGCCAATCGCAACGACGCCGCGTAAACTTGAGTTAAATAATCGGGTATTAACCACGGGATTGTGAACATGGCGGACCGCGACGAAAAACTTCTCTACTGCTCCTTCTGCGGCAAGAGCCAGCACGAGGTGCGCAAGCTCATCGCCGGTCCGTCGGTGTTCATCTGCGACGAATGCGTGGACCTGTGCATCGACATCATCCGCGAGGATGTCGGCAAGGATCCGGAGAAGGAGAGCGGCGACAAACTGCCGACGCCGCAGGAAATCAGCGCGGTGCTGGATCAGTACGTGATCGGCCAGTCCCTCGCCAAGAAGGCCCTGGCGGTGGCCGTCTACAACCATTACAAGCGCCTGCGCAATCCGGGTGGCAACAAGGAGGACGAGGTCGAGCTGGCGAAGAGCAACATTCTGCTCATCGGCCCCACCGGCTCCGGCAAGACCCTGCTGGCGCAGACCCTGGCCCGCCTGCTCAACGTGCCCTTCGTCATCTCCGACGCCACCACCCTGACCGAGGCCGGCTACGTCGGCGAGGACGTCGAGAACATCATCCAGAAGCTCCTGCAGAAGTGCGACTACGACGTCGAGAAGGCGAAGAACGGCATCGTCTACATCGACGAGATCGACAAGATTTCGCGCCGCTCGGAAAACCCCTCCATCACCCGCGACGTGTCCGGCGAGGGCGTGCAGCAGGCCCTGCTGAAGCTGATCGAGGGCACCGTCGCCTCGATTCCGCCGCAGGGCGGGCGCAAGCACCCGAACCAGGAATACATCCAGGTCGACACCACCAACATCCTGTTCATCGTCGGCGGCGCCTTCAGCGGCCTCGACAAGGTGATCCGCAACCGCACCGAGAAATCCGGCATCGGTTTCGGCGCCGAGGTGAAGTCCAAGGACAACAGCAAGGACGTCGGCGAGGTGTTCAAGATGGTGGAGCCGGAAGACCTCATCAAGTACGGCCTCATTCCCGAGTTCGTCGGTCGCCTGCCGGTCATCGCCACCCTCGAGGAACTCGACGAAAAAGCCTTGGTGCAGATCCTCACCGAGCCCAGGAACGCCCTGGTCAAGCAGTTCCAGAAGCTGTTCAAGATGGAAGGCGCCGACCTCGAATTCCGCGACGAGGCCCTCGCCGCCATCGCCAAGCGCGCGCTCAAGCGCAAGACCGGCGCGCGCGGTCTGCGCTCCATCATCGAACAGTCCCTGCTCGACATCATGTACGAACTGCCAAGCATGCAGGACGTGAGCAAGGTGGTGGTCGACGAGAAATCCATCAGCGGCGAGTCGAAGCCGTTGTTGCTGTACGCCGAGCAGGCCAAGGCCGCCGGCTGAAAAACCGTTTATACCGCCGGGTTGAAATTTGCCCCGGCGGCGTCATGTAGCTCGAACCGAGGAGGCGGAGCATCCGCCGGAGAACGTCATGAGCCAGACCACCCATTTCACCGAAGCCGTCACCCTGCCGCTGCTGCCGCTGCGCGACGTGGTCGTGTTCCCGCACATGGTCATCCCCCTGTTCGTGGGCCGGCCGAAGTCCATCAAGGCGCTGGAAACCGCCATGGACGCGGGCAAGCACATCATGCTGGTGGCGCAGAAGTCGGCCGCCAAGGACGAGCCCGCCTTCGAGGATCTCTACGAAATCGGCGCCATCGCCAGCATCTTGCAGATGCTGAAGCTGCCGGACGGCACCGTGAAGGTGCTGGTGGAAGGCAACCAGCGCGTCCAGGTCGAGGAATTCATCGACGAGGGTTCGCACTACATGGCGCGTGGCGAGCCACTGCCGGAAACCGGCGCCGAGGATTCCGAGATCGAGGCCATGCGCCGCGCCCTGCTGGCCCAGTTCGACAACTACGTCAAGCTGAACAAGAAGATTCCGCCCGAGATCCTGGCCTCGCTGGCCGGCATCGACGACGCCGGCCGGCTCACCGACACCATCGCCGCCCACCTGCCTCTGAAGCTGGAGCAGAAGCAGGCCATCCTGGAAATGACCGACCTGAAGGCCCGCCTGGACCATCTGATGGGCTTCATGGAGACCGAGATCGACATCCTCCAGGTGGAAAAGCGCATCCGCGGCCGCGTCAAGCGCCAGATGGAGAAGAGCCAGCGCGAGTACTACCTGAACGAACAGGTCAAGGCCATCCAGAAGGAACTCGGCGATGTCGACGAAAGCCAGGATCTGGACGAGCTCGACAAGCGCGTCAAGGCCGCCCACATGTCGCGCGAGGCCACCAAGAAGGCCGAGGCCGAGCTGAAGAAACTGAAGATGATGTCGCCCATGTCGGCCGAGGCCACCGTGGTGCGCACCTACATCGAGACCCTCATCAACCTGCCCTGGAAGAAGAAGACCAAGATCAGCAAGAGCCTGGACAACGCCCAGGAGGTGCTCGACACCGATCACTACGGCCTGGAGAAGGTGAAGGAACGCATCGTCGAATACCTGGCCGTGCAGCAGCGCGTCGACAAGCTGAAGGCCCCCATCCTCTGTCTGGTGGGGCCGCCCGGCGTGGGCAAGACCTCCCTCGGCCAGTCCATCGCCCGCGCGACGAACCGCAAGTTCGTGCGCATGGCGCTCGGCGGCGTGCGTGACGAGGCGGAGATTCGCGGCCACCGGCGCACCTACATCGGCTCCATGCCCGGCAAGATCCTGCAAAGCCTGACCAAGGTGGGCGTGCGCAATCCGCTGTTCCTGCTCGACGAAGTCGACAAGATGGGCCAGGACTTCCGCGGAGACCCGTCCTCCGCCCTGCTGGAGGTGCTGGATCCCGAGCAGAACCACACCTTCCAGGACCACTACGTGGAAGTCGACTACGACCTCTCCGACGTGATGTTCGTGGCTACCGCGAACTCCCTCAATATTCCGGCTCCGCTGCTCGACCGCATGGAGGTGATCCGTCTGTCCGGCTACACCGAGGACGAGAAGATCAGCATCGCCCAGCGCTATCTGCTGCCCAAGCAGATGAAGAACAACGGTCTCAAGGACACCGAGTTGCATGTGGCAGAAAGCGCCCTGCGCGACATCGTGCGTTACTACACGCGGGAATCCGGCGTGCGCAGCCTGGAGCGCGAAATCTCCAAGATCTGCCGCAAGGCGGTCACCGCCCAGACCCTGAAGAAGGCCAAGGGCAAGATCAGTGTCACCGCCAAGAACCTCGACAAGTACCTCGGCGTGCAGCGCTACACCTACGGCATGGCGGAGAAGAACAACCAGATCGGCCAGGTCACCGGCCTGGCCTGGACCGAGGTGGGCGGGGAACTGCTTACCATCGAGGCTTCCATGATGCCCGGCAAGGGCAACATCACCCGCACCGGCCAACTCGGCGACGTCATGAAGGAATCCATCGAGGCAGCGCGCACGGTCATGCGCAGCCGGGCCACCGCCCTGGGCATCGCCGCCGATGCCTTCGAGAAGAACGACATGCACATCCACATGCCGGAGGGTGCCACGCCCAAGGACGGTCCTTCCGCCGGCGCGGCCATCACCACCGCCATGGTCTCGGTGTTCGCCGGCATCCCGGTGCGCTGCGACGTGGCCATGACCGGCGAGATCACCCTGCGCGGCGAGGTGCTGCCTATCGGCGGCCTCAAGGAGAAACTGCTGGCGGCGCATCGCGGCGGTATCAAGAAGGTGTTGATCCCCGAAGGCAACGTCAAGGACCTCGTGGAGATCCCGGACAACATCAAGAACCGCCTGGAGATTCAGCCGGTGAAGTGGATCGAGCAGGTGCTGGAAGCGACCCTGGAGCGCATGCCCGAACCCATCGCCGAGGCGACGGTCGCGGCAGAGACCCCCGCACCGCTTCCGCCGGCCACCGAGCCCCCCGCCGTAATCAAGCATTGACGGGGCTTTCCGGCCAGAAGGCGCTTGACACTGGGTTTGCCGGGTTCTATAAAACCCCGCGCAGGCTTGCGCCTGCGTGCCTTCATCCACTGAAAGGGGGACTCTGTGAACAAATCCGAATTGATCGATGCCATCGCCGCCTCCGCCGATATTTCCAAGGCTGCAGCGGGACGTGCCCTCGATGGCGCCATGGACGCTGTGAAAAAGGCCTTGAAGAAAGGCGAGATGGTCACTCTGGTGGGTTTTGGTTCCTTCTACGTGGGCAAGCGCGCCGCCCGTTCCGGCCGCAACCCCCGCACAGGAGCCACCATCAAGATCAAAGCCGCGAAAGTACCGAAATTCCGTGCTGGCAAAGCGCTGAAAGACGCTGTAAACTAGCGGTCTTTCTGACGGGTGCTTAGCTCAGTTGGTAGAGCGTCGCCCTTACAAGGCGAATGTCGGCGGTTCGACCCCGTCAGCACCCACCAGCCAGGGTTAGCAGTTTCAAGTAGTCATAAGCAGTACAAGGAGTGGTAGTTCAGTCGGTTAGAATACCGGCCTGTCACGCCGGGGGTCGCGGGTTCGAGTCCCGTCCACTCCGCCAACACCTCAAAGGCGAACGCGAGTTCGCCTTTTTTTTTGTTACGGGTTGCAAAGCCCATGACCGAGTGATTGCACCGCCATGCTAGAAGCCATTCGCGAACGCGCCCAGGGCTGGATCGCCAAAGTGATCCTGGGCCTGCTCATCATTCCCTTCGCCTTCTGGGGCATCGACTCCTACTTCTCCGGCGGCGGACAGGAACCGCCGGCCGCGGAGATCGACGATCAGCCCATCACCCAGCGTGAATTCGCCAACACCCTGCAGGAGCAGCGGGAAGCCCTGGGCGGCCGGGTGGAGGAGGGCGCCCTGCGCAAGATGGTCATGGATCAGCTGGTGAACACCCGCGTGCTGTCGCTGGCGGCGGGCAAGGCCGGCTTTTCCATCCTGGAGCCGCAAATCCAGGCCGTGCTCGGCGGTCTGGAAATCTTCCAGGAGAACGGCGCATTTTCGCAGACGCGCATGGATGCCTGGCTGCGCAACCGCGGCCTGAGCCAGGGCGAACTGATCGCCATGATCAGCCAGGATTTGCTGCTGCGGCAGGTGCAGATCGGCTACGGTGAAGGCGCTCTGGTGCCCAAGCCGGTGTCCGAGCGCATGGCCCGGCTCCTCGCCGAACAGCGCGAAGTACGGGAAGCCGCCTTCGACGCGAAAACCTATAGCGGCGTCGTGAAGATCGACGACGCGGCCATCGAGGCCGACTACCAGGCGCGCCAGCAGGACTACACCACGCCGGATCAGGTGCGCGTGCAATTCCTGGTGCTGTCCCAGGCACAGCTGGAATCCGCGGTGACGGTCAGCGAGGCCCAGGCGCGCGCGCACTACGAGGCCAATGCCGCGCGCTACGCCGAACCCGAGCAGCGCCGCGCCGCGCACATCCTCATCAAGGTCGACGCCGGCGCCGACGAGAAATCCCGGCAAACGGCGCGGGACAAGGCCGAACTGCTGCTGGCCGAACTGCGCGATCAGCCCGGCAAGTTCGCCGAACTGGCGCGCAAACATTCGCAGGACCCCGGCTCCGGCGCGAAGGGGGGCGATCTTGGCGCCTTCAGCCGCGAGATGATGGTCAAACCCTTCGCCGACGCGGTCTGGGGCATGAAGCCGGGCGAGATTCGCGGCCTGGTGGAGAGCCAGTTCGGTTACCACATCATCCGTCTGGACGGCGTGGTGGGTGGTGCCAAGCTGGGCTTCGAGGTGGTCAAGGAAGACATCCGCCGCGAACTGCGGCAAGAGGAAGCGCAGCGCCGCTTCATGGATTCCGCCGAACGCTTCAGCAATCTGGTGTACGAGCAGCCTGACAGTCTCGAGTCGGCCGCCAAGGAATTCGGCCTGAAGTTGGAGGAAAGCGGCTGGATCGCCAAGGGACAGACTGCCCAGCCCGCCATTCTGGGCAACCCGCGCCTGATGGAGGCCCTGTTCAGCGACGATGCCCTGCGCAAGCGCCAGAATACGGAGGCCACCGAGGTCGCGGCCAACACGCTGGTGGCGGCCCGCGTGCTGGAGCATCGCCCGCCCGGTCTGCTGCCCCTGGCCGAGGTCGCCGCCGACATCCGCGCGCGGCTCACCCGCGCGGCAGCCGGCAAGCTGGCCGTCGAGGCGGGTAGCAAGGCTCTCGCGGCAGTGCAGGCGGGACAGGCGGACGTGAGCTTCTCGGCGCCGATGACGGTGTCGCGGATGCGCCCCCTGGAACTGCAATCCGCTGCGGTACGCGCCATTTTCGCCGCGCGCGCGGACAAGTTGCCTGCGCACGTGGGGGTCGAGTCGCCCGAGGGCTATCGCCTCTACCGCGTCAGTCGTGTGCTGCCCGTCGAGCCCGCCGCCGAGCAGGCCGAGAAGATTCGTGTCGATCTGCGCCGGCTGCTGGCCCAGGAGGAAATGCGCGCCTACCTGGAAAGCGCCAAGGCGAAAGCCAGCATCAAGATCGCGCAGACGTCGCTGGACGCGAAGGCGGAGTAATCTTCGAACCGCCAACAAAAAAGCCGGACTCGTCCGGCTTTTTTTGTTGGCAGAAGCCGCAGCGCCTCTACTCTTCCACCGCCAGGCCGGCGGTGCAGTTGAAGCCCGCGTCGACGTAGGTGATCTCGCCGGTGACGCCGCTGGCGAGGTCGGACAGCAGGAAGGCGGCGGTGTTGCCCACCTCCTCGATGGTGACGTTGCGGCGCAGGGGCGAATGCTTTTCGCCCCAGGCCAGCAGCTTGTTGAAATCGGCGATGCCGGCGGCCGCCAGGGTCTTGATGGGGCCGGCGGACAGGCCGTTGACGCGGATGCCCTGCGGCCCCAGGCCGGCGGCCAGGTAATAGACGCTGGCCTCCAGGCTGGCCTTGGCCAGACCCATGACGTTGTAATGCGGCACGTAGCGCACCGCGCCCAGGTAGGACAGGGTCAGCAGCGAGGCGGGCCGGCCCTGCATCATGGGCAGGGCCGCCTTGGCCATGGCGGTGAAGGAATAGCTGGAAATGTCGTGCGCGATGCGGAAGTTCTCGCGCGTGACGAAATCCTGGTAGTTGCCGGCCAGCGCCTCCTTCGGCGAGAAGGCGATGGAGTGCAGCAGGCCGTCGAGTCCGTCCCAATGCCGGGCGAGTTCGCCGAACAGGGTGGCGATTTCTTCGTCGCTGGCGACGTCGCATGGGAAAACCAGGGGTTGCGCGGAGAAATCCCCGGCCAGGCCCAGTACGCGCTCGCGCACCTTGTCGCCCTGGTAGGTGAAGGCCAGTTCCGCGCCCTCGCGATGGCAGGCCTTGGCCACGCCGTAGGCGATGGAGCGGTTGCTGATCATGCCCGTGATGAGGATCTTCTTGCCGGCGAGAAAGCCCATGTCGCGGTCCCGAGATTTCGAACGGGCGAATTATACCCGCGAGGCTGCATTCGCCGTATCTCGGCGCTACCATGCCGGGCTGATCCTATGGAGTAAGAACATGAGCGCGAAGATCATCGCCGTGGTGAACCAGAAGGGCGGGGCGGGCAAGACCACCCTCGCCATGTTGCTGGCGGGGGGCCTGGCCGACCGCCGCAAGCGGGTGCTGGTCGCTGACGCCGACCCGCAGAACACCGCAGTGCACTGGGCCGGCATGGGCGAGGGTTTCCCCGCCGAGGTGGAAGATGTCTCCGGCGAGGAGGGCAAGCTGCACAAGGCCCTGCGTAAACGCCAGGATGAGTTCGACTATATCGTCATCGACAGCCCGCCCGCGGCCGCCGCGCCGGTGACCGGCAGCGCCCTGAAAGCCGCGCATCTCGCCCTGGTGCCGGTGATTCCCTCGCCCCTCGACCTGTGGGCTTCCGTGCGCATCCGCGAGGCAATTGCCCACGCCCGCCACAAGAATCCGGAGCTACAGGCGCGCCTGGTGGTCAACCAGATGCAGCCCAACACCCTGCTGGCGCGGGAGGTGCTCGGCATGCTGCCCGAGTTCGGCATCCCGATGCTGGCGGCCAGTCTCAAGAGCCGTACCGCCTATCGTCAGTGCGCCGCCCTCGGCGCCACCATCCACGCCCTCGGCAGCCGCGCCGCCCTGGCCGTGCTGGAGGTGGACGCCCTGTGCCGCGAGGTGGAGCGTATGCTGCGGGCTCGCTGAGCCGCCATGCCGGCCGTGCTCACCACCCTGGATTTCCTGCGCCATGGCGAACCCGTGGGCGGCAAGCGCTATCGGGGCCAGACCGACGATCCCCTGTCCGACCGGGGCTGGGCGCAGATGGCTGGCGCCACCGCCGGGGCGCGGCCCTGGCAGGCCATCGTTTCCTCGCCGCTGAGCCGCTGCCTGGCTTTCGCCACGCGCATGGCGGATGAGACCGGTCTGCCGCTGACCGTGGAGCCGCGCCTGGCTGAAGTGGGTTTCGGTGTCTGGGAAGGCCGCACCGCGGCGGAACTGGAACGCGATCAGCCCGGCTGCGTGTTCGCCTTCAAGCTGGATCCCGTGGCGCGGCGTCCGCGCGGCGCCGAGCATCTGGCCGATTTCCAGGCCCGTGTGGCGGCGGCTTACGAGGATCTGCTATGCCTGCACGCCGGCCGGCATGTGCTGCTGGTGGCCCACGCCGGCGTCATGCGCATGGTCATCTGCCATGTTCTCGGCCTGCCGCCCGCGCATGCCTACCGCCTGCAGATCGGCTCCGCGGCGATGGCTCGCATCCGCGTCGAGCAGGGCGAGGGCGGCCGCTTCGACAGCCTGTTGTGGCTGACGCCGGGCGCCTGATAACGGCTTGACTCCTCAGCCGCGCGCGCCGGGGCCGCGCCAGGTCGGCTCGGCCTGGCCGAGCACGCGGTTGATGCGGCGCGAGAGCACGAACAGCAGGTCGGACAGGCGGTTCAGGTACTGGCCCAGCTTGGGCGACAGCAGTTCGCTTTCCGCCAGCGCGGTCAGGCGCCGCTCCGCGCGCCGGCAGACCGTGCGGCAGACGTGGGCCTGCGCCGCCGCCGGGCTGCCGCCGGGCAGCACGAATTCGGTGAGGGCAGGCAGGCCGGCGTTGTAGGTGGCGATGGCCTGGTCCAGGCGCAGCACGTCCGCCTCGTGGATCTGGCTGACCTCGGGCCAGGCCAGTTCGGCGCCCAGGTTGAAGAGGTCGTGCTGGATGTCGATCAGCAGGGGCCGCAGCTCGGCGGGCAGGCTGGCGTCGAGCAGCACGCCGATCTGGCTGTTGAGTTCGTCCACCGCGCCGATGGCCTCGATGCGCGGCGCGTGCTTGGCCAGGCGGCTGCCGTCGGCCAGTCCGGTGCTGCCGTCGTCGCCGGTGCGGGTGACGATCTCGGTGAGGCGCTTGAAGCCCGCGCTGGCGGGGCTGACGTCCTCGGTCTGCTCGATGAAGCGCTCGACGTCTGCGGCCGGGCGTTTCTCGCCGTTGGGCAGACGTTCGCGGCACTCGCGGAAGATGCGTGCCGCGCAGCCACGGCAGCGCTCCGGGTCGAGGCGCGCATAGATGGCGGCGATGGCCTCCGGCTTGTGCGCGAAGACATGGTCGGAACCGATCTCGGACTGATAGCCACCCTGCTTCAGCATGTCGCGCGTGGCATCGCGCAGGCCGCAGAGATAGAGGCCGCCGCCCAAACTGCGCCGTCGTCGGGCCTCGTGGGCCAGCAACTCGGCTCCGGCCAGGTCGATGGTGTTGATGCCGCGGGCGAACAGCAGCAGATGTTTCTGAGTGGGCACGTGCTCGTCGACCGCGGCGAAGGCCTGCTGGATGTGGTCGACGGCGCCGAAGAAGATGGAGCCCTCGACGCGCAGCAGCTTGAGTTGCGGGCAGTCCGGCTCGGCCCCGGTCTCCACCACGAACTTGCGGCGCGGATTGGCCTGGTCCTTGGTGTCGGGCAGCAGCGGACGGATGGCGGGCCGCGAGGTGCCCTGCAGGTAGAAGATGAGGGAGGCGACGATGCCGAAGAAGATGCCCTTCTCCAGGTCGATGACCGTGCCGAAGAACGTCACCCCCAGCACCACGGCTTCCTGTCGGTGGGCCTTGAGGATGGCGCCGATATGGTGGAAGTCGATGAGGTTCCAGGCCACCAGGAACAGCGCCGCCGCCATGGCCGGGACCGGCAGGTGGGCGGCCAGCGGCGCCACCAGGAACAGGATGAGCAGCAGGAACAGCGAGGAGAACACCGCCGCCAGGGGAGTGCGGGCGCCCGATTCGTAGTTGACGCCGCTGCGGTTGAAGGAACCGCTGGAGGCGTAGGCGGAGAAGAAACCGCCGAACAGGTTGGAGAGGCCCTGACCGACGAACTCCTGGTTGCCATTGATGTGTTGCTGCGACTTGGCGGCGATGGAGCGGGAGATCGACACCGCCTCGGTGAGCGCCAGGACGGTGACCGCCAGGGCGGAGAAGAAGGTGTTTTGCAGGGCGGACAGGGAGAAGTCCGGCGCCGACAGGGGCGGCAGGCCGGCCACCAGGGCGCCGACATGGCCGATGCCGGTAACCTCGTTGCCGAACTGCCGGTCCAGCACCGCCGCGACCAGTCCCCCGGCGATCATGGCGACGATCAGGTAGGGCACCTTCTTCAGGTACCTGCGCGCCAGCAGGCCGGCGATCAGCGACACCACCGCCACCGTGGTGACGTAGGGATTGAGGTCGCGCAGGTGGGTGAGTAGTTGCCCCAGCACCTCGTAGGCCGGAGTTCCCCGCGCGATGTCGAGGCCGAAGAAGTTCTTCACCTGGCTGGCGACGATGAGCAGCGCGGCGCCGGCGGTGAAGCCGATGACCACGGTGTGCGAGATGAAGTTGACCAGCGCCCCCATCCGGGCCAGGCCGAGGATGAGCTGGAACAGGCCGGTGAGGAAGGTGAGGGTGAGCACCATGCCGATGTATTCCGGCGAGCCCGGTTCGGCGTAAGGTGACACCGAGGCGAAGACGACGATGGAAATCGCCGTGGTGGGGCCGGACACCAGGTGCCAGGAGGAGCCGAACAGGGCGGCGATGATGGTCGGCACCATGGCCGCGTAAAGGCCATACTCCAGCGGCAGGCCGGCGATGGCGGCGAAGGCCACTGCCTGCGGCAGGACGATGAGGGCGCCGGTGAGGCCGGCGATGCCGTCGTCCTTCAGGCTGGCACGGTTCACCCGGTGCCGCCACTTCAGGAAGGGCAGGAACTGGTAGAGCCAGAGGTTGCAGGCGAGGAGGTTGGCCCACTCTTCGCCGATGCGCTCGCGTTTCAGGAAGGACATGAAGAGGGTGAAGGGTGAAGGGGTCAGCCGAATGGTAATCCGGCTTTGTCGGCCAGGCAGCGCAGGTAGGCCTCGCCGTCGGGGGGGCGTTGGTAACGCTGGGCCTGCCAGAGCATTTCCGCCAGGCAGTCCATGACCGCGTGCTGGGCGGCGTGCCCGTCGCCCAGGCGGGTGACCAGGGCTTGGTAGCGGACCTTGACGCCGGCAGGCTGGTCGATCGACAACTGCTCGGCGATGGCCAGATGCATGGACAGGTGCAGGAAGGGATTGGTCTGGCCCATTTCCGGCAGCCAGTCGCGGTCGCGGTGGCGCTCCGGCTGTTCCAGCACGGCGTGGTATTCCGGGTGGCGGCCGATGTGCTCCGCCGCCATGGCTTCCAGGTCGGTCAACGGTTGGCCGGCGCGGAACTTCGCCCAGGCGTCGAAGAAGAACTGGCGGGCCTGGTCGCGGCTGGGATCAAACATGGGCGTCACCCAATGCCAGCACCACGCTGTATTGCAGCAGGCGATTGCCGCCGTCGAGGTGGGCGATCTCGCCGTTGCCGTAGAAGCCGGCGCAGGGCATGCCGGGAAAGCGCCGCTTCAGGGCGAGGATGTCGCGGTCCTCGCCGCCGTAGAAATAGGGGCCGCGGCCCATACAGGGAAACATCAGGGCGAAGGCGGGAGGGTCGGCGCGTTCGCCGGCCAGGCGCGCGAGCATGAGGTCCATGTCGTGCTCCGCCGCCTGCGGCTGGCGCAGAGCCCAGAACAGATCCATGCCCGGCGCCAGCTGGCCGGCGACGGTGACGGATTTGTCGGCCGGGTTGGCGGCCACCACTGGCAGCAGGTGAAAGCGGCCTTCCTCGACGGCGTGCTCGCGCTCGCCGTAGGGCAGCCCGGCCATGATCAGGTGGGTGGGCATGCGCTCCGGCGCGCGCAGGCTGAGGGGCAGTTCCCGCGCCAGGCTGGCCAGCGCCTCTATGCCGCCCAAGGCTTGCAGGTCGTGGCCTTGCACGCGTTCCACCGGCACCGGCCGCGACAGCGGCCGCACGCCCTGGGAAACGCCGACGCGCAGACTCGCGCCGGCGAGGTCGAGCTCGCAGTGTCCGTCATCGCGCACGCGGCCACCGCTCCACACCGAATACGGTCCCTGGCCGGTGGCGTCGCCGGAGACACCGCCGAAGCGGCGGCCGCCGGTGGCCAGCCAGGCCATGTCGAGGGCATTCGGCGCCGCCAGGGTGAGTTCCGCGACGACGTCGCCATCCCCTCGGCGCGCCGGTCGCAGGTCGACGCCGTCGCCCAGCACCAGGGCGGCGGCGGCCGGCGCGTCGAGCACCCAGTCCTGCTCGGTGAACACGCCCGCCGCGGTGCAGCCCGCCACCTGCAGGCAGCCGGCGGCGCGCGCGGCGGCGGTGAGGGCGGGTTGTGGATCGTCGGCGAAATCGGCGCTGAGGTACAGCAGCACCGCCTGCGGATGCTCCAGTTCCGCCCGCTGCATGGCGGCCCGCACTGCCTCGCGCGCCAGGCCGGGCTCGGCCACGCGGCCCTGGGCGAGTCCGGAACCGGCTTTCAAAGCGATTTGTCCCGGTAATCGCACAGGTCGCGCAGGATGCAGGCGGCGCAGTCGGGCTTGCGCGCCTTGCAGACATAGCGGCCGTGCAGGATCAGCCAGTGGTGGGCGTCGTGGCGGAATTCGGCGGAGGTGTTGCGCAGCAGTTTCCGCTCCACTTCCAGCACGGTCTTGCCCGGCGCCAGGCCGGTGCGGTTGGCGACCCGGAAGATGTGGGTATCGACGGCGATGGTGGGCTCGCCGAAGGCGGTGTTGAGGACCACGTTGGCGGTCTTGCGCCCCACGCCGGGCAGGGCTTCCAGGGCCTCGCGCCGGCGCGGCACCTCGCCGCCGTGCTGGTCCAGCAGGATCTGGCAGGTGGCCAGCAGGTTCTTCGCCTTGGTCTTGTACAGGCCGATGCGGCGGATGTGCTCGCTCAGCCCCGCCTCGCCCAGGGAGAGCAGCTTCTCCGGCGTGTCCGCAAGGGGAAACAGGGTGGCGGTGGCCAGGTTGACGCTCTTGTCGGTGGCCTGGGCGGACAGCACCACGGCTACCAGCAGCTCGAACGGCGTCTTGTAGTGCAGTTCGGTGGTCGGGGCCGGATTCGCGGCCCGCAGGCGGGCGTAGAGTTCCCGGCGACGCGCGGCGTTCATGCCGGGTCGCGCCCCATCTGGATGCGGTTGTACACGGCGATGAGCAGGCCCAGGCCGATGAAGGCGCCGGGCGGCAGGATGGCGAGCAGGAAGCCGCCGTAATCGGGCGCCAGGGGAATGACCCAGTCCTTCGCCATGGGACCCAGGGCGAGATCGACACCGGACAGCAGGGTGCCCTTGCCCAGGGCCTCGCGCAGCCCGCCCAGCACCACCAGCACGGCGGTGAGGCCGAGGCCCATCATGGTCGCGTCGAGGATGGAGTCGGCGGTGGAACGCTTGGAGGCGAAGGCCTCGACGCGTGCGAGGACGATGCAGTTGGTGGTGATGAGCGGGATGAACACGCCCAGCACCAGGTAGAGCGGGTGCATCCAGGCGTTCATCGCCAGCTGCACCACGGTGACCAGGGCGGCGATGATGAGCACGAAGGCGGGGATGCGGATCTCGTGCGGTATGTAGTTGCGCAGCAGGGCCACGGCGCCGCTGGCGGTGGCCATCACCAGGGTGGTGGCCAGGCCCAGGGACAGGCTGTTGACCACGGAGTTGCTGATCGCCAGCAGCGGGCACAGGCCCAGCAACTGGACGATGCCGGGGTTCTGCGTCCAAAGGCCCTTGACAATGATGTCGCGGGTTTCGCCCGAGAGCAGGCCGCCGGCGGCCGGCGGGGCGGGGATCGCCGTCTCGGCGGCGGTATCGCTGGCGCTCATGCTGGGCCTTTCATGGCAGAGGCGGAAATGGGTGGAGCCGGGGCGACCTCGAGCAGTTCCGTGCGGTGCGCGGCGAAATACTCGAGGGCGCGGCGCACCGCCTTCACCACCGCGCGTGGCGTCACCGTGGCGCCGGCCAGATAGTCGAAGCGACCGCCGTCCTTTTTTACGCGCCATTGCGCGGGCGGCGGATCGTCCAGGGAACGCCCGTCGAACTGGCGGATCCAGCGACCGCGCGTCGCTTCGATGTAGTCGCCCAGTCCGGGAGTTTCCTTGTGCGCGGTGACGCGTACCCCGGCCACCCGGCCGTCGGCATGGATGCCCACGAGCAGGCGGATTTCACCGCTGTAGCCGTCGGGTGCCACCACTTCCAGCACCACGGCGCGGGTTTCGCCGCCGATGCGCGCGGGGTAGGCACGCGCCGGCCGTTTCTGGCCCAGCAAGGGGTCGGCGGGCAGGGGCAGGGCGTCGCGGACAAGATCGTTGTCGAAGCTGCCGGGCGGCAGGGTCTGCGCCACGAAGGCCAGTTTCTCGGCCTGCTCGCTCTTCTCGATGATGGGATGCGTGAGCAGATGGGCGCCGGCCAGCAGCGTGGCGCCGGCCACCGAGAACACCAGCAGGGCCAGGCCGGTGGTGGCGGTCTCGCGCAGCGCCGGGGTCACGCCTGCCCCCGCTTGCCGCCGCGCTTGTGGCCGAACACGCGCGGTTGCGTATAGGCGTCGATGAAGGGGACGCAGATGTTGGCCAGCAGAATGGCGAAGGCCACTCCATCTGGATAGGCGCCGAAGGCGCGGATGATCATCAGCAGAAAGCCGGCCAGGGCCGCGTAGATCAGCTTGCCCAGCGGCGTGCTGGCGGCGGTCACCGGGTCGGTGGCGATGAAGAAGGCGCACAGCATGGCGCCGCCCGACAGCAGGTGGAACAGCGGCGGCGCGTGCTGGGCGGGGTTGGCCAGATGCAGCAGGCCGGCGGTAAGCGCCATGGCCGCCAGGAAGGTGACCGGAATGTGCCAGGTGATGACCCGGTTGGCGAGCAGCAGCAGGCCTCCCAGCAGATACATCAGGGCCACCATCTCCTGGCCGCGTGCGCCGGCCCAGCCGAAGATGGGCTGGGCGAGGATGTCCGCTTCGGCCATGCCCTGGCGCGCCTGCGTCTTCCAGGCATCCAGGGGCGTGGCGGAGGTGTAGGCATCGACGCTGATGGCGCCGGACCCGGCGAACACCAGGTCGAAGGCCTCGGCCAGGCTGGGCGTGAAATGCGCGACGCCGATGGGTGCCGCCCACTGCGTCATGTACACGGGGAAGCCGATGATCATGGCGGCGTAGCCGACCATGGCCGGGTTGAACAGGTTCTGGCCGAGGCCGCCATACAGATGCTTGGCCACCCCCACGGCGAACAGCGTGGCCATCAGGTACAGCCACCAGGGCGCCAGGGTGGGCAGGGCCAGGGCCAGCAGCGCGGCCGTCACCAGCGCCGAGCCGTCCGACAGGAAGGGCTTCAGCGGCAGGCCGCGCAGCAACAGCAGGAGGCACTCCAGGCCGACGGCGAAGAGCATGCACAACAGCAGGCTGACCCAGATGCCCGGCCCGAAGAACCAGGCATGGGCGATGATGCCCGGGATGAGGGCGGCCATGACCTTGGCCATGACGGCCGTCACCGAGTTGTGACCGAGGAGGGCGAAGGGGGAGCCGTTCATGGCGACAGTACTCGTCCCCCCCTTTGAAAAAGGGGGGTTAGGGGGGATTGGGCGAAGCTTGGTGGATGGGAAAGGGTGAAGAATCCCCCCCGGCCCCCCTTTTGCAAAGGGGGGAGTGTCCGCGGGACGCGCATCATCGGCTGCCTCATTCTTCCCCGCCTTGCTGCTTTGCCCCCATGCGCTCCCTGCGCGCGTCGATCTCGGCGATCTCCTTCTCCACGGCGGCCGGCAGGTTGTCCGTGTTCTTCGGGGTGACGCCCTCCTTGGCCAGCCGGGCGCGTTCCAGGGCGGCCTGCAGGATGGCCTTCTTGCGCGCCTCCTCGGGGTTCGCGGTCTCGGTGCCGGCGGCGGCCTTCTGCTTCTCCGCGGCCTTGGCGAATTTCTCCGCCTTCTCCTGCTTCTCCCGCTCCAGGCGGAATTCCTTGAACTCGTGGCGCCGGCGCGCCTGGTCGGCCTCGCGCTTGTCGCGCTCGCGCTCCCAGATCTCGCTCTTGGCGTAGCGGAAGTAATCCACCAGCGGGATGTGGCTGGGGCAGACGTAGGCGCAGCACCCGCACTCGATGCAGTCGAACAGGTCGTAGCTTTGCGCCTTGCCGAAATCCTTGGCGCGGCTGAACCAGTACATCTCGAAGGGTTGCAGGTCTGCCGGGCAGGCGCGGGCGCAGGCGCCGCAGCGGATGCAGGGCAGGGCCGCGGGGCGCGCGGGGAACAGGCGCGGATCCTTGACCAGCAGGCAGTTGACCGACTTCGTCACCGGCGCCACGCGGTCGAGCAGATCGAAGCCCATCATCGGCCCGCCGATGATCTCGCCGACGGCGCCGGGCAGGGCGCCGCCGGCGGCGGCCAGAAGATCGGCCAGGGGGGTGCCGATGCGCGTCTCGAAGTTGCCGGGCTCGGCGACGTGGCCGGTGACGGTCACCACCCGCGAGAGCAGGGGTTCGCCCAGGCAGACCGCGCGGTAGAGGCTGTAGGCGGTGCCGACGTTGAAGACCTGGATGCCGACGTCGGTGGAACGACCGCCGGTGGGGGTCTCGACGCCGGTGAGCAGGTAGGTGAGCTGCTTGCCGCCGCCCGACGGGTAGAGCGTCGGCACGCTGACCACTTCCATGTCGGTGGGAGCTGCGGCGCGCAGCGCGGCGAGCGCCTCGGGTTTGTTGTCCTCGACGCCGAACAGCACGGAGGCACAGCCGAGGGCGTGGCGCATGATTTCCGCGCCGAGCACGATTTCCGCTGCCCGCTCGCGCATCAGGCGGTCGTCGCAGGTGATCCAGGGCTCGCATTCGGCGCCGTTGAGGATCAGCGTGTGGATGGCCTGGGCACCGGGATTGAGCTTGATGTAGCTGGGGAACACCGCGCCGCCGAGGCCGGCCAGGCCCAGATCGCGGATGCGGTTGCGCAGGGCGGAGGCGTCCAGGTTGCGCCAGTCCAGCGGCTGCAACTCCACGGCACGGTCCTCGCCGTCGGCTTCGATGACCACGCACAGGTCGAACAGGCCGGAGGGATGCGGCACCGCGCGTGGCTCCACGGCGAGCACGCTGCCGGAGGTGGGAGCGTGCGCGGCGGTGGAGACATAGCCCTCGGCGGCGCCGATCATCTGTCCGCGCGCCACCCGTTCGCCGGCGCGCACCAGCGGCCGCGCCGGCGCGCCGATGTGCTGGCGCAGCGGCACCACGTAGCGCGGCAGCAGCGGCATGGCGCGGATGGGCGTGGCATTCGAGGGCTCCTTGTGGCCGTCCGGATGCACGCCGCCGTTGAAGGGATGCAGTTTTCGGCTCATGCAGCGCGTTTCATCATGTGCACCGGATAGCGCCACTTCCAGGTGGCCACGTCCTCGCGGATCACCTGCATGCTGATGCAGTCCACCGGACAGGGCGGCAGGCACAGCTCGCAGCCGGTGCACTGCTCGGCGATGATGCTGTGCATCTGCTTGGCGGCGCCGACGATGGCGTCCACCGGGCAGGCCTGTATGCACAGGGTGCAGCCGATGCAGGTGTTCTCGTCGATCACCGCGACCGCTTTCGGCTTCGGCTCCATGCCCGCACCCAGGGGTTTCGGTTCCACCCCCAGCAGCTCGGCCAGGCGCTTGACGCCGTCGTTGCCGCCGGGCGGACACAGGTTGATGTCCGCCTCGCCCTTGGAGATGGCTTCGGCATACGGCTTGCAGCCGGGAAAGCCGCACTGGCCGCACTGGGTCTGCGGCAGGATGGCGTCGATCTTCTCCACCAGCGGGTCGTCCTCCACCCGGTAGCGTATCGAGGCCCAGCCCAGCACGCCGCCCAGCACCAGACCGATGCCGGCCATGACCAGGATGGCCGAAATCATGCCCCGCTGCCCGTCATTTGATCAGCCCCGCGAAGCCCATGAAGGCCAGGCTCATGAGGCCGGCGGAGATCATGGCGATGCTGGTGCCGCGGAAGGGGGCCGGCACGTCGGCCGCCTCCAGGCGCTCGCGCATGGCGGCGAACAGCACCAGCACCAGGGTGAAGCCGAGGGCGCCGCCCAGGCCGAACACCAGCGACTCGACGAAGCCGTGCTGTTCCTGCACGTTGAGCAGGGGAATGCCGAGCACCGCGCAATTGGTCGTGATGAGGGGCAGGTAGATACCCAGCACGCGGAACAGCACCGGCGAGGTCTTCTTGATGAACATCTCGGTGAAACCGACGATGCCGGCGATCACCACGATGAACGACAAGGTGCGCAGATAAGCGAGTTCCTGGCCGAGCAGATAGGTGTCGATGAGGTGCGACAGGCCGGAGGCGAGGGTGAGCACGAAGGTGGTCGCGGCGCCCATGCCGATCGCGGTTTCGAGTTTTTTCGACACCCCCATGAAGGGGCACAGTCCAAGCATCTTGGACATCACGATGTTGTTCACGAACACCGTGCCGATCAGGATGAGCAGGTAGTTTTCCATGTCCGGACGCGTGGTTTCGCGCGATTATCCGTGAGCCGCCGGGGGGTGTACAACCGGACGCCAGCCGCCGCGCCGCGGTTTCACGCGTTTCTCCGCCGCCGCGCCAGCAGCCGGCCATACACCAGCAGGTTGAGCAGCAGGGCGCCCAGGCCCAGGCCGATCTGGATTTCCCGCGTCAGGCCGTCCGGGTAGATCACGGCGAGCAGATAGGCGCCGATGAAGTCGCCGTCGTAGCCGCCTTGCCCGGCGAGGGCGCGCAGGCGGTTCTCCAGCGGCGTCAGCGGGCAGATCCAGCTCATCAACTCCACCACGACACCCCAGGCCACCGCCGGCACATGCAGCCAGGCCACCCAGGCATGCCGGTAGACCAGCAGGCCACCCAGCACCACGAACAGGATGAAGGCCAGGTGCAGCAGCAGGATCAGGTCGGCCAGCAGGGCGTGCAGCATGGCCGCGCGAGGACGCGATCAGTCCAGCAGTTCGTGGGCGCCGTCGCAGAACGGCGGATTCGCCGAGTGTTTGCAGGTGCACAGCCAGACGGTTTCCTTCGCCTCCAGGGTGAAGCGGAAAGGGGTGAAGTCGGTGCCGGCATGGGAGCCGTCGCAATAAGGCTGGTTGCGCGAGCGGCCGCAACTACACCACCAATACTCGCCGGCCTCCAGGGTGGCCTCGATGGGGGTTTTTCCGGCGACGACGGGTTCACTCATGGATGCTTCCTTTCTCGGATATCCGACAGAATTAGTCGGGTACCGCATGATACCCGGTGGCCTGACTGCGGTGTAGAGCGAATTGCCGAAGTCGGAGCCACACCCTTAAGGAATCACTTTTTCGTCATCCCCGCGTAGGCCGGGATCCAGATCGTTGATTTTTCTCGACTCCCGCCTTTATGCCATGCAGGGTATGCGCGGGAACGACGAAATGGGTATGAATCAGCACTTACTTAAGTCCGCCGCCAGGCCGGGGTGGACGATGGCGCCGCCGCTGACGTTGAGGCCCGCCGCGAAACCGGCGTCGGTGGCCAGGGCGGCGTCGGGGTCGGCGGCCAGCTTGAGCAGGTAGGGCAGGGTGGCCTCGGCCAGGGCCAGGGTGGCGGTGCGCGAGACCGCGCCGGGCATGTTGGCGACGCAGTAGTGCACCACGCCTTCCTCCACGTAGTAGGGCGCGCTGTGCGTGGTCGGGCGGGAGGTCTCGGCGATGCCGCCCTGGTCGATGGACACGTCCACCAGGGCCGCGCCCCGCGGCATGGCGCGGATCAGTTCGCGCGGCAGCAGGCGCGGCGCCCTGCGGCCGGGGACGTAGGCGGCGCCCACCACCAGGTCGGCGTGGGCGACGCACTCGGCGAGGTTGGCCGGGTTGGAGAAGCGGGTGCCGAGTTCGCCGCCGTAGAGGTCATCGAAATGGCGCAAACGCTCGGCGTCGCGGTCGAGCAGGATGACGTCGGCGCCCACGCCGACGGCCAGGCGGGCGGCGTTGGCGCCAACCATGCCACCGCCGAGGATCACCACCCGGGCGGGCGGCACGCCGGGCACGCCGGACAGCAGCACGCCACGGCCGCCGTGCTTCATCTCCAGGCCGCGCATGCCGGCCTGGATGGCGAGCCGGCCGGCGATCTCCGACATGGGGGCGAGCAGGGGTGTGCGCTGGCGCGCATCGAGTACGGTCTCGAAGGCCACCGCGCGCACACGGCGGGCCATGAGTTCGCGCGCCAAGTCCGGGGCTGCGGCCAGATGCAGGTAGCAGAACAGCCATTGCCCGTCGCGCAGGCGCGCCAACTCGGCCGGCTGCGGCTCCTTGACCTTGAAGATCAAATCGGCCGCATAGACGTTCGCGGCATCGGCAAGGAGGGCGCCGGCCCGCTGGTAAGCCGCATCGTCGAAGCCGATGGCCGCGCCCGCGGCGGTCTCGACGCGGACCTCGTGGCCGGCGGCGATCATCGCGGCAACGCCGGCGGGGGTGGCGGCGACGCGGTACTCGTGATCCTTGATTTCCCTGGGAATGCCGATGCGCATGGGGTTCTCCCGCGTGGTTTCTAGGTTCAAATTGCCAGCGCCTGCACGCATTCCTTCACCAGCGCCGGCCCCCGGTAGATCAGGCCGGTATAGAACTGGACAAGGTCCGCGCCGGCGGCGACCTTGTCCTTCGCGTCGGCGCCGCTGAGGATGCCGCCGGCGCCGATGAGCGGCACTTCCCCCGCCAGGGCGGCGTGGAAGGCGGCCAGCACGCGGGTGGATCGCTCGCGCAGCGGCAGGCCGGAGAGGCCGCCGGCTTCGTTGCCGTGCGCCAGGTGCTCGACGCCCTCGCGCGCGAGGGTGGTGTTGGTGGCGATCACCGCGTCGACCCGGTGCTTGCGGAACAGGGCGGCCATGGCGGCGATCTGCGCGTCGTCCAGGTCCGGGGCGATCTTCACCGCCACCGGCATGTACTTGCCGTGCCGCTCCGCCAGGGCCGCCTGCCGCGCCTTGATGGCGGCGAGCAGAGCATCCAGTTCGTCGCCGCCCTGCAGGGCGCGCAGGTTTTTCGTGTTGGGCGAGGAAATGTTGACGGTGACGAAGCTGACCTTGCCGTACAGCTTGTCGAGCAGGATCAGGTAGTCGTCGGCGGCGCGCTCGATGGGGGTGTCGAAGTTCTTGCCCAGGTTCACGCCCAGGATGCCGCGGTACGCGGTGCGTTCCAGGTTCGCCAGCAGGTGCTCGACGCCCAGGTTGTTGAAGCCCATGCGGTTGATGATGGCCTGTGCGGCGGGCAGGCGGAACAGGCGCGGCTTCGGGTTGCCGGGCTGCGGACGCGGCGTCACCGCGCCCACCTCGAGGAAGCCGAAGCCGAACTCGCCGAGGGCGTCGATGGCCTCGCCGTTCTTGTCGAGTCCCGCGGCCAGCCCCACCGGGTTGGGGAAATCCAGGCCCATGACGCGCCTGGGCAGAGCCGGCACCTGCGGCAGGAAGGCGCGCAGCAGGCCGAGGGCGTGGGCCCGGCGCAGTCCTGCCATGGTCAGGTTGTGGGCGGTCTCGGGATCGAGGCGGAACAGCAGGGGTTTGGCGAGGGCATAGGGGTTCATGGCGGGCACGGTACAAGGGGCGGGGGGCGGGCGGCAAGGGGTGAGAGTAGCGAGTAGTGAGTAGTGAGTAGTGAGTAGTGAGGGGTGAGGTGGCAGGCGCGATAAGGCGGGTTACTTGTTAACATTCGGCGGCGCTGGGGCCGTGCTGTCCCCGCCCGAACAACCATAACGCCAAAACCTGTCCGCCCGTCGAACGCCATGCACAAGAAACTCGCCCTGTCCCTGCTCATGCTGTGCCCGCTTCCGGTTCTCGGAGCCGCGGGCGATGCCGACATCGACCGGCTCATGCCGCTGAGCCTGGAGCAACTGGTGGAGGTGGACGTGTCGATTTCCACCTACAGCAAGCAGCAGATGTCGAAGGCGCCTTCGGTGGTATCGCTGATCACGGCGGAGGATATCCGGGCCACCGGCGCCACCAACCTCATGGACGTGCTGCGCAGCGTGCCGGGGGTGTACGTGAAGCAGAACCTGTTCGCCTTCCGGCCCCTCATCACCCTGCGCGGCGCGCCCGGCAACAATGTCCTGCTCATGGTCAACGGCGCGCCGATGCGCGATCTGCTGTGGTCCAACGGCATCTACTGGAAGGGCCTGCCGGCCAGCATCATCGAGCGCATCGAGATCATCCGCGGTCCCGGCTCCGCCCTGTTCGGCGCCGACGCCTCGGCTGGCGTGATCAACGTCATCACCCACACTGCCGCCCCCATCAAGCACAGCGAGGCCGGCCTGCGCGCCGGCAGTTACGACAGCCAGGCCGGCTGGCTGCGGCATGGCGGCAACTGGAACGGCCTCGACGTCGGCGTGACCGCCGAGCTGTCCACCACCGACGGCCACCGCCCGACCATTTCGCCGGACCGCAACGGCGACACCGGCAAGGCCAACTACGCGTGGGACAACCAGGATCTGCGCTTTTCCCTGGCGGGCGGGCACTGGCGGCTGCTCGCCGACTACCAGCGGCAGGATGATGTCGGCACCGGCCTCAACGGCGCCGGCGTGCTCGACCCGCTGAACGAATCCGACAGCCGCCAGTACGGCCTGGCGCTGCATTACGACAATCCTGGCTTCGCCCCGGATTGGGGCCTGAACGCGGTGGCGCGCTACCGCGACGTGAAGTATTCCTCCGGCAACGGATTCATCACCCTGGCGCCACCGACGCGGGAATACCTGGATGCCGCCGAGCGCCAGGCCGGCCTCGAACTGAGCGGCCTCTACACCGGCCTGCGCGGTCACGCGCTGCGCATCGGCGGCGGCGCCGCCTGGAACGAGACCTATGGCGTGCGTCAGGTCAACCCGCCCAATCCCGCTTTTCCGATCCCCGAGCAAAGCCGCCGCGACCTCTACCTCTTCCTGCAGGACGTATGGAGCCTGGCCGACGACTGGGAGCTCACCGCCGGCCTGCGTTACGACGAGTTCAACGATTTCGGCAGCGCCACCACGCCGCGCCTGGCCCTGGTCTGGCAGACCAGCGAGCGGCTGACCAGCAAGCTGTTGTACGCTGAGGCGTTCCGCGCGCCGTCGTATCAGGAACTGTATTTCCAGACCGCCGCCAACACGCCGAACCCCAATCTGGAGCCCGAGCGTTCGCGCACCTGGGAACTGGCCTTCGATTACCTGGCCAGCGACCGCCTGAAACTGGGCCTCAACCTCTACCGCTTCAAGCGTACCGATCTGATTTCCGGCTCGGGTGGGACATTCCAGAATTTTGGCAGCTTCACCGTGCGCGGCCTCGAACTGGAGGCGCGCTGGCAGGCCACGCCGAGTCTGCTTTTCGGCGGCAATCTGACGCTGCTGGATCAGGATGACAGCCCGGCCGAGGATGTGAACGTTCCCGATGAAGCCCTGCACCTGCGCATGGACTGGGCGTTCCGCCCGCGCTGGGTCTGGGACGTGCAGGCCCACTGGTTTGGCCGGCGCTCGCTGCCTGCCGGCGATCCGCGCGACGAACTGGGTTCATACAGCCTGGTGGATACCACCCTGCGCTACCGGCATGACCGCAACTGGGAGTTCGCGGTCTCCGTGCGCAATCTGCTGGACGAGGATGCCTGGGACTATTCCAGCAAGAGTCTTCCCAACAACCTGCCGTTGCCCGAACGCAATTTTTACGCCGAAGTGCGCTACAGCTTCTGACGCGCCTCGTCCATGCGCTTATCGCGTTTCTTCCCGCGTCGCATCCTGGCCCTGCTGCTGGCGGCCTGGCTGCCCTGTGCCGCCGCCATCGAAGAGGCGCCGGAGCCGGCGCTGCGCGCGGTGCTGTTCTACAACTTCCTGAAATTCGCCGAGCTGCCGGCCAACGGCGCCCCCGAGCAGCCCCTGAGTATCTGCGTGGCCGCGCGCGACCCGGAGCTGCTCGCCGCCATGCGGCGCCTGAGCGAACGGCCGCTGCGCGGGCGCCCGCTGGTCGTGCGCGCCTACGATGCGGCGGCGGATTGCGACGCGATCTACGTCGAGTCACGCGCGCGCTGGCAGGCCATCGTCAACGGCGCCGGCGCGCCGCGCGCCCTAACGGTCGGCGCCTATGCCGGCTTCGTCGATGAAGGCGGCATCATCGAACTGTCCTTCGACCGCGGCCGCGGCCGTTTCGACATCAACCAGCCTGCCGCCCGCCAGGCCGGCATCCGCTTCAGCCCGCAACTGCTGCGCCTGGCGCGCCGCCTCATCGACTGACGGACATGCTTTCCCCGCGCCGCGCCTTTGTCCGACTGCCCTTGCGCCTGCAACTGCTGGGGCTGGTGGCCGGCGCGGTGGCCCTGTCCCTGGTAGTCTCCATGCTCAGCGCCCTGGTGTTGGATTGGGGTCTGCACAAGGAGCAGGCCACCCACACCCTGGAGACCGCGGCGCGCAGTGCCGCCACCGCGGCCAGCGCGGCGGTCGCCTTCAACGACGCGACGGCCGCCGCCGAGGCCTTGCGCATCCTTGCCACGCAGCGGGAAATCGTCGCCGCCGCGGTCTATCGGCTGGACGGCGATCGCCTCGCCGCGCAGGGTGACGCCTCGCTGCCGCCGGCACGGGCGGGGCCGTCGGCCGAACATGGGCCTGAATTTTCCCCGCTGCACACGACCACCCACTTGCTACGTCCCATCGTCTTCGAAGATTCCACCCTCGGCTGGGTCTACCTGCACGCCGACCTGGGCGAGTTCCGCGCGCGCTACCTGCAGCAGACCGCGTTCACCGTGCTGGCCAGTCTGGCCGGTCTGGGGCTGGCGCTCTGGCTGGGCATGCGCCTCATCGAGCGCATCATCCGCCCGGTGCGCGGCCTCGCCGATCTCGCCCACCGCGTGCGCGATGAAGGCAATTACAGCCTGCGCGGCGATGCCGCCGAGGCGGGCGGCAGTGCCAACGAGGTTGCCGAACTGGTGGCAGGGGTCAACGCCATGCTGGCGGAGATCGAACAGCGCAATTGGGAACTCGGCGAGAACCGGCGCGAGCTGGAGCATCGCGTCGCCGAGCGCACCGCGGCACTGGACCAGGCCAATGTCTCCCTGCTGGCGCAGAAACGCGGCGCCGAGGAAGCCAACCAGGCGAAATCCCGCTTTCTGGCGGCGGCCAGCCACGATCTGCGCCAGCCCATGCACGCCCTCAGCCTGCTGGTCTCGGCCCTCGACGATAACCTGCGGGAAAACGGCGAGGCCGGCGACCGCTGGACGGAGACGCGGCGGCTGGCGGGTCTGATCGAGGCCTCCGTGCGCAACATGGGCAATCTGCTCAACGACCTGCTCGATCTCTCGCGCCTCGATGCCGGCGTCATCGTGCCGCATCCGGTTTGCACGCCGGTCGATGAACTCCTCGGCCGGCTGAACGCGCGCTTCCTCCCCCTCGCCTTGAAAAAGGGCCTGCGCATGCGCTTCGTGCCCGGCCACATGGAGGTGGAGACCGACCCCGTGCTGCTCGACCGCATCCTCGCCAACCTTATCGACAACGCCATCCGCTACACCGACAGCGGCGGCATCCTGGTGGGGACGCGGCGGCGGGCGGGCGGCGGCGCGCGCATCGAGGTGGTGGACAGCGGCATCGGCATTCCCCGTCCGATGCTGGAGCGCATCTTCGAAGAGTATTTCCAGCTCGGCAATCCGGAACGCGGCCGCGAGAAGGGGCAGGGCCTCGGCCTCAACATCGTCAAACGGCTGGCCGACTTGCTGGACTGCAGGATTAGCGTGCGTTCCCGTCCGGGACGCGGTAGCCATTTCAGCCTGGAACTGCCGCCCTGCGCCACCGCCGCGCCGGCGCCAGCGCGCAGCGAGCACGCCGCCGAGCCGGCCGCACTGCCGGGGCGGGACGGGCTGGTGCTACTGGTGGAGGACGACGAGGTGATTGTCGAGGCCATGCGCGCCCTCTTCGCGCAGTGGGGCGTGCCGCTGATCACCGCTTGCGGCATCGAGGAAGCCCTGCACGCGCTGGACGCGGCCGGCCGCGCGCCCGCCCTGGTGCTGTCCGATTACCGCCTGCCCGGCGGCTGCGACGGTATCGCGGTGGTTGCCCGCCTGCGCGCGCGCTACGGCGTCGATATGCCGGCCATGCTGGTCACCGGCGATACCGGCGAGGAAGCCATGCGCGCCGTCGCCGCATCGGGCCTGACACTGCTGCACAAGCCGCTGCATCCGGCCAAGCTGCGCGCCCTGCTGGCGCACGTCCTGAAATAGGCTCTTAACTTAATCGCCCCGCCAGAGCTCGATGCGGTTACGGCCGCTCTCCTTGGCGCGAATCAGGGCCATGTCGGCGCAGGCGATGGCCTCCTCGACCGGCCGTCGCTGGTCCATCTCGGCCAGGCCGAAGGAGGCGCTGACGTGGCAGGTTTCGCCGTTGTCCAGGCGGATGGGCAGGCGTTCCAGGCCCTCGCGGATACGCTCCACCACCAGGGCCGCGTCCTGCATGGGGTTGCCGGGCAGGCAGATGAGGAATTCCTCGCCGCCGTAGCGGTAGATCGAATCGTATTTTCGCAGGCTGCCGGTGACGAAGCGGATGCCCTGGCGCAGCACGGCGTCGCCGGCCGGATGGCCCAGCTCGTCGTTGATGCGCTTGAAGCGGTCGAAATCCATGAGGCACAGGCAGCAGGGACGCTGGATGCGCGCCGCGCGTTCCTGTTCCTCGCGCAGCCGCAGCAGCATGCCGCGCCGCGTGGCGCAGCCGGTCAGGCTGTCGGTGGTGAGCAGTTCGCCGATGGTTTCCAGCTGGATGCGGCGCAGGGTGGTGTTCAGGCGCAGGGCCAGGTCGATGCACTCGTCATACAGCCCGGGATCGGGACGGCGCTGGTCCATCACTTCCAGCAGCGCCAGCCGGGCGGCTGCGTGCATGGCCTGCTGCGTCACGCCCAGGTCGTGGAAATCCGGGGTGTCGGCCAGGGGGTGGGGTTCCCGGCTGTGGTACCACTGGCCGAAGGGCGAGCGCAGATGGGCATCCTCCGCCAGGTCGGTGCGGTTCACCGTGCCGCCGCACACCAGGGTGCGGTTGAACTGCTTGAACCAGGCCAGATGCGCCGCGATGATGAGTTCCAGCTCCTCGGTGACGTGCTGGATCTGGTCGCGTTCCAGGGGTAGGGACATGGCATGTCGATCTCGTTATTGCCTGGCTCAATAACGGAAGCTGCGGGGAAGTCTTTAGCGCGAATATCGCGCAAGCGATTCTCGATGTTTCCTTTGCACGCACTTAGGCGAGGATCTCCACCACCGTGCCAGCCGGAACGAGGTCGAACAGTTCGACGATGTCGCGGTTGCGCATGCGGATGCAGCCGTGCGAAAGCGGGGCCTGCGCGAAACCCTCGTCCGGGGTGCCGTGGATGTAGATGTAGCGGCGCATGGAATCGCAACTGCCGAGACGGTTGTAGCCAGGCTCCAGGCCCGACAGCCAGAGGATGCGGCTGAGGATCCAGTCCCGCTCCGGCTCGGCCCGCCCGAGTTCCGGGGTGTAGAGCTCTCCGGTGGGACGGCGCCCGACCAGCACGCTGCCCAGGGGCAGGCCGGCGCCGATGCGGGCGCGCACGATGTGGCGGCCGCGCGGCGTGCAGTAGCTGCCGCGCTCCTCGCCGGCGCCGTTGGCGGCGGTGGAGACGGGAAAGGCGCGTAGCGGGCGGCCCGCGTCGTCGAGCAGTTCCAGGCTCTGGCTAGGCAGCCGGATGCGCAGCTTCATGCGGTTTCCCCACCTTTCGCCTTGCCGCGCCGCGCCGCGAAGAAGTCCGACAACAGCGCGCCGCACTCCTCCGCCAGCACGCCGCCGCGGACGCTGGCGTGGTGGTTGAGGCGCGCCTCGGCGAACAGATCGATGACGCTGCCCGCCGCGCCGGTCTTCGGATCGCGCGCGCCGAACACCACCCGCGCCAGGCGCGCGTGCAGCATGGCGCCGCAGCACATGGCGCAGGGCTCCAGGGTGACGTAGAGGGTGGCGCCCGGCAGCCGGTAGTTGCCGAGGCGCCGCCCGGCGTCGCGCAGGGCCATGATCTCCGCGTGCGCCGTGGGGTCTTGCGCGGAAATGGGCTGATTGAAGCCGGCGCCGACGATCGCGCCGTCACTCACCACGACGGCGCCCACCGGCACCTCGCCCAACTCGCGGGCGCAGAGGGCCTGCGCCAGGGCGGCGCGCATGTGGCGGAGGTCGTCGTCTTCAAGGGGCATCTTCGCGCCGCGGGGCGTGTGGTGGCCGGGATTGTCCGCCAAAAGCGGCGCCGCGCCCACGCCGAAAGCCATGTCCACCGCGCGGGCATGGTACGCAGCGTTAGGCAGAATTTCCTATGCGAGCACTCGGATTTTTCGTTTAATCTCGCTGCACTTCGGTTCCGGGCGCAATCGCCGGGCGCCGGATCCAGGCGCGATCGGAGTCGCCGTACTTTCACTCTTCCTTAAAGGAGACGAAACATGTTGAAAAAAACCTTGCGCGCGCTGCCTGTCGCGCTGGCCGTGGCCGGTGTCGCCTACGCCGCACCGGAGCGCATGCCGGAGGATGTGCTGCAGAGCCTGATCGAGAAGCACAAATCCTCCTACCTCACGCAAAGCCCGCAGAACATCATGATGATGCCGGAGAACCCGGCCTACATCTCGGCGGAGGAGGGCGAGAAACTGTTCAAGCAGGCGCGAGGCCCGAAGAACGCCTCCCTGGAAAAATGTGACTTCGGCATGGGTCCCGGTGTGCTCAAGGGCGCCTACGTCGAACTGCCCCGCTACTTCGCCGACACCGGCAAGGTCATGGACTTCGAGAGCCGCCTGGTGCACTGCATGAAGACCCAGCAGGGCTTCACCGACAACGACGCGGCCATCAAGCAGCGCCATGGCGCCAACGCGGACATCACCAAACTGACCAATTTCATTGCCATGGAATCGAACGGCATGGCGTGGAATCCCCCCATGTCGCACCCGCTGGAAAAGGCCATGCGCGACGCCGGCGAGGTCATGTTCTACCGCCGCGCGGGCAGCATGGACTTCAACTGCGCCACCTGCCACACGCAGACCGGTGCCCGCATCCGCGCCTCGGTGCTGCCCAACGTCAGCGTGCCGCAGGAATGGACCAAGGCCATCTCCTGGCCCGCCTACCGCGTCGGCCACGAGGCCACGCGCAGCAGCCAGCACCGCGTGCTGGAGTGCCTGTGGCAGATGCGTTATCCCAACATCAAGAACGGTTCCGACGCCTCCATCGCCCTGATCTCGTTCTGGACCGACGCCGCCCGCGGCCAGCCGGCCATCCTGCCCGACATGAAGCGCTGAGCGCATCCACGAGGAGAACCGAACCATGTTGAAACAATCCCCCATCGCGATCGCCGTAGCCTCCGCACTGATGCTTGCGGGCACCGCCGTCGCCGGTCCCGTCGCCGACAAGCCCATGCTCGTCGCCCAGGCCGCCACCACCCCCGCGCCCGCCACCGCCGCGCCCGCCGCCGCCAGCAAGCGGCCCGCCCCCCTGCGCAAGCGGGCTCCGGAGGCCGCTCCGGCGCCCTCCAACGAGGTCATGGTGTTCGATTCCAAGGGCGTGCGTCTGGCCCCCTTCTCCGCCGCCATGCTGGCCGAGCACCTGGTCATGGAGACCGACGGTTTCGACCACAAGCAAGCCACCCAGGAAGGCACCACCGGCCGCGACCGTCTGGCCCAGGACGAAATCCAGCGCCTGTGCAGCGGCAAGAACGTCAAGCTGGACGACAAGACCACCGCCCGCATCAACGAAATGGCCGCCGCCACCATCAAGTACCCCGAGGGTGGCATCAAGCTGGGTGACTGGAAGAAGGGTCGTGAACTGGCCTGGTCGGGCTTCGGTTTCCGCACCGCGCATCAGGTGGACGACCATTCCAAGCAAGGCCCCGGCGCCAACTGCTACAACTGCCACCAGATCGCCACCGACCGCACCGGCGGCACCCTGGGCCCCGAGCTGACCGGCTACGGCAAGATTCGCGGCATCAACCCGGACATGCTGAAGTACACCTACGACGTGATCTACAACCCGCACACGTACTTCGCCTGCTCCAACATGCCGCGCTCCGGCGCCAAGGCCATCCTCACCCAGCAGCAGATCATGGACGTGATGGCCTACCTGTTCGATCCGGAATCGCCGGTCAACAAGTAACGCGTCCCTTCGTCGGCCGCGCCTGCAGCGGCCGACACG
>Ga0194119_10002025_pt1 | contig 35451 bp, 35 predicted proteins | sample TA2MahC100mmetaG_FD_148620 | JGI IMG/M metagenome (GOLD analysis project Ga0194119, IMG submission 148620) | Freshwater microbial communities from Lake Tanganyika, Tanzania - TA2015018 Mahale Deep Cast 100m | ecosystem: Environmental > Aquatic > Freshwater > Lake | place: Tanzania: Lake... | reverse complement strand
GATGTCGTGACCGGCCTCGACGCGGCGCCGGCCGCCGTGGCACGCTATGTCGACCGGGAACCGGCAACCGGCAACCGGCAACTGGTGGCGTGGCCGCAGCTCTCCGGCCTCGACTGGGCCGGCGCCGGGCTGCAGGTGGAATGCCGCGCCGCCCGCGGAGACGATCTCGTCGGCATCACCGGCGTCTTCTGCGCCGTGGCCGAGACCGGCTCGCTGGCGGTGCTCTCCGGCGCGGAGACGCCGGCCGCCAACAGCCTGCTGCCCGAGACGCACATCGCCATCGTGCCGGCCGCGCGCATCGTGCCGGGCATGGAAGAGGCGTGGCAACTGATCCGCGCCGAATGCGGCGAACTGCCGCGCGCGGTGAACTTCATCTCCGGCCCCTCGCGCACCGGAGACATCGAGCAGACCCTGGTGCTCGGCGCGCACGGCCCCTACCGGGTGCACATCGTCGTCGTCCGATGACCGACGAGACGCCCCGCAGCCTCGTCGCGCCGGACGGCGCCGTCATCGCCTACCGGCTGACGCGGCCGGGGGCGCCGCGCCGCACCCTGGTCCTGCTGCACGGACTCGCCAGCAACCTGACGCGCTGGTCGGAGTTCGTGGCGACGACGCGGCTTGCCGATAGCTGGGACATCCTGCGCCTCGACCTGCGCGGCCATGGCGGCTCGCTCTGGCGCGGCCGCGTCGGCATGGCGGCGTGGTGCGACGATCTGGCGGCCCTGCTGCGCGCCGAGGGCGTGCCGCGGGCGGTGCTGGCCGGCCACTGCCTCGGCGCCAACCTCGCGCTGTGGTTCGCCCGCCGCCAGCCGGAGCGGGTCGCCGGACTGGTGCTGATCGAACCCATGTTCCGCCCGGCGCTGACCGGAACCATGGCGCGCGTCGCCGCCCTGCGGCCGCTGCTCGCCGCGCTGGTGCCGCCGCTGCGCCTGCTGGCCGCCCTGGGCCTGCGCCGGCGCCGCCTGGCGCCGCTCGACCTGGCCGGGCTCGACCGCGCGGCGCGCGCGGCGATGGCGGGCGGCGCCGCCTTTCCGCAGGCGCGCTACGCCTCGCCCCTTGAGGATCTGCGCAGTCTGCCGACATCGATCTATCTGCAGGACCTCGTCGCCGTCACCGGCCCGCTGCCCGAGTTGCCGTCCATCGCCGCGCCGGCCCTGGCCCTGCTGTCCACGGGCGGCACCTTCGGCGATCCGGAAATGACGGCGCGGCTGCTCGCCGCCCTGCCCGATGGCCGCATCGAGCGGATCGCGGCCGAGCACTGGATTCCGACCGAGCGGCCGGAGGCGATGCGCGCGGCCATCGAGGCCTGGTGCGATGCGCTGGCCGCCCGGGGGGCGGCATGAGGCGCCTGGCCGTGCTGCTGGCGCTGGCGGCGCTGCCGGCGGCCGCGCAGGAGACGCCCGATCTGCGCGAGCCGTTCCGCGCCGTGCTGACGCAGCCGGGGCTGGGCGGCCTGGCGCTGCAGGCCCGCGTGCAGGTCGGCGACGACGTCGTGGACTGCGACATCCGTGCCGTCGTCGACCATCCGCCGCAAGGGGTGATGGAACTGCTGGGCGATGTCCGCGGCTGGTGCGATACCCTCCTGCTGCATCCGAACGTCAAGGCCTGCGTCCGCGAGCCGGGCGGCGAGGTTCAGCGCATGCGCTTCCATCTCGGCACCAAGCATTTCCAGCCGGCGGCGCTGTCGCGCCCGCAACGCTACGCCCTGCGCATCGAGCGGCGCGAGGAGGGATTCATGGCGCTGCGCCTGCAGCCGGAGGAGACGGTGCAGGCGGGGCGGGCGGACGGGGCCGCCCGCATCGAGGTCGTCGCGATCGAGGGCGGGCGCACCGGCGTGCGCCTGCGCTACCGCGAGCCGCTCGGCGCGGGCGCGCGCCTGCTGGCCGCCGCCTACTTCGCCACCTTCGGCCGCGACAAGGTCGGCTTCAGCACGGCCGGCGTCGATGCCGAAGGCAGGCCGGTGCTCATTGGCGGCCTGGCCGGCGCCATCGAGCGCAATGCCGTGCGGCATTTCCTCGCCGTCGAAACCCATCTGGCGGCGAAGGCGGCCGATGCCGACATGCCCCTGGAGCGGCGCCTGGCCCACTGGTTCGCGCTCAGCGAGCGGCATGCGCGCCAGTTGCATGAGCTGGACTGGGCGGAATACCTCGACATCAAGCTGCGCGAGTTCGCCCAGTCGGCCGAACTGCAGCGGCAGGTCGAGGCGGGCGGCGGCGACTGAGCGTCAGGGTTTTTTCCGCAGCAGGCGGGGGGCGAGCAGCAGCAGGGCGAGCAGGAGCAGCAGCGGTACCGCCTCCGCCCGCAGCAGATCGCGCGCGTCCTCGGCCGCCAGCGCGCGGTGGATGATGCTGCTGTAGAGGAAGGCCTTCAGGCCGAAGCCGATCGCCGTGGAGACGGCGAAGCCGCCCAGCGGCAGGCGCAGGATGCCGGCGCCGTAATTGATCACGGAATGGGGAAAGGCCGGCACCAGGCGCAGGGCGCACAGGGTGAGAAAGTCGCTCTCGCGTTCTAGCACCTGCCAGGCGCGCTGCCGGCGCCACCTGGCCTGCTGCGCCTGCGTCAGCCGCCGCGCGAAGCCGCAGGTCGCCAGCGCGCCGCCGACGCCGCCGGCGGTGAGGATGAGGGTGGCGGCCGCCGGGGCGTAGAGCGGCGCGACGACCCACAGCAGGGTCGAGCCCGGCAGGGCGAACATGAACAGCAGCGTCTGCAGCAGGATCAGCGCAAGCGGCAGCCACCACTGCCCGGCGTGGCCGCGCGCCCAGGCCAGCGCCTCGCGCCATTCGAACCAGGTCAGGGCGTGCGCCGCCAGCCCGGCGGCGACGAGCAGCGCCAGCAGGGCCAGGGGCCGGTTTCCGCCGTGCAGCCGCCGCGCCTGCATCATGGCCGGGCGGCGCTGAAGCGCCGCTCCGGGTGACCCTCGGGCACCCAGTGCTTCTCCCACCAGGCGTTGATCTGCGGCCGTGTCCACGGCTGGTACACCAGCACCGCATCGAGCGCGCTCGCCACCTCGGCCATGCTCTGCGGGCGCTTGTCCGGATCCTTTTCGACGCAGCGCGCGATGAGCGCGTCGAGCTCCACCGGCAGGGGATGCGGGGCGCTTTCGGAGGCGAGCGGCGGCACGACATGCATCGCCTGATAGAGCAGGTCGTGCTCGGTCTCGGTCTCGAACAGGCGCTTGCCGGTGAGCAGGAAGTAGCCGACGGCGCCGAGCGAATAGATGTCGGCGCGGGCGTCGGCGTCGCCCGGGTGGCGGATGCGCTCGGGCGACATGTAGAGCGGCGTGCCGAGGATGCGCAGCGTGCTCGTCAGGTCGCGCGTCTGTTCGTCCGACATCTGCTTCACCAGGCCGAAGTCGAGCACCTTCACCACGTCGCGCTCGCCGTGGATGTCGCAGAGCATGATGTTCTGCGGCTTGATGTCCCGGTGCACCAGGCCGCAGGCATGCGCTTCCCACAGCGAGGCGCAGGCCTGGCGCAGGACGTACGCCGCGCGCGAGGGCGGCAGCGGGCCGTAGCGCTCGACGAGATCGGATAGCGCCAGCCCCTCGAGGTATTCCATGGCGTACCAGAACTCGCCGCCCGGCCCGGTGCCGTAGTCGTAGATCGTGATGGTGTTGGGATGGCCGAGCAGACTGGCCGACTGCACTTCGCGCTGGAAGCGGGCGGTCCATTCGTCGGAGGTCGTCTGCGGCTTGAGCACCTTCACCGCCGCCGGGCGCTTGAGCATCCGGTGCTGCGCCAGATAGACATTGGACAGCGCGCCCTCGCCGATCTGACGCCCGAGCCGGTAGGGCCCGAGCTGCCTTGCCGTGCCGCCGCGCCGCAGGAGCGTGTCGAGCACGGGCTGTGGCAGGAAGCCCGACAACCACACCGCACCCATCAGCAACAGGATGATGCCGAAGCCGATCTGCAGGTAGGTCAGCGGGGCGTAGGCTTCGCCCGATTCCATTTCCACCGCCACGCCGATGTCGTGCGCCGGCAGCCAGCGCCAGGCGCCGATGACTTCGCGGCCGAGGTAGTTCGGGTAGGCGTCGAGCAGCAGCCCCTCGCGCATGCCGTCACTCGCCGTGCGCGCCGCGATGGCCGCGCTGGCCAGCGGCGTCAGTCCGCTGCCGTCCGGCGTGGCCAGGCGCGGCGGCAGGCCGCGCTGCGCGAGCGCCTCGGCTTGTCGGCTCTCCGATAGCAACCAGCCCTCGGCGTCGAAGGCGAGCGCCTCGCCCGTGCGGCCCGGGCGCGCGGCGTGGAACAGCGCGGCGAAACGGGCCTGCGCCGGGGCGCCCAGCGCGATGAGGGCGATCACCTTGCCGTTCGCGGCGCGCACCGGTGCGGCGATCCAGGCGCGCCCGAGCAGGCTCGGGCCGGCGCCGCTGCCGCCGCGATAGGGCCGGATGAACACCGAGCGGCCGGACAGCGCAGGCGCGAGATGGGCGAAGAAATCGGGCGTCACGCCCTGACCGGCGCGGCCCGCGTCGCTCGAGGCGAGGATCCTACCCTGCGGCTCGACAATGTGCACCGAGCCGAAACCCATCGGCCCGGATGCCTGCAGGATATGCTCGACGATGAGCTGTCCGTTGCCCGCCCGCGTGTCGCCGCGCGCCAGGCGCGCGATGGCCGTGCGCAGCGTGGCGCCGGCGGCGAGCTGCTCGGCTTCGAGCCGCCCCTGCGTGATCCACTGCTCCAGGGTTTCGACCTGGCTGTTGAGCAGGGTCTGCATGCCCGTGGCGCGGATCTCGCGCAGGGATTCGCCGACGCTGCGATAGGCCCACAGGCCGACGCCGAGGATGGCGGCGAGCAGCAGGAGCAGGACGAGGCGGGCGCGGTCGACCGTAGTGCTTGGCATGGTCTTATCATGCCATGCGGCATGGGCGTTTGCCCGATGCGCCCGCCTTCCGTACGTGAAAATGCGAATTGCGGACGTGCTGCCTGGGACAATAGAATCTTCGCGCGATGGGACAAAGCCCCCCGTCGTGCGCTCTGACAGCCGCTTTGAGGAGGGTGGAGGTGGGAGTGGCGATCCTTGGATGGCCTCGGTGATCCGAGGCCATTTTTTTGGGACTTGCCGGCCTTGAAAAAAAGGCGGCCCGAAGGCCGCCGAAACTCCACCTCGCACAGCGCGGGTGAGGGGATGCGGTCACGAGCTCCGATCCGGCGTTGTCCGGCCCTGGGCGTCGATGGTGACGACCAGGGCGTCGCGTGCCTGCTGGAGCACCTGCCTGACGATGTCCCGGCGCAACAGGCAGGCGATGGGCGGGCGCGGCAAGGGCAAAACGATCTCGTCGCAGCCGAGTTGTTCCGCGACATCCAGTATCTGAAAAACGATATCCCCCTCGCGGTACACCTGCTCGCAGGCGATACCCGCTTCGACGAGCGGGCGCGCGGCGTCCTCGAGGATGTTACGGCCGCTCTCCGCCTGGAAGCGGGCGATGTCGTCGTGGGTGCGAAAGCGCAACACTTCGAGTCGGGTCACCGGTTCGGCGACGAACAGCAGCGAGACCCGCAGCGGTACGGCTTTGCGCTGCAGGCGAAGCGCGTACCGCAGGCCCCAGCGCGAACGCTCGGTCGCATCGACCGGAATCAGCAGGTGGGTGACCTTCGTTCCGGTTGCGGCATGCTCTCTGACGGCGTTGTCGTTCATGACGCCTCCTCTTCCATGCGGTTGCCGATGGGGGTTAGGGGATGTAGTAGAGGACCAGCCAGGCCAGCAGCATCGTCATGGCCCACAGCGCCATGCTGCCCGTCGGCCAATTGCGCAGCAGCAGGCCGTCCGGCTGGCGGTGGCGGCGGACGTGCGCCGACAAGTTCCCGAAGAGGCTGGCAACGCCGTCATTCAGAAGATCCAGAATTCGCTGCATGAGGCGGACAGTGGCAACGATCACGGCTGGCAGGGGTACGCGATACAGCCAGTCGCTGTCGAGGTTCACTGAACGCAGTTCGGGCGGATAGATGCCGGTGCGCATCAGTACCGCGAAGGCCAGTGCCGAAAAGAACAGCAGCTGGAGCTGCGCCAGGATGTGCGAGGTGGTGTAGGGTTCGTAGTTCACGGGGAAGGGCAGCAGCGCGTAGAGCGCGCCGGGAAACACGCCGATGCCGATGCACAGCGCGGCGGCGAGCGCCATGGCCAGGAGCATGTTGTGCGGCGCCTCCTCGCAGCGGATGCCGGAGTCGTGGGCGAAGAAGGCAAAATAGGGAATCTTGATGCCGGCGTGGTGGAATACGCCGGCGGAGGCGAACAGCAGCACCAGCCAGGTGACGAGCATGCCCTCGCCGGCGGTGGCGCTCATGATCATCGACTTGGTGACAAAGCCGGAGAACAGCGGAAAGGCCGAGATCGAGGCGGCGCCGACCATGCAGAAGCCGGTGGTCCAGGGCATCGACTTGTAGAGCCCGCCCAGTTCGCTGCCCTTGACGGTGCCGGCGCGCAACAGCACCGCACCCATCGACATGAACAGCAGCCCCTTGAAGAGGATGTCGGCGAAGGCATGGGCGACCGCACCGTTGAGCGCCAGCTCGCTGCCGATGCCGATGCCCACCACCATGAAGCCGAGCTGGTTGTTCATGCTGTAGGCCAGCACGCGGCGCAGGTCGTTCTCGATCACTGCGTAGAAGATCGGGAAGGCCGCCATCACGGTGCCGATCCAGACCAGTTCCTCGGTGCCTGCATAGCCGCGTGCCAGGGCGTAGATGCCGAGCTTGGTGGTGAATGCCGAGAGGAACACCGTGCCGGTCGGCGTCGCCTCCGGATAAGCATCCATCAGCCAGTTGTGCAGGAAGGGGAAGGCCGATTTGATGCCGAAGCCGATCAGGATCAGCAGGCCGGCCGTGCCGGACAGGCCGATGTGGCCGAAGGCGAGCGAGCCGGTGGCGCGCCAGTGCAGCAGGGCGCCGACGAGCAGGAACAGGCCCGAGAGCAACTGCACAACGACGTAGCGCAGTCCGATCGCCGCGGAATGCTCGCCGCGCCGCGCCCAGACCAGCAGCACGGAGGATACGGCGGTGAGCTCCCAGTAGAGGAACAGCGTCAGCAGGTCTCCGGCGAACACCGCGCCCAGCGCGCTGCCGGCATACACCAGGCCCGCCACGTGCTGCATCGTGTCCTCGACGTGCAGGGCATAGATGACGCTGAGCAGCGCGGCCAGCAGGAAGATGTAGCCGAACAGAAGGCTCAGCTTGTCGACTCGCATCAGCACCAGTGCCTGGCCGAGGAACTCGACCTGGCCGTGCAAGCCGTGCGGCATCGCCAGCAGGTAGCCGAATGCGGCCACCGGCAACAGCAGCATCCAGGCGCGCCGAACCGCGCCGGGCAGCAGCGGCACCAGCGCGGCGCCAAGGATGAGAATCAGGGCAACCGGGAAATCAGCGATCATGGCCGTCCCCGCTCGTCGTAATAGTCTTCGGGGCGCATCAGCACGCGGCGCAGCTGCTTGGCGGCCAGCACCAGCGCCACGCAAGCAAAGAAGCCGTAGAAGCCATGAAAGCCGAACAACGTGGCGAATTCGAAATCCTCGTGGCGATGCAAGAACAAATCGAGGCCGATCAGCAGGCCGCAGCCGACCCACAGGCTGCGAAACAGCTTCGTCACGTTGCCCGGATCGTCGAGCCAATAGCGTTTCTTGTCGCAGGTCGGCTTCATGGCGGCACTCGATTCAGGATACGGCCAGCGGCTGCACCAGACGCAGCAGCGGCGCGGAGAAGATGAACAGGGCGATTGTGAGGGCGGCGGTCGTCATCATCGCCAGCACCATTGGCAGCGGCGCTTCGCCGTTCGGGTGCGTATCCCCGGCCGGCAGCGGTTTGAAGAAGGCGGCATGTATGATCGGCAGTAAATAGGCGGCGTTGAGTAAGGTGCTGACCACCAGCACAGTGGCCACGAGGTGGTGGCCGCCTTGGAGCGCCCCGCCCATGATGAACCACTTGCTGACGAAGCCGGCCGCCGGTGGGATGCCGATCAGCGACAGCGCGCCGACGGCGAAGGCACCCATGGTCCACGGCATCTGCCGGCCGATGCCGTCGAGCTGGCTCACCTCGGTCTTGTGCGCAGCGGTGTAGATGGCGCCGGCGGCGAAGAACAGCGTGATCTTGGCCGCCGCATGGGTGGCGATGTGCAGGGCGGCGCCGACCACCGACAGCGGCGCCAGCAGCGCTGCGGCGAGCACCACATAGGAGAGTTGGCTGACGGTGGAGTAGGCCAGGCGGCGCTTCAGGTTGTCGGCGTTGAGCGCCACCACCGAAGCGGCGAGGATGGTGAAGCCGGCGACGGCCACCAGCCAGTCGGCGCCGCCGGCAAGCGTGTCGAGGCCGAAGACGTACACCACCACCTTCACCACGCTGAACACCCCGGCCTTCACCACCGCGACGGCGTGCAGCAGGGCGGAGACCGGCGTCGGCGCCACCATCGCCGCCGGCAGCCAGCGGTGGAAGGGCATCAGCGCCGCCTTGCCGAGGCCGAACATGTAGAGCGCCAGCAGGCCGGCCAGGGCGAGGCCGTCGAGGCGGCCGCCGAGGATGCCGCCCGGCGCGAAGTCGGTGGTGCCGGCGACGTGCCAGGTGAACACCAGCGCCGGCAGCAGGAACAGCACCGAGGTGCCGACCAGCAGGCCGAGGTAGGTGCGGCCGCCGTTCCGCGCCTTGTCGCTGCCGTGGTGGGTGACGAGGGGGTAGGTGATCAGCGTCAGCAGCTCGTAGAAGACGAACAGGGTGAACACGTTGGCGGCGAAGGCGATGCCGACCGCCGAGAACAGCGCCAGGGCGAAGCAGACGTAGAAGCGCGTTTGCTTCTGCTCGCCGTTGCCGCGCAGGTAGCCGATCGAGTAGAGCGAATTGACGATCCACAGGCCGGAGGCGACCAGCGCGAAGAGCATGCCGAGCGGCTCGACGGAAAAGGCCAGCGCCAGGCCGGGCAGCACCTCGAAGAGCGTCAGCGCGGGCCGTTCGCCGGCCAGCACCGCCGGCAGCAGGGCGGCGACGCAGAGGAACAGCGCTGCCGCCGTCGCCAGGGTCACCGTTTCGCGCCGGTTCGGCGCGCCGTGGTTGAGGGCGATGCCGACGGCGCCGATCAGCGGCGTTGCCAGCGCGACGAGAATGATCTCCGGGCCCGTCATTTTCCCGTCCCCAGCAGTTCCGCCGCCGCGGCCGCCGCCGAGCCGACGGTGAGCGAGGTGTCGAGGCCGAAATACACGCTGGCGGCGACCATCAGCCAGGCCGGGACGAGCAGCGCGAGCGGCGCCTCGCACCGCGCCGGCAGGCCAGCCGGCGGCGCGCGGAAGTAGGCGATCTCGACGAAGCGCCAGACGTAGGCGACGGCGAGCAGCGAGCTGGCGACGATGGCCAGCGCCAGCCACCACTGGCCCTGCTCGAGGGCGGCCAGCACCAGGTACCACTTGCTGACGAAGCCGGCGGTGCCGGGCACGCCGATCAGGCCGAGGCCGCCGAGCACGATGCCGAAGGCGGTGAGCGGCATCGTCCGGCCCAGCCCGGCCAGGCGCGAGAGGGCGGAGCCGCCGACCCGCGCCACCGCGCAGCCGACGAGCAGGAACAGCGCCGCCTTGGTGACGCCGTGGTTGAAGAGGTGCACCACCGTGGCGGTGAGGCCGCTCGCCGAGCCGAACGACAGCCCCAGCGTGATGTAGCCGATCTGCGCCACGCTGGAGTAGGCGAGCAGGCGTTTCAGGTCGTCCTGGAAAATGGCGATGGCGGAGGCGAAGAACATCGCCGCCAGCGACAGCGCCAGCATGAGCTGCGGCAGCGGCAGGCTTTGGAAGACCAGGCTCTCGCCGAACACCGAGTAGTAGAAGCGCAGCAGGACGTACACCGAAACCTTGGTGGCGGTGGCGGCGAGGAAGGCCGTCACCGCCGAGGGTGCGTAGGTGTAGGCGTTGGGCAGCCACTGGTGCAGCGGAAAGAGGGCGAGCTTGAGCGAGATGCCGACGGTGAGGAAGCCGAGCGCCGCCAGCACCGGGCGGTGGCTGGTCATGTCCCGCAGGCGCACGCTCATGTCGGCCAGGTTGAGCGTGCCGGTCTTGAGGTAGAGCAGGCCGACGCCGATGACGATGAAGGTGGCGCCGATGGTGCCCATGATCAGGTACTGGTAGGACGCCACCAGCGCGCGGCGGTCGCGGCCGAGTGCGATCAGCACATAGGTGGACAGCGAGGAGATCTCGAGGAAGACGAAGATGTTGAAGGCGTCGCCGGTGATGGTGATGCCGAGCAGCCCGGTCAGGCACAGCGCGAACATGGCGTAGAACAGGTAGTGCTGCTCGCGCGGGATCTCCGCCTCGATGCTGCGGCGGCTGTAGGGCAGGGCGACGGCGGCGATGCCGGCGACCAGCATCAGCACGAAGGCGGCGAGGCGGTCGACTCGGTACTCGATGCCGAGCGGCGGCACCCAGCTGCCGAGGGCGTAGGAAATCGCGCCCTGGCTGCCGACCTGCAGCCAGAGCAGCACGGCGACGGCGAAGGCCGCCCAGCTCGCCAGGGTGACGAGCAGGAAGGCGGCGTTGGCGCGGCGCGCCAGCACCGCCAGCGGCGCGGCGGCGAGCGGCAGCGCGACTTGAAGCGCGGGCAGATGCAGGGCGAGACTCACGCCGCATCCTCCGCTTGGTATGAGTGGTCGCGCTGGAGGATCTCGTCCTCCTCGATGCTGCCGTAGGCCTCGCGGATGCGCACCACCAGGGCCAGGCCGAGGGCCAGCGTGGCGACGCCGACGACGATGGCGGTGAGGATCAGCACGTGCGGCAGCGGGTTCGAGTAGACCTTGAAGCCCTCGGCGAGGATCGGCGCCGTGCCGCCGATCAGCTTGCCCGGCGCGATGTAGAGCAGGTAGACCGAGGTCTGGAAGATGCCCAGGCCGACCAGCTTCTTGATCAGGTTGCCGCGGGCGATGACGATGAACAGCCCCGCCACCATCAGGAAGAGGGTGATCCAGTAGCTGAAATGGCTGGCGAGGGTCACGGCTCAGTCCTCGCCGTCCGCGCCGCGGCCGCGCGCGGCGAACATGTAGAAGATCTTCAGCATCACGCCGCTGACGGTGACCGCCACGCCGACCTCGACCCAGAAGATGCCGCGGTGCTGGCCGGCCACCGGGTCGGCGGCGAGCACGAAGTAGTCGAGGAAGTTGCCGCCGAGCGCGAGGCCGGCGAAGCCGACGCCGGCGTAGAGCAGCACGCCGGCCGCCAGCATCGTCTCGACCAGCCGGTCGGGCACGACGCGCCGCGCCGTGTCGAGGCCGTAGATGAGGGCGTAGAAGATCACCGCCGCCGCGGCGATGACGCCGGCCTGGAAGCCGCCGCCGGGGCCGAAGTCGCCGTGAAACTGCACGTAGAGGGCGAAGAGCAGGATGAAGGGGATCAGCAGCTTGGCGACGATGCGCAGGACGAGGTCGTGCCTCATGGCCGGCGCTCCCCGGAAAAGTCAGTCTGCGTGGCACGGCGATCGTTGTTGTTCTTCCGCCGGCGCAGCAGGGCGATGACGCCGGCGCCGGCGGTGAACACCACGACCGTCTCGCCGAGCGTGTCGTAGCCGCGGTAGCTCGCCAGCACCGCCGTCACCACGTTGGGCACCCCGGTCTGCGCCATGGCTTCGGCGAGGTAGCGCGACGCCACATGCACGTGGATCGGCGCCTGCGGATCGGAGAAGGCCGGCAGGTCGAGCGTGCCGTAGGCGAGCACGGCGGCGGTGCCGCAGGCGACGGCAAGCGGCAGCCAGGGGCGGTGAATGGGCTTCGCTTCCTCGGTCTTGCACAGGTGCAGGGCGCCGAGCAGCAGCACGGTGGAGATGCCGGCGCCGACCGCGGCCTCGGTCATGGCGACGTCCACGGCGTCGAGGGCGACCAGCACCGTCGCCATGAGGAAGCTGTACACCCCGCCCAGCACGATCACCGCGAACAGGTTGCGGCTGCGCGCGAGGATGACGACGGCGAGCGCCATCATCGTCAGCAGCAGGTTGATGATCAGGGTTTCCATCCGAACTCAGTCGTCCCGCGACTCACGAAACGCCCCTCTCCCCGCCGGGGAGAGGGGCGGCGTCCGCCAGCAGCGGCTTGAGCCCCCGGCTCATCGCCGCCTTCGCCAGCGCGTGGCTGGCGGTCGGGCTGGCGAAGAAGACGAGCAGGCCGATCATCACCAGCTTGGCGCCGGTCAGCGTGAAGCCGGCCTGCAGCAGCAGGCCGAGCAGGATCAGCCCGGCGCCGAGCGTCTCGGCGACGCTGGCGGCGTGCATGCGCGTGTAGAAGTCCGGCATGCGCAGCAGGCCGATGCCGCCGACCAGGCAGAAGAAGCCGCCGCCGGCGAGGCAGAGCCAGCTGGCGATGTCGATGAGAACGCTCACTCGCTCCCCTCGCCGAGGTCGCCGTGGCGGAAGTACTTCAGCACGGCGACCGTGCCGATGACGTTGAGCAGGCCGTACACCAGCGCCAGGTCGAGGAAGTCCGGCCGCCCGCCGAGGAATCCGATCACCGCCAGCAGCAGCATGGCGCAGGTGCCGACGGTGTTGGCCGACTGCAGGCGGTCGAACACGGTGGGTCCGAGCGCGGCACGGACGAGCGCCAGGGTGAGCGTCGCCAGCAGGGCCAGGATGGCGGCGGCGAACATCAGGCAGCCTCCTCCAGGGCGGCGACGCGCCGGTCCATTTCGCTGCCGGCCAGCGCCGCCGCGCCCTCCGCCGTGAGGGCGTGCACGAGGAACTCGCCGGGCGCCACTTCCACCGAGATGGTGCCGGGCGTCAGCGTGATCGAGTTGGCGTGGATGACGAGGCCGAGCGGCGTCGTCTGCGTGGGCTTGAAGCGGACCAGGGTCGGCGAGATCGGCAGGCGCGGATGCAGGATGCGCCGGCTGACATCCCAAGACGACTTGACGATTTCCGCGATGAGCCACGGCCAGTAGGAGAAGAGCGCACGCCAGCCGAGATGGAGCGGATGGCCTTCGCGGTCGATGACGTCCATGCGGCGGGCGAAGGCCAGCACCGCCAACGCGCCGCCGGCACCGGCCGCCAGCAGGAAAGGCGTGAACATGCCCGAGAGCAGAAGCCAGAAGGCGAACAGGGCGAGGAAGACGCCCGCGGCGTGCAGCATGAACTCTCCCGGTGGCGGAATCGGCGTGGTGCGGGGAAATCCTAGTTGGGCCGCGCAGGCTTGGAAATTCGGGCCGCAGCGTACGGCCGATCCCGCCTGCGGGAAGGCGATACGAAAGGCGCGAATCGGGAGAGAATAAGTATTTCCCTTACGGGGGCGGCGGATGACGGCCGCCGCAGCCCTTGCGCACAATGCCCATTCGACAACCTGATCCGAACGTTCCGATGCTCACCGCCCGCCGCCTGCGCTGGACCGACGCGCTGCTGTTGATCGCAGGCTACGTCGCGCTCGACTGGGCGAGTTTTTTCCATCCCCTGCATGGGCTGAACATCACGCCGTGGAACCCGGCGCCGGCGCTCGGTCTGGTGTTCCTTCTGCGCTACGGCTGGAAGGCGGCGCCGCCGCTCGCCCTCGCCGTGCTGCTGGCCGAAGTATGGGTGCGCGACCTGCCGGTGGCGCTGCCCGTCCTGCTCGGCATTGCCATCATGCTGGCGGTGGGCTACGGCGCCATCGGCGAGATGCTGCGGCGCCGCCTCGGCGGTCTGGCCATTTTTTCGGACCGCGCCGGCATGCTGCAGTGGTCGGGCATCGTCGTCGCCGGCACGCTTGTCACCAGCCTGGCCTTCGTGCTGGCGCTGACGGCGCTGGGCCTGATCCCGGCCTCCGACTGGCGCCAGGCCGTCGGCCGCTACTGGATTGGCGACGGCGTCGGCATCCTGGTGTCGATGCCGCTGCTGTGGATGCTCTTCGACGAGCAGGGACGCGCGATGCTGGGCGCCATGCTGATGCGCCGCGGCACGCTTTGGCACGTGCTGGCCGCGGCGGCCGCGCTGTGGGTGGCGTTCGGCCTGGGCGCCGAATCCGACTTCAAGTATTTCTACGTGCTTTTCCTGCCGATCGTCTGGGCGGCGGCGCGGCAGGGCCTCGCCGGCGCCGTGCTCGGGGCGGCCGTGATCCAGGTCGGCATCGTCGCCGCCGTGCAGTTACAGGGCCTTTCCGCCGTCACGGCGTTCGAGATCCAGACCCTGACGGTGGTGCTGGCGCTGGTCGGCTTCTTCGTCGGCGTGGTGGTGGACGAGCAGCGGCGCATCAGCGCCGAACTGCAGCAGACGCTGCGGCTCGCCGCCGCCGGGGAGATGGCCGGTGCGCTGGCGCACGAACTGAACCAGCCGCTGACGGCGCTGACCGCCTACGGCACCGCCTGCGAGGAACTGCTGGCGGCCGGGGACAGCGGCGATCGGCTCAAGAGCGCCATCCGCCAGATGGTGTCGGAATCGTTCCGTGCCGCCGAAGTGGTGCGCCGCCTGCGCGATTTCTTCCGCACCGGCACCACCCGGCTCGAGCCGGTCTCACTGACCGAACTGCTGAACGCCGTGGCGGCGCCCTTCGAGGCGCGTGCCGCGCAGGCCGGCGTCGACTTCACGCGGGCATCGGCGGCCGATGGCACCGTCATGGCCGACCGGCCGCAGATCGAGGTGGTCATCCGCAACCTGCTCTCGAACGCCTTCGATGCCGTGGCGGGCCGGCCGGCGGGGGAGCGGCGCGTCCGACTTACCGCCGAGGCGGAAGGACCGGACCGCGTCTGCATCAGAATCGAAGACAGCGGGCCGGGCTTGTCCGGCACCGCCGCCACCAGGTTGTTCGAACCGTTCAGTTCGACCAAGTCGAGCGGCCTCGGTTTGGGGCTGGCCATCAGCCGGGCGATCGCCGAGGCGCACGGCGGCAGCCTGCGCGCCGTGGTCGGCGACAGAGGCGTGTTCCGTCTGCAACTTCCCCTGGAAAAGAAAGGCAACGCATGACCAATGCCACCGTATTCATCGTCGACGATGATTCCTCCGTGCGCGATTCGCTCGGCCTCCTGCTCGGCCTGCGCGGTTACCGCACGGCGATTTTCGCCGACGCCGAGAGCTTCCTGCAGTCCTATCGGCCCGACTGGCACGGCTGCGTGCTCCTCGACATCCGCATGCCGGGCATGGACGGGCTGGCGCTGCAGCAGCGGCTGCAGGCGCTGGGCTGCGCCCTGCCGGTGGTCGTCATGACCGGCCACGGCGATGTCGAATCGGCGCGCGTGGCGTTCAAGGCGCAGGCCGTCGATTTCCTCGAGAAACCGCTCGACCAGACGCGGCTGATGGCGGCCATCGACGAGGCCCTGTCGCAGAGCAGTTCGTCGCGGCAGACTTCGGAGCGGCGCGAGGCGTTCGCCAAACTGCTGTCCGCGCTGACGCCGCGCGAGCACGAGGTGATGGATCTGATCGTCGCCGGCGGCCATAACCGCGACATCGCCGAGCAGCTCGGCATCAGCCCGCGCACGGTCGAGGTACACAAGGCGCGCGTGATGCAGAAGCTGCAGGTGGACGGCGTGGCGCAACTGGTCCGCCTCAGCCTGAACGAAACGGGACGCGACGGCGCGTGAGATGCGCGGGTTCGCGCGGGACGATTTCTCTCCACGCGCGGCGATTGAGCGAGGATGTTTCAGACGAAGCGCGCGCGCGCCGACTCGGCGATCGCCAGCACGCAGGGATGGGTGACGCGGCGCTCGGCGGAAATGGCGAAGTATTCCGTGCGCGCCTCGGCGCTGCGGCCGAGGAGGGTCACGCCGTAGGCGGCGACGATCTCCGCCTCGACGACGGTGGGCACCGGGAAGACGCCGACGCCGGCCTGGCCGAAGGCCGTCATCAGCGCGCTGTCGTCGAACTCGCCGACGATCTTCGGCCGGATGTGCGCCTTCTCCAGCCAGCGCATCAGCTTCTGCCGCGCCGAGGAATCCTCGCCCGGCACCAGCAGCGGCAGCTCGGCCAGGCAGTCGGGGAATTTTTTCGCGCAGCGCGCCGCCAGCGCCGGCGCGGCGACGAACGTCATACCCGACTCGGCGAGGCGGTGGTTGTAGGCGCGCACGTCGAGCGTGGCCGGCAGCGGCGTGTCGGCGATGACGAGATCGAGGCGATGCACCGCCAGTTCGGTAAGCAGGCGTTCGAGCCGTCCTTCGCGGCAGACGATGCGCAGCGGCTCGCCGACGGCGACGGCGGGCTCGAGCAGCCGGTAGGCGAGCAGTTTCGGCAGCGCGTCGGAGACGCCGACGCGGAAGGTGGCGGGGCGCCCTTTCGGGTAATGGCGGATCGTCTGCTCGAGCTCGGCGCCGAGCGAGAAGATCTCGTCGGCATAGCTCAGGGCGAGCCGGCCGGCATCGGTGAGCTCCAGCGCGCGGCCCTGGCGCGCGAACAGTTCGACACCCAGGCTGTCCTCCAGCAGGCCGATCTGGCCGCTGATGGTCTGAGGCGTCACGTGCAGCGCCTCGCCGGCCCGCACGATGCCGCCTTCCTTGGCAGTTTTCCAGAAATAAAACAGATGCTTGAGGTTCATGGCCGAGATCCTGGAAGCTTCGAGAAAATCGAATAGTCTGTCTATAAAAATCGACTTTATTTGATTGTTGCCGAGACGTAAACTGGCGGCGTTTCTTACACAGGAGGCATCCGCCATGAGAACCGAACGTCCCACCGCCATCGCCCTTCCGGCCGATCGTTACGCCGGCACGGCGCCTTCGCTGCTCGCCACCCACAAGGTATTGCGCAACACCTACGCGCTGCTCGCCATGACGCTGCTGTTTTCCGCCGTCACCGCCGGCGCGGCGGCGGCGCTCAAGCTGCCGCACCCCGGCATCGTGCTGACGCTGGTCGGCTATTTCGGCCTGCTGTTCCTGACGACGAAGCTGCGCAACAGCGGCTGGGGCGTGCTCTCGGTGTTCGGCCTGACCGGTTTCATGGGCTACACGCTCGGCCCGATCCTCAGCGCCCATCTCGCCATGCCCAACGGCCACGAGACGGTGATGCTGGCCCTCGGCGGCACCGGCGTGGTGTTCCTCGGCCTGTCCGCCTACGCCGTCGTCAGCCGCAAGGACTTCGGCTTCATGGGCGGTTTCCTCGCCGTCGGCATCCTCGTCGCCTTCCTCGCCGGCCTGGCGGCGATCTTCTTCGAGTTGCCCGCCCTGTCGCTGGCGGTTTCGGCCGCCTTCATGCTGCTCGCCTCGGGCCTGATCCTGTTCCAGACCTCGCAGATCATCCATGGCGGCGAGACCAACTACGTGATGGCGACGGTCAGCCTCTACGTCTCGATCTACAATCTGTTCGTCAGCCTGCTCTCGCTGCTGGGCTTCGCCAACAACGACTGAGGCCGCATACCACCCGGGAGGCCGCCATGAAGCGCATCGTCCTGTTCCTCGCCACCAACCTCGCGATCCTGATCGTCCTCAGCGCCGTCGTCCGCCTGCTCGGGCTGGAGCCGGTGCTGGCCGACGGCGGCCTGAATCTCGGCAGCCTGCTCGTCTTCGCCGCCATCATGGGCATGGGCGGCGCCTTCATCTCGCTCGCCATGTCGAAATGGAGCGCCAAGCGCATGGTCGGCGCCCACGTCATCGAGCAGCCGTCCTCGGAAGTCGAGCGCTGGCTGGTGGAGACGGTGCGGCGCCAGGCCGGGGCAGCCGGCATCGGCATGCCCGAGGTGGCGATCTACGAGGCGCCCGAGGTGAACGCCTTCGCCACCGGCATGAGCCGCAACAACGCGCTGGTGGCGGTGTCGACGGGGCTGCTGCGCGCCATGGACCGCAACGAAGCCGAGGCGGTGCTGGCGCACGAGGTCTCCCACGTCGCCAACGGCGACATGGTGACCCTGGCGCTGATCCAGGGCGTGGTGAACACCTTCGTCATCTTCCTCTCGCGCGTCATCGGCCATGTCGTCGACCGCGTCGTCTTCAAGACCGAGCGCGGCCACGGCCCGGCCTACTTCGTCACGCTGATCGCGGCGGAACTGATGCTCGGCATCCTCGCCTCGATCATCGTCTTCTGGTTCTCGCGCCAGCGCGAGTTCCGCGCCGACGCCGGTGCCGCCTCGCTCGCCGGGCGCGGCAAGATGATCGCCGCGCTCGAGCGCCTGCGCGCCGCCCACGAGCCGGCACCGCTGCCCGACAAGATGGCCGCCTTCGGCATCTCCGGCGGCGCCGCGGCCGGGCTGAAGCGCCTGTTCATGACCCACCCGCCGCTCGAGGAGCGCATCGCCGTGCTGCAGCGGGCGGCCTGAGAAAACCGCCCCCATGACGGGCGAGACGCATCCCGATGCCCGCGGCGCCGTGCCGCAGGGACTGACTTCCGCGGAAGCCGCCGCGCGCCTTGTCCGGCACGGCCCGAACGCCCTGCCGGAGAAGCCGCCGGTGAGCGTGTGGCGTCGATTCCTGCGCCAGTTCGCCAGCCCGCTGATCTACATTCTGCTTGCCGCCCTGGTGGTCGAGGGCGGCATCTGGATCGCCGGCGGCGCCGCCGAGACGCCCATCGAGGCGATCGCCATCGCCCTGATCCTGCTGCTCAATGCCGGGCTGGGCGTCTACCAGGAGCGCAAGGCGGAAGCGGCGCTGGCGCGCCTGAAGGCCATGGCGACCGCCCAGGTCTGGGTGCTGCGCGACGGGACGCTGCGGCATATCCCGGGAACGGAGCTGGTGCCCGGCGACGTCGTGCGCATCGAGGCCGGCGATCGTGTTCCGGCCGACGGGGTGCTGGCCGATGCGCAGGGCGTGATGGCCGACGAGTCGATCCTCACCGGCGAGTCGCTGCCGGTCGACAAGGCGCGCGCCGACGAAGTCTTCAGCGGCACGCTGCTCGTCCGCGGCAAGGCCTATGCGGAGGTCACCCGCACCGGTGCCGGCAGCGCCATGGGCCGGCTCGCCACGATGATCGGCAGCATCGAGGCGGAAAAGACCCCGCTCGAACGGCGCCTCCACGTTTTCGGCCGGCAGATCGCCTGGGCCGTCCTGCTGATCGCCGCGGTCATCCTGGTCGGCGGCCTGGTCGTCGAGGGCGTCGGGCGGCTCGGTCACGTTTTCATTTTCGCCGTCGCGCTCGCCGTGGCGGCCATTCCGGAGGGACTGCCGGCGGTGCTGACGCTGGCGCTCGCCCTCGGCGTCGAGCGCATGGCGGGTCGCAAGGCCATCGTGCGGCGACTCTCCGCCGTCGAGGCGCTCGGCTCGGTGACGGTGATCGCCACCGACAAGACCGGCACCCTGACGGAAAACCGCATGCACGTCCGCGCCGTCGATGCGCCCGACGCGGCGCATGCGCTGACCGCCATGGTGCTGGCCAACGACGCCGAGATCGGCACGCGCGCGGGCGATCCGCTGGAACTGGCGCTGCTCGACCATGCCGAGGCGCAGGGCGTCGACACCGCCGATCTGGCGCGGCTGCATCCGCGCACCACCTGCGTGCCCTTCGACAGCACCTGGAAGTTCATGCGCGTCACCGTAAGCCGGGAGGGCCGCCACACCAGCTATCTGAAGGGCGCCCCCGAGGTGCTGCTGGCGCGCAGCACGCTCACGGAGACGGAACGCGCGCAATGGGAGGCCAGGGCGCTCGACTATGCCGCCGAAGGCTATCGCGTCATCGCGCTGGCCAGCCGCGACGACGAGGGCGACGAGCAGCTGTCGTTTCTCGGCCTGGTCCTGCTGTGGGATCCGCCGCGCAGCGAGGTGCCCGAGGCCATCCGCCGCGCCCAGGACGCCGGCATCCGCGTCGTCATGATCACCGGCGATCACCCGGCGACCGCACAGGCGGTGGCCCGCGTCATCGGCCTGCCGCCCGGGAGAACGCTGACCGGCGCGGAAATCGAAACCATGTCCGATGCCGCTCTCGGCGAGGCGCTGCGCGACGCCAACGTCTTCGCCCGCGTCACGCCCGAGCACAAGCTGCGGCTGGTGGAAGCGCTGAAGAAGAGCGGCGAGGTCGTCGCCGTCACCGGAGACGGCGTGAACGACGCACCGGCGCTCAAGCGCGCCGACGTCGGCGTGGCCATGGGCCAACGCGGCAGCGACGTCTCGCGCGAGGTGGCCGACCTCGTGCTGATGGACGACAACTTCGCCACCATCGTCGCCGCCATCGAGGAAGGGCGCGGCATCTACGAGAACATCCAGAAGTTCATCCGCTTCCTGTTTTCCACCAACGTCGCCCTGGTCCTGCTGGTGGTGCTCGGCCTCGGCGTGGCCATGCTGTTCGGCCTGCGCGACGTCACGGGCGCGCTGTTCCTGCCGCTGACCGCGGTGCAGCTGCTGTGGATCAATTTCATCGCCGACGGTCCGCCGGCGCTGGCGCTGGCGCTGGACCGCAATCCGGGCGTGATGGCGCAGCCGCCGCGCGACCCGCGCGCGCCGCTGCTCGACGCGCCCTCGCTGCGCTTCATATTCATCACCGGCGTGACCAAGGCGCTGGGCGGCGTCGCCCTGCTGGCGCTCCTGCCCCTGATGGGCTACGGTCTGGCGGCGACGCGCACCCTGGTGTTCCTCTACGAGTCGCTGGCCCAGCTCGTCTTCGCTTATCCTTCGCGGCGCATCAGCGCGGCGCCGCTGCCGAATCCGCTCTTGCATGCGGCGGTGCTCTTCGGCGTCGTCCTGCAGGTTCTCGCCGTCGCCCTGCCCGGGCTGCGCGACATGCTCGGGTTGGAGATGGTCGACTGGCGCGCGACCGCCGCCATGTTCGCGGCCGTTCTGCTGAGCTGGGGCGTGGCCGAGGCGGTCGGACGGACCGGCACGCTCGGCACCGCCCGCCGGTGCGGCAACTGAGCGCTCTCCCCGGAAAGCCACGAAGGCGGGGCGGGCCCGCTTCCCGACCCACTGCTTTCGTATCTCGCGCGCCTCTGCGCGGTGGCGATGCCGACGGCTGGAATCGCCCTTGCCACGCAGAACGGCGCCTGAGTTTAGCGGTCGCTAGACGGAATAGTGGTTTGCGGGCAGCATCGAATCATGCAGCCGATGACAGCCTATTTCCGGAACGATGTGCTGGAAAAGCGGCCATACATACGGTTGGAGTGGTGTCTTGAGGCTCTGCGAAATCCGGTGCGGCGCGAAGTGCAGCCCGAGGGCGGTCGCATCCGGCCTTGGGTCTGGGTGGGCGAGATCGACCGCTATCTGCGCGTCGTCACCCTGGCAGATGGCGTCACGCTGCATAATGCATTTCCGGACAGGAGATTCAGGCCATGAGACTCAACTACGACGCGGCGACAGATTCGCTCTACATCCATTTGGCCGAGCGGCCGTCGGTGGATTCCGACGAGGTAGCCGACGGCGTGGTGCTCGACTACGACGCGCAAGGCGCGCTCGTCGGCATCGACGTGGAACACGCATCCCAGCGTGCCGACATCCGCCGGCTGGCAGTCAATCACATGCCGCTGGACAGCCTGGAAGCGGCGCAATAGTCAGTCCCTGCGGGACGGCGATAAGTTTTGGGAGGGAAGCTCCCGGCCAGAACCCGTCATTCCGGGGCCGCGTAGCGGAACCCGGAATCCAGTGCCCTTGTTCGAGCGTAGCTGGATTCCCGCGTTCGCGGGAATGACCGGATTGGGTCGCCAGTTCGCGCTCGCCGTCCCACAGCAACTGACTTTTGTCGGCCGGTCGCGGCAGGATTGCTTGCGTTTTACCTGCCCTGCCTCTGAAAAGTCAATCCGCGCCGCACGGCGCATCACTGCCCGGCGTTGCGCGGCGCGGCTTGGCGCAAGACCGGGCCGGCCATCAAGTTCGCCTTGCCCTCGGTTCCCTTCACCACCGGCATCGTTGATGCCGACGCTATTTCGCCATCGCCACCAGCAGGTCGCAGTGCGTCTCGAACAAGACGTGCTTGGTGACGCTGCCGAGCAGCAGCTCCTCCATCTCGGACTGGCCGTGCTTGCCCATGACGATCAGGTCGGGGCGCATTTCCTCGGCCAGCTCGCGGATGCCGGCGGCGGGGTGGCCGTGCAGCAGGCGCTGGAGAAAGTCGGTCCCGGCGGCACGGCGCGGCCCGAGGAAGGCGCGCAGGGCGTCCTGTGCCTGCTCGCGCGCGGCGGCCTGGTAGCCTTCCAGCACCTTTTCTTCCACGCTGGCGTAGCGCAGCGTGCTCTCGTAGGGCGCCTCGTACACGTGGGCGACGGTGACCTCCGCCTTGCCGGCCACTGCCTGCGCCCAGTCCAGCGCGTGGCCCGAGGAGGCCGAGAAGTCAACGGGCACCAGCAGGCGCTTGTAGGGTGAAAGCGGCTCCTCCTTGACCACCAGCACCGGGCGCCGGCTCTTGCGCAGGATCTTTTCGGCGGTGGCGCCGAGGAACAGCTCGCGCACCAGGTGCGCGCCGTAGCCGCCGACCACCACCAGCCCGGCGTCGAGCGCCTCGGCCTCCTCGGCGATCTCGACGTGCGGGCGGCCGATGCGCACGGCCGTGCCCGTGGCGATGCCGTGCTTCGCGCCGAGCCGGTGCGCCCGCGCCTTCAGTTCGGCGTAGGCCGCGTCGAGCAGCTTCTGCTCGGTTTCCAGCGGCGTGCGTTCGAGAATGCCGGTGAACGCTTCCAGCGGCAGGCGCGGCACCACGTGCATGAGGATCAGTTCTCCGGCGCCGAGCGACTGCGCCAGCATGGCGGCGCGCGTCTCGGCGCGGCCGGCGTGCGAGGAGAGGTCGGTGGCGACGAGGATGTGGGCGGGTTTTTCCATGTCAGCGCTCCTGTGTGTGAATTTCGTTGCCGATGGCGCGGGCGGCGAATTCGGCGGCGTCGTCGAAGGGCTGCAGCACGCGGTCTACCCCGGCGTGCTCGAGGCGGAGGATGTCGGCCGGCGCGTGCGCCGTCATGGCGACGCGGCCGCCGTAGCCGTGGCGCCGCAGGGAATCGAGCAGGCCGAGGTTCACGTCGAGCTGCGGCAGCGTGCTCACCACCCAGCGCACGCCGGAGAGCGGCAGCGTCTCGGGGAAGGCCGGATCCTCGGCGTCGCCGAAGCGGATCGTCATGCCGCGCTGGCGGCAATGGGCCACCGTCTCGGGGTCGAAGTCCACGCCGAGCACGCGCGTCTCCAGCCGTTCGAGCCGCTGCGCCAGGTGCTTGCCGTAGCGGCCCATGCCGAAGACGATCACGTCCGCCTCGGCCGGCCCGCCCTGCTGCTGCTCGACGGCCAGTTCGCGGAAGGGCACGCGCCGCTCGAAGCGGCCGAGCCACGGCTTGAACCGGTCGTAGAGGTGCTGCGAATAGAGGATCATGTAGGTCGACAACGTGATGGTGACCAGCCCCACCAGCGTGACCAGGCCGAGGGCGTCCTTGCCGACGTGGCCGAGCGTGATGCCCATGGCGACGAAGACGATGGAGAACTCGCTGATCTGCGCCACGGTGAGCCCGGCGAGGAAGCCGGTGCGCTTGCGGTAGCCCATCCAGCCCATGATGGCCATGACGATGAGCGGGTTGCCGATCAGCACGAAGAGCGAAAGGACGACGGCCGGGCCGAGGTCGCCGCCGAGCGCGGAGAGGTCGAGCTTGGCGCCGAGGTCGATGAAGAAGAACAGCAGCAGGAAGTCGCGCAGGCTGGTCAGCCGCGTGCTCATCGCCTCGCGGTAGGGCGTCGAGGCGAGCGAGAAGCCGGCGAGGAAGGCGCCGACTTCCTTGCTGAAGCCGAACAGCTCGCCGGCGGTGGCGAGCGCCGTGCCCCAGGCGACAGCGGCGAGCAGCAGCAGCTCGGGCGAGCCGGCGATCAAATGCAGCAGGCGCGGCAACACCCAGCGCATCAGCACGAAGACGACGGCGAGCGCCACGGCGAGCTTCGCCGTCACCGTGGCGGCGACCGCCAGCCAGCCCTCGCCGCTGCCGGCATGGTGGGCGCCGAGCACCATCATCGCCACCACCACGGCGATGTCCTGCACGATGAGGAAGCCCATGGCGATGCGCCCGTGCAGGGAGTCGATCTCGCGCTTGTCGGAGAGCAGCTTGACGATGATGATGGTGCTCGAGAAGGTCAGCGCCACGGCGACGTAGAGCGCCGTCATGGCATCCATGCCGAGCGCCAGCGCGATCAGATAGCCGAAGACGATGGTGAACAGGAGCTGTCCCAGTCCGGTGGCGAGCGCCACGCTGCCGAGGTTGCGCACCAGGTGCATGTCGAGCTTCAGCCCGACGACGAAGAGCAGCAGGGTGACGCCGATCTGCGCCAGAAGGTCGATCTGGTCGTGCGCCGTCACCCAGCCCAGCACGGAGGGGCCGACGGCGATGCCGATGACGATGTAGGCGACGATGAGCGGCTGGCGCAGGCGCACGCCGACGGCGCCGATCAGGGCCGCCGTCAGCAGCAGTACGGTGAATTCGGTGTAGGCGTCGGCGAACATGCTCCGCCCCCTCCCCGGCGGCGCTGTCGCGTCAGGATTTGTCGTTCGTCAGCTTCCTCAGGGCGTCGAGGACGTCGACCGGCATCGGGAAGACGATGGTCGAGGTCTTGTCGCCGGCGATGCTGGTGAGCGTCTGCAGGTAGCGCAGCTGCATCGCCTGCGGCGAGCGCGCCAGCACGTTGGCCGCCTCCAGCAGCTTCTCGGAGGCCTGCTGCTCGCCCTCGGCGTGGATCACCTTGGCGCGCCGCTCGCGCTCGGCTTCGGCCTGGCGGGCGATGGCGCGCACCATCGACTCGTCGATGTCGACGTGCTTGATCTCGACGTTGGCGACCTTGATGCCCCAGGAGTCGGTCTGCGCGTCGAGGATCTGCTGGATGTCGACGTTGAGCCGTTCGCGCTCGGCCAGCATGTCGTCGAGCTCGTGCTTGCCGAGCACCGAGCGCAGCGTCGTCTGCGCCAGCTGCGATGTGGCCTCGAAATAATTCTCCACCTGGATGATGGCCTTCTGCGGATCGACGACGCGGAAATACACCACCGCGTTCACCTTCACCGAGACGTTGTCGCGCGAGATGACGTCCTGGCTCGGCACGTCCATCACCACCAGGCGCAGGTCGACGCGCACCATCTGCTGGATGCCCGGCACGACCAGCACGATGCCCGGCCCCTTCACCTTCCAGAAGCGGCCGAGCAGGAACACCACGCCGCGCTCGTACTCGCGCAGGATGCGGATGCTGGCCGCAACCAGCGCGATGAGCAGCAGCAGCGCGCCGCCCCAGCCGAAGTCCCAGATCATCATGCTTGCGTCTCCTTTTCGGGTTGTACCACCAGGGTCAGTCCGTCCACCGCCGCGATCCTCGCCCGTTCGCCGCGGGCGAGGGGCGCCGCGCTGCGTGCGTGCCAGCGTTCGCCGAAGGCCTGCACCCAGCCCTCGCGCGCGATGTCCTCCAGCGCCACGGCCTGGCCGCCGACCATGGCCTCGACGCCGGCCACCACCGGACGGCGGCGCGAGCGCAGCGCATAGGCGCCGGCGCCGCCGATCACCACGGCGCTCGCCGCCGCCAGCGGCACGATGAAGGCGAGCGAGATCTGCAGGCCCGGCGTGTCGCCGTCGATCAGCATCAGCGCGCCGGCGACGAAGGCGACGATGCCGCCGATGCCGAAGGCGCCGAAGCTCGGCACGAAGGCCTCGGTGGCCATCAATGCGATGCCGAGCACGATGAGCAGCGCGCCGGTGGCGTTGATCGGCAGCATGGCCAGCGCGTAGAGCGCCAGCAGCAGGCAGATCGCGCCGACGATGCCGGAAACGCCGAAGCCCGGCGTATAGAATTCGAAGAGCAGGCCGTAGATGCCCAGCATCATCAGAATCAGCGCGATGTTCGGGTCGGCGATGGCGGCGAGCAGCCGCTCCTTCCAGTTGCGCTCGACCGTGACGACGGCGGCGCCGGCGAGCGAAAGCGTCGCTTCGCCGGCGGCGAGCTTCACCTTGCGCCCCTCCGCCTTCTGCAGCAGTTCGGGCAGGTCGGCGGCGACGAAGTCGATCACCTTCTGTTTCAACGCCTCCTCGGCGGAGAGGCTTTCGGCCTCGCGCACGGCGCGCTCGGCCCATTCGGCGTTGCGCCCGCGCAACTGCGCCAGGCTGCGAATGTAGGCGGCGGCGTCGTGCACCGCCTTCTTCTCCATGGCGCCGGCCGAGGGTGCGCGGCCCTTGCCGTCCTCGGGCTTGTCCGCGCCCGGGCGGCCGCCCTCGCCGCCGATGCCGATCGCCACCGGTGTCGCCGCGCCGAGGTTGGTGCCCGGCGCCATGACCGCGAGGTGGCTGGCATACAGCAGGTAGGTGCCGGCGCTGGCGGCGCGCGCGCCGCTCGGCGCCACCCAGGTCGCCACCGGCACGGGCGAGGCGAGGATGGCCTGGATCATCTCGCGCATGGCCGAGTCGAGCCCGCCCGGCGTGTCGAGCTTGAGCACCAGCAGGCCGGCCTTCGCGCGCTGCGCGTCCTCGAGCGCGCGCAGGAAATAGGCGGCGCTGGCCGGGCTGATCGCGCCGTGGATCTCGGCCACCTTCACCGTCGCGGCGGCGGCCGGCAGCGGCAGGAGCAGGAACATGGCGAGAATGATCAGAAGGCGATTCATGGGCGTCATCCTAGTCTAAAGACAAGGTGCGGCGTAAAGCGTTCCGTAATGCGTCCGTCCGCCGTGTCAGCGGGACTGACTTTTGCCGTAGATCAAGCCGCGCCGCAGCAGCCATTTCTCCGCCTCGACGGCGAAGAACACCGCGGTCGACAGCAGCAGGCACAGCAGCAGTTCGTCCCAGTCGAGCGGCTCGGTCTTGAAGACCGGATTCTGCGTCAGCGTGCCGGTCTTGTCGGAGCAGATGAAGGTGACGGATCCCAGCGTCTCCACCGCCGGCAAGCGGCGGATCAGCGCGTTCTGGCGTGCCATGCGCGCCGCGCCCAGCGCCAGCGCGATCGCCACCACCGCCGGCAGCGCCTCGGGGATGGCCGCCACGGCGAGGCTCACCGCGGTGAGGAACATCAGCACCGGCGGCTCGCCGCGCGCCAGGCCGGCGACGAAGACGACGGCGCAGATGGCGAGCACCGCCCAGGCGAGATGCGTGCCGAAGCGCGCCAGGCGCTTCTGCAGCGGCGTCTTCACTTCATCGGCGCCTTCGAGCAGGCGGGCGATGCGGCCGAACTCCGTGGCCGGCCCCGTGGCGACGACCACGCCCGCCCCGCGGCCGTTCGCCACCAGCGTGCCCTTCCAGGCCATGTTGGCGCGGTCGCCCAGCGGCATCTGCGCCTCGGCGAGCGCCTCGGTGTGTTTTTCCACCGGCTGCGATTCGCCGGTGAGCGCCGCCTCCGACAGGCGCAGTTGCGCCGCCTCGAGCAGGCGCAGGTCGGCCGGCACCACGTTGCCGGCCTCCAGCAGCACGATGTCGCCCGGCACCAGCCGGTCGGCCGGCAGGATCGCCACCGTGCCGTCGCGGCGCACGCGCGCCGTCGGTGCCGCCATCAGGCGCAGCGCCGCCATGGCGCGCTCGGCGCGCCATTCCTGCACGAAACCGATTGAAGCGTTGAGCAGCACGATGACGTAGATGGCGACGGTGTCGGAGGGCTCGCCGACGATGCCGGAAACCACCGCCGCCGCGACCAGCACCAGGATCATGAAGTCGGCGAACTGGTCGGCGAGCATGCGCAGCGGCGAGCGGCGCCGGCCCTCCGGCAGGGCGTTGGCACCGTATTGCGCCAGGCGCCGCTCCGCCTCGGCAAAAGTCAGTCCCTGCGGCACGGCGTCGAGGGTGGCGAGCGCCTCCTCGACTGGCAGAGTGTGCCAGGTCCGGGTCGCGCCCTCTTCAGGCGCCATGGCGGAAGAGGACGTAGCTGTTGAGCAGATAGAGGGCGAGCAGGGAAATGCTGATCCAGCCGACCGTGCTGGCGAGCCGGGCGGTCGGCCGGTAGAACAGACCCACGGTCGCGACGCCCGTCATGATGATGGCGGAAAGCGCCGAGATGGCGTGGACCGGCGAGACATGGGAGAGGATCGGCCCCTTCAGGTAGAAAAGGTCGTCGATGGCGACGATGAGAATGTCGAAGAGGTTGCTGCCGAAGAGGTTGGCGATGGCCATGTCGAGCGCGCCGATGCGCACCGCGGCGAGGGTGACGGCGATTTCCGGCGCGGAAGTGGCGGCGGCGACCAGCAGGGTGCCGACGAAGGATTTGTGCCAGCCCATTTCCTCCGCGATGTCCGCGCCGATGAAGGGCAGCCAGGTGCCGGCGGCGACGACGAAGGCGCCCGCCAGCGCATAGCCGGCGAGGGCCCGCCTCAGGCCGATATCCGGGTAGCGCTCGGCCGATTCCTCGACGAACTCGGCCATTTCGCGCTTCTCGTAGTGAAACACCATGTTCATGGCGACGAGATAAATGATGACGATCAGCGGCGAGTAGAGGCCGACATGCCCGATTGCGGGCAGTGCGCCGAAATGGGCGAGCACGATCGATGCGCCGACCAGCCCGATCAGGATCACACCGAAACCGGCCGAGAGGATGTGGCCGCGGCTGGCGCGGGTGTAGACCGGTTCGTCGCGGTGGAGGAAGTCGACGACGACGAGGATGCCGAGGTTGAAGACGCAGCTGCCGAGCACGTCGCCGACGGCGATGTCGGGCACGTCGGCGATCGTCACCGCCGAGAGGCCCGTCACCAGTTCCGGCAGCGAGGTGACGGTGGCGAGCAGGACCAGGCCGACCCAGCTGCGCCCGAGCCCGGTCTTCTCGGCGATGACGTCGCCGTAGCGCGACAGGTGCGCGCCGGCGAAGCCGATGACGACGATGCAGAGGGCAAGGTAGAGCCAGCTCATCGCGGCCCCCGGGCGCCGGGCTACTTGATCAGCGTCACCGGCAGGTCGGCGAGATGGATGACTTTCTCGGAGACCGAGCCGAGCAGGGCGCCGGCCACCGCGCCGAGGCCGCGCGTGCCCATGACGATGCCGTCGCAGTTCTGCTCCAGGGCGGTTTTGGCGATGGTTTCGGCGACCGGGCCGATCAGCACCATGGGGGTGTAGCGGACGCCGGCGGCGTCGAGCAGGGCGCGGGCGGAGTGCAGGGCATCGCCGCCCTTGGATTCCTCCATCGCCTCGACCTCCTCCTTCTTCAGGAAGCGGCGCACGCTCCAGTCGTCGATCTCCGGCTGGACATTGAGCAGGACGACGTCCATGGACGGGCAGGTGCCGGCCAGCGCGACGACGTGCTGTACGGCGCGGTCGGAGTTGGACGAGCCATCCACGGGGACGAGGGCTTTGCGCATGATGCGGATTCCTTCAGGTATTTCGGTCGGCACGATTATCCCATTGTTTGCGCTGATTTTGCCCGCGTGTGGCGGATTGGGGAAACCACGTACGCGATTGCCCGGGCCGGATGATAAAATCCCGCGCTGCCGAAACCGGAGTTCCCATGAGATCCAGCCGCCCCAGCCGCGCGCTTGCCGCGCCCGCCCTGTTCCTGTTTGCCGCGGCCGCCCAGGCGGCGGACGGCCCCGCCGTGGCCGGCATTCCGGTCGACTTCATCCTCTTCGCGGCGACGCTGCTCGGCGTGGCGCTGTTCCACCACCATGTTTTGAAGGTTGCCCTCGGCGGCCTGGTCGTCATCGCGGTGTACAAGATCGTCTTCACCGGTTTCAAGTTCGGCCCCGGCCTGGCCGGCTTCGGCGCGCACATGGCGCACGAGTGGGTGCTGCTGTCGAACCTGCTCTGCCTGCTGGTCGGCTTCGCCCTGCTGGCGCGCCACTTCGAGGACAGCGGCGTGCCGGAGGTGCTGCCGCGCCTGCTGCCGGAGGGCTGGTTCGGCCCCTTCGTGCTGCTCGTCATCATCTTCGTGCTCTCGGGCTTCCTCGACAACATCGCCGCGGCACTGATCGGCGGCACGGTCGCCGCCAGCGTCTTCAAGCGCAAGGTGCACATCGGCTACCTGGCCGCCATCGTCGCGGCCTCGAACGCCGGCGGCGCCGGCAGCGTGGTCGGCGACACCACGACGACCATGATGTGGATCGACGGCGTCAGCCCGCTCGACGTCGTCGAGGCCTACGTCGCCGCCGCCGTGGCGCTGGTGGTGTTCGGCATCCCGGCGGCGCTGCAGCAGAACCGGCACCAGGCCATCGTGCGCAACCTGCAGGTGGCGCACCACGTGGACTGGGCGCGCGTCGGCATCGTCGGCTTCATCCTCGTCGCCGCCATCGTCACCAACGTCACCATGAACCTGAAGTTCCCGGCCGTGGCCGACCACTTCCCGGCGCTCGGCGTGGCGGTGTGGGTGGCCCTGCTGCTCGCCGTGCCGCTGAGGAAACCCGAGTGGAGCCTGGTGCCGGACGCCTTCAAGGGCTCGGTCTTCCTGCTGGCGCTGGTGACCTGCGCCTCGATGATGCCGGTGGAGAAGCTGCCGCCTGCCACGTGGGCGTCTACATTGGCGCTCGGCTTCATTTCCGCCGTGTTCGACAACATCCCGCTTACCGCGCTGGCGCTCAAGCAGGGCGGCTACGACTGGGGCTTCCTCGCCTACGCCGTCGGCTTCGGCGGCTCGATGCTCTGGTTCGGCTCTTCCGCCGGCGTGGCGCTGTCCAACCTCTTCCCCGAAGCCAAGTCGGTCGGCCAGTGGATCCGTCACGGCTGGTTCATCGCCGTCGGCTATGTCGTCGGCTTCTTCGCCCTCCTGCTCATCCTCGGCTGGCATCCGCACGAGAAGCAGAAGGCCGTGCAGACGCAGACCGCGCAGGCGGTGGCTGTCGCCGTCGCGCCGGCGGCGTCCGGACGCTAACTCACCTGGGGCGGTGCGGCGGCTTGCCGCATCGGTTATCCTTCGGGAAACAACGCGGCGCGCCCGCTGCTTCCTGAAATATGCACGAGGGAATCCTTCTCGTCCTCATCCTGCTGACTTCCGCCGTTCTCGCGGTCGCGCTGGTCAAGGCCTTGCGCCTGCCCTCGATGCTGGCCTATCTGGCCATCGGCATCGCCGTCGGGCCGCACGCGCTCGGCTGGCTGGAGGACAGCCCGCAGACCGAGCGATTGGCGGAATTCGGCGTGGTGTTCCTGATGTTCTCCATCGGCCTGGAGTTCTCGCTGCCGCGCCTGGTCGCCATGCGCTGGCAGGTGTTCGGCCTCGGCGGCGCCCAGATGATCGTCACCATCCTGGCGACGATGGCCATCGCCCATTTCGGCGACATCCCCTGGCAGGGCAGTCTGGCGCTCGGCGCGGTGTTCGCCATGTCGTCGACGGCCATCGTCGGCCGCCTGCTCGCCGAGAAGCTCGATCTGCACTCGGCCTCGGGGCGGCGCACCATGAGCGTGCTGCTGTTCCAGGATCTCGCCGTGGTGCCGCTGCTGATCCTGATTCCCGCCCTGGCCGACACCTCGCGCCTGGCCGGCACGCTGGGCTGGGCGCTGGCCCAGTCGGCCGCCATCCTGCTGCTGGTGACCATCGTCGGCCGCCGCCTGATGCGCTGGTGGTTCGATCTCGTCGTGCGGCGCAAGTCGGCGGAGCTCTTCATGCTCAACGTGCTGTGGATCACGACGGCGCTGGCCTTCCTCACGGAATGGGCCGGGCTGTCGCTGACGCTGGGCGCCTTCCTCGGCGGCATGCTCATTTCCGAGACCATGTATCGCCACCAGGTGGAGGCCGACATCCGGCCCTTCCGCGACGTGCTGCTCGGACTGTTTTTCATCACCATCGGCGCCCAGCTCGACCTGGCCGTGGTCTGGCAGCGTTTCGAATGGGTCTTCCTGGTCCTCGCCGGGCTGGTGGCCGGCAAGGGCCTGCTGATGCTCATGGTGGCGCGCCTCTCCGGCGCCGACAACTCGGTCGCCTTCCGCACGGCGGCGCAACTCGCCCAGGCCGGCGAGTTCGGCTTCGTGCTGCTGACGCTGGCGAGCGGCAACGGCCTGCTCGCGCCCGAGGTGGTGCAGCCTTCCCTCGCCGGCATGCTGCTGTCGATGCTGGCGGCGCCCTTCGTCATCGAGCGCGCGCGCCACTGGAGCACGCGCTTCGCGCCCGACGAGTGGCTGCGGCACTCGGCGGCGTTGCAGGAGGTGGCGGCCCATGCGCTCGGCATCGACCACCACGCCATCGTCTGCGGCTATGGCCGCACCGGCCAGAGCGTGGCGCGCTTTCTCGGCAAGGAGGGCATTCCCTTCATCGCCCTCGACATGGACCCCCACCGCGTGCAGCAGGCGCTCAGCGCCGGCGAGAACGTCGTATTCGGCAACGCCGACCGGCGCGAGGTGCTGCTCGCCGCCGGCCTCGACCGGGCGCGCATCGTCGTGATCACCTATCCCGACGTCCCTTCCGCCCTCAAGGTGCTGGGCCTGGTGCGCGCGCGCCGCCCCGAGCTCCCTGTCGTCGTGCGCGCGGCGGACGACGCCCATCTCGAGGAACTCAAGCACGCCGGCGCCAGCGAGGTGGTGCCGGAGGTGCTCGAGGGCAGCCTGATGCTGGCGGCGCAGACGCTGACCCGGCTCGACGTGCCGTTGCGCCGCGTGCTGCGGGACGTCGAGGAGGCGCGCGAACAACGCTACGAGGGATTGCGCGAGCGCTATCGGAATCTTGCCCCTGGGGATGACGATTCTCCGCCGGGCTCGACGGCCAGCGAGACAAAGCCGTGAAGCCCGTCACCGACCCGGCTTGCCGAGCGCGCGGTGATTTTGGGGCGATCGTCATCATGGTCATCCTGACCACGCTGCTCACGCCGCCCATGCTCACCTTCCTCCTCAGGCGCCAGCCCGAGTAGGGGTAATCCCTAAGTCCCGGCCTATGGCCAGCGCGATTGTTTAGGTTCAAACTGTAGCGGCAAACACAACAGGGAGACATCCGACTCCCGCACCCCCCGTACCACAGTCGAGAGGAGACACTCATGAGCAACGAAAGCAAACCCGAAGACAAGCAACTGTCGCGCCGTTCCTTCCTGAGCAAGGCCGCCGCCGGCACCGCCGGCGCCGCCGCCATGGGCTTCCCCATGATCTCGGTGGCGCAGTCGCCGATTTCCATGCGCTGGCAGTCGACCTGGCCGGCGAAGGACATCTTCCACGAGTACGCCCAGGACTTCGCCCACCGCGTCAACGAGATGTCGGGCGGCCGGCTGAAGATCGAGGTGCTGCCGGCCGGCGCCGTGGTGAAGGCCTTCGATCTCCTCGACGCCGTCTCCAAGGGCACGCTCGACGGCGGCCACGGCGTGGTCGCCTACTGGTACGGCAAGAACTCCGCCGTCGCGCTGTGGGGCTCGGGCCCGGCCTATGGCATGGATCCGAACATGGTGCTGGCCTGGCACTACTACGGCGGCGGCAAGCAGCTGCTCGACGACATCTACAAGAGCCTCAACCTCGACGTGCAGTCCTTCCTCTACGGCCCGATGCCGACGCAGCCCTTCGGCTGGTTCAAGAAGCCGATCACCAAGGCCGACGACGTCAAGGGCATGAAGTTCCGCACCGTCGGCCTCGCCGTCGACATCTACAAGGACATGGGCCTGGCGGTGAACCCGCTGCCCGGCGGAGAGATCGTGCCGGCGCTCGACCGCGGCCTGATCGACGCGGCCGAGTTCAACAACGCCAGCTCGGACCGCCTGCTCGGCTTCCCCGACGTCACCAAGCACTGCATGCTGCAGAGCTTCCACCAGTGCTCGGAGCAGTTCGAGATCCTCTTCAACAAGAAGAAGTACGACGCCCTGCCGAAGGAGCTGAAGGCCATCATCGACCACGCCGTCGAGTCCGCCTCGGCTGACATGTCGTGGAAGGCCATCCACCGCTATTCGACCGACTACATCGAGATGCAGGAGAAGCAGGGCGTCAAGTTCTGGAAGACGCCGGACGCCATCCTGCGCCGTCAGCTCGAGGCCTGGGACAAGGTGCTCGCCGCCAAGAGCGCCGACAATCCGGCGTTCAAGAAGGTGAGCGATTCGATGCGCGCCTTCGCCCAGCGCGCCTGCCGCTGGCAGAACGACACCTTGGTCGACTACAAGATGGCCTACAACCACTTCTTCGCGCCCAAGAAGGCCCCGGCCAAGAAGGGCTGATCGCTGCACCGATTTCCGCCCGGCCGCCGCCGGGCGGATTTCCCCTCTCCGGATTCACATATGCAGAAGCTGCTGCTCTTCGTCGACAAGGCGAGCACGCTGGCCGGCCATATCACCGGCTGGGCCATCCTCGCCCTCACGCTCCTCATCTCGTGGGAGGTGTTCTCCCGCTACGTGCTCAACGTGCCGCACGCCTGGGTGCTCGACGCCCAGATCATGCTCTACGGCCTGCTCTTCATGATGGCCGGCGCCTACACGCTCGCCAAGGGCGGCCACGTGCGCGGCGACGTGCTCTACGGCTTCTTCGAACCGCGCACGCAGGCGACGATCGACCTGGTGCTCTACATCCTGTTTTTCCTGCCCGGCATCTTCGCGCTGACCTATGCCGGGTGGACCTTCGCCAACGAGTCGCTGGCGATCAACGAGCAGACTTTCAGCCCCGAGCCGCTGCCGCTGTATCCGTTCAAATTCGTCATCCCCGCCGCCGGCTTCGGCCTCATGCTGCAGGGCATTGTCGAGATCGCCCGCTGCGTCATCTGCCTGCGCGACGGCGCCTGGCCCTCGCGCGAGGAGGACGTCGAGGAGGTCGACGTCGACAAGCTGAAGGAGATGGTGCACGTCAAGGACGAGGACATCGCCGCCCTCGATGAGTATGTGGTCAGGCAGGAGGCGCACAAGTGAAGAAGGAGCTGCGCTTCGGCTTTGGCCTGATGGCCCTCATCCTCGTTACCACGGCGGTACTCATGCCGTGGGGCAACATGACGAACGGCCACCTGGGACTCCTCATGCTCTCGCTGGTGGTGGTGGCGATCATGATGGGCTTCCCCACCGCCTTCACCCTGATGGGCATGGGCGTCATCTTCGCCTGGTTTGCCTACAACAGTTCGAGTCCGGACATCGCCGTGCGCCAGACGCTGGATCTCATGGTGCAGCGCGCCTACGCCGTGATGAGCAACGACGTGCTCATCTCGATCCCGCTCTTCGTCTTCATGGGCTATCTGGTCGAGCGCGCCAACCTGATCGAGAAGCTGTTCAAGAGCATCCATCTCGCGCTGGCGCGCATCCCCGGCTCGCTCGCCGTGGCGACGCTCGTCACCTGCGCCATCTTCGCCACCGCCACCGGCATCGTCGGCGCGGTGGTGACACTGATGGGCCTGCTCGCCTTTCCGGCCATGCTGCGCCACGGCTACGACATCAAACTGTCGGCCGGCGCCATCACCGCCGGCGGCTGCCTCGGCATCCTCATCCCGCCCTCGGTGCTGCTCATCGTCTATGGCGCCACGGCCGGCGTCTCGGTCGTGCAGCTCTATGCCGGCGCCTTCTTCCCCGGCCTCATGCTGGCGGGCCTCTACATCGGCTACGTCATCATCCTCGCCAAGCTCAAGCCGGGCCTGGCGCCGCCGCTCTCCGCCGAGGAGCGCATCGTGCCGCTGCCGCCGCATTGCCAGGCGGTGGCCGACGCGCACGGCCGTCGTGCGCTGCCCGCGCTGCTGACGGCGCTGAAGGGCCGCGTGAATGCCAGCGTGCCGGGCGGCGTCATCCTGAAGCAGCTCCTCATCGTGATGCTGCCGGCCGCTATGTGGTTCGGCGCCATGGGACTGGTGTACAAGTCCGTCACCAAGCCGCCGGAACAGCTCGACATCTCCGGCCTGCAGGAAATGGGCAGCGGCGCCGGCGCCGAAGCCGAGGAGGGCGCGGAAGAGAAGGCCGA
>Ga0194119_10002024_pt1 | contig 35464 bp, 34 predicted proteins | sample TA2MahC100mmetaG_FD_148620 | JGI IMG/M metagenome (GOLD analysis project Ga0194119, IMG submission 148620) | Freshwater microbial communities from Lake Tanganyika, Tanzania - TA2015018 Mahale Deep Cast 100m | ecosystem: Environmental > Aquatic > Freshwater > Lake | place: Tanzania: Lake... | reverse complement strand
TCACGTGCAGCACTTTGGCTGCTCGGCTGAGATGGTCCGGCACCATGCCCCTGGCCTGCAGCGCTGCCACCATGCCAGCGATGGTGGGTTCCACCAGCATGGGGAATACGTTGTTGGTCCCGGTGGACAACGGAATGAGATGGTAGTTGCAGGCAGCCCGCACCATGGCGCGATTGGTGCCATCGCCACCCAGGGAAACAATGGTGCGGACACCCGCTTCAAGGTAACGGTGTACCACCGTCTCCGTATCCCGCGCATCGAGTTGCAATGGAAACTCGATCACATGAACCCGGGCGCGCAGCGACATCTGTTCGAGCGCAGCGGAAGCGATCCGGAAGGGTTCTTTGGCAATAAAAATATCAGACGCGCCCATCGCGTCGGCGCCAGCAGCTATCCGCGCCACGATGTCACGCTTGGCTTCGTGGGTCATGTTAGTCGCCCGCGCGGCCAACCGCCTGACATCACGACCCGACATCGGATTGACGAGAATGCCTACCGCGGCGCCTGCTGAGTTCGACATCAGCCCCTCTTCTTAAACTCGATTATGTTTCGATAGGATAGGAAAGACCCTGATGCAGTTTGCCATATGCCGCGTCTCTCACCTTGTGAACATCTGCAACCAGGCAGGCTCGAAACCCGCCGGGTTCTCGATGAGTGGCTCGGTGTCGCTGAGGCGATCGCGAGTTGCGCGGTGTGCAGCCGCGACTATCTGCTTGAGTTGCTGGACATTGACGATTCACGTCGCGCTTGGCGGCTAACGCCCTTGGACCCAGTCGCCGCGAGACAGCTCGTTCACGACCTCAATTCCGGATCATGTGATGCGAAAATCGAGCCGCGGCAGGTGTATGCCGTGAAGGCAGCACAACCGCCTTCGCCTGTGGTGGTGGTGAGTGAGGACGGGTCTATGGAGGGGCTACGGCGGGTGGACACCGCCGAGGCGCAGCCCACCGCGCATTGGCGTGAACTTTCGCTGGATGGCGGCTGGCTCAGGCAGAACGGGTGAGCAGAAGCAGCGATACTGCGTGTGAGTCCTTGTCACTCGCGGGCACATCGACCCGCGTTACTTCGGTCCAGGCGCTACGGTCGAATGCCGGAAACCAGGTATCGCCATCGATCTGCGCATGAATCTCCGTCAGGTAGAAACGATCCGCAAGTGGCAACGTGAGCGCGTAGATTTCCGCGCCACCAATGACGAACAGTTCATCCTGCCCATCGATCTCGCATTGGGCACTTGCAATCTCAAGGGCTTCGCTTGCAGAGTCCGTGGTGCGGACCCCATCGACACGTAACGAGCGGTCTCGGCTCAGCACGATGTTGAGTCGTCCGGGTAGGGGCTTTTTCAGGGACTGAAACGTCTTTCGCCCCATGACCACTGGTTTACCCATAGTGACCCGGCGGAAGTTCTGCATGTCGGCATGCAGTTTCCAGGGCATGATGTTGCCTCTGCCAATGACGCCATTCGACGACATCGCGCAGATGAGCGAGACATGCACACCATCGATCACTGGGAGCTCATCGCGTGTTCAGACCGCTATCGGAGCCTTGATCGCGCCATGGCAGACATAGTTCTCCAGCGAAAAATCGTCGATGCGAAACCCGAACAGATCCCTGACGGCCGGGTTAAGTCGCATGACTGGTAGCGGATGTGGCGAACGGGCGAGCTGTTTGTCAGCCTGCTCGACGTGATTGCTGTAGAGGTGGGTATCACCCAGTGTATGTACAAACTCACCCGGCTCGAGATCACACACCTGGGCGATCATCAGTGTGAGCAGCGCATAGGAAGCGATATTGAAAGGCACACCGAGAAACATGTCGGCGCTGCGCTGATACAGCTGGCAGGAGAGTTTTCCCTCCGCCACATAGAACTGGAACAGCAGATGGCATGGCGGCAGTGCCATCTGGTCTACCTCCGCCACGTTCCAGGCACTGACGATATGTCGGCGTGAATACGGATTCTGTTTCAGGTCTTTCAGCACCCGACCGATCTGGTCGATGGTCTGGCCATCGGGGGCGCGCCAACTGCGCCACTGCACGCCATAAACCGGGCCCAGTTCGCCCTGTTCATCTGCCCACTCGTCCCAGATGTGCACATCGTGTTCGGTGAGGTAGTTGATGTTGGTATCACCGGAGAGGAACCACAGTAACTCGTGGATGATGCCGCGCAGGAACATCTTCTTCGTGGTGATCAGCGGGAACCCTTCAGACAGATCGAACCGCATCTGCCGTCCAAAAACCGAATAGGTGCCTGTACCGGTTCGGTCACCGCGGAACACGCCGTTTTCACGGACGTCTCGCATGAGATCAAGATACTGTTTCATCGTCCTTCCCTCTCAACGCGCACTCTCAGCGCGCCATCTCAGCGCGAGAAGCGGCGACCGTAAAGGATCAACACCACGCCCGCAATCACCATCGGCAACGAGTAGATCTGGCCGAGTGTCAGCCAGTCTCCTGCAAGGTAGCCGATATGGGCGTCCGGCAACCGGAAGTATTCGGTGAAGAGCCGGAGCACACCATAGCCAGCGACAAACACACCGGAGACCACGGCGGCAGGGCGCGACTTCAGCGCCACTAGCCAGACCAGCACGAACAGCACCATTCCCTCCGCGAACGCCTGGTACAGCGGCGAGACGTGTCGGGCCACAGTCTCGTATTCGCCGGTGCAAGTGAACGTGATGGCCTTGATCGCATCAGCGGAACACGGATAGTGAAAACCGAATGCCGAGTCCGTGACCCTGCCGGGCAATTCAGTATTGGCGAAGTTGCCGAGTCGTCCACTGCCGAGCCCAGTCGGCACCGCTGGGGCTAGAAAGTCGGCGACCTCGAAAAAACCGCGCCCGGTTTTACGGGCGAACAATCCGAGGGCGACGATGGCGCCGATCAGACCGCCGTGGAACGACATGCCACCTTCCCACACGCGAAGCAGATAGAGCGGGTCTTCGAGAAAATGCCCGAAGTTGTAGAACAGCACCGACCCGAGCCGTCCGCCGATCACGGCGCCGAGCGCTCCATAAAAAACCAGATCGGAAACCGCCTGGGCGTCAAATGATCCGGGGCGGTTCTTCACTCGCCACATCATCAGGAAGTAAGCCAGCACAAACGCGGCCAGGTACGACAGGCCGTACCAGCGAATCGCCAGCGGTCCGAGCGACACAAGCACAGGGTCAATCAACGGATAGTGCATGGCTTCCTTCGAGCGGGTCTGCTTTGGTTAAACTGCCGATCTTCAAGCAAGGTTGGGTTATGTGCCTGATTCTGATTGCCTACGGCGGCCGGGTGGATATGCCCCTGGTAGTCGCCGCGAATCGCGACGAATTCTACCGACGGCCTGCTCTCCCGGTACATGAATGGACTGAAAACAGGCAGGTTCTCGCCGGTCGCGACCTGGAAGCCGGCGGCACCTGGCTGGGTGTGTCGACGGCAGGACGGTTTGCTGCCGTCACTAACCAGACCGACCCCACGGTACAGGCTCCGCGCTCCCGGGGCGCGCTCACCGCAGATTTTCTGCGCGGTGAAACAAGCGCGGCCGAATACGCTGCCAGTATCGAAGGTCGTCGCTATCGCGGATTCAATCTGCTGTTGTGGGATGGCGACTCCCTCGTTTACACCTCGAACCGTGCCCCAACCCAGGCTCTGAAGCCCGGCATCTATGGTCTCGCCAATGCTGCGCTCGGTGCGGAATGGCCCAAGGTCATCCGAGGGCGACAAGGCCTTGCACGAATTCTCTCAGACAGCCCTGCGCCGGATGCCCTGATCCGTTTGCTCGCAGATGACAGCGTTCCTCCAGACCATGAACTCCCTGACCGCGGGCGCGGGCTTGAAATGGAACGGCGCATAGCCCCGTGTTTCATTCGTGGTGATGACTACGGCACGCGGGCGAGCACCGCCGTCATCGTGTCGGATACGCAGGTCACCATCGCGGAGCAGCTCTATGGCCCAGACGGCCAGCGGGGCAGCCGCGAGGAGTTGACGCGCGTGAGGACATGACTGAGGACATGGATGTGAAACTGACCTTCCGGGACTGACGATATGGAATTAACCCTGCATAACCGCACCGCACTAATCACTGGTGCGTCTCTCGGAATCGGCTTCGCCATGGCCCAGGTGTTTTATTCGGCGGGAGCCCGTGTCGCCATCATCGCGCGCCGCGAAGACAAACTGGCGGAGGCAAAGTCTCGCATCAGTTCGGTAATCGCCCCGTCAGGCGCGCGCATCGAGAAGTTCAGCGGCGATGTCGAAGATCCGGCAACCATTGCGAGGATTTACCGCGAAGTAGAGGCCTCTCTCGGCCCAGTGGATATCCTCGTCAACAACGCAGGTCGCGCCGCGGTCAAACCCTTCATGGCCATCACAGACGAAGAATGGCGCAGCGACATCGATTTCAAACTGATGGCGGCGATCCGCTTGTCGCGCCTCGTCTGGCCGGCTATGCAGGCGAATCGCTTCGGCAGGATCATCAACATCCTCAACATCGGCGCCAAATCTCCCGGCGCACGCACCGCACCCACCACAGTCACCCGTGCCGCCGGCATGGCGCTGACTAAGGTCATGTCTGCTGAAGGTGCGCCCCATAACATCCTCGTCAATGCCTTGCTCATCGGTCAGATCCGCAGCGACCAGATTCGACGCACCCATGAGAGCCTCGGCTCCAACCAGAGCCTCGAGGAGTACATCACCGAGTTCGGCAAACGGCTGCCTATGGGCCGGATGGGAGAGGCGGAAGAAGTCGCCAATCTCGGGCTCTTTCTGGCCTCGGATGCATCAAGTTATGTCACCGGGTGTGCGATCAACGTGGACGGCGGCTTGAGTCCGGCCGTGTGAGCTGAAGCGATCAGGTGCCAACAGAAGCCTGCGGGTTCGCCCGTGCAAGTCGGGAGAGATAGAGCGTGCCGAGCGCCAGGAGCGCCGCAACCACGGACAACGCACCGAGCCCCGCGGTGAAGGTGTGTGTGGTGTCGTAAAGGATCCCGAGACTCAAAGGACCGATCACGCCGCCGATTTCAGCCGCTGAAAAAAATATCCCGCTGGCCGTGCCCGCGCGTGACTCGCCGATACCGGGCAACTCTACGAGTGTGAGCACGAGCACGGTCATCAGCGCCGAGCGGGCAATGCCTTGCATGATGAGTCCGAGGGTCTGCAACGGACCATCCGGGAACTGCAACAAAAGGCTCGCCAGCAGCGCCGCGAGACAGAGACCCAGCAGAATGGTGAATCGCCTTTCAGGTGTGGCCAGGCGCGGGATGAGCAGCGATCCCGCAATTCCGATCACAGTCGGCAAGGCGGCCCAGTAACTCGCTTCAACAATGGGCAACCCATGCGATCGGAGCACTTCCGGCAGCCAGTTGTTGAGCCCGTGATTGAAGAGGAATACTCCGACACTCATCAGAAGCACGATCTGAACGGTGCGGGTACGTATCAGTTCGCCCATCACCTCGCCCTGAGGGCGTTTCTCGATCACCGCTGACGCCTTGAGCTCTGTGCTACGCAAACGAGCACGACCAGCGATGATCAGCCATAACACGGATGCAGCCATGGTGGCCCCCGCCCACAGCCACATGACACCACGCCACGAACCGAATGTCGGCAGGAGCACCGAATGGGTGAGCGTCAGTGACACCACGCCGCCAATCGCAGGGCCGGTCATGTAGATACCCATGGCAAGGCCGCGATCGCTGCCAGTGAACAGCAGAGATACCACCTTTGGTGCACCGGATGAGATCAGCGGCCCGCCGATACCGAACAGACCAACAGCAATCAACAACAGAACATAGTCGTCAGCAACCGCGCGCCCGAGGGCCGAGAACGCAATGATCATCCCGCCGATGAAGAGCGCCCACTGACCACCGAGACGATCCAGAAGAACACCACCCGGCATGGCGGCGAAAATGTACACGAGCTGCCAGGTGCCCATGACACTGCCCATGGCTGCATGCGTGATGCCGAGATCTTCTTCGATGGGCACCACCAGCGGCGCAATCGATAAGGCGGTCAGACCGAAGGCCGTATAGAGCAGCCATAGGCCGGCCAGCAACCACCAGCGTGCCCAGCGATTCATGCCCGAGGATTCATGGGTGAGGATTCATAAGAGACGCTTCATGAATGACGCTTCATGAAACGCGCGCGCATCGAAATCGAAGAGGAGCCGGTGTCATTCGTGGTGCCGCGGTACCACCCTGCCAAGACCTGCGTCGATGAGTTCCTGCTGCATGAACTCTTCGATCCGCGCCGGGTCGTCCATCTTCAGAACCTTGGCGACCATCCGTCGAGCGCGAGCCATCGACATGTTGCGGATGACCCATTTGATCCGTGGCAGGTTAGTCGCATTCATGGACAGTACGTCGTACCCCATGCCGATGAGCAGCACCGCACCAAAGGGAGTACCGGCAAACTCGCCACAGATTCCCACCGGTTTGCCTTCCGCATGTCCAGCCTGCGCAACCTCCCGAAGCGCCTGCAACACCGCCGGATGTACCTCCTTGTAGAGATTCGCCACCCGGGGATTGTTGCGATCAACCGCCAGCATGTACTGCGTAAGGTCGTTGGAGCCGACCGCAAGAAAGTCCACCCGCCGGGCCAACGCGCGCGCCTGGTAGACCGCCGCAGGCACTTCGATCATGACGCCGATCTGCGGTCTTTTGACATCGAGCCCTTCTTCACACACTTCCTGGTGCGCACGCATGATCAGCCGGGTGGCTTCTTCCACTTCGGCGACACCGGAGATCATCGGCAACATGATGCGCAGGAGCCCCCGCAATCCGGCGTTGGCCTTGATCATCGCCCGCGTCTGGATGAGGAAGATCTCCGGATGATCGAGCGTCACGCGGATACCACGCCAGCCGAGGAACGGGTTGTCCTCTTCAATCGGAAAGTAACTGAGCGCCTTGTCACCACCGATATCGAGCGTGCGCATCGTCACCGGCCGCGGTTCAAATGCGGTCATGTGATCGCGGTAGATCTGCCGTTGTTCTTCTTCCGTAGGAAAGCGGTCCTTGGTCATGAAGGGTACTTCGGTGCGGAAGAGCCCGATGCCTTCTGCTCCCCGGTCGAGGGAGCGGGTGATGTCTCCAGCAAGACCGATATTCACCCAGAGCCTGACCCGGGCGCCGTCCGTGGTTTCGCTCGGCAGGTCGCGCAATGTCTCCAGCTCGGCAACGAACTCTTCTTCCTCGGCAATCAGTTCCCGGTACTGATCGAGCACCCGCTTCGACGGGTGCACGTTGACTTCACCGTAGAAACCATCAACCACGACCACCGAGTTCTCGACGGCATAGAGCGGGACGTCGAGCGCGCCCATGACAGCGGGAACACCAAGTGAGCGCGCCAGTATCGCCACGTGGGAATTGCCTGAGCCACGCAGCGCAACAATGCCGGCGAGTTTTTCCGACGGAATGTTGGCGAGCATGCCAGGCGTAACGTCCTCACCGATCAGTATGGTGTTTTCGGGGAAAAACTGTTTCTTCTGCCGCGAGTCCTGCAGATAGACCAGGACCCGCAGCCCCAGGTCCTTCACATCCGCTCCGCGCTCCTTGAGATACGGATCTTCCATCTGTTCAAAGGTACGCAGGTGTTCACGGATCACCTGTTTGAGCGCGCCCTGGGCCCACTGGCCAAGTCGAATCCGGTCCCGCACGTCTCCAGGAATTGCCGTGTCGTCCAGCATGTGCAGATAGACATCGAAAAGGGCGAGCTCTTCCGCTGGCAGGCTGCCTCCAAACTGCTCACTGATGCGGCGGATATCGGCGCGCACCGCTTCCACCGCTACATCAAAAATCAGCAGTTCCTGGATGATGTTGTCGGTCTCACGCTCCGGTACCGCATTCAGGTCAGCGAGCGGATGCACGATCACCGCGGTGCCAATGGCGATACCGGGCGAACCACCAACACCGCGGTACACCTGGTTTTCGCGTGGTACATCACCGGATGTCAAAGCCACCACTTCACCTGTGGCGGCGGCGTGGGCAATCAGCGTCGCGAGCTGCGCCGCCAAGGTGACGAGAAATGCCTCTTCGCTTTCATCAAAGCGCCGCTCTTCCCGCTGTTGCACGACGAGCACGCCGAGCACATTGCGATGGTGGATGATGGGCACGCCGAGGAAGGCGTGGAATGGTTCTTCACCAATCTGCGGCAGATAGCGGAAACGCGGATGGTCCAGCGCATTTTTCAGGTTGATGGGTTGCGCACGTTCGGCGACCAATCCAACCAGGCCTTCATCGATCGCGAGCGTGAACTGGCCGATATAGTCCTGATTCAAGCCTTCGTTGGCCGCGAAAAGAAAGCGGTCGCGCGCGCGGTTGATGAGATATATCGAGCAGACTTCGGTGCCAAGCGCTTCTTGGACATCCACCACAAGTACATTCAACGCTTCCCGGAACGATCCCGCATCAGCGACATCGTTGACGATCTGCCTGAGTGCACCAAGCATCGTCACGTACCGGTTCCGCGGCGCAATCGGATCAGCTGGGGCATCAGCTCACGCAATGCGCGACGGTAGACCTCCCGCTTGAAGTCGACAACTTCGAGCACCGGGTACCAGTAACTGACCCACTGCCAGTGATCGAATTCCGGCTCAGGGGTCATATCAAAACGAACTGCAGAATCATCGGCGAGCATACGGAGGAGAAACCACTGCTGCTTCTGGCCAAGAAATCCTGGCGTTGAATTATGGCGACGCAGCCGAGCCGGCAACCGGTATCGCAACCAGCCCCGGGTTCGACCGATGATCTTTACATCGGACGCTTGAAGGCCGACTTCTTCATTCAGCTCCCGGAAGAGCGCATCTTCAGAATTTTCGCGCGGCTGAATGCCACCCTGCGGAAACTGCCACGCATCGTGGCCACCGACCCGCCGCGCCCATAGCACCTGGTCGCGCTCATTGACGAGCACGATGCCGACATTGGGTCTGAACCCATCTGCATCGACCACGGCTGCCTCCGGACGGACCGCCCGATTGAACACGAAGCGTCCGGAAAATACTACGCTCGATGCCCATATGCGATCATGCCGGGTATGGAAAACCAACTGGCGAGCGAGAGCAGCCCCTACCTCAGACAACACGCAGGCAATCCGGTGCACTGGCAACCCTGGGGTCCCGAGGCATTGGAGTCCGCGCGCACCGCAGGCAAACCGATCCTGCTATCGATCGGTTATGCCTCCTGTCACTGGTGCCACGTCATGGCGCACGAGTCGTTTGAAGATCCCGCAACGGCCGCGGTGATGAATGAACACTTCATCAACATCAAGGTAGACCGCGAGGAGCGGCCCGATATCGATCGGGTGTATCAACTCGCACACCAGGTGCTCACACGCAGCGGCGGTGGCTGGCCGCTCACCATGTTTCTTGATCCGGACAAACTCACACCGTTTTTCGGCGGCACCTACTTTCCGCGTACGCCTCGACTGGGTTTGCCGGGATTTTCCGATCTCCTGATGCGCATCGCGGATGTGTTCCGCGACAAGCGGGATGAACTCATCGCCCAGGGTGACAAGGTGGTGGACGTGTTGCTGCAGATGAACGCAGAAGCGGCGGACGCCCGGCAAACGAATCAGGCGGTACTTAATACAGCGCGCGAAGAACTCGCGCAACAGTATGACCGAGAAGATGGTGGGTTCGGCGACGCACCCAAGTTCGCCATGCCGGCCACACTGCGGCGTGTGCTCTGTCACTGGTCCACTTCCATCAGACACGGCAAAAGAGATCGGGACGGTCTCGACATCGTACTGGTCACGCTGACCCAGCTCTCCCGAGGCGGGATATTCGATCATGTCGGCGGGGGTTTCTTCCGCTACGCCACCGACCGACGCTGGCGAATTCCCCACTTCGAAAAGATGCTCATCGATAACGGGCTTCTGCTTGCCCTCTTCGGCGAAGCACTCGAAGTGGGGCCAGACCCATTGCTGCAATCGACCGCTCGGGAAACGGCACGGTGGATGTTGCGTGAAATGCAGCACCCTGCCGGCGGTTTCTATTCGGCTCTCGATGCGGATTCCGAAGGTGAAGAAGGGCGCTTCTATGTCTGGCGCCGCGAGCAGGTCAAACGACTGCTCACGGAAGACGAGTATCTCCTGGTAGAAACGCTATACGGTCTCGACAAGCCGGCGAACTTCGAAAATCACTGGAACTTCTGGCGCACCGACAGCTGGCGCAGTGTCGTCCATCGTCTCTCACTGGATAACGACGAAGCTCTGTCCCTGCTCGCCAGTGCGCGCCGCAAACTGTTTAGCGCAAGGCTCGAACGCGTACCGCCCGACAGAGACGAGAAGATTCTAACCGCCGCCAACGGTGCAGCCATTCATGGGCTCACCCTCGCCGGGCGGATACTGGACGAACCCGAGTACATCGACGCGGCAAGAGCCGCCGCGGAATTTATCCGTCAGCAGCTCTTCGCGGACGGCCAGCTCGCGTCCGGTTGGGCACACGGTAAAGTATCCGGTGGTGCCTATCTGGACGACTACGCGTTCCTGATGGAAGGCTTGTTGTCCCTGCTCAAAGTCGAATGGCGGGATGAAATCGCACGATTCCTGAAAACCCTTGCCGACCAGGCACTCGACAGATTCGAGGATCAGGAAGGTGGCGGGTTCTTCTTCTCTGCGCACGATGCTGAAGTGTTGCTCTACCGGCCGAAGCCGATGCTCGACGATGCCGTACCGCCGGGCAATGCAATCATCGCGCGGGTGCTACTGCAGCTTGGTGATCTGTTTGCAGAACCACGTTATCTGACTGCGGCAGCACGAACGCTAGCCTGCGGCCGCAGCCGTCTCGAGCAGATGCCGGCCGGACACTGCGCCATGCTGGATGCGCTCGAGGCCGAAGTCAGCTTGCCTGAAACTGTGGTACTGCGCGGTCCGAAGGATGAAGCAGAGGAGTGGCGCAGCCAGATCACCCACGGGTTCAAGCCCTGGCGCCGGATCTACGTGATCCCGTATCAGGGTGTGGAGTTTATCCCTTCCTGGCTACCTCGCCTCGTCTCTGCCGCCCAGCGGGACACAGTCACCGCCTTCGTCTGTTCGGGACTCGAATGCAGCCTGCCCATGAGGTCCCTCGATGCACTGCGTGAGACGCTCGGCGTCGATTGAGCTGCAGCCGAGCGACGCTTTCTTCAACCCCTCCAGGCGAGGTCGAGGTCGCGGGCTGCCTTGACGTCATCGAGGCGCCTGACAGGCAGAGTATGGGGCGCAGTACGCACCAGGTCAGGGCTCTCTTCGATTTCCCTCTGGATGGCGCGCAGCGCTGCCACGAACCCGTCCAGCTCCTCACGGGTTTCCGTTTCGGTGGGCTCGATGAGGAAACACTCCGGTACCAGCAGGGGAAAGTACGTGGTTGGAGAATGGAAGCCATAGTCGAGCAGACGTTTGGCGATATCCATCGAGCTGACACCGTGCTTCTTGGCGGTATCGCGGAACGTGATGATGAACTCATGCGTGGCGCGCCGACCGGGATAGGCGAGCTCGAACCCGGTCTCCTGCAGGCGTGCCGCGAGATAGTTGGCGTTAAGCGTTGCATAGTCACCAACTCGGTGCATGCCTTCGCGGCCAAGCAAGCGTGCGTAGATCAGCGCGCGCAGCAGAATGCCCGCGTTTCCGCCGAAGGTTGAAAGACGACCGATGGTTCCGGGCACGTCGTCTTCATCGAGCCATCGATAGGAACCGGCACCGGTCGCACCGCCTGCCCGCGCAACCATTGGCACCGGCAGATGGGGAAGCAATCGTTCACCGACACCGACAGGACCCGCGCCGGGCCCACCCCCACCATGGGGTGTTGCAAACGTCTTGTGCAGGTTCATGTGCAATACGTCGAAACCCATGTCGCCGGGTTTGACCTTGCCGAGGATGGCGTTGAGGTTGGCACCGTCGTAATACAGCAACCCGCCAGCTTCATGCACGATCCTGGCAATGGTTTCGATGGACCGTTCAAACACGCCGCACGTCGAAGGGTTGGTCATCATGAGGCCGGCTGTCTGCGGTCCAACGCGCTTTTTCAGCTCTTCAACATCCACATCACCGTCGGCATTGACCGGTACTTCGGTAACCTTGTAGCCACACATCACCGCCGTTGCGGGGTTGGTGCCATGCGCGGCACTCGCCACCAGGATTTCGTTCCGGCCATGGTCACCACGTGCTTCGTGATAGGCACGAATCATGGCGATACCGGCAAACTCTCCCTGCGCTCCGGCCATCGGCGCAAGGGATACGCCTTTCATACCGGTGACATCCTTGAGAATTTCCTGGAGTTCGTGCAAACACGCCATGTACCCCTGACTGGTCGCTTCTGGCGCAAGGGGATGTCGGCCAAGAAAACCCGGCAACGACGCGCCTTTGTGGGCGCCGCGGGGGTTGTATTTCATCGTGCAGCTGCCGAGTGGATAGAACTGCACATCGATGGCGAAGTTGCGCCTCGACAGGTTGGTGAAGTGTCGCACCGCCTGCAGCTCGGAGAGCTCGGGCAACCCCGGGGCGTCCTGCCTCAGGAATTCTGCAGGCAGGTCATCAAGTGCTGCTGCCGCGAAAGGAACCTGTTGGGCCCGCGCACCACGCCCAGCCTGGCTGAGTTCAAACACGCTCTTCATCGCAGCACCTCCGCAAGCGCTGCCGCATACGTTTCAATCTGTGCGGCAGTGCGCTTTTCCGTGGCGCAGACCAGCAGATCGTGTTCACGGCCGGGCATGAATCGAGACAGTGGCAAACCACCAAGAATTCCGCGCGCGAGCAAGGTATCAGCCACGACGTCAGCCGGTCTTGGCAGACGAATGACGGCTTCGTTGAAGAAAGGCCGGCTACCCACGCGGCTGACGCCGGGTATCGCTGTCAGAGCGGTCAGAAGTTGCCGTGCTCGTTCATGAGATGCCGCAGCGGCGCTGCGCAAGCCCACCGGGCCGAGCAGACTCATGTGCAGGGTTGCGGCGGTGACGAGCAATCCCTGATTGGTGCAAATGTTCGAAGTCGCTTTGGCGCGTCTGATGTGCTGCTCGCGTGCCTGCAGCGTCAGGGTGTAGCCGGTGCGTCCTTCAAGATCAACGGTCTTGCCGATGATGCGCCCGGGCATTTGTCGAACGATGCCTTCCTTGCAGGTCAGGAATCCGAAGCTCGGCCCGCCGGACGCCATGGGAATACCCAGCGGCTGGCCATCACCACAGGCAATGTCGGCACCGTTCCTGCCCCACTGACCTGGCGGCTTGAGCAAGGACATCGCGAGCGGATTGACCACAGCGATGGCAAGAAGACCTGCATCGTGTGTCCGATCCACCAGCATGTCGACCGCTTCGAGACAGCCGAGGAAATTCGGCTGCGGAATGACCACGGCAAACACACCGTCAGTTGATTGCAGTGCGTTTGCGTCGATGGCTCCATCCCGTTCAGGGAGGGTTTCGAATTCAATGTTCTGGTAGCGCGCCACATTCCACGCGGCGCTGCGCATGAACGGATGCAGCGTGCCGGCAACAAGAACTTTGCGGCCGCCGGCTTTCTTCGCAGCCCGTGCCGCCATGAGGATTGCCTCACCAAGACCCGAGCCACCGTCATAGACCGACGCGTTGGACACATCCATCGCGAGGAGCCGGGTCATCATCGACTGGTATTCGTAGATCAGCTGTAGCGTGCCCTGACTGGCCTCCGCCTGATACGGGGTATAAGCGGTATAGAACTCCCCGCGTCCGACGATGTCCCACACCGCCGCCGGTATATGGTGGTCATAACAACCGCCACCCACGAAGCAGATGCGCCCGCCATCGCTGTTTGCACGCTGCTGCATCAGTTCCAGAACTTCCATTTCGGACAGTCCTTCCGGAACTTCAGTCAATCCATGCGAGCGAATGCGCTCTGGTATCTCATCAAAGAGATCATCGATGCTAGCCACACCAATGGTTGCGAGCATCTCGCGGACATCGCGCTCGGTGTGTGGAATGAAAGGCATGGGCTCAAGCACCTCCCGGTAACGGCATCAATGACTGTCTTGTTCGCAAACCGCTGCATAGCCGGCGGCATCGAGTAGCTCAGCGAGATCCGCTGCGGAGTCCGGTTTGAGGCGTAAGAACCAGCCCGCTCCATAACAATCCTGGTTAACAGTTTCCGGTGCATCATCGAGCACGTTGTTGACGGCGATTACGGTTCCTGCCACCGGGGAATAGATGTCCGATGCCGCCTTGACGCTTTCTACCACGGCAATTTCGCCGGTCGCATCAACATGCGTCCCAACCTCCGGGAGTTCGACATAAACCACATCACCGAGCGCGGCCTGCGCATGGTCGGTGATGCCGACAGTCACGAGGCCATCCGCTTCGAGCCGCGACCATTCATGGGTTGGCGCGTACTTCAGTTCCGCGGGGACGTTGCTCATCTGAAACTCCTTGCTGGACAGATCGGAAAACCTGTCTGATCACTCGAATACTTTCTTGCCGTGCCGAACGAATGGCGGGCGCACCAGTCTGGCTGGCATCCACTTGCCACGGATTTCGACTTCACAGCCGCCCTTTGCTGCCCGGGGTACACGCACCAGCGCAATGCTCATCTCCAGCGTGGGCGAAAAAACACCACTGGTCACAACCCCCGTTCCGGCATCGGTTTGCACCGGAAAATCATGGCGCACCACACCTTTGCCTTCATAGACCATGCCAGTCAGCTTGTGTGTCCAGGATTGTTTCAATCCGATGAGCGCGGTTCGCCCGACAAACTCCCTGCCCTCAGGTTCCAGCGCCACCGACCAACCAATGTTGGATTCATACGGATGGTTCGCTTCAGTCATATCCTGACCGTACAGATTGAGCCCCGCTTCGAGCCGGAGTGTATCGCGCGCCGCAAGGCCACAAGGTTGCACACCGGATTTCAAGAGCTGGGACGCCAGCTCAACCGCTTCCGCGGCAGGCAACATCAACTCCACTCCATCTTCGCCGGTGTAACCGGTGCGACCCACCATCCAGGTGCCGTCAATGAGAGCGGAAAAGCCTTTGAGAGAGCGAATCCCCGGTTTGTTCACCAACTCGGCAACCCGCTCGATCGCCTCAGGCCCTTGCACCGCCAACATGCCGAGGTCCTTGCGCTCGGTCAATTCGGCGCTGCACTGGTGGCGTTCGAACCAGGCGAGAACCTTGTCCCGTGTTGAGGCGTTGACCACTGCGCGAAAACCCGCCTGTGTTCGATAGACGATCAGATCGTCGATGATGCCGGCAGTGTCATTCAGCAGCGCACCATAGAGCGCATCTCCATGCGCCTTGAGACGGCCGATGTCATTGGCGACGAGCCGCGACAGGAAGTCATACGCGCTTGCACCATTCACCTCGATGATCGTCATGTGGGAAACATCAAACAGTCCGGCACCGGTGCGCACGGCGACGTGTTCGACGATCTGTGATCCGTAGTGAAGAGGCATTTCCCAGCCACCGAACGGCACCATGCGGGCGCCTGCGGCGACATGGAAGTCAAACAGCGGTGTTCGGTTCAACATTCTGGCGGTCCGGAAAGCGCGCGATTCTAGCCGACATTATTGCCAAAGGGTGTTGTCATAAGTTGGTGTCAAAAGTTGCCGTCAAAGCGTCGTTCCAGACTTTCACACCGGAGAAGAAACGAAGAACCCACTGCGAACCACAGTCAGTGCGACGCCACCGCCACGGGACCCAGTCCCAGAGCTTCGCGAAGGAGCTGGTGACGGACAAGCGACTGCCGATTCACAAAACGCACACCGGCATTACGCAGCCACACGGGCCCCGGCTGTCTCCAGCCATAGATACCCTGCAAGGTGGACATAAGCGTGACGAGAGCCCGCGATCGCCAGAGTCGCTTGCGGGCATAGGACTGAAGACCTTGATCCTCGCCAGGATCGGCGCTGGCGCGACAGAGGTCTGCAAGCAACGCGGCATCTTCGAAGCCAAGGTTGACACCCATACCAGCCAACGGGTGAACAACCCGCGCCGCATCACCGGTGAGTACGACGCGTGGTGCCGGTAGCAGCGGAGCAGAGATTTGTTGCACCAAGGGAAACGTGAGGCGTTGATCCACCGCTTTCACGGCACCGAGAACAGAAGCAGTGGCGCGGCTCAGTTCGTCGCAGAAAGCTCCGTGCGCGAGTGCCTGTCGACGGTGCGCCTGATCAGGAGGCTGTGACCAGACCACCGCAACCAGATCCGGTTCGATCCCGGGCAGCAACGCGACAGGGCCATCTTCGAGAAATCGCTGATAGGCACATCCTTCGTGAGGCTTTTCAGTCCGCACCACGGTGGCAAGCGCCCACTGACCCGTATCGAACCGCTGCGGCTCTGTCCCGGTTAGACGTCGTACTGTTGACGCTGCACCATCCGCGGCGATGCACAATCGGGTACGCACAACATCGCCTGTTCCGTGAAGAAGCACCGCCTCCGCAGTGTGTTCAATACGCTCGAGACTCGCGTCGAGTTGTACCGTCAGGTTCGGATACTGGCTGAGCTGTCGCCACAGTTCGTCCACCAGCCGATCATTTTCAACGATGGCGCCGAGGTGCGCGGTACCAGCTTCATCGGCATCAAAATCGAGTACAGCGGTGCCAAGGGCTTCAAAGACATGCATGCGATGTATCAGCGCGCCGCTGATGCGTATGTCGAGACCGGCGAGCCAGGCTTCGGAAGCCGGCGACAGCGCGACAGTGCGAATTCCCATTCCCAGCGTGCCGGATTTGAAGGCAGGCGCCTGTTTCTCACGGAGCACCACCTGTCGCCCCTGTCGTGCAAGCGCAATCGCCAGTGCCGCGCCCACCATGCCCCCGCCCACTATGCAGAAATCGGAGCAGAGTTCGGAGCTCGATTCGATTTCAAGCGGTGGCACAACAGTGCTCATGAGGCCATCAACGCTTCGATTTCATCCACGTCTTTCGGCGCATCAGCCGTCAGCACGTCGGGCCCACGACGCGTGATGAGCACATCATCTTCGATGCGGATACCGATGCCCTTGAACCGCGCCGGCACATCATTCGCTGCATCGTCGCGAATATAGATGCCAGGCTCGACGGTGAGTACCATGCCGGGCTCAAGTTCGCGCCACTCGCCACCGAGCCGATAGTCGCCCACATCGTGAACATCAAGTCCCAGCCAGTGTGACGCCTTGTGTGGGCAGAAGCGCGTATAGGTGCCACTTTCGAGAACGCCGTCAACGCTGCCTTTGAGCAGCTTGAGATCGATCAGGCCTTCGATCATCACTCGTGTCGCGGCATCGTGCGGGTCGTTGAAGTTCTGACCGGTGACACACGTATTGATGGCGGCGGCTTGCGCGGCAAGCACGATTTCATACACCGCACGCTGTGCGCCGCGGAACTTTCCGTCCACCGGAAAGGTGCGGGTAAGGTCCGATGCATAGTGGTCGTACTCACAACCGGCATCGATGAGGACCAGTTCGCCTTTGCGCAGCGTGCCGGAGTTGCTGGTGTAGTGCAGCGTGCAACCATTGTTGCCACCGGCAACGATGGACGGATAGGCCGGAGAGCGCGCGCCGTTGATCATGAACTCGTGGAGAAGCTCTGCTTCCAGCGCGAGCTCGGTCATTCCCGGCTGACAGGTCCGCATCGCCCGTTGGTGCGCGCCGATGGTGATCGCTGCCGCCTTGCGCATCAGTTCGAGCTCTTTGGCGGATTTGAACAGCCTGAGTTCATGCAGCATGTGTCTCAAGGCCACAAACTCACCCGGCGCAATCGCCCCGCCAGACTCCCGGCCACGAATGGCGCCGACCCACTGCAGGACCCGACGATCAAGATCCGGAAAATCACCCAGCGTCATGTAGATGCGATCTTTTCCTTCGAGTAACCCCGGCAGGATGTCGCTGAGATCTGAAACCGGAAACGCATCATCCACGCCCAGCACCTGGGATGCGCGATCCGGTCCCAGCCGTTCGCCGTTGTAAGTTTCATAACGTGGGTCCCGATCCTCGCAAAACAGGATCGCTTGGCCGTGTGCGCGACCGGGAACGAGTACGAGGATCGCATCCGCCTCGACAAAGCCGGTGAGGTAGTAGAAATCACTGTCCTGACGAAAGAGGTACTCCACATCCCGGTTGCGGATCTTGTGGGAGCCCGCGGGGATCAATGCCAGCGAACCCGGCATCATCAGCTCCATGAGGCGTTCCCGGCGTCTGCGGTACTCCGTTGCGGGAATACTCATTGCGCGTCACTGCCATCGGCATGCAACAGGGTGAGTATGGTGACCTTGAGATACTCGACGATCTCCGTGTAGTACCTTTCGAGCTCCTCCGGATCATCAGAGCCGGCTTCAGCACTCGCTATCGCCGACAGGTCCTCGATGATTTCTTCTTCCGCCTCACCAGGTTCCATCTCTCCCAATGCCGCCAGACCAGCGAGAAATCCCGAACACCAGTCTGAAAGCGCCGCCACCCGGTCTTCGATGGGTTCCTCGTCATCCGGCAACAGTGGTGCGAAACGGAAGTCGTCGGCAAAAAGCTCATCTGCGGTCAGATGCGCAAAATTCAATAAGGCATCCGCATCCTGTACGGCTTCGGTACCCACCAGCGCGAGGTAAGCTTCCAGGGGGAAAAACCCATCAGAGTCTTCTTCCACCGAAGAGTCTTCATCTGCGGCGTGATATCCCTCGTCTGCTCCGATCAGCCGACGCCGGGCCTTGGCACACTGGATTCCGCAGACCGTGCCGTGCAATTCAGCCGGACTCAGATCCATGGTCGTCGCCGATGCGGCGAGCGCCAGTTCGGACACTTGCAACTCCTGAAAGGGAACTCAACACAGAGGCGCGCAGCTTAACAGCCCTGAGCGTGACCGGATCGTGTGTTGTTAGGTGGCCTACACGGTCAGTCTGACCGGGCAGCACGATCCTGCTGCGGTGAAAAGCACCCGAGGCGCGATTTGAGCGACAACGGCGTGGCCCGCACGATACGCTGACGGAATCGCCGTGGCTTCCCATGCACCGGCGTTCTGAGCAAGAATGCAATCGCCTGACCGATCTGCTTCCGGAACCTGAGCATGTCGACCTCCTCTTTTGAACATCTGGAACAGCGCGTTGACGAGCTGATCGAATTGATGGCTCTGCTCAGCCGCGAAAATCGTGCGCTGAAAGCACAGCAGCTCACATGGTCGACCGAGCGCGCGAAACTGATCGAGAAGAACGAGCTGGCCAAGTCCCGGGTTGAAGCGATGATTTCCCGGCTGAAGGCGCTCGAGCAGGATTGAGTCCACAGGACAACACCATCATGGCGGAACTCACAACGGTCACCGTACAGATCCTCGGCAAGCCCTATCAGGTCAGTTGCCCTGAAGAGGAAGTCGAGGCGCTGTCCGCTTCGGCCCGGTATCTCGACAACACGATGGCAACCATCAAGGGTTCGGGAAAAATCGTCGGCCTTGACCGGATCGCGGTGATGGCCGCACTGAACATCGCCAACGAACTCCTGACGAGCGAATCCTCCCATCAGGAATCCAACGGCAGCCTGGACGTCCGCATAACGCGCGTGGTGAACCGGCTGGAGGTGGCACTGGCGAAACACCGTCAGCCCGAAGCCTGATTCAAGACACCTTCTGATCGTTCGGGATGACAGTTGCCCGGCACTTCACATTCCGCCGGACTAGTTCCGCTATACTGCTACCGTTGCCTAGGACGTTCGCCAGTGCGGGAAAGTCCTTGAGCCGTTATATAAACGTCAGGAGTTGTCGACGCGTCTTCCGGTGTGCATGTCCGGCGTGGTTCACACCCCCGGGAAGCCTTATGGATTCGCCCGCTTCTCCGCCCTGATCCACAACGGTTCAGGGCAACTCGTGCAGCGGCGTCCCGGGTAACCTTGGTTCAGACCATGGCAAAAGAAAAGATGAACACAGCGGCCAACAAAAACACGCTTCGCCGCCAATTCCGGAACTCGCGCCGAGCACTTTCAACCGCGCAGCAGCAAGCCAACGCCACCTCGATCAGCCAGCACCTGATTCGCGGTAACCTTCTGCTTCGCTGCAAGCGCATTGGCGTATTCATGGCCGCTGACGGCGAGCCGGATACCCTGCCGATCATCGGCAGGCTTTGGGCGATGAACAAGGTGGTTGGTCTGCCAGTTATTCGTGATATTGGCGAGACTCTCGAGTTCTTCTCGTTCGACCCGGGCATGAACCTCGTGCCTGGCCGGTTTGACATTCCGGTACCCCCCGACGAAGCGACCTATCTGCCGCTGCTTTCCCTGGATCTGCTGCTCGCGCCGCTGGTTGCGTTCGATGCTCACGGCACCCGATTGGGTATGGGCGGTGGCTACTACGATCGCACCCTCGGACCGCTGCACCGCGCGCTCAGACCAAAACTGATCGGGCTTGCCCACGAGGTACAGCGCAGCGAAGCGCCGTTGCCCCGCTCCGCGAACGATGTCCCGCTGCACGCGGTCATCACCGAAACGGGTCTGCACACCTTCAGCCCCGTGCGGGATTGAAGCAGGTACCGAAAGGAGACCCCGAGTGGCCGTACGCAAGATCATTCGGATGGGTCACCCGAATCTGCGGCGGATCGCCTCGCCGGTTCCCAATGACTTCCTCGGTACCGCAGAGTTCTCGCGGCTGCTCGAAGACATGGTCGACACCCTGCACGACTACGGCGGTATTGGTCTCGCGGCGCCGCAGATCGATGTACCCATGCGACTGGCCATCATCGAACTGCCTGGTGGCCCAAGCCGCTACGGCGAGCTTCGCGCCATTCCGCTCACGGTGTTCGTAAACCCTGTGCTTCGTGTTCTCGACGATTCAAGTGCCGGCTACTGGGAAGGTTGTCTTTCAGTACCCGGTTTGCGCGGATTAGTGGCGCGGCCACAACACGTCGAGGTGCGTTACGAGAATAGAGAAGGCGCGAACTCCGTCATCACGCTGAACGGTTTTTCGGCCACCGTCGTCCAGCACGAATTCGATCATCTGGACGGGCGGCTCTATGTGGACAGGATTACCGATCCTGCAAAGCTGGTGTTCGAAGAGGAGTTCATGCAGCACATCGCACCGACTTTGGGCAACGTCCCGGAGGTGTGAAGCACCTGCGGCGCGTGGCTATTTAAGGAACATATGGTAGGCCGGATTCGACGTTTCTTCCCAGTAGCGGTAGCCGATGGCAGCGAGTTTTTTTCCGAGCAAGTCCCGATCGGCCGCAACACCTTCAAACCCGACCAAGACGCGCCCCCACGCTGCACCATGATTGCGGTAGTGGAACAGCGTGATGTTCCAGCGACCTTCGAGACCGTTGAGGAACCGGGACAATGCGCCCGGACGTTCCGGAAACTCGAACCGGTACAGCAACTCCGGGCATGCATCGTGGGTACGCCCACCCACCATGTGCCGCACATGCATTTTTGCGGTTTCGTTGTCGGTCATGTCTTCAACTGCATAACCTTGTGAACGCAGCGACTGCACGAGTTCAGCCCCATCACTGGCAGCACTCGTCTGCACACCGACATAGATGTGCGCATCCTTGCCGCCCGCAAAACGGTAGTTGAATTCAGTGACGTTGCGTTTGCCGAGCGCCTTGCAGAACTGGCGAAAGCTGCCTGGCTTTTCGGGAATCGTCACGCCGAGAATCCGCTCGCGTTGTTCGCCAAGCTCAGCACGTTCGGAGATATGCCGCAGGCGATCAAAATTGACGTTGGCACCACTCAGGATCGCGATCGCCGTGCCAAATCGCTGGCCGAGCTGGCGGTACTTTTTCAGTCCCGCCACACTGAGGGCACCTGCAGGCTCGGCGATGCACCGCGCATCATCGTAGATGTCCTTGATCGCGGCACAGATTTCGTCCGTGTTCACTGTGATTACATCATCGACATGCCGTTTCGCGATCTTGAACGTCTCTTCACCCACCTGGGCCACCGATACACCATCGGCGAAGAGATCGAGGGATTCATACGGCAGCACCACCCGCTTGCCCGCATCCAGCGCGGCGCGCAGACAGGCTGACCCTTCTGCTTCCACGCCGATCACCTTCACATCCGGTCGCAGGTACTTCACGTAGGCCGCGATCCCGGCGATCAACCCGCCACCACCCACCGGCACGAAAACCGCATCCAGCGGCCTCGTGTGCTGGTTGAGAAGCTCCATGCCGATGGTGCCTTGACCGGCTATCACATCCGGATCATCAAACGGATGGACATAGGTCAGCGCCTGTCGGGACTCGAGTTCGCGTGCATGCTCCGCCGCATCGTTGTAGGTATCGCCATGCAGGATGATGTGCGCCCCAAGATTGCGAACCGCACTGATCTTGATCGACGGTGTGTTCTTGCCCATGACGATGTGAGCGCGTACGCCGAGCGATCGCGCCGCAAGGGCAACACCTTGCGCGTGGTTGCCTGCCGATGCCGTAACTACGCCGCGCGCGCGCGCCTCTTCATCGAGCCCCGCCATCCTGTTATATGATCCGCGCAGCTTGAATGAGAACACCGGCTGCAGGTCCTCGCGTTTGGCGAGAACCTTTCCACCCAGACGCTGCGATAAACCGGGCAACAACGACAACGGTGTCACCGATGCAACATCGTAAACCCGCGCAGACAGGATCTTCTTGACGTAACGCTCGAGCATGATTTTCGCGAAGTCTTGTGCAGAAGAGAGGCGATCACAGTATGACCCAGGATGAACAAAAGCGCAGTGCGGCGGCGGCGGCGCTCAAGGCCATCGATCCCTGGTTGAAACCCGACAGCGTGATTGGCGTCGGAACCGGTTCAACTGCGAATCACTTCATCGATCTCTTAAGCCAACAGCGAAACCGCTTCGATGCCGCGGTGGCCAGTTCCGAGGTCACTGCCAAACGATTGCAGGACCAGGGCGTGCGGGTAATTGAACTGACCGCTTCACCACCACTCGCCATCTATGTGGACGGAGCCGATGAGATCACGCCGCAGAGAGCGATGATCAAGGGCGGCGGTGGTGCGCTCACCCGGGAGAAAGTCGTCGCCAGTGCCGCAGACCGATTCATCTGCATCGTCGACGCCGGCAAGGTCGTGGATGTGCTCGGACGCTTTCCGCTGCCGATTGAAGTGATCCCCATGGCCCGTTCTGTTGTCGCCCGGGAACTCGTCAGGCTGGGTGGCGTGCCGGAGCTGCGTCAGGGATTTACCACTGACAATGGCAATCTCATTCTCGACGTACATGGGCTCAAGATCGTTGACCCGAAGGCACTCGAGGCACAGATCAACAACCTACCCGGTGTCGTGTGTTGCGGGATTTTCGGACTACGCGGTGCAGATACGGTAATCGTTGGCCAGCCGGACGGCTCGGTCAGAACTTTTTGAAGTGGGCTAGAACAGTTTGCCGGGATTCAATACGCCATTGGGGTCGAAGACGGCTTTGATGGCGCGCATCGCAGCGACTTCTTCGGGAGATCTCGAGAAGCCAAGGAAATCGCGCTTCAACAGGCCCACACCATGTTCCGCCGAGATGCTGCCGCTGCGTTTGTGAACCTCGGCAAAGAGCTCCGGACTGATGTGATGACAAACCGCCACGAACTCGGCTTCCGCCATATTGCCCGGCTTGAGAATGTTCAGGTGCAGGTTGCCATCGCCGATATGCCCATACCAACAGACCTCAAAATCGGGATAGGCCCTGCTGACCAGTCGGTCCACGGAGACGAGGAAGTCCGGCACGTCTTCGATACGGACGGAGATGTCGTTCTTGTACGGACGCTCCGGAGCAAGGCTCTCGGAGATGTTCTCCCGTAGTGCCCAGAGCGCTCTGGCCTGTGCATCTGAACGGCTAATGACGCCGTCGGTAACCACTCCCGTCGCAAGCAGCGCTTCAAAAATATCCAGCGCCTCTTCTTCGGCACTCTGATCAAATTCGAGCAAAGCGAACAACGGCGAGTCGCCGGCGTCTCCCGCAAAGGGGCGCACGGCACGACCCCGCGCAATCACACGCCGCATTGTGAGATCGGAAAAAAACTCGAACGCTGAGAGTTCGATCCGCGCGGAATACGCCGCGAGAATTTGCATCAACCCGGAAAGCTGCGGGACTGCAAGCACCAGGACACGTTGCGGCTCCGGCTGCATGCAGAGGCGCACATCTACTTCGGTGACGATGCCAAGCGTACCTTCCGAGCCGATGAAGAGGTGTCGCAGGTCATATCCGGTCGCATTCTTGATGAGACCGTGATTCAGACGCAGCACATCACCGGTACCGGTTACGACAGTCATCCCGGCAATCCACTGCCGGGTCAAACCATAACGAATCACCCGGATGCCGCCGGCATTCGTGGCCACGTTGCCACCGATGTGGCTCGATCCTGCGCTCGCAAAGTCAACGGGGTAGAAGAGCCCTTTCTCCTGCGCGGTCTCCTGTATCACTTGCGTGATCACGCCGGCCTGACAAGTCAACAAACGGTCAGTCGGGTTGAACTTCTCGATCCGGTTCATGCGATCAAGAGAAACAACCACTTCTCCGGTGCGAGCAACTGCACCACCAGAAAGGCCCGTACGGCCACCCGATGGAACCAGCGCATGACCTGACGCATTTGCCATCCGTACGATGGCGGCGACTTCAGAGGTTGTCTCCGGAAACAGGATCGCCGCCGGGTCGGCCTGGAAACTTGTCGTGCGGTCATGCCCCCAAACAGCGAGCGAATCCGCATCACAGCGGATCCGTTCTGCGGCCAGAACCTGACCGTAAACTTCGAACGCCGACTTCGGCTGATCGCGATCTGTCATCTGCGCTCCTTGAGCCCAAGCCGCTGATCAAGCCACCGCCACATCGTTGCCCGGTTCTGTACAGATTCGTTCACCAGGTGATGGGTCGCTTCGTCGATTTCACAAAACGCCGGTGAATATCTTCGTTTGAGCACACTAAGATTGTAGCGCCAGTCGACGACCCGATCGGCATGCCCCTGGATCACGCCCGGCGCAAACGTTTTGTTGGCGGGGTATCGCTCAAAGCGGCCAGCCCAACGCACCATTGCCGTTACCCACGATACCGGCAATATGGCCGCCTGCAGCGGATCCACGTCGCGCAGTTTCTGAAACTCTGGTCGATTCGTTGGATTGCTGCGACTTCGTGGGCGGGTTTGCACAAGCAGCTTCGCCACCCGGTATACCCAACGATTGAGCTTCCAGTTCCACGGATAGATCAGTGGCGCAAACAAGGTCACCGATGCGTAGTCCTGCTGGCCAAACTGCTCGATGAGTTCCATCGCGATGGATCCTCCCATGGATTGGCCGAACAGATGCAACGGATTTGGGAGCCGCGCCGGGATCGCGCCCCTCATGACACCTGTTACCTCACGGACCACCCGCACGTAGGTATCGAAGGAGTCGATGGTCACTCTGTCGCCTGACGACAGGCCATGACCCGGAAGATCGCAACCGATCACTGCGACATTGCGCGACAGCAGATACTCGATCAAATAGACGAAGAGCCCGACATGGTCGTAGTAACCATGGATGACAAACGCGGTGGCTATCGGCTTTTCGGGCAGAAAGGCCTGGACCACGATGCTCTGTCCGGCGGACTCGACAGTACCGATGAAATGGTCCGTGTCGAAGCTGAAACCATAGAAACGCCGATACGCCTCAAGCTCGGGCGGGACCAGGCAGGCCGATTCGGCCGACCACGTGCGAAGCTCTGAGCGCAGCTGCGCCGCAGAAAAATCCGTGTCTCCGCGCAAGGTCGGCTACTAGTTGATGATCGGGTCGAGCTTGCCTTTGGCGTAAGCTGAAAACATGTCCTCGAGCGAGATCGGCCTGATCTTTGACGCTTGACCGGCTGTGCCGAACGCTTCGTAACGCTCGATCACGACTTTTTTCATCGCCTTGACGCTATCGCTGAGGTACTTGCGGGGATCGAACTCACTGCGATTCGTGAACAGGTGCTTGCGAATGGCTGCTGTTGCAGCCAGACGAAGATCGGTATCGATGTTGACCTTGCGCACACCATGCCGGATCCCTTCCTGGATTTCCTTGAGTGGCACGCCGTACGTTTCCGGGATCTCACCACCATACTCATTGATGAGCTTGAGCAGGTCCTGCGGGACGGATGACGAGCCATGCATCACCAGGTGTGTATTGGGAATGCGCTTGTGAATCGACTTGATCTGTTCGATCGCCAGGATGTCAACTGTCGGTGGCCGCGAAAACTTGTAGGCGCCATGCGATGTACCGATAGCAATGGCCAGTGCATCCACCTTGGTGGCTTTCACGAAGTCGGCAGCCTGTTCCGGATCCGTCAGCATCATGTCGTGGGTGAGTATGCCTTCCGCACCGACACCGTCTTCTTCACCGGCCTGGCCCGTTTCCAGGGACCCAAGGCAACCGAGCTCACCTTCAACGGACACCCCACACGCATGGGCCATGTCGACTACGCGACGGGTGACTTCGATGTTGTAGCCATAGTCCGCCGGCGTCTTCTGATCCTCGAGCAGCGAGCCGTCCATCATCACCGACGAAAAGCCGAGCTGAATCGAGCGCTGGCATGCCGCCGGTGAAGCGCCATGATCCTGGTGCATCACCACCGGAATGTGCGGGAACTCTTCGACCGCGGCAAGGATGAGGTGGCGCAGGAAGTTTGGGCCTGCGTATTTGCGCGCGCCAGCTGATGCCTGAACGATTACCGGAGAATCCGTTTCGCTCGCCGCTTCCATGATGGAACGCATCTGTTCGAGATTGTTGACGTTGAATGCCGGCACGCCGTAACCGTTTTCGGCTGCGTGGTCGAGCATTTGTCGCATGCTGATCAATGCCATGTTGTTCTGCCTGACTTGGTCAATGGTTGTTCATCACTGTCCGGGGTTCCGGTTTCAGCCCTTGGCCCGCTCTTCGAGCACCGCGACTGCCGGCAGGGTCTTGCCCTCGACGAACTCAAGGAACGCGCCACCCCCGGTGGAAATGTAGGAAATTCCGCTGGTCACACCGTATTTGTCTATTGCCGCCAGGGTATCGCCACCACCGGCAATGGAAAACGCCGGACTGGCAGCAATGGCTTCGGCGAGGACACGGGTGCCTTCACCGAACTGGTCCATTTCAAAAACACCCACGGGGCCATTCCAAAGGATGGTCCTGGCTGTACCCAGCGAATCCGCCCAGGCGCGCGCTGTGCGCGGCCCGATATCGAGGATCCGGTCGTCCGCGGCGATATCCCGAAGTGATTTCACCTCTGCGATCGCCGTTGGGCTGACTTCTTTAGCAACGATCACATCTTCGGGCAACGGTACGTTGACCTTCGCTGCGATTTTTTTTGCGGTTTCGATCAGGTCTGGCTCATAAAGGGACTGTCCGACCGGATAGCCCGCCGCGGCGATGAAGGTATTGGCGATGCCACCGCCCACAATGATGCTGTCGGCGATTGTTGCGAGGGATTCGAGGACTTCGAGCTTGGTCGAGACTTTTGATCCCCCAACCAGAGCGACCATCGGCTTCGCAGGTGCTTTCAATGCCTTGCCGAGAGCGTCCAGCTCGGCTGCAAGCAGCGGTCCGGCACAGGCAATCCTCGCAAACTTGGCGACCCCGTAGGTCGAACACTGGGCACGATGAGCGGTCGCAAATGCATCCATCACGTAGATATCACAGGTATTTGCCATCCGCTTCGCCAGCGCATCGGCGTTCTTGTCTTCGCCAACAAGAAAGCGCACGTTCTCGAGCAGAGCGATTTCGCCGTTACCAACGCTCTTGATGTCATCAAGATCTGCCAACAGGGGCACTTTGCGACCCAAGAGCCCGGCGAGCTTGCTTGCTACCGGAGCCAGGGAAAATTCTGCTTCGAACACGCCTTCTTTCGGCCGCCCCAGATGCGACATCACCACAGTGCGAGCACCGGCTGCCATCGCCTGTTTGAGTGTGGGCAGCGCCGCGACGATTCGGGCGTCGCTCGTGATCTTGCCGTTCTTGACCGGCACATTCAGATCTTCACGGATGAGAAGGACCTTTCCAGCGAGCACTTGGTTCTGCATCAGTTTTGGCATCTTCTCCTTCTCCTGCCTTGTTCCAACTACGCGGATGGTCATCGGGCTCATCCCGGTTTCCACCCGCTGGACAATCAATTCTCGGGTCGCAGATCAGCCCGTCCGCGCGACGACACGACGCGCAGTTTCGACTACCCGCTCTACCGTCATACCACAGACTGCGAGCGCTTCATTACCCGGCGCCGAAAGCCCGAAGCGCTCGATACCGACCACATCCCCGTCCAGCCCGACAAAGCGGTACCAATATCCGGGATGGGCGGCTTCGATCGCAATCCGTGCTCGCAACGCAGGAGGAAGAACCGAATCCCGCCAGCCCTGCTCCTGCGCCAGAAACACTTCCGCACAAGGCATCGAGATTACCCGAGTGGGAATGCCGTCCGCCGTGAGTGTGTTGGCAGCTTGTAAAGCCAGTGCAACTTCGGAGCCGGTGGCAATCAGTAACAGTGCTGGTTTTCCTCCCGACGCATCACGCAGCACGTAACCGCCGCGCGAGATGCCGTCGAGTGTTGCAGCGGTATGTGGCTGCGGATCTGTTTTCTGTCGTGTTAAGACCAGAGCTGAAGGGGTTCGCCTGGAAGCAATGGCACTCTTCCACGCCACTGCGGTTTCCACCGTATCGCACGGCCTCCAGGTATGCAGGTTCGGCGTCGTACGCAAATTACCCAGTTGCTCAATGGGCTGGTGGGTCGGCCCGTCTTCGCCGACGGCAACCGAGTCATGGGTGTAGACGAGGATATTGTTCAGCCCCATGAGCGCAGCCAGCCGCACGGCGTTACGCGCGTACTCCATGAACACCAGGAACGTGCCGCTGAACGGCCGGATCCCACCATGCAGCACGACGCCATTGGTGAGCGCAGTCATGCCGAACTCACGCACGCCGTAGCTGAGGTACCGGTCACCAGCGCCTTGCCAGTGTGTGCCGTTGGATTCGGTCAGGTCAGCCGAACCACCGAAAAGTTCGGGCAGATCGGCGGCCAGCGCGCCAATGCTCTTCTGGGATGAGACTCGGGTTGCAACCGGGTCGGGAGAAGCGATCTCTGCTTCGATCAGCCGGTCGAGCCCGGCACTCCAGCCTGCAGGCAGGTCGCCGCGCATCCGACGGCCAAACTCCGCCGCAAGCGTCGGGTGCGCTGCAGAATACGCGGCAAACCGCTTCTGCCAGGCCTTGCGCGTCGTCCCTCCTTTTGGCCGGCAATCCATGCGCTGATAAATATGGGCCGGAATTTCAAAAGGCGCGTTACCCCAGTTGAAAGACTTACGTGCAGCTTCAATTTGCGCCGCACCAAGCGGCGAGCCATGCGCCGCTGATGTACCTTGTTTGGCGGGCGCTCCGAAGCCGATAACCGTTCGGCACATGACCAGCGTGGGTCGGCCATCCGATTGCATCGCCGACGCAAGCGCGGCGCTGATAGCGTCAGCATCATGTCCGTCGACGGCGCGGATCACCCGCCAGCCATAGGCTTCGAAACGGCGGCCAACGTCCTCGCTGAACCAGGCGGAGATCTCACCATCAATGGAAATGCCGTTCATGTCATAGATGGCAATGAGCTTGTCCAGTCCGAGCGAGGCTGCCAGCGACGCCGCCTCATGGGAGACGCCTTCCATGAGACAGCCATCACCCAACATCACCCAGGTACGGTGATCAACAATGTTGTGGCCGTCACGGTTGAACTCCTTGGCCAGGCGTTTTTCGGCGTACGCGAGACCGACTGCATTGGCAAAACCCTGGCCGAGTGGACCCGTGGTTGTCTCCACACCGGGGCATTCATGAACTTCGGGGTGACCTGGCGTCGCAGAACCTCTTTGACGGAACTGGCGGATCTCGTCCATGGAGAGGGGATAGCCGGTCAGATGCAGCACTGAGTACAACAGCATCGACGCGTGCCCATTGGACAGCACGAAACGATCACGATCCCACCAGCCCGGATCAGCCGGATCATGCTTGAGGAGGTCGACCCACAGGACCTCGGCGATATCCGCCATGCCCATCGGTGCGCCCGGATGTCCGGACTTTGCTTTTTCGACCGCATCCATCGACAGAACCCGGATCGCATTGGCGCATTCCACTCTAGACAAGCTGATATCCCGCTCGGAAAAGGGGCGCCATTGTCCCCGGATACCACAGCAGTCGCAATTTGGGCCCAGGCAATTCGTTTACAATGCCGGCTCCTTTTATCTGCGCCAGTGAATTTGAATGGCGCCCGAAACGGACCGGGTACTCCGATCTGCGCCCGCGTACAAGAATCGCTCGATTGCACACAAGGAAACTCCCGCCAATGGCCGAATACTCCGTTTTTACTTCTGAATCTGTGTCCGAAGGTCACCCGGACAAGATGGCTGACCAGATCTCCGACGCGGTACTGGACGCCATGCTGGCGCAGGACCCGGAATCCAGAGTTGCCTGCGAGACCTTGATCAAAACGGGCATCGTTGTGGTCGCTGGCGAAATCAGGACGGGTGCCAAGGTAAACGTCGATGAACTGGTACGACGTGTGGTGGCGGAAATCGGCTACAACAGCGACGCCATCGGCTTCAACCCCGAATCTTGTACCGTGATCAACGCGCTCGGCCTGCAATCCACCGACATCGCCATGGGAGTCGATGAAGCCACGAACAAGGAACAGGGCGCTGGCGATCAGGGCCTGATGTTCGGCTATGCAACCGATGAGACCGACGTGCTCATGCCGGCACCGATCACCTACGCCCACCGGCTCTGCCGGCAACAGGCAGACAAGCGACGTAGTTCACTCAAGTTCCTGCGCCCGGACGCCAAGTCACAGATCACCTTCCGCTACGGCAGCGACGGCAAGCCGAGCGCGATCGACGCCGTTGTGCTGTCTACCCAGCATGAACCCGATGTCAGCCAGAAGACCCTGCATGAAGCAGTGATGGAAGAGATCATCAAACCGACCCTGCCGGCGAACTGGCTGTCTTCGAAGACAAAGTACTTCATCAATCCGACGGGGCAGTTCGTGATTGGTGGGCCGGTCGGAGACTGTGGTCTTACCGGACGCAAGATCATCGTCGACACCTATGGTGGCATGGCGCGTCACGGCGGTGGCGCATTTTCCGGCAAGGATCCGTCCAAGGTGGATCGCAGCGCCGCATATGCCGGTCGTTATGTCGCCAAGAACATCGTCGCGTCCGGGCTTGCGAGCCGCTGCGAGATCCAGGTGAGCTACGCCATCGGCGTGGCTGAACCTACTTCCATCAGCATCAACACGTTCGGTACCGGCAAGATCAGCGACGAGAAAATCGTTCATCTCGTCCGTGAGCACTTCGATTTGCGGCCACGCGGCCTGATCGCGATGCTTGCTCTCAAACGTCCCATCTATCGCGACACGGCTGCCTATGGACACTTCGGTCGAACGGAACAGCAGTTCACCTGGGAACGTACTGACAAGGCCGCTGCGCTGGCTGCTGCCGTGAAGGCATAGTCGCGCAGCCGCGTTGCCTCGCAGCTGTCTGGCCGCACAGCTGCTTTTCGCAGCGCTGGCCGCAGTTGTAACGGGGCGCTCGTGAAGGAGGATCCGGCATGACACGGCTGAGTTTCGAGTTCTTTCCACCGCGGGAAGGAGACGGTGTCAGCCGCCTCATGGCCACCGTCGTGCCAAAACTCCTGGTCAGTTCACCGGAGTTCTATTCGGTGACCTACGGTGCAGGCGGTTCAACTCGCGAAGGCACCTTCGAAACCGTCGCAGCGTTACGCGCCGCCGGGATGCATGCCGCGCCGCATCTTTCGATCGGTGCGGACTCTGAAAGCACCATCGTTGAACTACTTGAGCGCTATCGGAAGATCGGTGTGCAGCGCATCGTCGCATTGCGCGGCGATGTACCCTCCGGATTGGGTCGTTCCCTTCGCAGTGCCAATGCGGAAGCGTTGGTGCGTATCATCCGCAAACACTTCGATAGTCAGTTTCACATCGAGGTTGCCGCATATCCGGAAGTGCACCCGGATGCGACCGGCCCTGAATCCGACCTCGATTTTTTTGCGGCCAAGGTGGATGCCGGCGCGGACAGTGCGATCACCCAGTATTTCTATTCACCATACGCCTACTACGACTTTCGCGATCGTTGCGAACAACGCGGGCTCAAGCTACCCGTCTACGTCGGTGTGATGCCCATAACGAGCGTCGAGAGCATCGTCCGTTTTTCTGCAAAAGCCGGTGCCGATGTTCCGCGATGGATGCTCAAGAAGCTCGAGAGTATCGCCGACGACGAAACTGCTGTGCGCGAATTTGGATGTGAGGTCTGTATCCGGCTGTGTGAAGACCTGATGGCCGCCGGCGTTCCAGGCTTTCACTTCTACACACTCAATCGCTGGGGTGCGACCCGGCGAATCGTTGACGCCCTGCGTTTCGACTGAGACCCGTGGGGACTAGCCGGGTCCTGGTCGACTTCTCTCCCACCTGCGGAGCCGGTGACGAGATCGATCTGCCGGAAGAGGTTACTCGCCATCTGGTTACCGTTCTGCGATTGCGAGAGAACGGACTCGTCAGGCTCTGCAATGGCAAGGGTACCGAGTGGGAGGCTACTTTGTTGGCCGCCTCCAAGAAACGTTACCGCGCACGGCTCACGACGGCGTTACCCGCGGTCTCCCCTCCGTTTCCGTTGGCAATCGGCGTCGCTCTAATCAAAGGTGATGGATTCGACCGCGCTATTCAGAAAAGTGTTGAACTTGGCGTGGCCGCAATCCACTTGTTGCAGACGGATCACACGACAGTCCGTCGCGAGTCCACCCATGATGTAAAACGCATGCACCATCTGCAGCGGATCATCGCTTCAGCATGTGAACAAAGCGGTACGCGTTACCTGCCGGAGCTGTATGCACCAGTTTCGCTGGCACAGTGTCTTGCGAACCAAGCCGGCTTGGGGGAGACCGGCGCACATGTGCTGGCCTTCGACCCATCCGGCGAACCGCTGCCGCTGACACTACCGCGACGGCGAACCCTCTTGCTCACCGGCCCTGAAGGTGGCTGGTCGAACCATGAGCTCGAACAGATGAGCACCGCTGGCATTCCGGTTTGTCGCCTGGGTTCACAGATCCTGAGAGCTGAAACAGCGCCGCTGGCCGCGCTGGCTGCGGTTCGACATGGTTGGGGATGGCAAGACTGAAGAGCGGGCTGAGGCACTCGGACTCAGAACGCCCGACTGATCTCTTCTTCGATAAAGCGCAGGTCGGGAACAAACGTCGTATCGGCTCCCAGCTGAATCGCTGCCAGTGCACCAGCGCGTGAATCTGTTTCGGGTGCATCACGAAGCTCCGACTCACTGATGCGAAGAATGCGCGGCAACCCCGCACATGCAAACGCACAGAACGGGGCGCCTTCCTTAAACCCGTCTTCGGCGGTGATGACTTCACAGCCTTCTTTGACGAGCAGATTTTCGGCGCTGCGGCGGATGGTCTTGCTGTCATCGATGACTAGCACTCGAACGCCTTTGAGTTCTTCTTCCATTGAATCATTTCCGTTGTATCGCCCGTCGACAACGAGGCGGTCTCGGGTCGCTGTCTTGTACCTGCCGCTTTGTTGCAGCAGCCTGCCCGGCTCACCAGCCGACGTCCCTGTGGTGGTGAAGCGTTTCTCGCTCCGGTTGCCGCACAGCACACATGCGGCTATGTTGGCCATCCGCTCTGATTTCCGAACAGAACATGGCTCATTTTGCGTTTCTGATGGATCCGCTCGATTCACTTGCGCTGAAAAAGGACTCGACGCTGGCGATGATCCGGGCTGCTCAGCTGCGCGGACACGCCGTGAGCTACTTCACACTCGCCGACATGTCCTACATGGGCGGCCGAACCGTTGCGTCAGCCCGCAAACTGCATTTGCGCGACGATTTCGCGGCTTCGCTCGACTACACCATAGCCGGTCGTGACTGGTACACCCTCGGTGATCCGGCTCGTACTGACCTCGCCACTTTCGACGTGGTCATGATGCGCAAGGATCCGCCCTTCGACATGGAGTACGTCTACGCGACCTACTTCCTTGAGCGCGCCGCGGAGCTCGGCGCCATGGTGGTTAACAATCCCAGGAGTCTGCGGGACTGCAACGAGAAGTTTTTTGCGACCGCCTTTCCCGAGTGCGGTCCGCCGTTGATCGTTTCCAGATCCATGGACGTGATCCGCGATTTCCATGCCGAGCACAGTGATGTGGTATTGAAGAAACTTGATGGCATGGGTGGCATGAACATCTTCCGGGTTCGGGCCGATGACCCGAATCTCAATGTCATCCTGGAAACTCTCACTCGCCACGAAACGGAACTGGTGATGGCGCAGCGCTATCTGCCGGCCATCCGCGACGGCGACAAGCGAATCCTGATGATCGATGGTCAGCCAGTCCCGTATTGCCTCGCCAGGATTCCGAAAAGTGGTGAATCCCGTGGCAACCTTGCAGCGGGTGGCACAGGTGAAGGCCGTCCGTTAACGGCAAGGGACCGCGAGATCGCAGAAACTGTCGGCCCTGAGCTGGTCCGCCGCGGATTGACCTTTGTCGGCCTCGACGTCATCGGCGATCATCTCACCGAAGTGAACGTCACCTGCCCGACATGCATTCGTGAACTGGATGCGCAATTCGGACTGGATATTGCCGGTACACTGATCGAGACACTGGTGCGCAAGCTCGGAAACTGATCCACCGTGGATACCTCGTCGAACCCGCCGGACATCCTCCCGAGGGATCGCCTCGGCTTTACGCTGTTCATTGCCATCAGCATTCATGCTGCACTGATTCTTGGTGTCGGCGTGTCTTCAGACCTGAATCTAGAGCGCACGCCCAGCATCGAAGTCACCCTTTCCGTTGCAAACGATGCGGCTGCGCCAGAAGACGCCGACTTCATCGCCGCGACACATCAGCAGGGCAGTGGCGCGCTGGTTTCCGACGCAGAGCCGACGACGCGCGAACGTACCACGTTCCATGACGCCACCATCACACCGGTTGAGCAGATGGAAACTCCTCCGCTGTCCGCGACGGAGGCCGCATCGGTATCGGCGGTGACCGCGGACTCGGAATCCGATTCATCGCAGTCCAGTACCGATCAGCTCCTTGTACAAGATCATGCACCAAACCTCCAGAATCAGAATTACGAAACGTTGCTCAAGGACATCGCCAGTCTCGAGGCAAGGCTGTACGAGGAAGACCAGGAAAACGCACGGGGAGCACGAACACATCGACTCACCCAGGCGTCCACCAAGAGTGCTGCTGAAGCGGCATACCTCAATACCTGGCGCGAAAAGGTGGAGCGGATCGGCAACGCGAATTTCCCGGAAGCGGGGATCTTCGGCGACCTGCGACTGCTGGTGGTGCTGCGCGAAGACGGAACGCTCGCCGACGTCCGCGTAATCTCATCGTCAGGGCATTCTGAACTCGACGCGGCCGCAGAACGGATTGTGCGGCTCGCTGCACCATTCCAGCCATTTCCGGTGGAAATGCGCAAACGCTACGACCAGCTCGAGATCCTTCGAACCTGGAAGTTCTCACGCAAAGGCAACGCGCTGCGGTAACGATGGAAGCCTTCTCCCATCACTTCCTTCTGGCTACACCTGCCCTGGCAGGCACCTGGTTTGGCGAGTCGATCATCTACCTCTGCAGACACGACGCAGAAGGGGCGATGGGGCTGGT
>Ga0194119_10002023_pt1 | contig 35499 bp, 36 predicted proteins | sample TA2MahC100mmetaG_FD_148620 | JGI IMG/M metagenome (GOLD analysis project Ga0194119, IMG submission 148620) | Freshwater microbial communities from Lake Tanganyika, Tanzania - TA2015018 Mahale Deep Cast 100m | ecosystem: Environmental > Aquatic > Freshwater > Lake | place: Tanzania: Lake... | reverse complement strand
CTCCTGCGCGTAGCGGCACTTGAAGTGCAGCTCGCAGTCGTGGATGCGCTCGCTGTGCAGGTCGCGCAGGAAGCGGCGCGCCTGCTCGCTCGAGGCGTCGTCGGCGAAGAGGTCGATGAGCGGCGTGCCGCGCAGTTCCTCCTCGCTTTTTCCCACCAGGTCGGCCAGCGCCTGGTTCGCCTCCTGGATGACGCCGTGGCGGTCGCACACGACCAGCACGTCGGACATCGAGGTGAGCACGCTGAAGATGAACTTCTGCGTCTCCTCGAGCTTGGCGTTCTTCTCCTCCAGCGCGACCTCGTACTGAAGGAGATCCGAGTACACCTCGTCCATCTTGCGGATGACGTCGATCCAAACGTCCTCGCCGACGCCCTCGGGCGGGCTCTCGATGACATGCGCCGGCAGGGTCGGCAGGTAGCCCTGGGTTTCCTTGCCTTCGCCTTTATCCTGGCGCGCCATCAGCTCTTCGGCCGGCTATGCACGTGATAGGGATGGTCCGGCCCGTGGTGGTGGCCGCGAGGTTGACCATGTCGGTGCTTGCGCCCGGCGTTCACATCCGCCGGCACCAGGTTCAGCGCGCCGTGGCGCACGCCGCGCTCGGCCATCACCGCGTTGGCGAATTCGCGCACGGCCTTGGTCGGCCCGCGCAGGATCGTCGTCTCCATGCAGTTGTCGTGGTCGAGGTGGGCGTGCATGGTCGACACGGTGAGGTCGTGGTGGTCATGGCTCTGTGCCGTCAGGCGCTCGGCGAGGTCGCGCTCGTGGTGGTTGAAGATGTAGGACAGTGCGGCGATGCAGTCGGGCGCCTCCTCGCGGGCGAGGCGGCTCGACTCCAGCTTCTCGCGCAGGATGTCGCGCACCGCTTCAGAGCGGTTGTCGTAGCCGCGCTCGCGGATCAGCCGGTCGAATTCCTTCGCCAGCTTTTCGTCGAGGGATATGGTGAATCGCTCCATGACGACCCCTTAGTGGACAGTGCACACCATGCACGGATCGAATGATCGCACGACATGCTGCACGGCGACATTCCCCTCGCCCGCCGGCGTGCCGACCAGCGCCTGCTCGAGCGGGCCGGGCGTGCCTTCGCCGTCGCGCGGCGAGAAGTTCCAGGTCGTCGGCGAGACGATCTGGTAGTTGGCGATGCGCCCGCCCTCGACGGAAATCCAGTGGCCGAGGCTGCCGCGCGCGGCCTCGACCAGCCCGGTGCCGGCGGCCTCGCGCGGCATCTCGCCCTGCGTGCAGAAGGGCTCGCCGGGCGCCAACTGCTGCACCCACGTCTCCATCTCCGGCAGGAGCACGGCGATCTCGAGCAGGCGCGCCACGACGCGGCTCTTCACGTTGCCGCCGCCGTTCGTGACGAGATCGCGCGCCAGCGGGTGGCCATTCACCGCCTGCCGCGCCAGGGCGCCGGTCTCCATCGGCTGGCCGGCCAGGCGCGGCGCCTTGCACCAGGTGTAGCCGGCGGCCTTCTCGTCCTGCGGCCGGGTGACGCCCTGCGCCGGGTGGCGTGTCTCGCCCTCGAGCCAGGCGTGGCTGATGTCTTCGGCGATGGCCTGCGCGTCGAGCGCATGCAGTTTCCCGTCCCAGACGCCGCCCCGCAGGAACTGACTTTCCGCCTGCGGATAGTTGCCGTAGCTCATGAAGCGGTCGAGGCCGCGGCCGAGCGATTCGAGCTGCAGATCTTCGGCGATCCCGAGGAAGGCGCCGAAGTCGCCGCGCGGCTTCTCGCCGGCCCAGCGCGAGAGCGCCGCGACGGAGTCGAGCGCCGCCACCGCTTCCAGTTCGTCGTTGAACAGCGTCGTCTCGACGTGGCGGCGGAAATCGCGCAGCAGGCCGAACAGGCGGATCCTCTCCGAGGACTCCAGCGCGCGCGCGACGCCGCCGGGCTGGATGGCCAGGCTGTGCGGCCACTTGCCGGCCAGCGTGCCCATGGCGGTGAGAAAGGCCGTGCGCGCCGGCAGGATCGTTCCCGTCGCGCTGCCGCGCACGGCGCGGAAGCGCTCCGTCGCCCGTTCGTGCCAGGCACGGCCGGCGTACTCGGCGCGCGCGAAGTCGGGCATGAAGAAGAGATAGAAGTGCGTGAAATGGTCGGCGACGTTCTCCACCGCGTGGGCGAGGTTCTTCGTAATGCGGCCGTTCGGCGCCGGGGCGAGGCCCATGGCATCGGCCAGCGCCGTGGCAGCGGCGACCGACTGAGACACCGAGCAGATGCCGCAGATGCGCGGCGCGAACATCAGCGCGTCCATCGGATGCTTGCCGCGCAGGATCTGCTCGAAGCCGCGATACAGCGGCGAGCCGGCCCAGGCCTCGGCGACGACGCCGTCCTTCATCTCCAGCGTGACTTCGAGGTCACCCTCGACGCGATTGAAGGGGCCAACGACGATGCGGGTCATGCCATACCCCGGAAGCCGCGCAGCGGCTGAACCAGCGTCACCCCTTTCCGCGGGAAAGGGGTCGGGGGATAGGTCGTCATTTCAGGCCTGTCTTCTTGACGGCGGGAACGACGACCTGGTGGTCGGCCACGGCGTTCTCGCGCACGCGCTTCGGCGTCGCCGATTTCGACAGGGCGGCGAGCGCGACGAACCAGGCCTTCGGCATGTCGGTGGGCAGGCCGATGGGGATGCCGGCCAGCTTCGGCGTCTCGTGGAAGGGATGGCCCGGCTCCTCGAAACCCGGCTCGGTGCAGGAGACGCACGGCGCGCCGCCGCGCGCGCAGGAGCCGTTGCCGTTCCACAGGCGGATGTTGCAGTCGGCGTGGGCCTGCGTGCCCTTGCAGCCCATGTTCTCCATCAGGCAGCCGAGGTCGGAAGGCTTGTGCGCGCTGGCCTTGAACTCGTAGTACTCGTTGCGCGTGCAGCCGTGGTGCACCAGGTGGTCGGCGAAAAAGCGCGGGCGGTTGAAGCTGTCGAGATCCTGCTGGCCGAAGGCGCCCAGCGCCAGCGCCGTCAGCGTCTCGGTGATCCAGTCCGGATGGCAGGGGCAGCCGGCGATGTTGATGACGGGCAGCCCGCCGTGCCCGCGCCAGGCCGCGCCGAGCAGCCCGCCGGGCTGGTCGCCCTCGAACTGCAGGCCGCAGGCGTCGGTGACGTTCTCCCCCGCCGCCGCCACGCCGCCCCAGGCGGCGCAACTGCCGACGGCCAGGGTGTGGCGCGAAACATGGGCGAGCTTCTTCACCCACTCGATCATGGCGACATCCGAACCGGCATGGCGGTGGAAGCGGCCCGTGCCGCGCGGCCCGCGCAGCAGCGCGCCCTCCACGCACAGCGCATCGAGCGCCACTTCGCCGGAGAGGCACTGTTCGAAGATGCGCTTCACTTCGTCGCCGTTCGCCTCCGACAGGCTCGGGTGCCACAGGATGCGGATGCCCACCGCCTCGAGCGCCGCGGTGAGGTCGCGCGCCTCGGAACAGAGCAGCGACATGCTGCAACCGCCGCAGCCGGCCGACTGCAGCCAGAGCAGGTTGAAAGTGGACTTCATCTCGAAGAAGCCGGGTTCATGCGCGCCGTTCATGGGGCCGAGCTTGCCGTGGACTGCCGCGCCAGGCAAGCGCGCCGGTCAAAAGCTTTCCAATTTCCATGCCAGACATAATCGCCATGGGAATCAGTTGTTTGCATGGGCATTGGGGCCGCGTGGCGGACGCGTGGCGGCCAAAATGCACCCGGCATCGGAAGGCCGCGTTGCAGCACGCCGCTGCTATAATCCGCCCCCTCATGAATGACCCGACTTTCCCCGCCGACCTGCTGCGCGACGTGCAGAAGCGGCGCACCTTCGCCATCATTTCCCACCCCGACGCCGGCAAGACCACGCTGACGGAGAAGCTGCTCCTGTTCGGCGGCGCCATCCAGATGGCGGGCACGGTGAAGGCGCGCAAGAGCGCGCGCCACGCCACCTCCGACTGGATGGAAGTCGAGAAGCAGCGCGGCATCTCGGTCACCAGCTCGGTGATGCAGTTCGACTACGGCGGCCACACCATCAACCTGCTCGACACGCCGGGCCACCAGGACTTCTCCGAGGACACCTACCGCGTGCTCACCGCCGTCGACGCCGCCGTCATGGTGGTCGACGCCGCCAAGGGCGTCGAGGCGCAGACCATCAAGCTGCTGGAAGTCTGCCGGCTGCGCAACACGCCGATCATCACCTTCGTGAACAAGATGGACCGCGAGGTGCGCGAGCCGATGGAACTGATCGAGGAGATCGAGTCGATCCTCAAGATCGACTGCGCGCCGATCACCTGGCCGCTCGGCATGGGCAAGACCTTCCGCGGCGTCTGGCACCTGCTGCACGAGCAGCTGATGCGCTTCACGCCGGGCGAGGAGCGCGCCGGCGGCGAAACGGAACTCATCGAGGGGATCCATAACCCGAAGCTCGACGAACGCTTCCCGCTCGAGATCGGCCGGCTGCGCGAGGACGTCGAGCTGATCCAGGGCGCCAGCCACCCCTTCGACATCACCGCCTTCCTCGCCGGGCAGCAGACGCCGGTGTTCTTCGGCTCCGGCATCAACAACTTCGGCGTGCGCGAGATCCTGCAGGCGCTGGTCGAGTGGGCGCCGCCGCCGCAGCCGCGCGACGGCGGCACGCGCATGGTGCAGCCGGCCGAGGCGCCCTTCTCCGGCTTCGTCTTCAAGATCCAGGCCAACATGGACCCGAAGCACCGCGACCGCATTGCCTTCTTCCGCGTCTGCTCCGGCCGCTACACGCCGGGCATGAAAGTCAGTCACCGCAGGACGGCGAAGGAGATGAAGCTCGCCAACGCCCTGACCTTCATGGCCAACGAGCGCGTGGCGAGCGAGGACGCCGTCGCCGGCGACATCATCGGCATCCACAATCACGGCCAGCTGCAGATCGGCGACACGCTCACCGAGGGCGAGGCGCTCGGCTTCAAGGGCATCCCCTACTTCGCGCCCGAGCTGTTCCGCGTCGCGCGGCCGCGCGACCCCTTCAAGTCGAAGCAACTCGAGAAGGGCCTGCAGGAACTCGGCGAGGAAGGCGCCATCCAGGTGTTCCAGGCGACGGTGGGCAACAACCTGCTGCTCGGCGCCGTCGGCGTGCTGCAGTTCGAGATCGTCGCCCAGCGCCTCGCCACCGAGTACAAGGTCGACGCCCTCTACGACGCCGCCAGCATCTCGACGGCGCGCTGGCTCACCTACCCCGACGAGACGACGCGGCGCGACTTCGAGCGCGAGCAGGCCGCCGCGCTCGCCAGCGACGTCGACGGCAACCCGGTGTTCCTCGCCACCAACAAGTACAACCTGCAGGTCACCCAGGAACGCTGGCCCAAGGTCGGCTTCCACACCACCCGCGAGCACGGCCAGCGCGTCAGCCACGCCTGAAAAAGTCAGTCCCGGCGGCACGGCGCTGCCGGCCGCCTTGCGCAAGAACCGGATTGCCGAATCTTCCGATCCTGACATACTGCGATTCAACGTGACTGTTTTGGAAACGCCATGGATCCCGCCAGCCTAGCCCGCCTGGTTCTGCTCTCCTCCATCTGGGGCGCCTCCTTCCTGTTCATCCGGATCGGCGCACCCGTGCTCGGCCCCTCCCTGCTGATCTTCGCCCGCGTCGGGCTCGCCGCCGTGTTCCTGCTGGCCGTCGCCCTGTATCTGAAAAGAATCCTCGACGCGCGGCAACACTGGCGTCACTACCTGATGCTGGGCCTGTTCAACTCGGCCCTGCCTTTCCTGCTGTTCGCCTACGCGGCGCAGACGGTCTCGGCCTCGTTGCTGTCCATCCTCAACGCCACCGCGCCGACCTGGGCCGCCGCCCTCGGCGCGGCATGGACGCGGACGCGCCTGGCGCCCAGGCCGCTGATCGGGCTGCTGCTCGGCATCGCCGGCGTGGCCCTGCTCGCCGGCGTGGAAACGCTGTCCCTGCCCGCCGGCGGCGGCCTCGCCATCGTCGCCGCCCTCGGCGCGGCGCTCTGCTATGGCGTCTCGAGCGTCTACGCCCGCTCCGCCCGCGCGACCGAACCCTTCGCCAACGCGCACGGCAGCATGTGGGCGGCCACCCTGCTGCTGATTCCCGCCGCCCTGCTCGCGCCCTGGCCGGAGACGCTGCCGGACGGCCGCATCCTTCTCGCGGTGGTCGCGCTGGGCGTGCTCTGCAGCGGCATCGCCTACCTGCTCTACTTCCGCCTCGTCGTCGATCTCGGCGCCTCGTCCGCGCTGACCGTCACATTCCTCATCCCGGTGTTCGGCATCCTGTGGGGCGTGCTGTTTCTCGACGAGGCGGTCGGCTGGCACACGTTCGCCGGCAGCGTCCTCGTGCTCGCCGGCACGGCGCTCGCGACCGGCTTCTCCATCCGCAGCTTGTTTGCGCGCACGGAGACAGGTCGTGCCTGACGCAGCCGTGCCTGATGCCGCCGAGTGCAACCGACACTACAACACGATCGCAAAGGCGATCGCCTTCATCCGCGCCCATGCCGGCGCGCAGCCGACGCTGGACGAGATCGCCGCCGACGCCGGCCTGAGCAGCACCAGCCGCCTGCACGACCTGATGGTGAGCTGCGAGGCGATGACGCCCGGCGAGATCAAGTCGGACGGTCTCGGCATGGAAATCGGTTGCGGCTTCCTCATCCCCTGCCACCGGGTCATCCGCGAAAGCGGCGAGGCCGGCCACTACCGCTGGGGCAGCGAGCGCAAGCTCGCCATGCTGGGGTGGGAGGCGGCGCGCGGCGGCTAGTAAGTCGTGCGCTGCAACTGGCTCACATCCTGAGTCAGCAGCGGCCCGACAATATGCCCAAACCCTGGAGGACAGGATGGGCGCTGAATTCACGCGGAAAGTACCGGGCCGTAGGCTGGCGATGAAGAAAGCCGCACTGGCCGGCCTCGCCGTGCTGCTCATCGGTTTTGCCGGCCGGCCCTACCTGCCGGCCGCAGCCGACAGCAACAGGAGGAGTGGCTCGATGCGCTACTTCGCCTGTTGCGGGAACCGATCGTCGAATTGCGGGTCAACCCACCCCGTTCTTCCTCTCCAACCCATACCGCGTCAGCTTCGCCCTCAACCCCACCCGCGACAAGCCAAGTTCATCCGCCACCCGCGTCTTGTTCCAGCGGTGGCGCACCATGGCTTCCTTGAGCACGCGCGCTTCGAGCATTTCCAGGCGGTCCTTGAGCGAGCCGTTGATGCCGGAGAGCATGCGCAGCTCGGGCTCCTCCTCGATGCTGGCGGCCTGGACGACGCGGCCATTGAGGTATTCGGCGCCGAGCCAGTCCGCATCGGCCAGCGCCAGCATGCGGTGGATCTCGTTCTGCAGCTCGCGCACGTTGCCCGGCCAGCGGTAGGCGGTGAGGCAGTCCATCGCCTCCTGCGTGAAGCCCTTCACCGGCTTGCCGAGCGCGAGCTTCGCCTTGTCCAGCACCTGCTGCGAGATGAAGGGGATGTCCTGCGGCCGCTCGCGCAGCGCCGGCACGTGCAGCGTCATGGTCGACAGGCGGTAGTAGAGATCCTGGCGGAAGCGGCCCTGGCGCACGTCCTCCTCGAGGTCGCGGTTGGTGGCGGAGACGACGCGCACGTCCACCGAGACGGTCTTGGCGCCGCCGACCGGGCGGATCTCGCCCTCCTGCAGCACGCGCAGCAGCTTCACCTGGAAGGCCGGCGAGGTCTCGCCGATCTCGTCGAGAAAGATGGTGCCGCCGTCGGCCTGCTGGAAGAGGCCGATGCGGTCCTCAAAGGCGCCGGTGAAGGATCCGCGCTTGTGGCCGAAGAGTTCCGATTCGAGCAGCGTGTCGGGCAGCGCGCCGCAGTTCTCGACGACGAAGGCCTTGTCGGCGCGGCCGCTGCGGTAGTGCATGGCGCGCGCCAGCAGCTCCTTGCCGGTGCCGGACTCGCCGGTGACCAGCACCGGGATGTCGTAGGGGGCGATGCGCTCGACGAGCCGGCAGAGCTCGTTCATCGGGCTGTCCGGCGCGCGCACCAGGCGGTCGGTGTCGAAGGCGCGCTTGACCTGGGCACGCTTGGCGTCGACGCGGATCTTCGCCACCGGGCCGGCGGTGCGCAGCTCGATGTTGAGGCGCTGGTTCTCCTGCTGCAGGCGGTGCAGCTCGGCGGCGGCGCGCACGGTGAGCAGCAGCGACTCGGGCTGCCAGGGCTTGAGCAGGTACTGGTAGATGCCGGCCTCGTTGATGCCGGAGATGATGTCCTCGGTCTCGGTGTAGCCGGAGACGATGATGCGCACCGTGTCGGGCCAGCGGCCGCGCGCCTCCTTCAGCGTCTGCACGCCGGAGAGGCCGGGCATGCGCTGGTCGCAGAGGATGACGTCGACCGGCTCGCGCTCGAGGAGCGCCAGCGCCTGCTCGCCGCTGGAGGCGGTGAGCACCTCGAATTCCTCTTCCAGCGTGCGGCGCAGGGTCTCCTGCGAGCGCACCTCGTCGTCGACCACCAGGATTGTCGGTAGTGTTGCCATGTGTTTCCCCCTAGGCTGCATGGCGAGTTTTCAGGCTCGCCTGTTTCTGCCACATCCTGCGCCGGTGCCGCGCCAGATGGAGCGGCGTCCACGCGTGCGGCACGCGGTGCACGAAGTGGTAGCGCGCGACGTGGTAGCTCGGATCGAAGCCGTAGAAGTTGAGCCGCATGCGCTCGAGTTCTTCGGTGCGATAGGCTTCGAGCGGCTTCGCCGTCTCGTCGCGGGCGCGGGCGGCGCGTTTATCCTCGATCAGTTGTGCGAGGTCGGGCCGTGCCGCCAGCGCCATCGCCTGCGCCTTCACCGCCGCGACGAAGGCCGGCACGTCGGCGCCGAAGCAGGCATCGATGAGCCCCTGCGCCACTGCCTCCCGCGCGCCGATGGGCAGGCGGTTCTGCGTGATGGCCTGCGCCCGCTCGTCGCCGACGCGGCGCGGCAGAAGGTAGGTCCAGTACTCCGAGCCGTAGAGGTTGCCCATGCCCTTGTAGTGCGGGTTGAGGATGACGCCCTCGCGCGCCAGCACGCAATCCGCCGTCAGCGCCAGGAAGACGCCGCCGGCGCCGGCATTGCCCTGCATGGCGGCGACGACATAGTGGCTGCCGCAATCGAGGATGGCGCGGCAGAGGTCGTCCATGGCGACGATGTTGGCCCAGGAGGCGTCGGCCGGGCTGTCGGCGGACTCGATGGCGTTGAGGTGGATGCCGTTCGACCAGAAGTCCGGCCCGCCCATCAGGACGATGACTTTCGTGTCGCGCTGCGTCGCCGCGACGAAGGCGTCGCGCAGGCGCAGGCAGTCGACGGCAGACATGGCGCCGTTGTGGAAATCGAAATGCAGGAAGCCGACGCCGCCCTCCTCTTCGTAGGCGATGTCCTGCCAGGTGGAAGCTTCGCGCGGCGGCAGCGTGGGCAGCGCCGCTTCGGGCACGCCGGCCGCTGCTTCGGGGATGGCCTGCGCCGCCGGCAGCTTGAAGGTGGGCTGGTCGGACTTGCGCCTGGCGTGGGTGATCCACACCGCGCCGTCGACCGTGGCGCGGCACAGCGCGCCCTGTCGCTGGGCGATCACCGCGCCGGGCTGGGCGCCGCGCAGGGCGCCTTCCGGATGCGCGTTGAACAGCCAGCAGTCGACGCCTTGGAGGCGGTCGGCGAGGCCGGGCACGCTGTCCGCCGCGCGGATCTTCTTCAGCACCGTCGCCGTGTCGTCGCGCGTCCAGTCGATGCGTCGCGCCTCCTGCTTCATGAGCGGGCGTTCGCTGCCGCGCACGGCGGGATTCGCATAGTCGAGCGGCGTCGGCTTGAAGCCGCCCTGTTCGAACTTCTCGACTGCCTCCAGCACGGCGGCCGTCGCGGCCTCGGTGACCTCGTTGCGGTAGAGGCTGCTCTTGCGCGCGGCGCGCATCGGGAAGCCGCGCGTCGCCCAGATGTCGCCGCCGTCCATCACGGCATTCGCCTGCAGCACGGTGACGCCCCACTCCGTCTCTCCGTTCATGATCGCCCAGTCGAGCGCCGAGGGGCCGCGGTCGCCGGGAATGCCCGGATGTACCACCAGGCAGACGCGCTCGCGCCACACCGCCTCGGGGATGGCGCGCTTGAGGAAGGGCGCGATGACGAGATCGGGCCGGAACAGCGCCACCGCCTCGACGGCGACGTTGTCGTTGATGTCGAACTCGATGGAAACCTCGTGGCCGCGCCGCGTCAGCTCGACCCAGAGGCGCTGGGCGAGGCTGTTGAAAGAGTGAGTGAGAAAAAGGATCTTCATCAGCCGCCTTTTCAACATATCCTCGGCAGTTGCTCGCCGGTCAGCCAGTCGACGATGCGCTTGCCGCCGAAGCCGGTCTCCATCTGCACGAAGTGGTGCGGATCCTCGTGCACCGAGCCGATGATCGCCGCCTCAGCGCCGAGCGGATGCGCGCGCATCGCCGCCAGCAGAGCGTCGGCGTGCTCCGGCGCGCAGATGCAGATCAGCTTGCCCTCGTTGGCGACGTAGAGCGGATCGAGGCCGAGGAGCTCGCAGGCAGCCTCGACTTCCTGCCGCACCGGGATCGCCTCCTCGCGCAGCATCATGCCGACGCCGGACTGGCGGGCGATCTCGTTGAGCGTGGTGGCGAGTCCGCCGCGCGTCGGGTCGCGCAGGGCGTGGATGTCCGGCACCGCCGCGACCATGCGCGCCACCAGATCGTGCAGCGCCGCCGTGTCGGACCGGATGGTCGTCTCGAAGCCGAGGCTTTCGCGCTGCGCCATGATGGCGACGCCGTGGTCGCCGAGGGTGCCGGAGACGATGATCGTGTCGCCCGGCCGCGCCCGGTCGCCGGAGATGTTCACGCCCGCCGGCACGACGCCGACACCGGTGGTGGTGATGAAGACGCCGTCGCCCTTGCCCTGCTCCACCACCTTGGTGTCGCCAGTGACGATCGGCACGCCGGCCTCGCGCGCCGCCTGCGCCATCGAGTCGACGATGCGCTTGAGGTCGGCGAGCGGGAAGCCTTCTTCCAGAATGAAGCTGGCCGAGAGGTAGAGCGGCTTCGCACCCGACATGGCGACGTCGTTGATGGTGCCGTGCACCGACAGGCAGCCGATGTCGCCGCCGGGGAAAAACAGCGGCGAGACGACGTGCGAGTCGGTCGCCATCACCATGCGCCCGCCCTGCACGGCGAAGCAGGCCTGGTCGTTGGCGGCGCGCAGCCACTCGTTGTCGAAGGCGGCGAGGAACAGCTCCTCGATCAATTGCGCCATCGCCCGCCCGCCGCTGCCGTGCGTCATGTCCACCCGGCCATGCTTGAAGTCGACGGGGCGGATGTAGCCTTTTCTGACGTTACTCACGCGCGCCGACCTCCCCCTCTCCCCGCTCGCGGGGAGAGGGCTGGGGTGAGGGGCCCAACGCCTCACGAATCGCATCGAGAACACCCATGGTGTTTTCCATCACTTCGTTGTTCCAGAATCGCATCACTTTTAACCCCTGACTGACGAGGTAGGCTGCTCTCTTCTCGTCATGTTTTCTGTGCTCGTCATAATCGTGTTGACCGCCGTCGACTTCGATCACGAGGTTTGCATCCGCACAATAAAGATCAAGCACATATGGACCGATCGGATGCTGCCTTCTGAACTTCCAGCCATCCAGACGACGGTCGCGCAAGTGATGCCAGAGCAATCTCTCGGCGTCGGTCTGGTTGCGTCGTAATGTCCTGGCGGCTTCGTTCATCTGACTCCCACGTCTTCCCCTCACCCCAGCCCTCTCCCCGCTTGCGGAGAGAGGGGGTTAAACACCCACCGCATCCTTGTAGCGGCCGTAGGTGTAATGGGCCGCGCAGGCGCCTTCGGAGCTCACCATGCAGGAGCCCATCGGATTCTCCGGGGTGCACACCGTGCCGAACAGTTTGCAGTCCTGCGGGCGCTTGAGTCCGCGCAGGATCGCCCCGCACTCGCAGGCCTTGTTGTCGGCCACCGACTTGTATTCGATGCCGAAGCGGCGCTCGGCGTCGAAGGCGGCGTACTTCGCCTTGATGCGCAGGGCGCTGTAGGGCACTTCGTTGAGGCCGCGCCATTCGAAGCTCTTGCGTAGCTCGAACACCTCGGCCACCAGGTTCTGCGCCTTGACGTTGCCCGCGCGCGTGACGGCACGGGAGAACTCGTTCTCGACCTCGGCGCGGCCCTCGTTGAGCTGCCGCACCAGCATGAGGATGGCCTGCATGACGTCGAGCGGCTCGAAGCCGGCGATCACCACCGGCTTCTCGTATTCCTCGGCGAAATGCTCGTAGGGCTGGCTGCCGATCACCGTCGACACGTGGGCCGGGCCGATGAAGGCGTCGAGCGGCACCGTGCCGTGCAGCCTGACTTCCGGCGACTCGAGGATGTTGGCGATTGCCGAGGGCGTCAGCACGTGGTTGCAGAACACCGAGAAATTCTTCTGGCCGAGCTTTTCCGCCTGCAGCAGCGCCACGGCGGTGGGCGGCGTGGTGGTCTCGAAGCCGATGGCGAAGAACACCACCTCGCGTTCCGGGTGGTCCTGCGCCAGCTTCAGCGCGTCGGCGCTGGAGTACACCATGCGCACGTCGGCGCCGCGCGCCTTGGCCTTCAAGAGCGACAGGCCGCCGGAGGCCGGCACGCGCAGGCAGTCGCCGTAGGTGGCGAGGATGACGCCGCGGTTGAGCGCGAGGTCGATGGCGTTGTCGATGCGGCCGATCGGCAGCACGCACACCGGGCAGCCCGGGCCGTGGATGAGGCGGATGTTCTGCGGCAAGAGGTCGGAGAGGCCGTAGCGCGAGATGGCGTGGGTGTGGCCGCCGCAGAATTCCATGATGTGGTAGCGGCGGTCGGCGCGCGTCTCGGCGGCGATGGCCGCCGCGATGACGCGGGCGGTCTTGCCGTCGCGGAATTCATTGATGTACTTCACGCCGGCGCCGCTCCGAGGTTCTCGCCCAACTCGGCAAACAGCGCCAGCGTCTTCTCGGCCTCTTCCGGATCGAGCTTCTGAATGGCGTAGCCGACGTGCAGGATGACGTAGTCGCCGACCGCGATGCCGTCGACCAGCGCCAGCGAGATCGCCTTGCGCACGCCGCCGACGTCGACCGTCGCCTCATCGCCGTCGAGCAGCTCAACCACCTTCACCGGTATAGCGAGACACATGATTCGGTTTCCAGTTGTCAGTTGCCGGTTGCCTGTTGGGCAATCCAGGCCTGGCCGAGGCTCAGGCCGCCATCGTTCGGGGGCGCCCGCCGCGCCTCCAGCACTTCGAATCCTTTCGCTTCCAGACACCGCCGTACGCCGGCGCTCAGGATGCGGTTGAGAAAGCAGCCGCCGCCCAGCGCGACGCGGTGCAGTCCGCACTCTGCGCCGGCACACACGGCCCAGGCCGCCAGCGCTTCCGACAAGGTGGCGTGGAACAGCGCGGCGGCGAAACCTGCGTCGCGCTCGTCGGCCAGGCGCGAAAGCAGCGGCAGCAGGTCGAGCGTGCCGTCGTCGTTCAGCACGAACCCGTCCGGCATCGGCGCCACCTCGCCGTATTGCGCAGCCTGACTTTCGTAGAGCATCGCCGCCTGCCCTTCATACGCCGCAATCTCGCGCAGCCCGGCCAGCCCGGCCGCAGCGTCGAAGAGGCGGCCGCAGCTCGAGGTCGGCGGCGTGTGGGCGTTGCCGCCGAGCATCATGGCGATCGCCCCGGCGGCGCGCTGCTGCGGGAAACGCGCCTTGATCTCGCCGCCGCGGCCGAGGGCGAAGAGCGCCGCGGCGGCCATGCGCCAGGGCTCGCGCGCCGCCTTGTCGCCGCCCGGCAGCGCCAGCTCGCGCAGGTGGCCAAGGCGGTCGAAGCGTTCGCCGTCGACGGCGAGCAGCTCGCCGCCCCAGATGCCCTTGTCCGTTCCCATGCCGACGCCGTCGAGGGCGAGGCCGAGCAGCGGCCCCGTCACGCCATGCTCCGCCGCCACCGCGGCGATGTGGGCGTGGTGGTGCTGCACGGCGATGGATTTCAGGCCGCGGCTGCGCGCAAAATCGGCGGCGAAGCGCGTGCCGTGGAAATCAGGATGCAGGTCGTGGGCGACGATCTCCGGCTCGATCTGCAGCAGGTCCATCAGGCGCTGGGCGGTCTCCTCCAGCGCGCGGCAGGTCGGCGCATTGTCGAGATCGCCGATGTGCTGGGAGAGGAAGGCCTCGTCGCCGCGCGTGAGGCAGATCGTGTTCTTGAGGAAGCCGCCGGTGCCGAGGACGGAGGGGCCGGGTTTGGCGAGTCTGATGGGTTGTGGGATGAAGCCGCGGGCGCGGCGGATGAATTGCCTGGCACGCACGACGCTGTCGTCCACCCGCGTGACGATTTCGCGATCGTGCATGAGGAAGGCGTCGGCGATGCCGTCCAACCGCGCCAGCGCCTCATCGTCGTCGCGCACGATCGGTTCGCCGCCGGGGTTGGCGCTGGTCATGACCAAAGTCAGTCGCTGCGGAACGGCAGACCAGGCGGTGCCGGCCGGGCGGCCCGCCGCCTCGTGGAAAAGCAGGAACTGGATCGGCGTGCAGGGCAGCATCGCGCCGAGTTCGCCGAGGCTCGGCGCGACGCCGGGCAGCGCGGCGTCGCAGCCGGCGCGTTTCTGCAACAGCACCACCGGCCGCTCGCGCGATTCGAGCAGCGCGCGCTCGGCGTCGTTCATTTCGGCAAACTGCGCCACCGACGCCGCGTTGGCCAGCATCACGGCGAAGGGTTTTTCTTCGCGGTTCTTGCGTTCGCGCAGTCGGGCGACGGCTTCGGCGTTCGTCGCGTCGCAAGCGAGGTGGTAGCCGCCGAGGCCCTTGATGGCGACGATCTCGCCGCGTTGCAGACGGGCGAGCGTTTCGGCGATGGGATCATCCACAGACAGCGGCCCGCCCTCCGCGTCTCGCAAAGCGAGACGCGGGCCACATTGGGGACAGGCATTCGGTTGGGCATGGAAGCGCCGGTCGGCCGGATCGTCGTACTCCGCCCGGCAGGCCGGGCACATGGCGAAGGCCGCCATGCTGGTCTGCGGCCGGTCGTAGGGAAGATGGCGCGTCAGGCTATAGCGCGGACCGCAGTGCGTGCAGTTGATGAAGGCGTGGCGCCAGCGCCGGCCGGCGGGATCGAACAACTCGGCGAGGCAGTCCGGGCAGGTGACGCCGTCGGGCGTCACGGAAGTGTTCGCCGTGCCGTGGCGACTGACTTTTATCTCGAAGCCGCCTGCGCCGGTGACGGGCGCCTCGCTCGCCTCGACGGCGGTGACGCTCGCCAGCGGGGGCGCTTCCATTTCCAGCCGGACGATCAGCGCCTCGACCGCCTGCACCACGCCCTGCACCTCGATGTCCACCCCCTCACCGTCGTTGCGCACCCAGCCGGCAAGGTTCAACTCCTGCGCCAGGCGATAGACGAAAGGCCGGAAGCCGACGCCCTGCACCTGCCCGCGCACGCGGATGCGGCGGCAGACGACGGCAGTGGCGCGGGCGGCGACGGTCATCTCAGTTCTTCGCGGATGCGACGCCCTGCTCCAGCCAGGCGAGCCAGCCGTCCATGCCCTCGCCGCTCTTCGCCGAGACCTGCATCACCTCGATCTTCGGATTCACGCGGCGGGCGTATTCGATGCACTTCGCCGTGTCGAAGCTCAAATGCGGCAGCAGGTCGGTCTTGGTCAGCAGCATGAGGTCGCTCGCCGCGAACATGTTCGGATACTTGAGCGGCTTGTCCTCGCCCTCGGTGACGGAGAGGATCACCACCTTGTGCGCTTCGCCCAGATCGAACTCCGCCGGGCAGACGAGGTTGCCGACGTTCTCGATCAGCAGCAGGCCGCCTGCATTGAGATCGAGCCGCTCGAAGGCGTGGCCGACCATGTGCGCGTCGAGGTGGCAGCCCTTGCCGGTGTTCACCTGGATGGCCCGCGCGCCGGTGGCGCGGATGCGCTCGGCGTCGTTGCTGGTCTGCTGGTCGCCCTCGATCACCGCCAGCGGATGGCGGCCGGCGAGGCGCCGGATGGATTCGACCAGCAGCGTGGTCTTGCCCGAGCCGGGGCTGGAGACGAGGTTGATGGCGAACAGGCCGCGTTCGCGCCACAGCTTGCGGTTGGCGCCGGCGTAGGCGTTGTTCTTGGCGAGGATGTCCTGCTCGATCTGCACCATGCGGCCGGGCGTAAGGCCCGGCGCATGGGAATGTTCGTGGCCATGATGATGATGCCGAGGCGCATAGCTGAGGCCGCCCGGCGCATGCGGGTGGGTGTGGACATGCTCGCCGTCGTGATGGTGGGCATGGCTGTGCACCGTGCCGTCCTCATGGCGATGCTCGTGTTCGTGATCGCCATCGATTTTCGTTTCGCCCTGGCCGCAGCCGCATACCGTGCACATGTTTCCTCCAGTTCCCAGTTGCCCGTTGCCAGTTGCCGGTTCGCGTTGCCGCCTTCCGGCAACCGGGAACCGACAACTGGCAACCGCTCCTAATCCACTTCAAGTTCCTTGACCCGCATTTCCGTGCCGCCCTGCACCTGCAACTGGTAGCCGCCGCAGCGCGGGCAGGCGTCGTAGCGTTCCGCCATCGCGACCTGCTGGCCGCAAGGCATGCACCAGGCCGTGCCGGGCACGGCGACGATTTCCAGCGCGGCACCCTCGGCCACGCTGCCGCGCGTCACCGCGTCGAAGCAGAAGCGCATCGCCTCGGTCTCGACGCCGGAGAGCGCGCCGATCTCCAGCCACACCGTCTTCACCCGACCGAAGCCGGCTTTGGCGGCGTGGTCCTCGATGATCTGCAACACGCCCTCGGCGAGGCTCATCTCATGCATTGATCCTGACCTCATACGCCACGCAGGGATCGAGCGCGTGCGCCAGCAGCGTCGCCGCCTGACGCGCCTCGTTCTCGTCGCGCGCCTCGGCGCCGGCGAGCCCGCGCGCGAAGGCGCCCTGCGGGTGGAAGTTCCATTCCGTCGGCGCGACGATGGCATAGCGCGCCACGCGCTCACCCTCCAGCGCGATGCGGTGGATCAGCGTGCCGCGGGCGGTCTCCACCGCGGCGAGGCCGACGCCGTTGCCCGCCGCCACGGCGCGCACGCCGATCGCTTGCGGGCGGCGCAGCTGCGCCGGCAGCGCCGCCAGCTCGACCAGCCGCGCCAGCAGGCGCGCCGACAATCTATTCGACGCCAACTCACGTGCAACACGCGGCTGCAGGCGCTGGCGCGCCAGCGCACCGGTCTCGGCCGGCCGGCTCTGCCACAGCGGTTTCGCCGCGAAGGTCGGATTCGCCGCCATCTGCGGTGCGATCTCTTCGCGCAGCGCCGTCTCGTCCAGCCAGGGCAGGAAGGCGCGCGGTGCGCCGAAGCGGTAGCCGCGCAGCCGCGCCAGCATGCGCGGCGCGGGCAGGGCCGCGTCGTCGACCCAGCGCGCCAGGCGCGCCTCGTCGAGCGCCAGCCAGTCGCGCGTACGCATGCCGAAGACGCGCTGCTCGAGGAGCTCCTCGGCGTCGGCGGCAATGTCCAGCCACTCGGCCTCGCCGGCCTCCGAAGGCATGCGCCGGCGCAAATCGGCGAGATCGCCCGGCCGCGCCGCCTCGCCGAGCAGCGCCGGCAGGTCGATGAACAGGCGCCAGACGTATTCATGCAGGCACTCGGCGGCGATGGCGCGCTCGCGCTCCTCGCGCGTCGCAGCATCCGCCTCGATGCCGCGCGCCGCGTCGACCGCCGCCGCCGCGGCGACGGACTGGGCGCGTCCGCAGATGCTGAACAGCATCGGCACCAGTTTCAGCACGTCCTCGGCCGGCCGGCCTTCCAGGACGCGGCAGGCGAACACCGGGCGCGAGGAGCGCACCTTCGCCCCTGCGATGGCCCGGTCGTCCCAGGCGATGTCGAATATCAGCTTGCCTTCGGCGATCATTTTCTTTCCACTTCGCGAGCCCTCATGGATAACAAGAAACATGCCGGCGGCTGGATAATATATTACTGTTTATTAACAACGTATTATGTAAATCATGGCGCCGCAATACGGAAGCGGTGACCGCTCCGGTGCTTTAAGCGGAAAGATAGTAACCGGCAGGAGAAATGGTGTTCGTTGACCTGGATCAGTCAGGGCGCTGCCAGTCGCCAGACAGGAGGGATGCGACGAAGGCCGCGGCGGCCTCGAGATGGGCCTGCGCCCCGGCGCTGATCGGTTCGCCCAGCTCGAAAACGTACCCGCGGATGGTCAGCAGCCAGGCCGGCGGCGGCTCGCGGCCGGTGACCTGGCGAAACACCGCCAGCAGCGCCTCGGGCTGCATGGCGTGCGTGGTGTAACCGAAACCGGCCCGCGGGCGCAGAGGGGCGCAAACATAGGGCGTGGCGCAAGAGACGCTGGCATCGACGAAGAGCACGCGCCCATGGCCGGCGAGGTCGAGCGCATGCTCGGGCTGCAACTGGAAGTCGGTGAGCAGGGCGACTTCGCCCCACTCCGGATGCGCCGGCAGCGCCGCGCCGATGCGCTCGATCAGCGCCGGGCCCAGGGCATCGTCGCCGCGGCTCGGGTTGCCCCAGGCGAAGATCAGCACGGCCTTCAGCCGCGCACGAGGCGATCGATCACCGCGCCGCCGGCATCGACCAGCTCCAGCTCGAGCGGCATCTTGCCCAGCGCGTGCGTGGCGCAGGAGAGGCAGGGATCGAAGGCGCGGATGGCGACCTCGATGTGGTTGAGCAGGCCCTCGGTCAGCGTGCGCCCGTCGAGGTACTGGCGCGCCACCTCGCGCACGGCGGTGTTCATGGCCTGGTTATTGTGCGTGGTCGACACGATCAGGTTGGCGCTGACGATCTGGTCATCCTCGTTGACGCGGTAGTGGTGGATCAGCGTGCCGCGCGGCGCCTCGATGACGCCGACGCCGCGCAACTGGCGCTCGCCGCGCACGATGAGGTCGCCGCCGGAGAGGTCGTTGTCGAGCAGCAGTTCCTTGATGCCCTCCGCGGCGTGCAGCATCTCGATCATGCGCGCCCAATGGTAGCCGAGCGGAGCCGACAGGGCCGCGCCGTTGTCGAAGCCGAGGAAGGCGCGTCGCTCGGCCTCCGCCAGCCCGGTCGGGATGAAGTCGCACTGCGCCACGCGCGCCAGCGGGCCGACGCGGTACCAGCCGGCCTCGGTGCCCTGCTCCACGATGAAGGGGAACTTCATGTACGACCAGGGCTTCACCTCCTCGTGGATCAACTCGTAGTAATGCTGGTAGTCGGCGTGGTCGAAGAGCGTTTTCCCCTGCGCGTCGGTGGCGCGCAGGCCGCCGTGGTAGAGGTCGAGCGCGCCGTCGGCGCGCACCAGGCCGAGGCGGTTCGACTCGAAGCGGCCGAAGGACTCGTAGAGCCGGGCGTGCTTCTCGAACAGCCCGCGCACGATGCCGACCGCCTCCCGACTCCATTCGACGATGGCGTCGATCTCGCCCAGCAGCGCCACGCGCTCGGCGCGCGTCAGGTTCTTGTTCACCCCGCCCGGCACCGAGCCGGTGCCGTGCACGCGTTTTCCCGCCGTGTGGCGGATGATCTCCTGGCCGTATTTCCGCAGCAGCACGCCCTTCCTCGCCACCTCGGGCGCGACGGCGGCGACGTGCACGACGTTGCGCTGCGCCACCTCGGCGTCGAAGCCGAAGAGCAGGTCGGGCGAGGCGAGGTGGAAGAAGTGCAGCGCATGCGACTGCAGGATCTGGCCGAGATGCATCAGGCGGCGCAGCTTCTCGGCGGTGGGCGTGAGCTGCTTCGCCCCGACGATGAGGTCGAGCGCCTTCGAGGCCGCCAGGTGGTGCGACACCGGGCAGATGCCGCACAGGCGCTGCACCAGCACCGGCACCTCCCAGTAGGGCCGGCCCTGGATGAACTTCTCGAAGCCGCGGAACTCGACGATGTGCAGGCGCACCTGGTGCACGCGGTTGTCGGCGTCGAGCAGCAGCGTCACCTTGCCGTGCCCCTCGACGCGCGACACCGGCTCAATCACGACTCGTTTAAGAGCGTCCGTGTTTGCAGCAGTTTCAAGCGGAAATGACATCTCAGTTCCCAGTTGCCAGTTGCCGGTTGCCAGTTCCGGCCAGCGCACCCATCCACTGACAACCGGGAACTGGTAACCGACAACTAATCATAATGCAGCATCTCGTAGTCGAGCCTCGGCTCGCGGCCGGCGGCGAGGTCGGTGAGGAACCTCCAGATGGCGTCGGCCGGCGGCGGGCAGCCGGGCAGGAAGTGATCGACCCGCACCACCTCGTTGATCGGGTGCACCTTGTCGAAGGGCAGCGGCAGCTCGGGGTCGTTCGGCACCTGGCCGTTCTCCAGACCGATGCCGTAGTGGTACACCTCCTGGAAGCAGTCCCACAGGTCGACATTGTTGCGCCAGGCCGGGATGCCGCCGGTGATGGCGCAGGAGCCCATGGCGACGAGGATGCGGCAGTTCTTCCTGAACTCCTTCAGCACGTGCACGTTCTCGGCGTTGCACACGCCGCCCTCGACGAGGCCGATGTCGCAGGGCCCGCAGTGCTTGATGTCGGTGATCGGCGAGCGGTCGAACTCGACCGCCTTCACCAGCTCGAACAGACGCTCGTCGATGTCGAGCAGGGACATGTGGCAGCCGAAGCAGCCGGCGATCGAGCAGGTGGCGACGCGCAGCTTGCTCATGCTACCCCTCACCCCGGCCCTCTCCCCGCTTGGCGGGGAGAGGGGGAAGCTCGGCGATGCTGTGGCGGTCGTAGAGCCGCTTGCCGATCGGCACGGTGAAGCCGTAGCGCTTGCGGATGATGGCGCCGGTCGGGCACACCTCGGCGGCGCGGTCGGTGACGGAAAAGTCGGTGTCGGCGAGACGGCCCGTCGCCGCGTTGACGATGAGGCGCGCCCGGATGCCGCGCCCGCCGATGCCGAAGACGTTCTTGCCGTCGACGTCGCGGCTGGCGCGTACGCACAGCTCGCACAGGATGCAGCGGTTGCGCTCGAGCAGCATGTCCGGATGCGAGGCGTCGACGTCGCGTGCCGGGTAGAAATGCGGGAAGTGCGGCGTCAGCATGCCGAGGTGGTAACCCACCGCCTGCAACTGGCAGTTGCCGCTCTTCTCGCAGGACGGGCAGACGTGGTTGCCCTCGACGAAGAGCATCTGCACGAGGGATCGCCGGTCGGCGTTGAGCGCCTCGGTTTCGCTCTCCACCTTCATGCCCTCCTCGGCCCGGTTGGTGCAGGCGGCGCCGAGCCGCCCGCCGATGCTCACCGTGCACAGCTTGCACGAGCCGTGCGGCTTGAATTCGGGGTGGTGGCACAGGTGCGGGATGTAGACGCCCGCCGCCGTCGCCGCCTCCATGATGGTCTCGCCCTCCTCGAAGGGAATGACCTTGCCGTCGAGGGTGAAGGTTTTACTCATTGGCGAGGTGGGCCCACTCGTCGTCGCGGCCGGTAATGAGGCGTGCGGTGGCAAGCGCGCCGTCGAGGTCGAAGGCCGGCTCGAAGTCGAGCCGCTTCAGCCTTCGCTCGTAGGCGTCGGGGAATTTTTCCATGGTCTGCACCACCGGGTTGGCCGCCGTGTGGCCCAAGCCACAGTGCGCCATGCCGCGCAGGATGTGCATGATGTGCTTCATCTCGTTCATGTCGTAGGCCGAGCCCTTGCCCGCCGCCAGCTTGTCCATGGTGTTCTTCAGCAGCGTCGTGCCGACGCGGCAGGGCGTGCAGAAGCCGCAGCTCTCGTGGGCGAAGAAGTGCGTGAAGTTGCGCGCCACCTCGAACATGTCGCGTTCGCGCGAGAAGACCATGAAGGCGCCGGCCGTGGCAAGGTCCTCGAAGGCGATGCGGCGGTCGAACTCGCGGAAGGAAATGCAGGTGCCGGACGGCCCGGAGACCTGCACGGCGTGGGCGTCCTCGGCGCCGCAGTCGATGAGGATCTGTCGCACCGTGACGCCGAATGGAACTTCGTACACGCCCGGCCGCCGGCAGTCGCCGGAGATCGAGACCAGCTTCGTGCCGGCCGACTGCGGCGTGCCCATGGCGGCGAACCAGGCGCCGCCGCGCTCGGCGATCTTCGCCGCGCTGGCGAATGTCTCGACGTTGTTCACCACCGTCGGCTGGTTGCGGTAGCCGCAGCGGTCCGGAAAGGGCGGGCGGTTGCGCGGTTTGCCCGGCTTGCCCTCGAGCGACTCGATCAGCGCCGACTCCTCGCCGCAGATGTAGGCGCCGGCGCCGAGGTGGATCTCGATGTCGAAGTCGAAGCCTTGTTCGCCGAGGATGTTCTGTCCCAGCAGCCCGGCATCGCGCCGTCTCGCCAGGACCGACTTCAGTTTTTCCAGCAGGTTCCTGTACTCGCCGCGCAGGTAAAGCAGACCCTGGCGCGCGCCGATGACGCGGGCGCACACCGTCATGCCCTCGAAGACCAGATCGGCGTGGCTGGCGAGCAGCACGCGGTCCTTGAAGGTGCCCGGCTCGCCCTCGTCGGCGTTGCATACCACGTAATGTGATTCCCCTTCCGCCTTGCGGCAGCTCGCCCACTTGGTCGCCGTCTTGAAGCCGGCGCCGCCGCGGCCGCGCAGGTTGGCGAGGTCGACATCGGCCAGCGTCGCCTCGGCGCCGCGCGCGATCAGGGCCCGCAGCGCAGCACCCGGCGCGAACGCCTCGCCCGTCAGCGGGCCGGGCTTGCGCACGTTGTCGGGCACCTCGAACAGCATCGGCGGCCACTCGGCGAGCGGCTTCTTCGCCCGGATCAGCTCGGCGACGAGATCGAGGCGCGCCTGGTCGAGCGAGGGAATCGCGTAGCCGTTCACCAGCAGCGCCGGCGCCTGGTCGGCGAGGCCGATGTCGGCCGTGTCGTCGACGTACACCAGCCCGTCCTCGGAGAGCTTGCGCGGCTCGAGCCAGAGCCGCTCGCAGAAATACTGCTTGAGCGTCTCCTTGCCGGCCATCCGGTCGATGACGTTGTCGGAGAAGAGGATCTCGTAGGCGCCGTGCGACTCGGCGCGGAAGAAGGCATAGAAGCTCGCCGTCGACTCGATGCGCACGCGCGGCACATCGAGCAGCGCCGCCAGGCGGTCGATCGTGTCGGACGGAATCGTGCCGCAGGCTTCCTGGATGTCGCGCAGGATCTGCACCAGGTTGGCGGGATCGCGGTGCCAGCGGGCAACGATCCCCGGCAGGTCGCAAACGTCTTGTTCGGGCATGTTCCGGCGAGCCTAGGATGGATAGTGCTAAGTTACTTCGATTCGCCGGGGAGGGCTTGACTTAGGTCAATCGGCCGGAAACGGTCTCTCCATTCGGCCGGCTTCAGGGGATAAGTCAGTCCCGGCGGCACGGCGCCGCGGCCGCCGGCCGCGGCGCCCTGCCTCGACTTTTTTTGCCCGGCAGAAAGCGCGGCTTTGCGCTATGGTTCCATGAATACACTACACGGAGCCGCCATGCGTTCCTTCGCCAGCGACAACAACGCCGGCATCTGTCCGGAGGCCCTGCAGGCCCTGCTCGCCGCGAATGCCGGCCACGCGCCCGGCTACGGCGACGACGAATGGACGCGCCGCGTCTCCGACCGCCTGCGCGCGCTGTTCGAGACCGACTGCGACGTGTATTTCGTCTTCAACGGCACGGCCGCCAATTCGCTCGCCCTCGCCTCGCTGTGCCAGAGCTACCACAGCGTGATCTGCCACGAGCTGGCGCATGTCGAGACCGACGAATGCGGCGGGCCGGAGTTCTTCTCCAACGGCTCGAAGCTGCTCACCGTTCGCGGCGCGGACGGCAAGCTCGCGCCCGAAGCGGTGCTCGAGGTGATCGCGCGGCGCAGCGACATCCATTACCCCAAGCCGCGCGTGGTGACGCTGACCCAGGCCACCGAAGTCGGCACGGTCTATCGCCCGGCGGAAATCGCCGCCGTCGCGGAACTGGCGCGCGCACGCGGATTGCGCGTGCACATGGACGGCGCGCGCTTCTGCAACGCCGTCGCCTCGCTCGGCGTGGCGCCGGCCGAGATCACCTGGCGCGCCGGGGTCGATGTACTCTGCTTCGGCGGCACCAAGATGGGCCTGCCGGTGGGCGAAGCGGTGGTCTTCTTCGACCGCCGCCTGTCCGAGGATTTCGCCTGGCGCTGCAAGCAGGCCGGCCAGCTCGCCTCGAAAATGCGTTTTCTCTCGGCGCCCTGGCTCGGCCTGCTCGAAGGCGATGCCTGGCTGCGCCACGCGCGCCACGCCAACGCCATGGCGCGGCGCCTGGCGCAAGGCCTCGCCGCGATTCCCGGCGCGCGGCTGCTGTTTCCGGTCGAGGCGAACGGCGTCTTCGTCGACCTGCCGCAAGCCGTGCAGGACGGGCTGCGCCAGCGCGGCTGGCGCTTCTACACCTTCATCGCCGCCGGCGGCGCGCGTCTCATGTGCTCCTGGGACACGACGCCGGAGAGCGTCGACGCCCTGATCGCCGACGTGAAGGAACTGGCCGGGTAAAATCCGCCGCCGCAAGCACACTGCCCCCTCTCCCCGCTTGCGGGGAGAGGGGGATGGAAAACAACTGCCCTTACCCAAACACAAGTCGGATGAGCCTGTATCAACGGCGCTGGATTCCCGCGTTCGCGGGAATGACCGGATTGGGTCGGTAGCTTCAGTTGCTGCAAGACTGGTTGAACTTCCACTTCGGCCGACAACCAGGCGGAAGACCAATTCCCCTTTGAAAAGTCAGTCCCCGCAGGACGGCGCCGATCGTTCACTCATCGCGCCTGCCCGGCGCCACCCCTGATTTCTCTTCCGTTCCCCTGAAGGCGTTGACGATCGCAACCAGGTAGCCCAGCGCGAGAAACGGGGCGGCCATGAAGGACAGCATGGAGAGCATGAACACCACGCCGTAGGCGGCGTCGTTCGGGCTGCGGTCCTCTTCACGGATGCCGCTCATCAGGCTGAACACGACGTGCTCGAGGTTGAGCATGGTGAGGCCGATCACGATGATGACCAGGGGCAGCAGGGCGGCGACCGCGACGTTGCCGGGCGACAGCCCGGCCACCCGCTTCAGGAAAACCACGTAGAGCGCCACCCGCCAGGTGGCGACGACGATGAGGAACCAGGCATTGGCGCTGCGCGCCGCCTCGGCCGCCATGAATCTCTCCACTGGAATGGCGTAGAGCGCCACCGGGGGCGCGGTCAGGGTGATGAGATGAAGAGCAGGCCGAAGGCAAGGAACGCTTTCCAGTGGCTGCGGATGGCCGGGCCGTTCGGGCGGAAGAACAGGAAGCGCAGTTCCTCGATGAGCAGCGTCTTGAGCATCGGCTTCACGGTCCTCCCGGCAAGTTTGTTCCATCGATCTTGTGACGTTCCCGAATCATGCCATCGCGATGCGCCGGCCGGCAATCTGCCCGCCGTGCTGGGGCGACTGACTTTTCCGCCGCCGCGTCCGGCGTTCGCTTCTATACTTCAGGCTGGCCCCTACGCGCATTACCCATGAGCACGCCCAACTGGTACGAACGCCACGTCCTGCCCTGGCTGATCGATTTTGCCTGCGGGATGAAGTCCTTCGCCGAGCAGCGCCGCAAGGTCATTCCGCATGCGCAGGGGCTTGTGCTGGAGATCGGGCTGGGCACCGGGCTCAACCTGCCCTTCTACGATGCGGGCCGCGTGAGCGGCATCGTCGGTGTCGAGCCTTCTCTGCGCATGCATCATTTGGCGTTGCGGCGCAGCCGTGCGGCGCGGCTGCCGGTGGAACTCGTCGGCATCGGCGCAGAGCGCCTGCCGCTGGCCGACCGCGCCTTCGATACAGTCGTCAGCACCTATACGCTCTGCACGATTCCCGATCCGGTGGCGGCGCTGCGCGAAGCGCGGCGCGTGCTGGCACCGGGCGGGCGATTGCTGTTTTCCGAGCACGGGCGCGCGCCGGACGAGGGCGTGCGGCGCTGGCAGGCGCGCCTCCAGCCGCTACGGGGCCCGCTCGCCGGCGGCTACCATCTCGGCCGCGACATCCCGGCCCTGTTGCGCGAAGCGGGCTTCGAGCCGGAGGTGCAGGCGATGTACCTGCCCGGCCCGCGCATCGCTGCTTATCACTACTGGGGCGTGGCGGTGGCGTCAGCCTGACCGGGTCAGGCGGCGATCTCGATATACTCGACCTGGCTGGAGGCCGGAGGAACCGGCATGCCGTCCTCCAGCATGCCCTCGATGTGGAATGCGATGGCTTCGCGGATCGCCGTTTCGGTTTCTTCCAAGGTGGCACCCGTCGCCACGCAACCCGGCAGATCCGGTACATAAGCCGAAAAATTACTCTCGGTACGTTCGATCACGATGGCGTAACGCATGGTCTCTCCTACTTCTTCAAGCCTGCTTGCTTGAATATGCTGTTCAGGGTTCCGGGCGCGAGATCCTCGCTGGGTTTGCCGGCTACAGTCACTCTCCCGGGTTTGACCGCATGCTTGAACTGCCTGTGACTGCCCCGCGTTGCTACAAGGTACCAGCCATCGCGCTTCAACAGTTCGAGCACCTCGCTGATTTTCATGGCGAAAGAATACTCTGTGCGCCAGGGCCGGTAAAGTCAGCCCCTGCATGACCGCGAGCGCTCAACCGCGCCGGAAGACCGCGCCGAGGAATTCGCGCTTGCTCATCGGCCGCTCGAGGGCGGCCTGTTTCGGGTCGTCGAAGGCTTCCTTGCCCGGCGCCGGCTCGGGCGCGGCGGGGTCGCTCTGCAGGGCCTGGAGCGCGGCGAGGGCGACCTCGCGCGCGCCGGCCTGCTCGGCGAACTGCGCCATGGGCGAGAAGAGCGAGCAGGACTGGAATTCGCCCACTTCAGGCTCGTTGCTGCCGAGGAAGGCGAAGTCGCCCGAGGGAAACTTGCGGAACAGGCGCAGGCCCGGCGCCACGCTCTGCCACGATGCGGCCGCGCCCGGCGCCAGCACCAGATTCATGAACCAGGGCGTGATGAGGATGCCGAGCCAGTGGTCTCCGTGGCGCGCAAAGCCGACGGCTTCGACTTGCAGGGCGGGATTGAGGATCGGCACGTCGGCCATGGTCTCCGCCAGGATGCGGCGGAAGGCGGCTTCGAGCAGCGGCGCGGGATCGGCGGCGTGAAGCCGGAGGGCGCCGCTACCAGGCGCGGACATCGGCCTGGCCCTGTGCGAAGACTTCTTCCATCAGCGCCAGGGACTCGCGGGCGCGCTCGGCGTCGACGCGCTCGTAGGCGAACTGGCCGTGCTGGATCAGCACGTAGTCGCCGACGGCGACCTCCTCGTGCATGAGCAGGAGGCTGACCTTCCGCTGTTCGCCGGCGGTGTCGACCAAGGCCATCTGGTCATTGATCTCCAGCACGCGCGAGGGGATGGCCAGGCACATAAGCCTATCCCCCGACCCCTTCCCCGAGAGAAGGGGTGACTTCGGCTCGCTCCGCTCGCAGACCGTTGACTGGCCCCGCCTTGGGGCGGCCCGGCGGCGGGGCGGCCTCTACGATGTCCTGGCACGGTTCGAGTTTGATGCCGCGCGCGGCAAGCTGCTCGACGGCGGCGGCAACCATCTCCGGCACCTTTTCCGCAACGGTGGGCGTCAGTTCGGTGCCCAGTTCCAGGCTGAGCGGCTCGCAGCCGATCAGCACCAGGTCCTTCGGCGGATCGCCGGCGAATTCGAGGCTCGCCAGCACGTCGCAGATGCTGACCTGGTGCGGAGAGAGCTTGCTGCGGAAGAACACCGGTACCTCTTTGCCCACGAGGCAAATCACGGTGCCGGGCGCGCGCTTCGCCTTGACGGCATCGAGCACCAGCAGCAGGTCGATGCCGGCAAGCGGATCGAGCAGCTCCATGCCGGCGGTGCCGCCGTCGATGACTTCCACCCCTTCCGGCAGCGCATAGGCCGCGCGCAAGGCCTCGGCGGCGTGCACGCCGACGCCCTCGTCGCTAAGGATGGTGTTGCCGATGCCGAGGATGATGGCTCTCAAGGGCGCTCCGAAAAAATGGGGGCAGGCTTTCGCCCGCCCCCTAAGTGTAGCAAGCCCGGACGGCGTGGGCTTACTTGGCTTTGACGGTGATGGCGCTACCGTTCTCCGTGTCGGTGACGTGGATGGCGCAGGCGATGCACGGGTCGAAGGAGTGCACCGTGCGCAGCACCTCGAGCGGACGCTCGGGATCGGCGATCGGGTTGTCGGCGATCGACGCCTCGTACGGCCCCGGCTCGTCCTTCTCGTTCCTCGGGCAGGCGTTCCAGGTCGAGGGCACGACGCACTGGTAGTTCTTGATCTTGCCGTTGTCGATGACGACCCAGTGCGAGAGCGCGCCGCGCGGCGCCTCGTGGTAGCCCTGGCCCATGATCTCGCCCTTCGGGAAGACCGGCTTGTTGAAGGTGGTGACGTCGCCCTTGGCGATGTTGTTCACCAGCAGCTGCCACTGGTCGGCGAGCATGTCGACCTGCACCGCGCAGGAGACGGCGCGCGCGGCATGGCGACCGATGGTGGAGTGCATGGCGTCGAGCCCGACCTTGGTCTTGGCCAGCGCCGAGACGGTGTCGAGCGCGGCGGTGGCGTACTTCTTGGTCGGCTCGTGGCCGGCCGCCAGCATGCACAGCACGCGCGAGAGCGGACCGACCTGGGCCGGCTTGCCGTAGAAGGTCGGCGATTTCAGCCAGGAGTACTTGCCGTCGTCCTTGAAGTCGGTGTACTGCGGCTTGGTCTCGCCCTTGTAGGGGTGCAGCGCCTTGGAGCCCTCGTACCAGGAGTGCTTGGAGCTCTCCTCGACGCCCTTCGCCCAGAAATCGTCGTTGAAGGTCTTGATCGGCTTGAAGCTGCCGAGGTCCTTGTTGGCGATGTAGCCGCCGGGCAGGGCGAACTGCGTGCCCTTGGTGTCGAGCGGGATGTCCGGTACGGCCAGGTAGTTGGTGACGCCGGCGCCATACTTGGTCCAGTCGGCGTAGAAGGCGCCCACCGCGGCGACGTCGATGAGATAGACGTTCTTGACGAAGTCGGCCAGCTCGTCGATCCAGCCCTTGATGGCGAGCAGGCGCTCGACGCCGAGGGTGGAGTAGCTGTCGGTGGAGATGGCGTTGGAGACGCCGCCGACCGCCACGTTCTGGATGTGCGGCGTCTTCGAGCCGAGGATGGAGACGATCTTGTTGGCTTTCCTCTGCACATCGAGGGCCTGCAGGTAGTGCGCCACGGCGAGCAGGTTCACCTCCGGCGGCAGCTTCATCGCCGGGTGGCCCCAATAGCCGTTCGTAAAGATGCCGAGCTGGCCGCCGTCGACGAAGCCCTTCAGGCGCTCCTTGACGGCACGCATTTCGAACTTGCCGTTGCCCTGCCAGGATGAGAGGCTTTCCGCCAGGCGCGAGGTGGCGTCCGGGTCGGCCTTGAGCGCCGAGACGACATCCACCCAGTCGAGCGCGGAGAGGTGGTAGAAATGCACGATGTGATCGTGCACCGCGTGCGCCAGGATGATCAGGTTGCGGATGTACTGGGCGTTGAGCGGCACTTCCATCTTCAGCGCGTTTTCCACCGCGCGCACCGAGGTGATGGCGTGCACCGTGGTGCACACGCCGCAAATGCGCTGGGTGATGGCCCAGGCGTCGCGCGGGTCGCGGCCGAGCAGGATGAGCTCGACGCCACGCCACATCTGGCCCGACGACCAGGCCTTCTTGACCTTGCCGCCGTCGACTTCGCAATCGATGCGCAGATGGCCCTCGATGCGGGTGATCGGATCAATCGTTATGCGTTGTCCCATTTTTTACCTCTCCTTTAGCGCGAAGCCGGCTGCGCGGCGGGCAGCACGGGGTAGTTTCTGACGATGTAGATGTAGGCCAGGATCTCGAAGGCGATGATGCCGATGGTGACCATCAGTTCGGCGAGCGAGGGGAAATAGCTCCAGCCTTCGCCCGTCATGTAGCCGACGAGGAAGCCGTTGACGCGCAGCATGAAGCCGCCCAGCATCAGCAGCACGGCGCCGACGAACAGCTTCGACGCGCTGCGGCGTGCATTCTCCGAAGCCAGCGTCACCAGCGGCACGACGAAGCAGGCCATTTCCACCCAGAACCAGAACGCCTGCCAGGTGGCGGCGAAGGCCGTGCCGAGCGCACCGCGCGCAACGATCTCGATCACGCGCAGGGCGACGTAGGCGGCCAGCGTCCAGTACATGATCCTGGCCAGCGGCGTCAGCACCGGGGTCTCCAGTTGCCGCTTGAAGCCGGTCGAGGACAGCGTCGCCTCGAAGATCACCACGGCGAAGCCGAGCAGGATGGCCGTCACCAGGTAAATCACCGGCAGCATCATGCCCGAGCGCCAGAGCGGATGGATCTGCTCGCCGAAGATGACCAGCAGCGAGCCGAGCGAGGACTGGTGCATCGAGGGCAGCAGCACGCCCAGGGCGATGAAGAAGAAGAGCAGCTTGTTCAGCTTCTGCCTGACGTCCTTCATGCCCCACTTCTCGAGAAAGGCCGGCGAGAACTCGATCCACATCACCACGATGTAGGCCGAGATGCAGACCGCCACCTCGAACATCACCGAGTTCACCTGGGCGTAGCCGGGCCAGAAGATGTGCCAGAAGTTCCACCAGCGGCCGAGGTCGAAGATCACCGAGACGCCGGCCAGGGTGTAGCCGAACAGGCTGGCCAGCAGGGCCGGCCGCACCAGCGGGTGGTACTGCCCCTTGTTGAAGATGTAGACCAGCAGCGCCATCGAGTAGCCGCCGCAGGCTAAGGCCGAGCCGATCACCACGTCGTAGGCGATCCAGATGCCCCAGGGATAGCCGTCGTTGAGGTTGGTGACGGCGCCGAGGCCGTAGATGAAGCGATAAACCAGGATGACCCCGGCGATCGCCGCCAGCACGCCGAGCAGCAGCGTGAGGGGCGACAGGAAGCTGCCGCCGAGCGGGCGCGGCGCGTGTGCGTGATTAGCCATGTTGGCTCCCCTCCTCGTCTTCCGGCTTGACGTTGCGCTTGGCGATGAAAGTCAGCGCCCCAAGCACGGCGATCGGCGCGATCAGGCCGCCGTAGAGCGTGTGCTGCAGCTTTTCGGATATGGCCGCGTCCGAGCGCGGCGGCAGATCCGGATAGCCCAGCTTCTGGAAGGAAACGCCGGAGAGCATCAGCATCTGCGTGCCGCCGAATTCCTTCTCGCCGTAGGTGTGGTCGAGGTACTTCGCCGCCACGCCGGGGTAGCTCTGGTCGGGACCGCCCAGCTTGCCGCGCGGGAAACTGGTTTTCTCGCCCGGCTTGAGCGCCTTGCGCCGCGCGATCTCCTTGTTGATGTCGGCCACCGTGCCGTAGAGCGTGGCGCCGGTCGGGCAAACCTCGGCGCAGGCGGCGTACTTGCCGTCCTTGTGGCGATGCACGCAGAGCTGGCACTTGCTGATCTGCGGCGTCGGCGAGTCGTAGGTGAAGCGCGGCACGCCGAAGGGGCAGGCCGCCACGCAGTAGCGGCAGCCGATGCAGGCCTCCTTGTCGTAGGTGACGATGCCGTTCTTCGGGTCCTTCTTCATGGCCGAGACCGGGCAGGCTGAGACGCAGGAGGGATCGACGCAGTGCATGCACGACTTCTTGATGAAGGCGAAGCCATTCTCCTCGCGATCCTTCACTTCCATCTTGCCGTTGCGGTAGGCCTTGATGACGTTGAGCGTCTTGCCGGAGATGTCGAGCGGCGTGTCCCAGTACTGGTCCTTCGTCGAGAACTCCAGCGGCATGCCGTTGGCCTCCTTGCAGGCGGCCACGCAGGCCTTGCAGCCGACGCAGAGGGTGGAATCGAAGAGCAGGCCGACCGCATCGGCCGGCATGGGATTGTTGTCGCGCGCCTGTGCCGGACAGGTGGCCGCCCCCGTGGCGAGGGCGGCGCCGCCGGCCATCGACGCCTTGAAGAATGTGCGCCGGTCCATGGTCACTCGCCTTTCTTCTGGGCTTGCGTTTCGTCCTGCTTGCCGAGGTTCTTCGCCAGCATGGCCGCGCCGCCGGCCGCCGCGCCGGCGATGGCCGCCAGGGCCGCCGCGGAGGCGAAGCTGGTCTTGCCCTGCTGCTCGACGATGCCGGGGTAGGACGCGGGCGGGCTCATGCCGCGCAGTTGCGCCGTGGCGTGGATGGGCTTGGTGAAGCCGATGCCCTTCTCCGTGCAGCCGATGCAGGGATGGCCGCAGGCGACCGGCCAGTTCGACTCGCCGACGTCGCCGAAACCGATGGTCGAGCAGTTGGCGTAGGTCTCCGGGCCCTTGCAGCCGAGCTTGTAGAGGCAGTAGCCCTTGCGGTGGCCCTCGTCGCCGAACTCGAGCGCGAAGCGGCCGGCGTCGAAGTGGGCGCGGCGCTCGCAGTGCTCGTGGATGATGCGGCCGTAGGCGAACTTGGGCCGGCCGAGCTGATCGATGTCGGGCAGCTTGCCGAAGGTGAGGAAGTGCACCGCCGTGGCGAGGAAGTTGTAGGGGTTGGGCGGGCAGCCGGGGATGGTCACCACCGGCTTGCCGAGCACGTCGGCCACACCCGAGGATCCGGTCGGGCTGGAATCGGCGCCGGAGATCGACGGGATGGTCGAGGGCATGCCGCCCCAGGAGGCGCAGGAGCCGATGGCGATCACCGCGGCGGCGTCGGCGGCGCACTCCTTCAGCATGTCGATCGCGGTCTGCCCGCCGACCTTGCAGTAGATGCCGTTCTGCTTGGTCGGAATGGCGCCTTCCACGACCAGGATGTACTTGCCCTTGTTGGCCTTCATGGCGGCCTTGCGTGCCGCCTCGGCCTGGTGGCCGGCGGCGGCCATGAGGGTCTCGTGGTAGTCGAGCGAAATGACGTCGAGGATGAGCTTCTCCAGCGTCGGGTGCTCGGCACGCAGCAGCGATTCTGAGCAGCCGGTGCATTCCTGGAAGTGCAGCCAGATCACCGAGGGCCGCTTCGCCTTCTCGACGGCCTTGGCGATGGCCGCCTCGGCGCCGGTCGATAGTCCCAATGTGGTGGCCGTCGCGGCGCAGAACTGCATGAACTCGCGCCGGTCGATGCGCAAGCGGCTTGCCACCCTGGCGGCGGCTTCCGTGGTTTCTTCGATATAGGTTTCGCTCATGTCTCGATCCTTCCGTTTGGCCTATCCCTGCCCCCGGCTGCGCCGGGAGCCCTCCAACACCGGTCTTCTTTTCCGCGCCGGACACGCTCCGGTCATGCGTACTTCTGCGGATGAATTACAAGATTCATGCCCGCATAAGGCAAATTGCTGCGGGCATGCAGAACAAGGGCTTGGGGGAAATTGTTTGAGGCCTGTATGAATCAGCCAGCAATCCGCTTGCCAGTAAGACTTGCCGAGTGAAAACCAGCTTTCCAGGCTCGCTAAACTCTTTAATTCTCAATTAATTATCGTCGGAAAGCGGGAGCAGGACGGGCTGGTGGTCGGATGCGTCCGTCGCCTGGTTGACCGCAACCTCGCTGACCCGCCCTGCTATATCCTCGCTGACGAAAAAGAAATTGCAGCAGTATGGACGGTCGGGCCAGTCGGCCCCATGCAGGCCGACCGTATGCGCGTACGGAGTAGTACTCGAGATGGGTGGTGAGCACGCGCAGCGGTCCCCGCGGCGCCTCGACCACCACTTCCAGCGCCAGTCGCTGCATGGAAGGCACGGCCGCATCGGCCGGCCAGGGCAGCAGGTGGCGCAAGACCTGCCGCAGCGGCAGGCGGCTCATGACCAGGTTGCCGAACTGGCTGCGTCCTTCGTGCCCGTCCGGCAGGTCGGTGGCGATGCCGAAGGCCATAGCATAGCCCGGCAGGAGTCCGCGCAGGGTGGCGACCTGATCCTCGCCACGGCTGCCGGGCAGGCCGTGGAAGCCGACGGCAACCTCCTGCAGGCAGAGCAGATCGAAATCCGCCGTTTCGCGGGCGCTGCGGACGATTCGCGCGAGATCCACGCGGCCGTCGCAGCCCCGCCCCCACTGGATGTTCCAGGTGACGATGCGCATGCAAGCAGTGTAGAACACGGCGGCACGAGCGGCTGCCCGGGCACGACGAACGGACAGGAGCCGTGAATTTGTACACTGGCGACTCAAACAGGCTTATGACATCCTTCCGGCATGAAGTTGAATGAACTGCTGCCGCTCGGCAACGGCGCGACGAATTTCGACCCCGATCGCTTCCAGGCCTGGCTCGCCACCCTGCCCCTCGAGCGGCCCAGCGTCGCCGCGCAGGCGCTCATGCACGAAGTGCAGCAGTTCGCCAGGGCCAACAGCCGCACGCGGATCAAGCTGTACGAGGCCACGCTCGACACGGCGCGCAAGCTGCTGCGCGAAGTGGAGAAGCAACTCGCCAACTGCGCCCTGCCCCTGGAACAGGACATGCAACTGGTGCTCATCGCCAGCAACGCCCTGCTCAAGACGATGGCGGCCGGCTACGCCGGCGTCGCCGACGAGATCAACCACAAGTGGATCGGCATCGGCTTCGCCAAGCCCCTGCGGCTGGCCGTCGCGCGCGCCATGGAGTTCCAGACGCAGCGGCTCGACCTCGCCTACCGCGTCTATGCGCGCGGCTCGAAATCGGCCTGGTCCGAGATGCACCGCCTCTACCGCATCGCCCGCCTCGGCGGCTTCGCCACGGAAAAGCCGCCGGGCGCGCAACTAAATGCCGAGCAGATCTACATCAACGCGCTCCTGCTCGACTTCGCCGAACCGAACAAGCTCGCGCCGGGCGAACTCGAGCGCGTGCGCTTCTACGTCGAGCGCCACGCCAAATACGCGCTGATCGAGGATGCCGCCGCGACGAAGAAGAAGGTCAGCGAACCGCTCGATGCCTGCTTCCTGATCAAGCCGAAGGACACGCGCGCCGGCCGCTCCCTCGTGCGCGCCGGCAAGACCCCGGTCGAGCCGAACGACCTCGTCCTGCGCTGCAATCGCCTGCTCACCAAGCTGCAGGGCCAGATCACCGGCATCGAAAGGAGCGTCGAGCCGGCCCGGCTCGGCCTGCCGCTGGCGGCCAAGCAGCCGCAATACGTGGCGCTCATGCGCAGCCTGCACCGCCTCTGGAGCGCGCCGCCGATGCGCCGCTTCAGCCGGCAGAAGTTCAAGCCGCGCGTCGACCTCGTCGTCGGGCTGGACACGCTGTGGACCTACCTCGCCGGCCCGGCCAACCGCCGCCGCACCGACGACCGGCCGGTGCGGGTCGACACCAGCGAGTGGACCATCGGCAACGAGAGCCCGGGCGGCTTCTCCCTGCAGTACATCGCCGGCAACGCGGCGCCGGTCAAGGTCGGCGAGATCGTCGGCCTGCGCCCGCGCGACCAGAGCGCGGTGCATCTGTGCCTGACGCGGCGCGTCGTCACCGGCGACCTGCAGAGCCTGGAACTCGGCCTGCAGAAGCTGGCGCCGGGCGGCATGCCGACCATGGTCTCCCTCGAGAGCACGGACAGGCAGGGGCGCAAGCAGGTCAAGGCCGTGCGCGTCATCGTGCTGCCGAAGCTGCCCGCGGCCGGCGACGGGCCGGCGCTCATTGCGCCGGCGCAGGCCATCCGGCCCGGCGTTTCCGTCTATCTGCAGCAGCGCAACGGCCCGCTGCGCCTGAGCGTCGCGCGGCTGATCGAGCAAAGCCCCAGTTGCGAAGTGTTTGCCCTGATCCCCCATGCCTCGGCCGGCCAGGCGCAGCCCGTGCCGGGGATAGCCCGCGGCCAGTGAAGCCCTGGCGGGCTGAGCGCCCTAGGGCCTGTTCACAATCAATGAAATCCTGACATGCCATATGCAAACGCGGCCAGATAATTCGTTCACGGTCAATGACATGGCGAGGGGCTGTTCACAGCGGAAGGAATATGGTCATATCCTGACT
>Ga0194119_10002020_pt1 | contig 35529 bp, 38 predicted proteins | sample TA2MahC100mmetaG_FD_148620 | JGI IMG/M metagenome (GOLD analysis project Ga0194119, IMG submission 148620) | Freshwater microbial communities from Lake Tanganyika, Tanzania - TA2015018 Mahale Deep Cast 100m | ecosystem: Environmental > Aquatic > Freshwater > Lake | place: Tanzania: Lake... | reverse complement strand
AGCCAAATCAAGCTCAACCTGACGTAAAATCTTCAGACAATCCTCATCCGAATAGCGCTTCCGAGCCATCCAAAACACTCCCCTATGACACAACAATAGTGCCTCAACTTTAGGGGGATAAGACACGCCCGCGCGGCCGAACTGAATGTTCTGAGCGCCAATACGGCCTCGGACGCATGATCGAGCATAAGTGTCACCCGGCAATTTGAGCGCAACCCCCCAAGTCCTGACCTATTCTCCGCGGTCCAGAACGGTTTGTCGCGGGACTTGTTGTCACGGCGCTTTAAAGGCTTAGTGATGCCGATTCGGAAAGCCTTAATCTGATCTATAAGAACAATATCCTAATTGTCCTTTGGATGCTCGTAGCGTTTTAAAGGAAGGAGGGACTAATTTTGGGATTACCAAGCAACGAAAAGCGCTGGATCGTTCTGAGCGACGATGGGCGTTTCATCACGTTGGGGCGCGCCTCGGACCCCTCCGAGGCAGAGATTCAGGCAGCGGAGGGCGCGCTTAGGTCGCAACGCGTGGCCGGCTGGTTGGCAATTATGGATGGCAACCCTTACAATAAGCTCCCTCCAGCGCTTCTAGAGGTCCGAGCTTTGGCTAAGCCTATAGGGGCGTTTTCCGAAGCAAGCGCAAAGCTGCTAAGCCGTTTGATTCAAAAAGTGCACTCATAACTTGAACCGAAAGCTACCAAGACGCCACGCAAGTGCTACGACTCGCCATATTGATCCTGCTGACCGTGCTACTTGCGGCCTGCGCCGTGGCGCCGCCAGCGCCCAAGGAACCACCGCTTTCCTACCCGCCACTCGCGCGTGAGAGAATGCTCCGCATCGCCATTGCGGAATGGGAAGAATGGGGGCGGCAAGTGTCAGACCGGCCTCCAGGCCCGGCGCAGGAATCAGACCCTGCCGGCTTTCCGCGTCTGCAAGCCTATTGGCAGGTGGTGCCGGAAGGCCGCGCCATCATCACGCGCAATCGCGCGCTTTTCCGCGCGGGGTATGAAGGGCAATGGCAGCAGGATGCCTGGTCAGCTGCCTTCATTTCCTTCGTGATGCAGAAGGCTGGAATTGATGCGCGGGAATTCACGCCTTCTGCCGCGCATGGCACCAGCATTGATGGCATGATCGCCGATGCGCGGGAATTTCCGCGCGAGGCGCCCTTCATCCCGCATCGCGTACAGGAACGCGTTGCCGCGCCGGGGGATTTGCTCTGCGCCGATCGGTCGCGCTGGCCGCTCGCCCATTGGCGCGAACGCGCCGCAGATCAGGGACGGTTTCGGCCCATGCATTGCGATATTGTCATCCGCAACCATCACGGCAGGGTGGAAGCCATTGGCGGGAATATCCAGGATGCCGTGACTATGGCGCGCTTCCCGACCGACCGGCGCGGCATTTTGCTGCCCGCCTCCCCTGGCGCGCCGCAATGGTTCGCCATATTCGAAAATCGCCTGGGGCGACTGCCGCCCTGGAACGCCTTGCCCAACCCGGAGGCTTCCCGCCCGTGACTGATCTCTTTTCCCCCCTTACGCTGCGTGGCGTTACTTTCGCCAATCGCATCGGCGTCGCACCCATGTGCCAGTATTCCTGCCATGATGATGGCATCCCGACCGAATGGCATTTGGTGCATCTGGGTTCTCGAGCTGCCGGCGGTGCCGGCATGGTCATGGTGGAAGCCACCGCCGTGGTGCCAGAAGGGCGCATCAGCCCAGGCGATGTCGGCATCTGGTCTGACGCGCATTTGGCAGGCCATACGCAATTGGCATCAGCACTTGCCGCGCTTGGCACCGTGCCGGCCATTCAATTGGCCCATGCCGGGCGCAAGGCAGCGCGCAAGCAGGCCTGGCTGCCTGGCCCCGTCGAGCCTGCCTGGGAAACCCTTGGTCCCTCGGCTGAGGCCTTTGGCGATTTCATCCCGCCGCGTGCCATGTCGGAAGCGGATATCGCGGCCACCATCGAAGCCTTTGTTGCTGCAACCAAGCGTTCCATCAAGGCCGGCTATCGGCTGATCGAATTGCATGCCGCGCATGGTTATTTGCTGCATCAATTCCTGAGCCCGCTCACCAATAAGCGCAATGACCGTTGGGGCGGGGATTTTGAAGGCCGCGCGCGCCTGCCGCTTGAAATCGCCGCCGCCATGCGTGCTGCCATGCCCGCCGATGCCGTGCTGGGCGTGCGGGTTTCGCATACGGATTGGGTGGATGGCGGCTGGACCACGGAAGAAACCGTGGAGCTGTCGCGCCGCTTCAAGGCGATTGGCGTGGATTTCATGGATGTATCGTCCGGCGGCAATGACCCGCGCCAGCAAATCCCGCTTGGGCCTGGTTATCAGGTGCCAGGTGCGGCGGCGGTGAAAAAAGGTGCCGCCATCATCACTGCCGCGGTCGGGCTAATCACGGAAGCCAAGCAGGCGCAGGCCATTCTGGATGAAGGCCATGCGGATTGGATCTATCTGGCGCGGGTGCTGCTGCGCGACCCGTATTGGCCGCTGCACGCGGCGGCTGAGCTTGGCGGCACCGAAGCCGTGCCGACGCCGCCGCAATATGATCGCGGCTGGAATGTCCTAGGCAAGACGAAAATGGCCATGGCCATTTCCAACCCCATGACGCGCTTGGGATGAGCGCTCGGTTTTCTTTCGACAATAGCTATGCCCGCCTGCCGGAGCGTTTTTACATCCGGCAGGAACCGATTGCGGTTGCGGCACCCAGGCTGGTGTTCTTCAACGCGCCGCTTGCGGAAGCGCTTGGTTTGGATGCGGCAGCGCTTGCGGGTGCCGAGGGTGCGGCCATTTTCGCCGGCAATCTGGTCCCCGATGGTGCTGATCCCTTGGCCATGGCCTATGCCGGCCATCAATTCGGCGGTTTCAGCCCGCGCTTGGGTGATGGTCGGGCGCTGTTAATTGGTGAGGTGATTGGTCGCGACGGGCAACGGCGCGATATCCATCTGAAGGGCAGCGGGCGTACGCCTTTTTCGCGCGGTGGTGATGGCCGCGCCGTGCTGGGGCCGATGCTGCGCGAAGCGATCATCAGCGAAGCCATGGCAGCGCTTGGCGTGCCGACCACGCGCGCGCTGGCGGTGACGATGACAGGCGAAGCGGTGCTGCGCGAAAAGCTGCAACCCGGCGCGGTGCTCACGCGCGTGGCGGCGAGCCATATTCGCGTTGGCAGCTTTCAGTATTTCGCCGCACAGGACGATGAGGAAGCGTTGAGGCTGCTCGCGGATTTTGCCATTGCGCGGCATGATCCGGCAGCAGCTGAGGCAGAAAATCCCTATGCTGCGCTGCTTTCTGGCGTGATTGCGCGGCAGGCGTGCCTGATCGCACAATGGCTGAATATCGGCTTCATCCATGGCGTGATGAATACTGATAATATGACCATCAGCGGTGAGACGATTGATTACGGCCCCTGCGCCTTCATGGATGCCTATGATCCCGGCACAGTGTTGAGTTCGATTGATCATGGCGGGCGTTATGCCTATGCCAATCAGCCGCGCATGGCGCAGTGGAATCTCGCGCGGCTCGCGGAAACATTGCTGTCGCTTTTGGCGGAACAGGAAGAAGCGGCGCTGGAGATTGCGCGGGCAGCGCTCAGTGAATTCGCGCCGGCTTTTGAGGCCGCCTATTATGATGGCTTTGCGCGGAAAATCGGCATTGCGGCACGCTCGGCAGACGACGCGGCACTTATCGAGGATTTGCTCCGCCGCATGGCGGAACAGGGTGCTGATTTCACCCTGACTTTCCGTGCCTTGGCGGCGGCGGCCGAAGGCAACGCAGATGCCGCGCGGGTGCAATTTGGTGATCCTGCGGCGTTTGATGCCTGGGCTGAGGGTTGGCGGGCGCGGCTGACGCACGAACCGGCACCTGCGCAACTGTTGCGCGCCAGCAACCCCGCCTTCATCCCGCGCAATCATTTGGTTGAGGCCGCAATCCGCGCCGCCGAAGACCGCGACGACTTCCGCCCCTTCGAGGCGCTGATGGCCGTCCTGGCGCGGCCCTGTGAGGATCAGCCGGAAAACACTCAGTACGGCACCCCGCCCAAGCCGGAAGAACGCGTGTTGGCGACCTTCTGTGGCACCTGAGCCTGTTGCCTTTCAGGGGAAAAGGGACCAAAAAAGCTGGAAACTCCCTCTCATTCAAAGGGCCAAGTCATGTTCATCGAAACCGAAGCCACCCCAAACCCCGCCACGCTGAAGTTCCTGCCAGGCCGGGATGTGATGGGCGGGTACGGCACGGCGGATTTCACGACTGCCGAGGAAGCCGCAGGCCGCTCCCCCCTCGCTGAGCGACTGTTTGGCCTGGGCGACGTCGCGCGCGTGTTTTTTGGCACAGATTTCGTGACCGTCACCAAGGCGCTAGATGCCGATTGGCAGATGCTTCGCCCGCAGGTGCTGGGCGCCATCATGGAACATTACCTGGCCGGCATGCCCATTCTGGAAGGCGCTGCGGCCGAAGAACATGCCGAGGATTTTGAGGCTGCGGATCAGGAAATCGTCGCGCAAATCAAGGAATTGCTGGATACGCGCGTGCGCCCGGCGGTGGCGAGCGATGGTGGCGATATCGTATTTCGCGGCTTTCGCGATGGTATTGTCCGGCTGCGCATGCAGGGTGCCTGTTCCGGCTGCCCATCTTCCCGCGCCACGCTGAAGCATGGCGTGGAAAACATGCTGCGCCATTACGTGCCGGAAGTGGTGGCGGTGGAGCAGGTGGAAGCCTGACGCTGTAGAGCGCCCTCTGTTTTCACTGCCCTGACGGAGCCAAACCATGTCCGAAACTGCCGCGCCCCTTGATGATCGGGCGCTTGATCAGCTTTTTCGCGCCGCGCGCACCCAGAACAAGTGGCAGGACCGGCCCGTGCCGGACGCCAAGCTGCATGAGCTGTATGATCTGCTGAAATGGGGCCCGACTTCGGCCAATTCCTCACCGGCGCGCTTTGTCTTTGTGCGCACGCCGGAAGGCAAAGCGAAGCTCAAGGAAGCGCTTTCGGCGGGGAATACGGAAAAGACCATGACCGCGCCGGTCACCGCGATTGTCTGCTATGACAGCTACTTTTACGACAAGCTCGGCCAGCTTTTCCCGCATGCGGATGCCAAGCCCTGGTTCACCTCCAGCCCGGAATTTGCGGAAAAGACCGCGTTTCGCAATGGCTCGCTCCAGGGCGCCTATCTTATGCTGGCGGCGCGGGCCGTGGGCCTCGATTTCGGCGCCATGAGCGGCTTTGACAATGCCAAGGTGGATGAGCTGTTCCTGTTTGGCACCGGCTGGAAGTCCAATTTCCTGGTCAATCTGGGCTATGGCGACCCCGCCGGCCTGTTCCCGCGCAGCCCGCGGCTTTCCTTTGATGAGGCGGCGCGGCTGGAGTAGTCAGCGCTCCGCCCGCCGGGTTTGACCCCGGCGGGTTCTGGACTAAACAGGTAGTTAAACCAGCAATTTGAGAGACTGCCTTGAACAAGCCGCTGCCCAATTCCTTCCGCCAGGGGCCCGACGCCCGCGGCCGCTTCGGCCCTTATGGCGGGCGTTTCGTCGCCGAAACCCTGATGCCACTGATCCTTGAGGTCGAAAAGGCCTATGAGGAAGCGAAGCGTGACCCGGCCTTCATGAATGAATGGCGCCGACTGCTGACGCATTATGTCGGCCGGCCGAGCCCGCTTTGGTTTGCCGAACGCCTGACGCAGAAGCTTGGCGGGGCTAAAATCTACTTCAAGCGCGATGAGCTGAACCATACCGGCGCGCATAAGATCAATGCCGTGCTGGGGCAGATCATGCTTGCGAAGCGCATGGGCAAAACGCGCATCATCGCGGAAACCGGCGCCGGGCAGCATGGTGTTGCGACCGCGACAGCCTGCGCGCTGTTCAACCTGCCGTGCACTGTCTTTATGGGCGCCACTGACGTTGAACGCCAGCAACCGAACGTGTTCCGCATGAAGCTATTGGGGGCAGAAGTTGTGCCCGTGACTTCAGGCGCTGCGACGCTCAAGGATGCGATGAATGAGGGGTTGCGTGATTGGGTCGCCAATGTGCGCGATACCTATTACTGCATTGGCACGGTGGCCGGCCCGCATCCCTTCCCGATGATGGTGCGGGATTTCCAATCCGTCATTGGCACGGAAGCGCGGGAACAGATGCTCGCTGCCGAAGGGCGTTTGCCGGATTTGCTGGTGGCGGCGATTGGAGGCGGTTCCAATGCCATGGGGCTCTTCTACCCCTTCCTGGATGACGCAAGTGTTGCCATGCATGGCGTGGAAGCCGCCGGTAAGGGCGTGGATACGGAAGAACACGCGGCGTCGCTCACCAGAGGCCGGCCGGGCGTGCTGCATGGCAATCGCACCTATTTGTTGCAGGATGAATTCGGCCAAATCCTGGAAGCGCATTCCATCAGCGCCGGCCTGGATTATCCCGGCGTTGGCCCCGAACACGCCTGGCTGCATGACATCAAGCGCGTGGAATACATGAGTGCAACGGATGATGAGGCGCTATCGGCCTTCCAGCTATGCTCCAAAACGGAAGGTATCATCCCGGCCTTGGAACCCGCGCATGCATTAGCGCATCTCATCAAGATAGCGCCAAGCATGCCGAAGGACAAGCTAATCATCATGAATATGTGCGGCCGTGGCGATAAGGATATCTTCACCGTGGCGCGCGTCCTTGGCGTTTCGATGTGAGTTTCATGAGCCAATCTTCTCGCATCACCGCGTGCTTTGCAGCCCTTCGCGCCGAAGGACGCGGCGCCTTGATCCCCTTCCTGGAAGCCTTCGATCCTGACCGCGCGACGGCCATGGAAATCCTGCGCGGTTTTCCGGGTGCAGGTGCCGATCTGATCGAAATCGGCTGCCCCTTCACCGACCCGATGGCCGATGGCCCGACGATTCAGCGCGCCGGTCAACGCGGCTTGAAGGCCGGCGCGACATTGGCTGGCACGCTGCACATGGTGCGTGAATTTCGTGCGGGCGATGCCGCAACGCCGATGATTCTGATGGGTTATTATAACCCCATCCTGTCCTATGGCGCCAATTTCTGCGGTGATGCGGCGGCAGCGGGTGTGGATGGCCTGATCATTGTGGATTTGCCGCCCGAAGAAGCGGATGAGATCGAACCCCAGGCAAGTGCTGCCGGGCTTGATATGATCCGTCTGATCGCCCCCACCACGGATGAGGCGCGGCTGCCCAAGGTTTTGGCGGCGACATCAGGCTTCGTCTATTACGTTTCCATCACCGGCATCACCGGCACGCGCAGCGCCAGCGGCGCTGAATTGGCCGAGGCGATTCCGCGTATTCGCAAACACACCAATTTGCCAATCGCGGTTGGGTTTGGTGTCCGCACGCCGGAACAGGCTGCCGAAGCTGCACGCATCGCCGATGGCGCGGTGGTGGCCTCTGCACTCATCGATGTGCTGGCCGGTGATCTGGACGCCGAAGGCCGCGCCAAGCCTGGCACGGCGCAAAAGGTGCTGCATCAGGTCGCGGCGCTGGCTGCTGCAGTGCGCAAGGTGAAGAAAGGCGCCTGAAGGCGTCGCCGATGTTTGCAAGAGGAAGCGTGAGATGACCTCCCCCATTGGTCCCCTTTCCGGTCTGCATGTGCTTGATCTGACGCGCGTGCTCGCCGGCCCCACCTGTACGCAAATGCTGGGTGATCTTGGCGCTGAAGTGATCAAGATTGAACGGCCCGAAGCGGGTGATGATACGCGCGGCTTTGCGCCCCCCTTCGTGCCGAATACGAAGGAAAGTGCTTATTTCGTCGGCGTCAATCGCAACAAGAAATCCGTCACACTCGATATCGCGAAGCCCGAAGGCCAGGCAATTATCCTGAAGTTGCTGGAGCATTGCGATATCCTGGTAGAGAACTTCAAGGTCGGCGCCTTGGCGAAATATGGCCTGGGGTATGAGCAATTGGCGAAGACGCATCCGCGGCTGATCTATTGCTCGATCACCGGCTTCGGCCAGACCGGGCCTTATGCGCCGCGCCCCGGCTATGATGCGCTGATCCAGGCCATGGGTGGCGTGATGTCGCTAACTGGTGAGCCGAATGGCTCACCGCAAAAGGTTGGCGTGCCAGTCGCCGATCTTTTCGCGGGGCTGTATGGCTGTATTGGCATTCTGGCGGCGGTGAACCATCGCAACAATACCGGGCAGGGCCAGCAGATTGATATCGGCATGCTGGACACACATGTAGCCTGGCTCGCCAATCAGGGTATGAATTATCTAGCGACGGGCGAAAACCCGCCACGCCTTGGCAATCAACACCCCAATATCGCGCCCTATCAGGAATTCCCGACCAAGGATGGTTACATTATTCTCGCGGTTGGGAATGACCCGACCTTTGAGCGTTTCTGCAAAGCCTTTGGTCAGCAAGCGCTGCTGGCTGATCCGCGCTTCGCGACCAACCCGATCCGCGTGCAAAATCGCCAATTGGTGACAGAAACGCTGACGCCGGTGATGAACTCCAAAACCACGGCTGAATGGATTGAGGCTTTGGAAGCGCTCAAGATCGGCTGTGGCCCCATCAATACGCTGGAACAGGTTTTCGCCGATCCCCATGTGCAGGCGCGAGAGATGGTGGTGGAAATGGCACATGGCAGTGGTGAGACGGTGAAGGTGATTTCCAATCCGGTGAAGCTTTCGGCAACGCCGCCAAGCTATCGCAGCGCGCCGCCGGTGCTTGGTGAACACACGCAAAATGTGCTGACTGATGTGTTGAAGATAAGTGCTGCGGATATCGCGGCGCTCAAGGAAAAGGGCATCGTGTGACACCGCTTCCAGCCGAAGCGCGTGCCGGGGCGCTCAGCTGGCTTTCGCCGGTGGGCTTCTTCACGCTGCGCTGGCTGGAATGGGGGCCGATCACAGGCGCACCGGTAGTATGCGTGCATGGGCTCACGCGTTCGGGGCGGGATTTCGATGCGCTGGCGCGCGCACTCGCGGCTTCGGGGCGGCGGGTTTTCTGCCCTGATCTGCCAGGGCGCGGCGCTTCGGATTGGCTGCCTAATCCTCCGCTGTATCAGCCGCCGATCTATTCCCAGGCGCTTTCGCATCTGCTGGCGCGGATTGATGGGCCGGTGGATTGGGTCGGCACCTCGCTTGGCGGTATTTGTGGCATGGGCATTGCTGCCACTCCAGGCAATGCGATCCGGCGCATGGTGTTGAATGATATCGGCGCCATCATCCCCGCCACCGCGCTGGCGCGCATTCGCGACTATATCAATCGCTCCGCGCCAGACTTTGCCGATATGGTCGCGCTTGAGGCGTATTTGCGCAATGTGCATGCGCCCTTCGGCAAGCTGAGCGATGCCGAATGGCGGCATTTGGCGGAAACTTCTGCCCGTCGTGATGCGGAAGGCACCCTCAGGCTGCATTATGATCCGGCGATCACGCAGGCTCTCAGCGCGGATGAGATCGCCGATATTGATCTGACGCCCTTCTGGTCCGCCATCACTATCCCTGTGCTGATCCTGCGCGGTGCCACCAGCGATATTCTGCCGGCGGATGTCGCGGTGGAGATGGCGCGCAAGCCGAAGGCGCGGCTCCTTGAAATAACCGATGCCGGCCATGCACCCGCCCTGATGGCTGCGGATCAGATCAGCGCCATACGGGATTTTCTGGATACGCCATGAGACAATAGACCTTGCTACTCGCAAGGAAGGGTCAGGGCGCTGTGTAACGATACCTGAAGATCCGATTTTTCTTCCCAGAGGCACCAGAAATTGCAGAGCCTTCCATGTTATTCGCTCTGGGAAAACCATGCAATTCTACCTCGCTGGCGTTATCGGTTCCTTACTTCTTCGCACCGCCTGCACCGAACAGGCACCACCGCCCGTCATGTCGCCAGCTTCAGTTGTAACTCGGTCTGATATCCAAAAAGTTGCTTATATGACTTTGGATGCGGCGACCATTGTGGCCGCGGCCATTTTTTTGATTTTCCAGGATCGCGAAACTTGCCACGCGATTTCGAAAAGGCAGTGGATGCAGCCATTGGTCACCTGACCAGATATCCCAAGTCTGTTCAGGATGAAGCTCTCGGTGCCGCTGAGCTAAGCCCAAAAGAACGCCCCCCCTCGAATAACGCGGCCCGTTGTCGCTATGTCCGGCAGGAACTTGAACGGGCCGTTCGATACGAGAGCGGGGAATTGGAAAGAGCCCTTCAACTGCTTTAAACTCATCTTTATAGTTCCAACCAGCCATAGGAATATGGAGAGTAGCATGGAACAAACTGCCCCAGTCGGCCCTGGTCGAAGTTCTCAAGCGCTTCCATATTGAGCCGATGCAAGAGTTTCTCAAAAGCATGCGTAATCCGTGAATATATAAATACTCTTATGCCTTATGACGCTGTTTATTGAAGTCGCAGGCAAGCTTCACGTACGGCTACATGAAATTACCGGGTCCAGCCATGCAGCGGCACAGATAGGACAGGATCAGATCAGCGCGATACGGGATTTTCTGAATACACCATGAACGACGAAGCGCCTCCACCGCATAGGCATGGCGTTCTTGGTGTAGTGGTAGCCATTTGGGACGGGCTTTACAGTTTCGTCTTTCGTGTCGTGCCTTTGTTGTTGGCTGCGGCCTTTGTGCTGTTGCTGCTGCGCGAAATACACCGCGCGGTTATCGAAAAAGGTGCCCATTCAGGTGCCAACCAGGCTTGCCGAAGCGGGGCTTTCGCCAGACGTCGTCGCACTACGCCTGCTTGATCAGATGGTGCTGGCGCAAAATACCGTCACCGCCGAAAGACTTGGTCAGCAGCGTCTGCAACTCGCCGGCGATCAGCCAGATTTCAATGTGCCTATCGCGGGGCTTTCGCTGCGCGCATTTGCTGCGTTGTTGCTGAGCATTTTTGGTACACCAAGCCGGCGCATCACAGGTGAGATTGTGCTGTAAAAGGAGCAATTGAAGCTCCGCCTACGGTTGGCGGGACATGGGCTGATTGCCGATATTGATGGCGTGCCGGCCGATGCGGTGGATCCATTGCTGGCGCGTGCCGCGCCGGAGATTTGGCGTGTGATTCAGCTGCGGCTTTACGCGTGGCATATAGCGCAGAACGAACCCGACTAGGCCATTGTGCGAGACAAGCTGCGCGCCCTGCTGCGCAGCGCGGGCGGCGGTGCCGCCACCAAAACTACCGCGCGCGGCCTGATGGGGCGAAGCTATTTGCGCGAAGGCCGCGCGCGCGATGCCTTCGACATCGCTGACACCGTGATCAATGCCAATCCTGAACAAGGCGCGGTCTGGTATCTGCGCAGCCTGGCGCAATTCCGCCTGGGTCGCGTGGAAGCCGCGCTTTAGGATAATCGCCGCACCCAGCAACTCGACGCAAGCGCCATCTGGGTGCATGTCGCCCTTGCCGAGGTTTATGTGCAAGCCGGGCGTTTGGAAGAGGCGCTCAGTGAAATCCGCAAGACGCTTGTGATGCAACCGCGCGACCCTTGGGCGCTCTTCCATGAAGGCACTGGGCTCTTGGCGATGAATCGCACGCGCGAAGCCATGCTCGCGACACGGCGCGGGTTGGATCAGGACCCGAATAGCGCTGATCTACGGCATTTGCTCGGGCGCGTTTGGCTCAAGCTCGGCAATCACGCGGAAGCGGCCAATGCCTTTGAACAAGCCATGCGCCTTGCGCCTGCCATGGCGGAACCCGTGCTTGATTTTGCTGAATTGCAGATAAACGCACGCAAAACCGCTGAAGCGCGTAATGCCTTGACCGCGCTTTTGGCGTGTGAGGACCTGCCCGCAGTCCAGCGCGCGCGGGCTGAGGCGCTGATGGCGCGCTGAAAACTACAGTCGGGAGTTCTCAGCCAAAAATGATGTGATCGTGGTCGGCGCGAGGTCATCGGGCGCTACCTTGGCAGCGCGGCTTTCTGAGGACTCACATCGCCGCGTGTTGTTGTTGGAGGCTGGGCGCGATTGGCTTGCAGCCGATGCACCCGCTGCCCTGCGCAGCCCCAATATCGTACCCTTCATGCATGACCCCGTACATCAGTCCGCCTGGCAATGGCCGGGACTGATGGCGCGACGCACGCGCACGCAGGCACTAAAATTCTAGTGGCGCGGCAAGGCGCTGGGCGGTTCTTCCACGGGCAATGCACAGATCGCCCTTTGTGGCGTGCCCGCCGCCTTCGATGCCCGGGCCGATGCTGTGTGTGAAGGCTGGTCGGCCAATGATGTAGCCCTCATGTTCACTTGAAACAGGCGCTATTTAGAGCATGTTGCGTTCACATGGGTTCACGCAACCCGCTCTAGATCATTGTTTTTCGAGCATCTTCAGACGTTCAGATGATTCCATCTGAACGTGATCTACTCTAGATGCCCTGCTGCTGCGCGGCACAAAAGACTTCCTCGATCTGCAAATGGCAGAAAACAAGAGCCAAAAAAAGAGTGGGGGGTTTGGGGGGCGAGTTCTCTATCCCCCCATTTCAGCGCGCTGCTTTTGACAGTTTGGCAAGCATCGCCCCCCAGGCCGCGAGGAAACGCGCAGGCGTATCGGGGGCCGCATTCCAGGGCAGCGAAACGCGAATGGCGCAGGCTGCGTCCGCGCCATGGCCCATCGCCGCCAGCACATGGGATTGCCGCACCTTGCCCGACGAACAGGCGGCACCGGCGGAAACCGCAACGCCCGCCAAATCCAGCGCAATCACCTGGGTTTCCGCCGCCACAGCTGGCAGAATCAGGTTGGTCGTATTGGGCAGGCGCGGCGCGGCGCGACCGGCGATAACCACCTCCGGCGCCAATCCCTTCACGCCAGTTTCAATCGTATCGCGCAGCGCGGCCAGGCCTTCCGGCAAAGGGCAGGCGATGGCGGCAGCGAAGCCGGCGATGGCGGGCAGTGCCTCGGTCCCGCCGCGCCGGCCGGATTCCTGCCCGCCCCCGGTCAAAAGCGGTGCGGGGTCCAAACCGGGGCGGAGCAGCAGCGCCCCCACCCCCTTGGGACCGCCAAGCTTATGGGCGGAAAGCGCCACGGCATCGGCGGGGCCGAGCGCGAAGGGCAAGCGCCCCGGCATTTGCACCGCGTCCAGATGCAGCAAGGCGCCATGTGCCCTGCAGAGTTCCGCGATGGCCTCAACGGGATGCAGCACGCCGGTTTCATTATTGGCCGCCATAACAGCGACCAGGGCCGGGCCGCCCGCCCCGAGCGCTGCTTCCAGCGCTGCAAGGTCCAGGGTGCCATCAGCCAACACCGGGATCACTTCGGCATCCGGTCCCGCTGCGGCCAGCACGGCCGGGTGCTCGGTCGCGCCCACCAGCACGCGCCGCCCGGCAGCAAGGCCGCGTAAGGCCAAGGCATTCGCCTCAGTCCCGCCCGAGGTGAACACCACATCCCGCCCGCGCGCCCCGAATCGCGCTGCAATCGCTTCCCGCGCTTCTTCCAAAATGCGCTGCGCGGCGCGGCCTTCGGCATGGACCGAGGATGGATTGCCCGGCAAAGCCACCGCCTCTGCCATCGCGGCGATGGCTTCGGGGCGCATCGGCTCGGTCGCATTGGAGTCCAGGTAAAGGCGAGGCATGGCGAGTCAGCCTGGGGGCTGAGGGGCAGCGGCGCGGCCCAAAACCCGCCCGGCCAGCACATCGGCCAGCGTCACACCCGCCAGGAAAAGCCTGATCTGCTCGCTCAATTCCGCCCAAAGGTCATGGGTGTCGCAGCGCTGGCCTGCCAGGCAGCCTGGGTTCCCTTCCTCGCATCGGGTGGCCGAAATCGGTTCTTCCACCGCATCTATGATGGCAGCGATGGTGATGTGCTCGGGCGTTGGAAGCAGCCGATAGCCGCCACCAGGCCCGCGGGCCGATTCCACCAGCCCAGCGCGGCGCAGCCGGCCAAAGAGTTGTTCTAGATAGGCCGCCGAGAGGTGCTGGGCAGCGGCGATATCGGCGATGGAAGCCGGCTGCGGCTCCAGCGGGTCGGCCTGCCTAGCCTCCCGCAGCGCCATTTCGGCCAGCGCCATGACAGCATAGCGACCACGCGTTGAGAGCCTCATGTGTCAGCCCAACCTGACACCAAGAGAGGGGGCCAAAAAAAATCGCGACTCCCAGCATGAAAACATTAGGAATTTCCGGTCCTGATTGGTATATAGAAGGTTCCTCTGAGGGACGGGAAACACCTCTGAGGCATCGGGGTGGCGGCTTCGGCGGCACCTCGGCGATAGGATACCGCGGCGCTCCCGTGGCAAGTATAGCTAGGTTTGCTGATCTTGGCGGTCAAGATTTCCGCGGTCGGTGAGTGAGTGAGGACAGCGTATTCTGATCGTGGGTTTTGGTTTCCCGGAAATGCGGCGCCGGTGCCGCTGGGATCGCATCGCTCATCCCCCATGGGCAATGATGCGTGAACCCCGCACTGGCCAAGAATGGAATGGACAGAAGAAGACCATGCCAGAAGTGATGTTTGCCGGGCCTGATGGCCGGCTTGAAGGACGCTATCACCATTCCAAGCGCCCGAATGCCCCCACAGCGCTTTTGTTGCACCCGCATCCGCTCCATGGCGGCACCATGAACAACCGCGTCATTCATGCGCTGTATCAGCGAATGCAGGCGCTTGGTTTCTCCGTGCTGCGCTTCAATATGCGCGGCGTGGGGCGCAGCCAGGGCCGGTATGATGGCGGCATTGGCGAAATTTCTGACGCCTGCGCGGGGCTGGATTTTCTGCAAACGGTCAACCCCAACGCGTCTTCGCAATGGGTACTGGGCTATTCTTTCGGCGCTTATGTCGGCATGCAGGTGCTGATGCGCCGGCCGGAAATGGGCGGCTTTGTTTCCATCAGTGCGCCGGCTTCGCATTATGATTTTGGCTTCCTTGCTCCCTGCCCCTGTGGCGGGCTGATCCTGCATGGCGCCGATGATGAATTGGTGCCGGAAATTTCCGTGAAGAAGCTTGTGGAAAAGTTGAACACGCAGAAGGGCGTCAGCATTGATTATCGCGTCATGGCCGGGGCTGGTCATGTCTTCACGCCGGAACAGACCGAAAAGGTTGTGAGTGCGGCGGAAGATCACGTGATGGGTATTCTGAACCGCAATCGCATGGCGTTGGCCGCCGACTGAGATTGGCGCCGCGCCTCATGAAAAGGCCGTCTGGGCATTGCTCGGTGGCCTTTTTCATGGGCGGCGTTTGTGCTTGGATCGCGTCGATAAGCGGGAGGTCAACATGAAGCTTTCACGTCGCGCGCTGATCGCCAGCGCCCTTGCCACCCCAGCCATTGCCCGCGCGCAGGGCGGTTGGCGGCCGGATCGGCAGATCACCATGATTGTCGCCTTTGCCGCGGGAGGCGGCACGGATGTCGCCGCACGCACCATTGCGCGCTTCATGGAAGCCGATCTTGGGCAATCCGTCGTGGTCTTGAACCGCCCTGGCGCGGGTGGTGAAATTGGTTTTACCGAATTGGCGCGTGCCAGGCCCGATGGCTATACGATTGGCTTCATCAATACGCCGACTATTGTCACCATCCCGATCGAAAGGCGCGCGCGTTTCTCGCTCGATGATTTTTCGTTGATCGGGAATATCGTGGATGATCCGGGCGGCATGTGGGTGCTGCCGGATAGCCCGTATAAGACCCTGGCTGATCTGCTCACGGCGGCGCGCGCCAATCCCGGCACGATTGGCTATGGCACCACCGGCATAGGTTCAGATGATCATTTGGCGATGCTGGCCTTGGAGCGCGCTTCGGGCACGAAGTTCCTGCATATTCCCTTCGCGGGATCGTCTCTGGTGAAGCAGAATGTGTTTTCGCGCACCATTCCGCTCGCGGTGATGAACGTCGCCGAAGGGCTAAATGATTTGCGCCAGGGCACGCTGCATCCGCTCGCGCAAATGGGCGAAACCCGATGGGATCGCGCCCCTAATATCCCCACCTTAAGGGAAATGGGGTTTGATGTGGTGGAAGGGTCCATGCGCGGCATGGCCGCGCCTGGTGGCATGCCGAACGAAATCATCACGCGGCTGGCGGATTCAGTGAAAAAGACCGTGGATAACCAGGAATTCCAGAAGCTTGCCGATCAGCAATTCTTGCCGCTGCGCTTCCTGGCCCCCGATGCCTATCGGGTGGAGCTTGTTGGGCTACGGACGCGCTATCAGGCGCTCTGGAATCTGCATCCCTGGCGGGAGTGATGGCGGGATGGCAACTCCTTCAGGATTTCCGAATGATGTGCTGCTAAGCCCGTCTGAGCATTTGGGCGTGGCGCCATGACAAAAACACCCGGCCAGCCAATCCAAGTGCTGAGCCTGGCTTACGTCATTCGCCCTGGACTTGAGCAATTACTTCTTCGAAACCTCGTTGTCAATTTGGTCACCCTATGGTTCTATCGCTTCTGGGCCAAGACACGTTAGCGGTGCCACATCTGGTCAAACATTTCGCTGCTGGGCGACCCAGTAGAATACACCGGTACTGGTGCAGAAATGTTTAAGGGTTTTCTGATCGCACTGGTATTCCGGGCGCCCCTGTTCATCCTGTTTAATCTTTGGCAGTGGGCTGTTTCGGGTAGTGCCGTTGCTTTATTCATTGAGCAAATCGTCTACTTTGCGACACTTTATTTTTTTTTATCGTTGCAGCGCGGTTTTACGCCTGGCGCTACCGACTTTCCCGTACGCGATGGCGCGGTGTACCCTTGGCCTTGGATGCCCGTTTTATCGATTATGTGAAGGTTCACTTCACGCAACACGGGCTCGCCCTGCTTACGTTGTTTCTCCTTTGGCCACGCGCTTCGCTTATGGTTGATGCGCGGCTAATGTCCAGGATGTGCGTTGGGAATATGTATTTCGATTACAAGGTCGAATGGCGCCCCGCCTTTTGGTCATAGATTACTTTTCTGTTTGGCATATTTCTGACGATTGGGATTATTCTTGGCAGACTGGCTGCCACGATGCCCCAGGTTTTCGGGGATTTTGGTTTGCCAAGTGTTTCACTTTGGTGGGCTTTCTTTACTGTACTGTTCACGGCAGCTTTTTATGCTGCTTATCGTGTCAAGTTGCTGCGGCAGACGATTGGGGGTCTAAGTTTGGGTAATGTGTTTTTTGCATCTGAGGCACGGGCGGCCCCCATCATAACCTTTATCGTTCTTGGTATTGCAACATTGCTGGCGATCGGCACGCTCGGCACCTTAATGGTGATCGGGTCAGGTAGCTTATTCGTTGTTTTTGTGATGCCAATCGTCTTTTTGTTTGCGTTTGCCATCATTCGAGATGCCTGGATGGCACAGTGGATTATTGACCATGTTGTAACTTCTGTAACCATCACGAATCCATCCTCGCTCAACGACATTGCAAGTGTCGCCCAAGACAGCATAACGCGAGGTGAAGGGCTCGCCGATTCTTTCGATGTTGGAATTGCGCGAGAAAGTTTCTTGGCAGATAAATCTGAGCGAGGGCGAGACTTCACAAGTTACTGGGCTCGCTCCGAGCGACGGCCTTATTGTCGTGCTTGATGATGGTTCGCAGCGTCAATATCGCATATCGGACATAACATTCTTGGTGGCTCCCCATCCAGATGGGGCGCGCGGCTTGATCATGCCTATCACGGGAAGCACCCTTCGCCTCGCCTTCGCGCAGGTCTCCTTCATGGAGGCCCTTCGCCAACATCCCAGGTTCGGCCTTGGCATACGTCGCGGTCGGGAGCTAGAACGACGTCAAATATTCTATTGGATAATGGGCGTTGCCGCGAGCCTCATCTTCATTGTTCTCGTTGTCACACCCATTTCTGCAGAACGTATCGCGACGGCCATTCCGCCCAGCTATGAGCGCCGCCTGGGCACTGCTGTGGCATAGCAAGTGGTAAGCAACCTGTCTTCGTCCCGAGCGGGCGCCATTTGCAGTAACCCATCCGCCCGCGAGGCCCTTGATCGCTTTATTGCACGTGTTAAGGCGGTAGCAAATGCCCCGCATCCCATCGTGATCCGCGTATCGGAAGCGTCTGCGGTAAACGCCTTTGCCGTCCCTGGGGGCCAAATCATCCTCCTTTCCGGGCTTATCGCCTCCACCGAAGCACCAGAAGAGCTTACTGGCATCGTCGCGCATGAAATTGCCCATTTCGTTCGGCGTGACCCTGCGCGCGGCATGATACGAAGCATGGCCGTGGGGGCTGTAGCGGGTTTGGTTTTTGGCGATGCACTCACCTTTTCAACGCTTGGGGTTTTGGCCGCCTCACTGCTGCGAACCTCCTATTCTCGCGATGTGGAAACCAAGACCAATATGCTTGCTTTCGAGATTTTGGCGGCCGCGAACATGGATACAAAGGGCTTCGCCACGTTTTTCGAACGCCCGCAGAAAGAAGAGGGTGAACATTCAAAGGGTGTTACAGCCCATCTTTCAACCCATCCGCCTTCCGAGCAACGCACAGCCTTGGCGCCCGCCGCATCCAAGCCAGGCCTTTCGAAGCCAGCACTTTCAAGTAAAGCCTGGCGGGACATCAAGCGCGATTGCGGGTCGAGGGACGCAACCAGCACGAGATTGCCGTGATTTTGTAATAACGAGCTCAATAGCCGCAATCGTCCATCGCCACACCGGCCAATACCCTGCCACCATGGCCGATATAGACATCATGGCCCAGCTTGACCCAAGCCTTAAGCCGTTCGGCGAAAAACGCGCTGTCGCGCTGCCGCGTCGCGTCATAATATTCTGGAATCACTCGCCCGCTCGGAAAATACACCCAATCAAAGCAGCGCGCCGATAATCCGCCCGCCCGTCAGCGGGTGCGGCACGCCGGTGGTGCCGGGGAAGCTCAGCGGCAGGCCGCGTGCCACTCGGGCCGCCAGCACGCCGAAAGCCTGGGCTTCCAGCGCATCGCCATCCCAGCCCGCGACCTCAACGGGGCGCACCGGTTCTTCCAAAGCGCCGCCGAGTGCCTTCATCAGCGCTGGGTTGCGCCGCCCGCCGCCGGCGACCAGCCATTGCAGCGGCGGTTCAGGGAAGTGCCGCCCGGCAGCAGCCACGCAGACGGCACAGAAGGCGACCAGGGTCGCCGCGCCATCGGCGGCGGAAAGGCTGCCCGCGCCCGCTTCCCGCAGCGCACGGTCAAAATCCAGCCGATCGAGCGATTTCGGCGGCGGCGCGGCCAGATAAGGATGCGCCATCAACCGCCCCAGCACCGCGCCATCCGCGTGGCCGGCCAAAGCGAGCTTGCCTGCCGCATCATAATCCTTGCCGGTATGTTGCCGCGCCCAATCATCCAAAGGCCCATTGGCCGGGCCGGTATCGAAGGCGAGCATCTCCCCCTCTGGCCCCAGCCAGGTCACATTGCCAACGCCGCCAAGGTTCAGAATGGCCAGCGGCTTCGGCAAGGGCGCGGCCAGGGCGCGATGAAACACCGGCACCAAGGGCGCGCCCTGGCCGCCGGCAGCGACATCGGCGCTGCGGAAATCGTAAGCGACACTCATGCCCGTTCGGCGCGCCAGCATCGCGGCATCGCCGATCTGCCAGGTAAAGGGGGTGCCGCTGCGTCCAGGTGCGGCGGGGCTATGCAGGATGGTTTGGCCGTGAAAGCCGATCAGGTCCGCCGGCAGGCCAATGGCTTCCACCGCTTCGGCGTGGCGTTCGGTCAGGCGGCGTGTGGCATCCAGCAATTCCGGGTCATTGGGCGTCAGGTTTTCGGCGCGGTCCAACAGGGACCGCAGCGCGCGGCGCAGCGCAGGGTCATAGGGCAGGGTCTGGCGCGGGCCGAAGCGCGCAATCGCCTCCCCATCCGTTTCCAGATAGGCAGCATCCACGCCATCCAGTGACGTGCCACTCATAAGGCCGATGGTTCTCAGCATGATGGGGACGTGCTACCCCCGCGCGCCTGTCGATGGAAGTCCCCGGCAGAGATCAGGTTTCGAGAAACGGAATAGCATTATGAACAGCGCGCGAAGCGATTTCCTGCATGTGGCGCGGGAACGCGGCTATATCCACCAGACCACGGAAGAAGGCGCCTTTCTGGCGCGGCTGCAGGCTGGGCCGCTCGCCGGCTATATCGGCTTTGATGCGACCGCCGATAGCCTGCATGTCGGGTCCCTGATGCAGATCATGCTGCTGCGCCTGATGCAGCAGACCGGTAATCGCCCCGTGGTGCTGATGGGCGGTGGCACGACGAAAGTGGGCGATCCTTCCTTCCGGACTGAGGCGCGGCCCTTGCTTTCGGATACGCAGATTGAAACCAATAAGACCGGCATTCGCAAGGTATTCGATGCCTTTCTGACCTTCGGCGACGGCCCGACCGATGCCATCATGCTCGACAACGCAGAATGGCTGGACAGGCTGCTGTATATTCCCTTTCTGCGCGATGTGGGCAGGCATTTCAGTGTCAATCGCATGCTGACGATGGAAAGCGTGAAGCAAAGGCTGGAACGCGATCAGCCGCTGAGCTTTCTTGAATTCAATTACATGCTTTTGCAGGCCTATGACTTCCTGGAATTGCGCCGGCGCCATGGTGTGGTGCTGCAAATGGGCGGGTCTGATCAATGGGGCAATATCGTCATGGGCACTGATCTGATCCGGCGCATGGATCAGGCGGAAGCCTTTGGCCTGACAACGCCGCTGATCACCACGGCATCCGGGGCGAAGATGGGCAAGACGGCGCAGGGCGCCGTGTGGCTCAATGCTGATCGTGTTTCGCCGTATGATTACTGGCAATTCTGGCGCAATACGGAAGATGCCGATGTGGCGCGCTTCATGGGGCTGTTCACCGCATTGCCGATGACTGACATCGCCCGCCACGCCGCGCTGCAAGGCGCTGAGGTGAATGAGGCAAAGAAGGTGCTCGCCACCGAAGCCTGCGCGCTGCTGCATGGCCGCGCGGCGGCGGAAGCGGCAGCCGAGACAGCGCGCAAGGCGTTTCAGGAAGGGCTGAATGCGACGAGCCTGCCGACGGTGGTCTCGGTGCTGCCCTCACCGATCATTGACGTGCTGGTGGAACACAAGCTGGTCCCAAGCAAAGGTGAGGCGCGACGCCTGATCGCCAATGGCGGCATTTACGCCAATAACCAGCCCGTCACTGCGATTGATATCATACTAAAGAGTGACAATCTGCAAGACGGCGTCATCAAGCTTTCGATTGGCAAGAAGCGCCATGTCCTGCTGAAGCCGGCCTGACCTTACCCGGCTTTACTCCACAACTCCGGCTGCAATTCTTCCTTGCGGTTCGGAAACAGCATGGCGGAGGCGAGGGTTAGGCAAGCAACCCCACCAAGCACCAGCATGGAAAGTGCCAGCGATCCTGCCGCTTCGTGCAAAAAGCCGATCAGGGGTGAGGCAATCGCCGCGCCCAAAAAGCCAACTGTGAAGCGAATGGAATAAAGCTTCGCGCGCAAGGCGGGGGCGATATAACGCGCGGTCATTGTCTCATTCACTGTGACCTGCCCGAAGATGCAGGCCGCAACCAGCCCTGCCACGGGCAGCACCACCCAGCCATCCAGGAAAGCGAGTGCAAACAAGCCCGGCACCACCAGCACTGCCAGCGGCATGAACACGGTTTTGAGCGTATGCCGGTCAATCATGCGGCCCACGCTGAATTGCGCGACACCGCCGCAAATGGTGGCCAGGAAGGACAGCAGCCCCACAATCGGCAGTAATTCCGGGCTGCCGGCCAGGCGTTCTTGCATCAGCTTCGGGATCAGGAGCGTATAGGCGTTGAACACCAGGCCCGAGACAGTTGCGATGGCCAGCAAAATAACCACAGCGCGGCGCACCAGCGCGGAGGGGATCTCGGGGAATGGCGTGCCGCCGGCCTGGATGCGCGCCGAATCAAAGGGCGGTTCGCGCCAGTAGAAGAAGCCTGCGATGATGCAGGCGATGCCGGGGATGATGAAGGCCCAGCGCCAGCCCCCTTGGGCGGCGATCAAGGCCGTGATTACCGGCGCGGTTGCCACACCCAGATTGCCGAAAACGCCATTGATGCCCATGGCGCGGCCCACTTTCTCGCCAGCCGCTTCCACCAAAATCGCGGTGCCAATCGGGTGATAAATCGCCACAAAGGCCCCCATGGCGCCAAGCGTGATGGCAAGCATCATGGGCGAAGGCGCGAAGCCCGCCGCCACCATGAAAGCGCCCGAGCCCATGAAGAAGGCCATCATCAAAAAGCGCCGCCCGAAGCGATCCGCAAGCCAGCCCATCGGCAGGGCGCAAAGCCCGTAAATAACGAACATGGTGGTGCCGAGTGCGAGGATCGGCCCGTAATCCGCGCCAAAAATCACCGCATCCTGCTGCACCATGGCAAGCACGGCGGTTGCCAGGATCAGCAAGCTGTAATGGGTGAAACTATGCGCGGCATTGATCAGAACCACCTGCCGCCGAGCCGCAACCATGCGCCTATCCCCCAAAAATCCGTGGTATCATGCAGGATTGCCAGCGCTTGCGCCACGGGGCGCGCGGCGGCGCAATTGGCGTACCATATCGCGCGGGTGAAAGGCGCCAAGCGCCATGGCGGCCAGGGTAAAACCCGCCATGCCGACCAGGATCATGAGGCCCGCGCGCAGCAAATTATTAAGCCCAGGCAGAACCAAGCTGATGGCGAAAACCGCAGCCGCCATGATCGCACTCGCCAGCACCAGCCGCGGCAGTACGCGCCGGCAGCGCCGGTCCATTACCAAATGCCCGCGCCGCACCAAAAGCCAGGCGAGCAAGCCGCCATTCACCCAGGCCGCGATACTGGTGGCCAAAGCCACCCCGACATGCCCCAGTACATCCATCAGGGAGAGGTTCAGCGCGAGATTGACCGCGACGGACAAAATCCCGATCCGCACCGGGGCAGAGGTATCGCCGCGCGCGAAAAACGCCGGCACAAAAACCTTGACCAACACAAAGGCAGGCAACCCGACGGCATAGGCGACCAGGGCTGAAGCCGAAGCTGCACTCGCCGCCGCATCAAAGGCGCCGCGCTGAAACAAGGCCGCAATGATCGACCCCGCCGCGACTGCCAAGCCCACCGCGCAGGGCAGCGTCAGCAACACCGCCAACTCAATCCCGCGATTAAGCGCACGATGCGCGGCAAGTTTCTCACCCAGGCGCAGATGCCGCGCGAGCAAGGGCAACAGCGCCGTACCCAGCGCCGCACCAATCACGCCGAGCGGCAGCTGCGCCACGCGATCCGCGTAATAAAGGTAGGAAACCGACCCGCTCACCAGGAAGGACGCAATGATCACATCCACCGCGAGATTGATCTGCGTAACCCCGGCGCCGAGCACCCCAGGCACCATGCTGCGCAGTACTTGCAGAATGGGTGGTGTGAGCGCCGGGCGACGGTAAAGGCGCAGCGCCATCCCCGCCTGCCGCGCCGCAACCCAAACCATGGCAAGCTGCACGACACCGGCAGCAAAAACCCCCCAGGCCAGGGCATGGCCAGGTGTGGGCAAATAGGGCGTGAGGCCCACCAGAGCCGCCATCAACAACAGGTTGAAAAACACCGGCGCGGCGGCGGCGGCGGCGAAGCGGTCCAGGCTATTCAGCACGCCGGAAATCAGCGCCGTCAGGCAGATCAGCGGCATGTAAAAAAACGTGATGCGCGTCAGTTCAACGGCGAGCGCGAATTTCCCTGGATTGGCGGTAAAGCCCGGCGCCAGCACGCCGATCACCTGCGGCATGAAAATCAGCGCGATCAGCGTCAGCAGCGATAGCCACAGCATCATGAGCGTGCCCATGCGTTCCGCCATCTCGCGCGCGGCGGCGCGGCCCTCGGCGGCCAGAATACCGGCAAAGGCGGGCAAAAAGGCAGCGTTGAAGGCGCCCTCACCGAACAAACGGCGGAACAGATTGGGCAGCTTGAGTGCCACAAAAAACGCATCCGCGACTAGCCCCGCCCCAAGCCGGGAGGCAATCAGCATGTCCCGGGCGAAGCCGAGGATACGGCTCGCCATGGTCCAGCTTCCGATGGTGAACACGGAACGCAGCATGGAAGAGGGTGTAGGCGCGGGCGGGGCGAAGCGGAAGGGCGCTTGTCCTGAAGGCCCTGTGCGCCTAGGTGATAGGGCGTCACCCAGGCACTGATGCCGAACCTTTCCGCGAGTAACCACCCAAGACCAAGATGATCGATACGAACGACCCGGACACCCCAGAAACGGCGGCGCAAGAACCGGCCCCCGAAGCCCCCGCGATGACCGCCGAGGAACGGCTAGTCATTCTGGCGCAGGAGATGGAGGCTTTGCGCGACAAATGGCTGCGCTCCGAAGCTGAAATGCAGAATTTGCGGGCGCGCACCCAGCGCGAAGTGGCCGATGCGCGGGCCTATGCAACGCAGAAATTCGCGAGCGATGTGGTGGAAGCGGCCGAGAACCTGCGCCGCGGCATCGAAGCCCTGCCGGCGCCTGCAGAGGATGAACCCGATCTGCTGACCAAACTCCGTGCCGGGTTTGAGGGGGTGGAGCGGTCCTTCCTGGGTATCTTGGAACGCAACGGCGTGCAGCGCCACGACCCCAAGGGCCAGGCTTTCGACCCGGAAAAGCACCAGGCGATGGCCCAGCAGTCCGCGCCGGAAGGTGTGGCGCCGGGGACAGTGCTGCATGGCTGGACTTCGGCCTGGACGCTGAATGGCCGGCTGCTGAAGCCCGCCATGGTGGTGGTGGCGAAGGCCGAGGGGTGATGACGCGGGTCTTGCACCCTATGGTTGAAAAAAACCTCTGAACAGCGGCAGCATAGCCTCGTTGCTTAGAACGGGGGGACCTGCCCGATATCCAAATGGCTTATGCGTTCCTCATTTGGCATTCCTGTCGGGTCTAACCTGGGGCGTCGCGACTTTTCCTTGCAGCATGCGGCCGTTGTTTTGCTGGGGCGCACATTCCCACTTGCCGGCAATCAGGCGATTGCGGCAGATGGCAATGCTGCAACTCATGGCAGCCTACACGCGCGCCTGAAGGCGACTTCCCTGATGATCCTAGTGGATGGTCAGCAACGCGGTAGCGGAACCCTGGTTCACGCCGATGGCTTCGCCATTACGGCGGCGCTTGTGATTATTCAAAAAGGCAAGCGCATTGAAGTTGTTGCAACCTCGGCTGAGAGGCTTGGCGCAGAGGTGGTCGCGGTTGATCTGGGTCATGATTCGGCGCTGCTTCGCTTACCCGTACGTGAGGGTGGCTATCCCTTTCTGCCCTTGGCGGAGGAATTACCCGCGCTAGGTACGGACCCGTTTTACCTTGGCACTCCCGTGCCGATACAGAGGCCGGTCTGGCTTCGCGCCATGATTTCTGGCGATGGGATCGCTTTCACGCACTTTCGCGATATTGGTTATATTTCAGTAATGACCTTGGCGGCGAGTATGCTACGTGGCAGCTCAGGTGGTGCTTTTGTTGATGGCAGGCGTGTACTTTTAAGAATTCTCGTTGGCGGCACCATGCAAAATGACGCGCCTGCTGGTTTTCTGTACGCAAGCCCAAGTGTCGCTATCCCCAAACTGCTCACCAGCCGCCAAAACGCGGCCACGCCTCTTTTGGGAATGGTTGTGTCGGAACTTTCGCGACAGCATCCAAATTATCATCGCCTATTTCCGGCAGAGATCGAGGGGCTGTTTGTTGCGACAGTGATACAAAATGCACTAGCGGCACGCGCCGGCGTAAACGAATGGGACTTGGTGATCGAAGCCGAGGGGCAGAGGGTAGCGACAGTCAACGGTTTTTTCGCTGCTACGAAGCAAGAGACCAAATGAGAGCGTTATGATTGGGCTCCTGGAGCCGGGCGCTTCAACCAAGCGCAATGTGACAATCACGCTAGGCCTGATGGAGGCTTCCTGGCGCTAGGAAGGAGGCGCAATGCCAGGGGCTCACAGCAAAGACGTCTCCGCCAATTCAATCGCGCGGCCAAGGTCAACACTGAGAAGGCGTGATACGCCGCGTTCCTGCATGGTCACGCCATAAAGTCTGTGCATGCGCCCCATCGTCAGCGGATGGTGCGTCACGATCAGAAAGCGCGTGCCACTTTCGGCTGCCATGGCATCCAGCAAATCACAAAGCCGTTCCACATTTGCATCATCCAAAGGCGCATCCACTTCGTCCAGTACGCAGACAGGTGCGGGGTGGCAGCGGAAGACAGCAAAGATTAGCGAAAGCGCCGCCAGCGCCTGTTCACCACCCGAAAGCAAGGACAGGGTGGAAAGCTTTTTGCCCGGCGGCTCGGCGTAAATCTCAAGCCCGGCTTCCAGGGGATCATCGGAACCCACCAGGGCCAGATGCGCGCGGCCACCGCCGAATAAACGCGTGAACAGGCTGCGGAATTCATTGTCTACGCGGTCAAATACCTCACGCAAACGCTCACGGCCTTCGCGGTTCAAATGGCCGATGGAACCGCGCAGCTTGGCGATGGCGTTCATCACCTCATCACGGTCATGCGTGATCTGGCCGATGCGTTCTTCGATTTCGGTGATTTCGATCTCGGCGCGCAGATTGACCGGACCCATCTCATCGCGTTCGCGGATCAGGCGTTCCACCTTGCGCCGCGCCTTGTCTTCCGCAACATCAAAAAGTTCTTCGGGCGCGGGCGGCAATTCAGCGCCTTCACCCAGGCGTTCGGCAATGCGCGCGGCAACGGCGGCCGAGGCAGTTTCGGCCGCTTCCGTCGCGGCCTGGGCGCGTACCTGATCCTCACGCGCCAAGCCAAAGGCGGTATCGGCGCCGCGGCGGGATTGGCTGCCTTCGCTCACGCACCGTTCAGCGGCCATCAGCGCAGCAGCGGCGGTGGCATGCGCTTCGCTTGCTTGTTCCAGCAGGCGCGCGGCCTCCGCGCGGCGGAGTGCTGCGGCTTCCGGTGCTGCGGCCAGCGCGTCACGCTCGGCTTCCGCTTCCGCATCACGGCGGCGCAAATCAGCAACTCGCGCGGCTGCATCTCTGGCGCGCGTGGCCCAAAGGCTTGCTTCATTGGCAAGGCTCGCGCGGCGGGCGGCGATGGAACCAGCCTCAGCCGCCAGGGCGCCTTGCGCATCACGCGCGGCAGCCTCGGCAGAGCGTTGTTCTGTCAGATGTGACCGCGCCGCTTCCACGCTTTCACGAAGCTGCGCCAGATCGGTTGCCGCTTCGCGCGCTTGCACGGCAAGGGTACGCGCAGCTTCGGCCTCCGCCAATTCCGCACCGATGCGTTCCAATTGCGGGGCAAGCGCGGCGAGGCGGTTTTCCACCTCTGACGCGTGGTTCAGCAAAGCCGCCTGACGCTGGCGCGATTCCGCCAAAGCGATTTCAGCGCGACGCCGCGCTTCCCGTGCATTCGCCTCCGCATTGCGCGCTTCGCCTTCGGCGTGGGCGGCGGCCTGTTCGGCCTGACGCAGCAGCGCAACATTGGGGCGCGCGGTGAAAAGTGCCTCGGCCTCCAGGCGCGCGGTATCGGCTTCCGCGCGGTCTTCCGCAAGCCGTACAAATTGCGGTTCAAGGGCTGCGATGCGGCTTTCGGCGCGGGCATCGCGCGCGGCCAATTCACCCTCAGCCCGGCGCGCGGCGGATGCAGCCGCTTCGGCAGCGCTGCGGGCATTACGCGCGGCAGTTTCCGCGCTGGCGGCTTCCGCTTCAGTGGCTTCGGCGACAATGCGCGCGGCTTCGGCTCCCGCTGCCGTGACTTCTGCCTGATCCAGCCGCGCTTCGGCAGCGCGCAGCGCATTGCGTTGTGCCAGCCGCACCGCGCCCGGCGTGGGTGCGCCAGCGTGATGTGTATGGCCATCCCAGCGCCAAACCGCGCCTTCTTCCGTCACCAAAGCCTGACCAGGCCGCAGCCCTGCTTGCAGTGCCGTGCCATCCATGCCGCGCGCGAGCAAACCCACTTGCGATAGCGCGCGCGCCAGCGCCGCCGGCGCTTCCACCAGACGCGAAAGCGGTACCGCGCCATCGGGCAAGGCTTGCGCCACAGTAAGCGGCGGCAAATTACGCCAATGCCGCGCCGCGGAAGCATCGGCAGGGCTTTCCAAAGCCTCACCCACGGCAGCGCCGAGCGCCGCTTCTAGGCCAGGCGGCACGCGCACCTGATCGAGAATAGGCTGGGCCGAAGCCGTGCCGCGCGATTCCAGCACCTCCGTCAGCGCTGCCACTTCAGCGGCGATGCGCGCGCGCGCGGCGCCCGCTTCGGCGGATTTGCGGCGCGCTTGCACAAGGGTTTCTGCCGCGGTGCTGCGCGCTGCTTCCGCTTCACGCAACCGCGCCGCGCTGCCGATCAATGTGGCTTCCGCAAGCCGGGCGGAGGACATCGCCGCATCACGCGTAACTTCGGGGATACGTTCCGCAAGCGCAGCATCACGTTCGGCAGATAGCGCGGCGTATTGTGCGACAATGCGCCGATGGCGGTCATCAGCGGCTTGCAGGGCAGCGTCACGGCGCGCGGCTTCGGCGCTTGCTTCCTCGGCATTGCGGCGCGCTTCGGCATGGGCGGCAACGGCCTCAGTACGGTGCGCTTCGGCCTGTTCCAAGGCGTCGCGCGCGGCAGCGGACGCGGCATCCGCTTCAGTAACACTCCGCGTGGCGGCGTGTTTTTCTGTATCTGAAACTGCACGGGCGAGGGCGTTTTCATGATCCGCGCTTAGCGCCGCATGGGCTTCGCGTGCGCGGCGCGAACGAGTTTCTGCCGCGGCCAATTCGGCTTCGACAGCCTGTAATTGCGCAGCACCGGCTGCGGCGGCTTCTGTCGCTTGATTGGCGGCACGTTCCGCGTCACGCACGGCTTCGCCAGCTTCCACAAGCGCCGCAGCGGCAGCATCGCGCCGTGCAGGGAGCGCGGTTTCGCGTTCAATCAGCCCCGCATCTTCTTCCGCGATACGCGCGCGCGCGGCTTCGGCATCCTGCGCCAAAGCCTCGGCATGCGAGAGATCCTGGTGGAGGTCCGCGAGGCGCGCTTTGGCGGCTTCAAGTGCCTCGCGGGCACGGCTTTCTTCCGCTTCCATGCCTTCCGCTTCAACGCGGCGCCTTTCAAGCGCGGTGCGCGCGGCGGCTTCATCGGCGCGTGGCGTGGCAAGGCCCTGTTCGGCTTCATGCAAGGCAATCGCCGCCGCTTCGGCTTCCTGTTCGGCGGCGCTGGTGGCAGTCCGCGCTGCTGCCAGCGCCGTAGCTGCCGCGGTCAGTGCCGCATTAGCGCGCGCGGCGAGCAGGGCGAGCCATTCGCCTTCCGCCTGTCGCACCAAGCCCGAGAGATTGCGATAGCGATTGGCTTGCCGCGCCTGGCGTTGCAGCCCCTGGCGTTGCGCATCCAATTGGCCGAGCAAATCTTCCGCGCGCGACAGGTTGGTTTCCGCCTGACGCAGTTTCAATTCCGCCTCATGGCGGCGCGCACGCAGACCGGTAATGCCGGCGGCTTCTTCCAAAACACCGCGCCGATCATCTGGTTTGGCCTGGATCAGCGCTGCAACGCGGCCCTGGCTGACCAGCGCTGAGGACCTTGCGCCGGAACCGATATCGGCGAACATGGTCTGCACATCACGCGCGCGCAATTCCCTGCCATTGACGCGGAAATTGCTGCCCTCGCCGCGCGAAATCCGGCGTGTCACTTCCAATTCGGCGATATCATTATTGGGTGCTGGCGCCAGCCCTGCGGCATTTTCCAGAAACAGCATCACTTCCGCGACATTGCGGCCGGGGCGTGTTGCGGTGCCGGCAAAAATCACATCATCCATTTCGCCGCCGCGCATCGCCTTGGGCGAGGTTTCCCCCATGGCCCAGCGCAGCGCTTCGACAACATTGGATTTGCCGCAGCCATTGGGCCCAACAATACCAGTCAACCCCGGCAGAACTTCAACTGATGTGGCCTCCGCGAAGGATTTGAAGCCGGCGATCCGAATGCGGGACAGCTTGGCATTATGCGCAGCGCGCGCCTGGTCCTCGCTGCGTGCTGCCTGAGCTTCCACCGTGCTGATTTCAGCTTGGGCTTCGGCCTCTGGCGGGATCACGTCGTCTGTCACCGCGGCACTGCCTCTCGCACTGCGGCTTCGAAGCGTTCAAAGGAAATGGCGCTGGGGAGTTTTTGTGTGCCGATGATGAAGGTCGGCGTGGCGTTGACCTGATGCTCGGTTTCACCCTTTTGGCGCGCTTCCAGAATGGCGCGGGCCAAAGCGTCATCCGCCCAGGCGGCGTTGAAGGCTTCGGTGCTCATGCCGGCCATGGCGGCGATTTTGCCAATCTCCGCCTTGTGATCGACGCCGCGCGCGAAGGCCCAGCGATCCTGCGTCGCGAATAGCGCCGAGATGAAAGGTTCGTACCGATCGGGCGGAAAGCTGCGCGCCACGGCATGGGCGCGGAGCGAGATTTCATCCAGCGGGAAATCGCGGAACACCATGCGCACACGCTCGGTTTCCACCAATTCCCGCCGCACGCGCGGCCAGGTATCGCGGTGAAAGGCGCCGCAATGGCTGCAGGTCAGGGAGAAATATTCGATCGCCGTCACGGGTGCGTCGGCACGGCCCAGGCTGCGTTCATCCAACCCGCCGATAGTGGCCGGGCGTAAGGGTGCGATAGGCTGCGCCGGGGCGGGGGCCGGTGGCGGCGTTGGCGCGGTCGCGACCGGGGCGGGCGGCGCTGCCAGCCAGCGTGAGGCGAGAAAGCCGCCACCCAAAACCACAACAGCCAACCCGCCCAGCAATAAGCGACGATCAGGCATCAATTTCTCTCCTCCGGAGCCGGCGCGCCTTTTTGGGGGGAGGCTGCCGGGCCGATTTGGCCTTGGGAGTGCGACTCGCGCCCCCCCTCAGCCTTGTTTTCGATAGACGCCGCGCGCCAATCTTTCCAGCGCTTCGCGCAAATCGCCTGTGGGTAACCCTTCTAAAGCGGTCGTCACGCGCTTGGGTAGCGCCACGGGCCGGGGCGGCAGGGCGGGCTGGCTGGTTTTTCGGGCGGGCGCCGCCCCCTGCACGAAGCGGAGCCGTTCCACGGCAACCCGCCCCAGCCCGCCATTGATCCGGGCCATGAGTTCCGGCGCCAAATGGCTAAGCTCCAGCGCAATCGGCCCGGAACAGGAAATGGTGAGACTGGCAGAGGTCAAGCGCAGCGGCTGCGTCACGGCGGCCAGGGCCGGGCCGACCAAGGCCGGCCAATCCGCCATGATCTGCGCGGCGGCGGGGCTCTTGCGTTTGAAGGCCGGGCGCGTCAGGGCTGGAATCAGGGCGCCGAGGGGTCTAGGCCCCACAAAGAACCGCCTTTCCTCCTTATCCCGGGACATGCCGTGAAACCCCCTTCCGCCGCTGATCTGCTGCACTGGTATGACAGGCACCGCCGCATCCTGCCATGGCGCGCCCCGCCGGGGGAGCGCGCAGCGCCATATCATGTGTGGCTTTCGGAGATCATGTTGCAACAGACAACCGTGGCAACGGTAGGGCCGCGCTTTTCACGTTTTTTGGCCCGCTTCCCGGATTTGGCCGCTTTGGCGCATGCACCTTGGGGGGATGTGGCGGCGGAATGGGCCGGGCTTGGTTATTACGCCCGGGCGCGGAACCTGCACGCGGCGGCGCAGGAAATCCTGGCTTTGGGCGGCTTTCCTGAAACGCGCGCGGGCCTTACCACCCTGCCTGGCATTGGCCCCTATACTGCCGCCGCCATCGCCGCCATTGCCTTCAATGCGCCCGTGGTGCCGCTGGATGGCAACGTGGAACGCGTCACCGCGCGGGTCTTCGCGGTGGAGGAAGCGCTGCCTGCCGCCAAACCGCGGCTTGATGCGCTGGCGCAGGGTTTTCTGGCCGATCAGGCCGCCCGCAACCGACCTGGTGACTTTACGCAGGCGCTGTTTGATTTGGGAGCGGGGATTTGCACGCCCCGCAAGCCCGCCTGCGCGCTCTGTCCTTGGCGGCGCGCATGTCAGGCACAGAAACGTGGTCTGACAGAGGCCGTGCCGCGCAAGGCCCCGAAGCCTGAGCGTCCAACGCACCATGGCGTGCATTTCCTGCTGCTGGACGCAGAAGGTCAGGTTTGGTTGAGGCGCCGCCCTGCACGCGGGCTTTTGGGCGGTATGTTGGAAATCCCCGGCACGTCCTGGCGAGAGGCGTTTTGGCCAGAGACCGAAGCATTGGCGGAAGCGCCCCTCGTGCTAAACTGGCACCCAGCAGCGGGGGAAGCGCGGCATGTCTTCACGCATTTTGCCCTGACCATGCGGCTTTACCGCGCGCGACTACCGGCGCGAGCCAAGCGGCCTGAGGGGGAGTGGCTGGCACCCGCGGAAGCGGCGCATGCCTTGCCGAGTGTCATGCGGAAATTGCTGGTGCTGGCTGGGCTATCCGCGTGAGGTTTCGCCACGTACCGAGCCCGCGCTTATACTCGGCTTTATCGTGATCGCCGCACCCTTCATCCCCCCCCCTTTCCGGAACCGCGCGAAACCGTGCCGGGGCCTTTCGAAATCATTCGCCCGCTGCGCGGCAATATTTTGAGCGGCTTTCTCGCCCGCAGCTATCAGGCGGAATGCATCCTCTTGCATCTGCTGGGTCGGCGCATGCTCATCATCAATACGCCGGAGCTGGTGCGAGAGATTTTCGTCCTGCGCGACGACATCTACGGTCGCAAATCGCATTTCATGGAACGCGCCTTGGCGCGGTGATTGGTGAGAGCCTTTTCATCAATCATGGTGAAGCCTGGTGCGAAAGACTTGAACCGCTTGCCCCCGCGCTACACCCGGCTGGGCTTCCGCAATTCCATCCGCTTTTTGTTCAAGTCGCCGGCGAATTGGCGGCGGAATGGGAAGCGGCAGCGGGCAGACCTCCACGCGATATCGCGCCTGATCTTGCGATTTCGACCGCGCGGATCGTCATGCTGGCAGTTTTCGGACTCGAAGTTACGCCAGCAGCAGCGCGCGGCTTTGCTTTCTATTGGCGGCGATTTCAATATGGCTGGCATTATCAGCCGGCCGCACCTGCCAGTGCATTGAGTGTAACCATGCTGCATGCCTTGGGCATTTTCGTATTGCTGGCGGCAAGCATGGGTGGCCATGTTGTTGCGCAGCTTTGTCTTGCGATGATCCTGCTACTGCGGATTACAGCACTGCGCTGCCATCTTGCGGTGCCGAGAAAATCGCTTCCCCCATGCCGGGGCTGAGATTTGGCGTCAGGTCGTGATGGCGCTTTTCCCACCATTGACGGTGCTTGCGCTATTGCTGGTCATTCTCTCTTCGGTGGCGGCACGGCGCATGCGCTGGCGCGATATCGCCTATGATATTACGGGGCCGGAGAAGCTCAGCGTCGCGTGGCGGCGGCGCTTTGATGATAAAATGGGCTGAGGGGTTCAGCCGCCGGTGATCTCCGCGCGCAATTCATCCAATACGCATAAGCCGCCGGCCTTGTTTTCCACATGCCAAAACAGCCAGCCATTGCAGGAAGGCACTTCCTGCACTGCCGCGCCCACTTGATGAATGGACCCAGTGGCCTTGCCGCAACGGAGCGTGCCATCGGCCCCAACCTCGGCCCGCCAGCGGCGGCGCGCATCGGTGAGCACACTGCCCGCCGGCACAAGCCCGCGTTCCACCAGCGTGCCAAAGGGGATGCGCGGCTGTTCGCGCCGTGATGGCAGGGCAAGCGCGGCTGATTCCGGCATGGGCTCCACGGCTGCGATCCGGGCACGCGCCCCTTTTGCGTAGCGTTCTTCCCGTTCAACGCCGATGAAACGTCGGCCGAGGCGCTTGGCGACCGCTGCCGTGGTGCCGGAACCCAGGAAGGGGTCCAGCACAACCTCCCCCGGTTGGGTGCAGGACAGGATCACGCGATGCAGCAGCGCCTCTGGCTTTTGCGTCGGGTGTAATTTGTCGCCTTTTTCATCGCGCAGGCGCTCCCCGCCCGTGCAGAGCGGGATGAACCAGTCGCTCCGCATCTGCACATCATCATTCAGCGTCTTCATAGCGGCGTAGTTAAAGCGGTATTTGGATTCCTGCCCATGCGCAGCCCAGATCAGGGTTTCATGCGCATTGGTGAAGCGCCGGCCACGGAAATTCGGCATGGGATTGGCCTTGCGCCAGATCACATCATTCAGGATCCAAAAGCCAAGATCCTGCAACGCCACACCCAGGCGAAACACATTGTGATAGGCGCCCATCACCCAAATCGTGCCATCCTTGCGGAGCACGCGGCGACATTCGGTCAGCCAGGCGCGGGTGAAGGCGTCATAGGCGGCCAGATCGGGAAAGCGGTCCCAGGCGTCATCCACGCCATCAACAATGCTCTCATCCGGGCGGCGCAATTCGCCCTTCAATTGCAGGTTATAGGGCGGGTCAGCAAAAATCGCATGCACGCTGGCCGGCGGCAGGCGGCGCAGCATGGCAATCGAATCCCCGACCAGAACCTGGTCCAAGAGCAGCTCGAGCTGCGTTCCCACCGTGAAATCCCTTGTTGAGCAGCCAAGAATCGCGCGCCGGAGTCGCGCGGTCAAGTCAGTTTCAAAACGGCCTGGTCCACCGGGCCAAATCCGCGCCGATGATGCGGCGATGGGCCAAGCCTTGCCAAAGCCTCCCGATGCGCAGCCGTTGGGTAGCCAGCGTGGCGCGCGAAACCGTAAGCCGGCCAGCGCGGATCGAGCCGGCGCATGGCGCGATCCCTGAGGACCTTGGCAATGATCGAGGCGCCAGCTATGGAAAAACTGAGCGCATCACCGCCGATGACGCAGCGTAGCGGGCAGGGCAAAGGCGGCGGCTGATTGCCATCCACTAGCGCGTGATCGGGTGGCATGGACAGCTTCGACACCGCGCGGCGCATGGCCAGATGCGTGGCGCGCAAGATATTGACCTGCCCGATCTCGGCGGCCGAGGCAGCGCCAACGCCGATTTCAACCAGCCCCTCGGCCTGGGCGGCTCGCAGCGCGGCAAAGGCAGCATTCCGCGCCGCTTCCTTGAGCTTTTTGGAGTCCTGCAACAGCGCCGCAAGGCGTTCCGGTGGCGGGGTCAGGAACACCAGCGCGGCAGCCAATACCGGGCCAGCGAGGGGGCCGCGCCCGGCCTCATCCACGCCCGCGACGCGACCGCCGAGCGCCGCTTCCAGGCTGAAATCGGGCCGCGCCATCAGGCTTTTGCCCGCGGCAGCAAAAGCCAGCCCGCCAGACCCAAAACCAGACTGGCTGCCAATACGGCGAAACCGGCGCGATAGGCGGCTTTGGGCCGCGCCAATTTCTGCATCGGGACGAAACCGATCACGAGGCCCACCAGAAAGGGTAGCAGGGAAGAGCCCAGCACCTGAGCCATATTCACCGTGCTTGCGCCGCGCCCGACCAGATGATCGGGGAAGAGCATGCGCGCCTCCGTCACCAGCAGCACAGGGTAGCTGGAAAACAACACCAGCCCGACCAGCAGGCCAAGCGCCGCAGTAAGGGGAGGCGCTCGCCAGATGGCAAGAATCACCAACATGGCCGCCGAAAGCGCCGCGCCGGCGCTGATCATGGCGCTGCGGCGGAAAAAGCGCCTCTCCAGCGGACCCATCAGCAAAAGCCCGATAGGCATGGCAAGCCCCATCGCGGCCTGGGCCAGTCCGCGTTCATTGGCATTCAGCCCATGCACATCGGCGAAATAAGGCCCGGCCCAAAGCCCGATCACCGTGGCGGCGGCGGCTTAGGCCACCAGATGCAAAGCCAGCACCCTTCGCCCGCCCGCGTGATTTGGTGGCGTTCTTCGCGCGCTCTTCCGCTGACAAGGGATTCCCGCGCGATGCTCTGCGCTGGGTCATGTCCTGCGCGGCGGGGGCAGCAGCCCGGATCGCTTCTT
>Ga0194119_10002018_pt1 | contig 35558 bp, 28 predicted proteins | sample TA2MahC100mmetaG_FD_148620 | JGI IMG/M metagenome (GOLD analysis project Ga0194119, IMG submission 148620) | Freshwater microbial communities from Lake Tanganyika, Tanzania - TA2015018 Mahale Deep Cast 100m | ecosystem: Environmental > Aquatic > Freshwater > Lake | place: Tanzania: Lake... | reverse complement strand
AGTAACGCGCGATCCCTGGAAGTCGATCTTGAGAAGGCCGTTGAACGAGAGCTGAAAGGGCTGGTTTTGTTTGTCACCCATTGGGTGCTGTCCTCCGCAGGGGTCTTCGCTGCCTTCAAACCCCTATGGATATTGATGCGGACGAGCATCCGGGAGATTCGCACGCGCGGCTCAAAACGGAAATGTGGGTGAACGCGTTGTCGTTGAATCGAACACCGCCGGATGAGGCGAAGTTTGGCTGATCTGTCGCCGCCGCAATGTTCGGATTGGGAATAAGCCGCAGCAAACTCTGCGACTGTGCGGAGAGGCGGGACGCCGGAATAATGTTCCCTGGGAACTGCATGCGATTGGCGGGCGCGGAGCCGGAACGGGGATCGAAAATATTCACCCCCGTGGCGCTCATATCGCCCGTGCGCTCTGCGACGGAGGGTACGCGCAGCAGGCTGCCGCCGCCGGTGTTCCGCCGCGTGCCCTGGTAGTCGCCGAAAAAGAAAAGCTTGTTCTTGATGGCAGCGCCGCCGATCGAACCGCCGAACTGATTCCACTGCGTAAGCGGAATCAGCCGGCCGTTCGAGTTCGGGATGGGCCGGGACTGCGTGAACGGATTCCGCGCGATCATCTTGTCGTTGCGCAGAAACTCGAACGCCGAACCGTGTAGCTGGTTGGTGCCGGACTTCGTCTGCGCGCTCACCACGCCGGCGCTGGCGACGCCGAACTCTGCGTCATAGTTCGCGGTCGTGATCTTGGCTTCGGTGACCGATTCCAGAGTCGGATTAATGACGATCCAGCCGAGCACCGCGTCATGGTTGTCGGTGCCGTCGAGAAGGTGGGATGTCCCTGCGAAGCTCTGTCCGTTGACGAGCATGCGGTAGGAGCCCTGCGGATTCTCGGCCGATGCCGCGGTCAGCGATGTCGGCCACGCAACGACGCCGGGCGTCATGAGCTGGAAGTTTGTGAAGCGACGATTGAGAACGGGCAGCTCGGTCATGGTGCGTTCCGAGTAAGTGGACGCGACGTCGCTGCGTTCGGTCTTCAGGATGCCCGCGGCCGCGCTGACCTCGAGAACCTGCGTCACGTCGCCGACTTCCAGGCGGACGTCGACCTTGATTTCGGTATCTACGGATACGGGTATGTTTTCCTGTACCGACGCCTTAAATCCTTGCGCTTCGACGCGCACGCGGTAGCGGCCCACGATCAGGAACCGTTGGGTGAAGTTACCGGACTCGTTGGTCTGCGTCGACTGCGAGACGTCGCGCCCGGTGTCGGTGATCACGACGCGGGCGTTTGGCACCGCCGCGCCCGTAGCGTCGGTCACGCTGCCGACAATCGTTCCATAGACAGCCTGCGCATAACTTGGCGCGCACGCGAAAACCATAAGGCCTAGAGCGGCGATGATTCGCATTCGGACTCCCTTTTCCCCTCCAGATCCTTCTTTGGACCTGAATCTAGGAATGCTACTCCCCGGAGCGGAAAAAGTCAACGATACCGAATGGCCGGATCTTCATCTAACGACTCCGTACACTGGAAGCATGTGGTTGGTGTTAGCCGCGCTGTGGTTACAACCCGTGGACTGGCTCGCGCAAGGACGCGCGATGAAGTCGCGCGGCGATGCGCAGGGCGCGCTGGCGGCATTTGAAAGGGCGGTCGCTACGGACCCGCGATCCGCGGCGGCCCGTGACGAGCTCGGGTTCCTTTTAGCGGTCAGCGGGCGGCGGCCCGAAGCCGTACTGCAATTCCGAGAGGCAATACGGCTGAGCCCCCGATTCGCGGCGGCCCACTATCACCTCGCCGTGGCCGAATGGCTGGAGGCGGACCGGGAGGTTGCCTTGGAGGCGGCGCGCCAGGCAGTCAAGCTCGAGCCGCTGAACGCCGAATATCGATTTCGATTCGGCACGATGCTCTATGAATCCGGTTCGACGGAGGAGTCGCTACAGAACCTTACCGCCGCAACGCGCGCCGCACCAAAGCGGGCCGACGCCTGGAACCAGCGGGGACTCGCCGAGCAGAAGCTGGCGCGGTTCGCCGACGCCGTGCGGTCCTTTCAGGCAGCCGTGCGCTTGGCGCCCGATAACACCGAATTCCGGAACAGTCTCGGTTTCGCGCTGGTCGATACCGGGCAGAGCGACAGCGCTGTCGCCGAGTTCGAACACGTCCTGAAGCGGGAACCGGGCAATGTAGCGGCGCGAGTGAACCGGGCCAACGCATGGCTGCAAAAGGGCGACTACGATAAGGCTCTGATCGAACTGCTCGCCCTGAAAGCCGAACACCCGGAACATGCCGTGGTTCGATACGACCTAGGTCTGGCGCTGAAGCAGAAGGACCGCCTGGAGGAGGCGAAGGCGGAACTGCGGGAGGCGCTCCGCCTGCAACCGGAGATGGTGGAAGCTCACTACACGCTCGGCGTGACGGCCTGGCAGGACGGCGAGTTCGCCGTGACGATCGAGTCCATGCGGAATGCCATCCGCCTGCGGCCCGGCTACGCCGAGGCGCACTACATGCTGGGAACGGCGCTCAAGCAATCCGGCGCGCTGGAGGAGGCCGGGGCCGCGCTCGCTGAGGCCATCCGGCTCGATCCCAGCACGCCCGGACCCTACACGCTGCTCGCGCAGGTACTGCAGGCTTCCGGCAAAAAACAAGAAGCCGCGAAAATGTTTGCGCGCGGCGCCGAGGTGAAACGAGAACTGGAATCGAAGCAGGCGCGAAAGCTGGGAGCGATGGGCCCGGCTACGCGCCGGTAATGCCCTGACCCTCGACGATTGTCACGATACGGTTCACCGCTTCGATGCGCGCTTTGTCGACGATGCCGCTGGGCCAACGGACTTCGATCGACGCGGCCGTCTCTCCCGCCAGCCCGAAGTGGATGCGCAGATCGCTTTGCGACAGGTAGCTGCCGCCGCTGCGCACCTCGTCGGTCTGTCGAAGCGCGCCAGCAGTGCAGTAGACGCGGGCACCGATGCCGGTCCGGTTCGATTTGGTGCCGATGCATTTGATCTTGAGCCAATTGCCCGCAGCCTCCCGTTCGCACCGGAGTAATTGGGGCGGAGCGTTGATGCAGTTCACCAAAAGGTCCAGGCTGCCGTCGTTATCGAAATCGCCAACGGCCATGCCGCGGCCGGGGACTTTCTCCGCGATGCCGGGACCGAGCTGCCCGGAGACTTCCTGAAATTTGCCGTTCGCCAGATTCCGGTAGACAACCTTTCGCTGACGATAACCGGATTCCTCCGCGCTATCGCCCACCTCCGGGTAGACGTGACCGTTGCAGAGGACGACATCGCGCCATCCGTCGTTGTCGATATCCACGAATGCCGCGCCCCAGCCAAGGAAGCGCGTGACGCGGCCAAGGCCGGCCTGGAAGGTCTGGTCCTCAAACGCGCCCTCGCCGGCGTTGCGATACAAGCTGGAGGTGTCGCCGGCGAAGTTGGTTTTGACGATGTCGAAGCGGCCATCGTTGTCATAGTCGGCAACGCCGACGCCCATGCCGGCCTGCGGTTTTCCATCCGGCGAATAGGCCACGCCGGACTCAATCGCAACATCGGAAAACGTGCCGTCGCGGTTGTTGCGGTAGAGCGTGGAAGACGTGGAGTCGTTGGCGACGTAAATGTCGGGGTAGCCGTCATCGTCGAAGTCCGCGACGGTCACACCCAGGCCATAGGTGCCCGGAGTTTTGAGAATGCCGGATGTTTCGGAGACATCCGTGAACGTACCGTCGCCGTTGTTGCGGAACAGGATGTTCCGGCCGCCCTTCAATCCCGGGGGGCCGCACGCCACGAGGATTCCCTTATATTTGCAGGGGCCGGATTCCGGAAGCGGCGCGGTCTTCGGATCGAAGTCGATGTAATTCGCGACGAACAGATCCAGGTGTCCATCCTTGTCGTAGTCGAGAAATGCGCAGCCGGTATTGTGCCGTTTCAAACCGGATTTGGTACGCGTCGTAACGCCGGCCTTGGCAGCGACATCGATGAACCGCCCATTGCCCAGGTTCTTCCACAGGGCGCAATCGCCCCAGTAGGAAACGAACAGATCGTCGAGACCATCGTTGTCAAAGTCGCCGGCGCAGCAACCGGCGCCCCATCCTGTGCGGGCGATGCCGGCGGCCGATGTAACGTCGGTGAACGTGCCGTCGCGATTGTTCTTGTAGAGCCGGCTGACCGGCGCGGGCCCGGCCACCGCCTCAAATCTCGTCCCGTTGACGAGAAAGATGTCGAGCCAGCCATCGTGGTCGTAATCGAAAAAGGCGGCACCGCTGCCGGTCGTCTCCAGCAGGAAGCGATTACGATTCTCGCTGCCGTAGACCATCCGTGCGTTCAACCCCGCCTCGCGCGCCCGGTTGGTGAATGTTACGCCGAGTCCCGCGCTTTGCAAGAGATCGGCAGTGGAAAAGACAGCGGCGGTCCGGCTCAGGGAGCGAATGAAGGTCCGCCGGTTCATCGTTTCCCATTCTGTCATTTTCGAATAGAGTGGGGAGAAATGAGAATCGCGATCTGGTTGCTGTCCGTCACGCTGGCCGGCGGGCCGCCCATTCTGAAGATCGATACGCCGATGCCTCCGCCCGATTGGGCGCTGGCGCAGCGGGCGCTGCTACATGCCTATTCCGAAGCGGCAGAAGAGTTCGCGGCGAAGTATGTGGACGAGCGCGGGTATCTAAAATGCGTGGAGCGCTGGGGCGGCAACGACGGCCCCGACGACGCGATGGAGACCATCAACGCGTGGCCGCTGGTGCATTCGCTCGGCGCGCCCAACTCCATTTTGCGGCTGTATCGCAAGATGTGGGAGGGCCACCTTCGCCAATTCACGGCAGCCAAGGCGCCATCGGCGCGAATGGCGAAGGACGGGATGTTCCACAAGGAGTTCGTGACGTCGTTCGATTGGGAGCATACCGGCGAAGGCCTCGCCGCGTTTCATTTCTACGCTCTTTCACCGCCGGGCGATGCGGAGTACATCCAGCGCGTGCGCCGCTTCGCCGGGTTCTATACGGGCGAAGATGCGAACGCCAGAAACTATGACAAGCGGCACAAGATCATCCGCAGCATCTTGAACGGAAGCCGGGGCCCGATGTTGACACCGGCCGGGGTGCATGACTGGGGCGGCGAGGAGGTTGCCGGCGCTCCGGAGCGGTTGAAGCGATACGAGACCGCCACCAACGTAAGCGGCGATCATCCATTGAACCTGAGCGCCTGCACGCTGGGCTTCAACGCCTATGCGTTGACCGGCGAGACGAAGTACCGCGATTGGCTGCTAGAGTACGCGGGAGCTTGGAAAGACCGCGTGCTGGCCAACAACGGGAACATCCCCACCAACATCGGACTGGACGGGAAGATTGGAGGAGAGTGGGGCGGCAAGTGGTATGGCGGCACGTTCGGGTGGAACTTCGACCCTGCGACGAGCGGCCGCAACTATTACATGCGCGGCGCGCGCACGGCATTCGGCGAAGCGATCTTGCTAACGGGCGACCTCTCGTTCGCCGAGCCGCTCCGACGCCAGATCGCAAACCTGTATGCAGTCAAGAAGGAAGAGAACGGGCGGGTTCTTTTGCCGAATAAATACGGCGAAACGGGCTGGTACGGCTACACGCCGAATACTCACGCGGATGTCCGCCGCGATCTGTATCTTTGGACCATGGACCCGGCCGACCTGAAGAGAGTTGAGGACGACCATTGGATCCAGTTTCTGCAAGGCAAGAATCCCGGTTACCCCATGCGGGCGCTTCAGTCCGACTTCGCGCGGCTGCGGCGCAACCTGGAACTGATGCGGAACGACACCAGCACGCCGGACACGCGGCCGTCCGACTTCGCGCACCGTTTCAAGCCAGTGGAGGCCGGCACACTTGCGAATCTTGTGCTTGGAGGAAATGACCCCGGATCGGCGGGGAACGTTTTGCACAGCCGCCTGCGGTTCTTCGACCCGGCTGGAAGCCGCGCCGGCCTGCCGGAGAGTGTTGCGGCACTTGTTGAAAAGCTGACGGCGGACAGCGTGACCTTCACCCTTGTCAATTTGAGTCAGGCGCGAACCAGACGTGTGACCGTGCAGGCGGGCGCCTACGGAGAGCACGAGTTCGTGGAGCCGTTCTCCGGCCCAACAATCGACGTCGAAATCGCGCCAGGCGCGGGGCAGTCCCTCACGCTGCAGATGAAGCGCTACGCGAACCAGCCAAAAGCCGCCTTTCCATGGCAACGATGACGAGAGTCAGCGCTACGCCGAGCAACGTGAGCGCGCCGCCGCCATAGACCGACAGTGGCTTGTAGCGAAAATCGATTTCGTGTTGGCCCGGCCCCGCAACGATGCCGCGCAGGCCCCCGTACGCCGCAAGGACCGGCGTCTCAACGCCGTCGACGTAGGCATGCCAGCCCGGGAAATGGGTGTCCGCCAGGACGACCACTCCCCGGCAGCGCATGACCGCTTTTAGCCGAATGCGATTCGGCGCGTAGGAGGCGATGTCCACGGTCCCTGGCTCACACTCTTCCACTTGGGCGGTTTCGTTCACAAACAGCACGGTCCGCTCCATGTCAAACGACGGGTCGCTTAGGCGCCCCTCCAGTAGATTCGACGCCGCGACGGTCTCGACGCGATGCACGATGCGCGCCCGAGGCAACGGACCCTTGAGCCGGTAGAGATTCACACCGTCTTCGGAGCCTGGGAACGCGATCTCCATTGTGTCCGGCAGGTCCGGCGCTTTGGCCATGTAGTGGGTGACGGCGTAGAGCCGCTGGGCCCAGGCGGTGTGCCGGGGGTAATGAAGAAGGTTCTCCGTGGCAGCCGCGGCGTAGCCTTCCTGCATGTCGACCCCATACAGATCGCCATAGTTCACGGGCACATCGGCATCGTGGATTCGAATACGGACCGCGCTAGACTCGCGTCCCAGGCGGTCCGCAATGTCGGCGTGTTTGCGAAGAGACTTGGCGAAACGATGGGCGCCTTCCGCATACTTGCTCTGCCAGCCGCCGGTGAAGACGGGAGTCCATTCGACGAACATCAGGAAGAAGAGCCAATGCGGGTACCGGCCGGCCAGAAGTGGAAAGGAGAGCCCCGCCAGCGCAGTCAGGAGCATTTCATTGGACATCTCGACCTTGAAGAGAACGGTGGCGAGGACTGCCATCGCACCGAGCGCCGCAGCCACGCGGCCCGCGTAGCGAAGAGGAACGCGCGCGCGGCCACGCAACACCTGGTCCGCGCCATAAGCGGCGAGCACGGCGACGGCGAGATGCACGAACACACTCGCGCGCGATGGCACACGCGCCTTCGAAAGCAGCGGAATCAACGCGTACAGCCAACCATGGACAGGCGTGAACGCACCGAGGGAGAACACGGCGGAGCAGACGGCCAAGGCGCTGAACCAGCGAATCGGCGCGAGACGCCACAGAGACCACACCGCGACGACGACGAGGCTCATGGCAACAATCCCGGCGAAAAGAGACGAATCGGCATTGGTCCCCTGCCCCGGAAACACCAGGCCAATCAGGCCGCGCGGGGTAAGCGAATACGTCGCGGACGAGAGATACGCGATCGTGTCGTTCCAACCCACGGGTCCGTTCGCCGGCCCCCATCGTTTTGCCAGTTTGCCGAACTCAATCGTAGGCCACAGTTGCGCCGCGCTGACCAATCCCGCGATCGGGAACACGACGAACGCGGTGCGCCAGGCGCGGCTCCACAGGCAGGCGAATGCCATGGCGACCAGGGTCATCACTGGCAATTCGTGATGACCGCTGAGCCACATGGACCCGGCGAACAGCCCGGCCCACGCCGCCGGCGTCATAAGGCCGGTTCGCAGCGCCGTCAGGAAAAAGTGGCAGACCCACGGAACCCAAATGGCGCCGAGCAGCACATCGACCCAAGGCGCCGAGCCGGTGAAGCCGGCTAATGAAAACACGCAACCCGCCACGACGGAGGCGCTGCACGACCGGCGGAGCCCGCGGCAAAGCACATACGTGCCCCACGCGCCGATCCAGTGGAGAAACACGTAGTAGTAGTTCAGAAAATCGAATCGCAGGTGTCCTTCAGGCGTGAGGGGCAATAGCAAGAACGCAATGTTCAGAGGATGCAGCGGGCCAGGCTGCGTTTGACCAATGAGGGGTTGGCCCATCCAAATGTGCGGATCCCACAACGGGAACCGGCCGCGATGAAACTCGCGCGCCTGAAACTCCATTCGGGGAAGTTCTAGATAGCAGACGTCGGAATGATCGAACCAAACGAATTCGTTGGTCGCAATCAGTTTCCAATAGAAGCCCGCGACGAGTACAGCGAGGACTAAAGCGGACCGGACATGCATTGCTACTGTATTTCTCCCTGCACGCAGCGAACGGTGTCCCTGGCGATCAGGAGTTCTTCGTCGGTGGGAATCACATAGGCCTTCAAGCGGGAACCACTGGTGTGAACAGGTCCTTCCTGGCCGAGAATGCAGTTCTCATTCTTTTCGGCATCGAGCGAGAGGCCCATCCACGACAAACCTTCGCAGACTTTTGCGCGAATCCTCGCCGAGTTCTGCCCGATGCCGCCTGTGAAGACGACCGCATCCGCACCGCCCATGGCAGCGAGATACGCACCGATGTACTTTCGCACGCGGTAGCAGAAGATATCGACGGCCAAATTGGCGCGCCGATCGTTGGTATCGTCGATCTCGGCGAGCAACTCGCGCATGTCGTGAGTCAGCCCGGAAACGCCGAGGAGTCCGGATTGTTTGTTCAGCACCGACTCAACCTGGTGCGCGTCGAGCCCCTCTTTCGCGGCGATGTAGTGAGCTATGGCCGGATCGATATCGCCAGAGCGTGTGCCCATCACCAAGCCTTCGAGCGGCGTCAAGCCCATCGAAACATCGATCGATACACCGGCTTGAATCGCGCAGGCCGAACATCCGTTGCCCAAGTGCAGTGTAATGATATTCGTCTGTTCCTTCGGCAGACCGAGTAATTGCCGGTACCTGTATGCAACGTAGCGATGCGACGTGCCGTGGAAGCCGTACCGGCGCAGCGCGTAACGCCGGTAATACTGGTACGGAATGGCGTAGAGGAACGATTTTTCGGGCAACGATTGATGGAACGCAGTGTCAAAGACCGCCACCTGCGGGATATCCTTGCCGAGCAGGGCCTCCACGGCGCGAATGCCTTTTACGTTGGCCGGATTGTGTAACGGCGCCAGATCGGTAAGATCTTCGATGTGGCGGACGACTTCCGGCGTCAACAACGTGGAACGAACAAAGCGCTCACCACCGTGTACGACGCGATGGCCGACGGCGTGGATGCCCGTCAGGTTTCGGACACTGTCCACGCCCGACTCCTCCGATGCCAGCCAGCGCACGATGAACTCCAACGCACCGCGAATGTCGTGCAGGGGTTCACTGGTTTTCCTGGGCGGGCTGGCCGCTGGTTCGAGCGTGATGACGCTCTCGCCGCCAAGGCGCTCAATGCAGCCGCGCGCCAGACACTTATCCTCACCGGACTTCATCGCATCAAGCGTCGTCCAGATAAGCTGGAACTTCAGAGTGGAACTTCCGCAGTTGAGGACCAAGACGTTCATTGGCGTAATTCGTCGAGCATGATTTTCACGGCAGCCGGGGAGATCATGTGGCGGGGGGCCGTTTCGTCAATCACCAGACGGAACTGCACTCCGGTCTCACGCACGGCGCGTTCATAGATTCGATACGCATCTTCGTACGGAAGGCCGATGCGGGCGGCGTCGTGCTGCGCCTCGCCGAAGCAGCAGTTGTCTTTGCGATTCAGAATCTGCACCTGCTTGCGGCCCGCGCCCATGGCTCCGACCACGTACAGATCCGGATAGCCGGCCAGCCTGTAGAATTCTTCGAGGTACTGTTCCTTGTCCCCGACAGAACCGCCGACACGCAGATAGAGCGGGATAGTTCCCGCCACTGGAAAGCTGTGGCGGATGCGCGGATCGATCGCGGCGTAGAGTGTGGTGGTCCAACCGCCGCCGGAAAGGCCCGCCATGTGGACGCGTTTGAAGCGCGGGGCGATTGCGTTCAAGCTGATGGCGACCGGCTCCAGGAAGTAGCGGAGCGAGTGCGGCGACCTGTCGAACATGTCGTTGTGGGAAATGGTGCGGCAGTCGCCGGGGCGCATGTGCGGCATGTAGGCGATGAGCACGGAGTAACCCGCGCCGAGGAGCATATCGGTGGCCTCCGCCATGCCGCCGCCTTTCGGATCCGCCGCGTCGTCAAAGGTACAGGCGTGCCCGTGCTGCAAGACCATCAACTCGCCGTTGGCCTTTCGAGGACTAAAGAGGTGTGTTGTGTTCTCCTCGCCGGCATCCATTCGAATCGCAAAGGTTTCGACACCGGCGGAGTTTCGAAGCGTGGAGATCGGACTGGACGCCTTGCGTGTCGTGGCGGCCGGGAGTTTCGCGGAGGGGAAACCGGTGGCGCCCCAGATGAAATCGACGATCTGGCGGCGCTTGATTTCCGCGGCACCCGGCGTGCGAACCGTAATTACCCGATCGTCGACGAGGCGGGGCGGGGGCAGTTTCAACGCCAGCGCAACGTGGGGCGCCAGGCCGGCGGCCATGGATTCGAAGCCGAGATCGTTGGGATGAACGCCATCGACAAGCCCTTCCACCTGCGTCGGGCCGAGAAGTGTGAAGCCTTCGACGAGAGTGAGGAGCTTGTCGCCCTCCGCGATTTTCTTTGCGACGACTGCGCGAATGTGCTGGCGCATATCCTCAAAGCGTTCCGGGCCGGACGATGTTGCGATGGGCGTGATGGCGAGGATTGGCGTTGCAGGATGCTTAGTGCGGATCGCCGAAAGAAACGGTTCGTAGACTTCTCGCAAGGACTCCACACGTTGATTGTTCTGCGCGAAGTCGAGGACGAAGGCCGAGGCATCGATCTCCGCGACGAGGTTCGCGACAACGGGTTCGCCCTTCCCGTTCCCCGAAAAACCGAGGTTTACGAAGTCCAGGTTCAGTTGGCGCCCAAGTATCGCCTGATAGCTGAGGCCGGAGCGGCTGGCGCAACCGCCCTGTGTGATTGAGGTGCCATAGTAGACGACCGGTTTCGGCTGGGCAAAACGGCGCGCTTTGGCGATACTGGCGCCGTCGTCCAAAGAAATGCCGAGTACCTTCACCGGTTTGTACAGCGGGAGATAAATCGTGATTTCGCGTTCCTGTTTTGGAACGTTTTCGAAGAAAACGTGCTCAACGGTCTTGCCGGCGGCGGCGTCTTTGGGCGCGATGGCGGTGGAGCGGTAGAGGCCATCGATGTAGAGATCCACGCCGGTCTGGCCGAAGGCGTGCATGTTGGCCATGTTGGGCGCCGATGGATACTCGAGACGAATGGCGACCCGCGTTGAACCGGTTCGAAAGCGGATGCGGCCACCACTGGGCGACAGCCCCAAGTTCCAGACGGCCGGCGGAATCGAGTCCTTTGCGCGCGCGGGGAGCCGGATCAACTCCCATTGATTCTCGGCCAGCCATGGAAGCCCGTTGACTTCGAAGCGCGGGTCCGTTGGCGCGATCCAGACTGCGGCGGCTAGGAGGAGTAGAGGCTGCATTTGACTTCGTCTCCTATCATGCGACGAGTTCCTACCTGCTCACCTGTACCAGCGACACGGCCCGCCGGGGAGTGTCGAAGGAAAGGTTTCCCTCGCCATTTTCCACGGTCGCAAATTTGGGCGAACCGCCGCTGCGGCCATTCGAAACCATCCCACTCACGGTGCGAGATACCGGAAGGCTAGCGCTGAGTTTTGAGATCAAGAATGGCCGCCTCTAGAATCGGGTCGCGCCGGCGCCGCAGATCGGTGAGCGCGGGCTCCACGACGACGTCAGGTGTTACGCCGACTCCTTCCAACCTTTTTGCCTTCGGAGTTTCGTAATCCCACACACTATATTGCAGTTCTCCGCCCCCCGGCAGAGCGTCGCGAACGGAGAAAAGCACTACGCCGGACGACCGCCGCCCGTAGACCCGCGCGCGGCCGCTTTCCTGCAGTACGGCCGCGAGGATTTCCGAGGCGCTGGCCGTGTTGGTATCTATCAGTACTGCGACGGGCCCGGTGAAAGCGTGGCGTCCGCGGCCGGTCAGCGATTTTTTCCATTCGCGGCCGGAGCGTGTTTTCATTTCGCCGAAGGGAAAGCGCCCACGGTAAAAGTAAGGCAGAATGTCCTGGAGCGTATCGAGGAGGCCTCCGCTGTTCTCGCGTAGATCCAGAACCATGGCGGACGCGGGAGTCCGGAGCTGCCCGGCGAACCACTTGTGTGTGGCTGGCGCGAATTCATCGAACCGAATGTAAAGAATTCCACCTTCGAGCAGGCGCGCTTCGTGCAGTGGAGAGATCGCGATCGGCTTGCAGCGCATTCGGACACTGCGGGAGGAATCATCGACGTCGCGAAGATACATCTCGAAGAGCGCGCCGGTATCGCACTTCTCGCGATAGCCGGTTCTGGTGTCGAACTCTCCCATTTCGCGCAGGGTTGGCGGGAGCGTTTGGCCCGCCATCTTTTCCAGAATCCAGCCGCGCGTGATACCGGCGGAGAAGAAATCGGACTGCGGGTCGACGGACTTGACCACCCAATGGCCTTCCACCAGTTGCAGGCCGAAGCCAAGCCGGTTAGCGGAACGGCGCCGCCGCTGATCGACCTGGGCGGGCGGAATTGCCGCGGTATGCCGGTCCTTCAACTTCGCTAGCATCCGGTTTAAGACGGCATAGAGCGCTTCGTCACTCTTCGATGCGGCGGCTTCGAGGGCGAATCGCTCGCGCCCGGCGGGCCAGTCCAAACCGTTGAGTTTGGGATCAAAGTAGTTGGAACGGATTGTTTCCCAAACACGCTCAAAAACGCGCGCGGGTTCGGCGGACAGCGAGAGTGTCAACAACCATGGCGCGAGACGCATCAAAAGAAGCTGTGAATGGCCTTTCGGGTGTGCTCGATATCGGCGGCAGTATGGGCGTTGGACAGAAACGCGGCCTCGAATTGGGCGGGTGGAAAGTAGACTCCATTCGCCAACAGATGGTGGAAGAACCGGCCGAAGCGAGCGGTGTCGCAAGTCTTGGCCGTTTCGAAATCCGTAACCGGAGTTTCGGTGAAGAAGAAGGTGAACATCGAGCCGACGCGATTGACGGTGACCCCTTTCGGCGGACCGGCACACAATGCGGCAGCTTTGTTCTCCAACTCGTCGTAGAGCCCCTGATTCGCGCGAATGTGCCGGAGCATGGCCAGGCCAGCACTGACGGCGAGCGGATTGCCGGACAGCGTGCCGGCTTGATAGACATTGCCGACGGGCGCCACCCGGCTCATCACGTCCGCGCGTCCGCCGTAGGCTCCGATCGGCAGGCCGCCGCCGATTACTTTGCCGAAAGTGGAAAGATCGGGGCGAATGCCAAACAGAGCCTGAGCGCCGCCGCGCGCTACGCGGAACCCAGTCATGACTTCATCGAATACCAGCAGGGCTCCGTGAGCCTTTGTGAGCGACACGAGAGCGTCGAGAAAGCTTCTCGACGGAGAGACGCAACCCATGTTACCGACTACGGGCTCCAGGATGACGGCTGCGATATTTGCGCCATGCGCGGCAAAGGCACGCTCCAGGGCCGGCACGTCATTGTAAGGCAGCGCGAAGGTCGTATCGGCGAAGGCCTTTGGCACGCCGGCCGTGTCCGCGATCCCAAGCGTGGCCATACCGGATCCTGCCTTGACCAACAACGAATCAACGTGGCCGTGATAACAGCCTTCGAATTTCACAGTCAATTCGCGGCCCGTGAATCCCCGGGCCACCCGCAGGGCCGACATGGTGGCCTCCGTGCCAGAGTTGACCAGGCGGATCATCTCCAAGGAGGGCACGGCGTCCTGCATTTCTTCCGCAAGTTCGATTTCACGCTCCGTCGGAGCGCCAAAGCTGGTGCCGATGGTAAGCGCGTCCTCGATCGCGGCCAGCACTTCGGGATGACGATGGCCGAGAAGCATCGGCCCCCAACTGCCAATGAAGTCGATGTATTCGTTGCCGTCGGCGTCGGTCAACCGTGCGCCGTTCGCCCTGGCCATGAAACGCGGCGTGCCGCCGACACCGCGAAACGCCCGCACCGGCGAATTGACGCCACCGGGAACGATTTTTTGCCCTCGCGCCAGAAGGGCTTCCGATTTGGTTGTGTTCATTGCGTCACCCTACTTTGTAAGCGGCGGATGGCCGGCCGGCAAGCCGCCGGACGGCGTGGGGCCGCCATGGGGATTCCCCTGCGGCGCGGCGGATTTTTTCACCGCCCACTTTCCGTTCTCCACGGCAAGCGTGTAGGTCATGCGAATTCCACCGCCACCTTCCTTTGGCTCGATCGACGCGACGGCGTCAGCCTCCGCCTCGCGGAAATTCACGGAAACGATTTGAACGTTCATCGTCGACGACAGCATGTCGGTGCGTTTGCTTAGGTGCTCCACAATCGCGGTTCGAATCGCATCGTTTGTCTGCGGCGCTTTTCCGCAACCAACGGCGAATAGCGTCAGGAGAAGGAGTCTTCGAGGGGCCACCTCCTGAGTATATCGGCTTGACCCGGCAACGCCGCGCGATGCATCGTGAAGAGAGTGATCCGCCCGGCTACACTCCTCGCCGCTGCCTCGATGGCGATCGAGCAGCCGTTCGACGTTCTGCTGGACAACCGGCCCACAGCCGAAAAGCGATTGATCGAGACCATGCCCGGCGGCGTGGCCTTGGCCGACTTCGATGGCGACGGACTACCGGATGTGGCCTTCGCGAATGCCGCAGCGGGCCTTGCACTTTTCAAGAACGAAGGCGCGTTTCGATTCACGATGCTCACGGCCCCGCCGGCTCCGGCCTATATGATGGGCCTGGCGGCGGGCGACTACAACGGCGACGGCAGGATCGATCTGTTTGCCGCAGGTGTCGAGAAAGACTTTCTGTTTCGCAACGACGGCGCCTTCCGGTTCACAGACGTAACGGCCGCGAGCGGACTTCCGGCGACGAAGCCGTGGTCCGTGGGCGGCGGCTGGCTCGACTACGATCGCGACGGCCATTTGGACCTGTTCGTCGTGCGCTACGCCGCGCTGCCTCCGGGTGGGGAGCGTTTCTGCGGCGATCCGGCACGAAAGCTGCGGCAGTACTGCCATCCGCGCTTCTATTTGCCGCTGCCAAACGCGTTGTTTCGAAATCGCGGCGACGGTACGTTTGAAGACGTCTCGATCAAGACTGGGATCGCGGCGTCGCACGGTAAGGGGATGAGCGTGGGCTTTCTCGACGGCGACCAGGACGGTTGGACCGACATATTCGTTTCCAACGACACGGAGCCGTCGTTTCTGTTTCGAAACGTGGAGGGCAAGAGCTTCGAAGAGACGGCCTTGTTGGCGGGAGTGGCGATGCCCGATGCCGGGCGGCCCGTTTCCGCGATGGGCGTGGCCACGGCGGACTTCAACAACGATGGCCGGGACGACCTAGCCTACACCGCGCTGATGGGAGAGACTTTTCCGATTTTTTTCGGCACGGGCCGGAATCTGTTCGCCGACAAGACCTATCCGGCGAAACTCGGTGCGTTGACGCGCACCAAGAGCGGGTGGAGCATTCTGGCGGTGGATCTGGACAACGATGGCCGCACCGACCTGTTTACGGCGAACGGCGACGTGCAGGATAACGCCGAGGCCTTTGGCAAAGGCGCTTCGAAACAGGCGAACCTGATCTTGCGAAACACAGGTGGGGCGTTTGAGGCGGCCGAATCCGGCGAGCCGGCGTTTCATCGCGGGGCCGCCAGCGGAGATTTAAACGGCGACGGAGCCCTCGATATTGTCGTATCGCGGTTGAACGCCCGTCCGATTCTGATTCGCGGCTCGGCCCCGGAGGCCAATGGCTGGGTGCGGGTGAGAGCGCCGCTCGGTTCGCGGATTCTGGTGGAGGGCCGGAACGGCTTTCAGCGCTCGGCGCGAGTGGAATCCGCATGCGGATACATCAGTTCGTGCGAGCCGGTGGCGCACATCGGCACTGGAACGGTCGCAGGCCCATTCCGGGTGACGGTCACGCCGCCAAAACAGCCCGCCCGTACGTTTCCGGCCCAATCCAAGACGCTGGTTACCTACTCGGAATAAAATCGTGCGCCTGTGGATTACTACTGCATGAGAGCGTTCCTACTACTTGCCGCCGCCGCAACCCTCGGCGGGCAGTCGCTCGAATACACATCGTTCAACGTTCCCACTCCCGGTCCGTCGAGCCGGCTCGACGGAACCATCGTCTTCGACCCGCCCGGCAATCAACTGTTTCTGTTTGGCGGCCAGGACAACTCCAATAACCGGAATGACCTGTGGGTCTATTCCGTCTCCCGCAACGAGTGGCGCGAGCTGACTCCGCCCGCGCCACTGCCCGCTCCCCGCTTCGGCCACACGTTGAACTACGATCCCGTCCGGCGCCGCCTGATCCTGTTTGGCGGAGAGGGTGCCGGTTTCTTCTCCGACATCTGGGCATACGACATCGCGGCCAACCAGTGGCGTCAATTGGCCGACCACAGCGCCGGCCCCAGCCGCCGCTACGGCCATTCGGGAATCTACGACGCGGTGCGCAACCGGGTGGTGATCTCCCACGGCTTCACCGATCGCGGCCGGTTCGACGACACGTGGGCATTCGACCTCGCTACGAATCGATGGTCCGACCTGAGTCCAACGGGCACGCGCCCAGTGCGCCGCTGCCTGCATCACGCAGAGTACGACCGCGCCGGCGAGCAGATGCTTCTGTTTGGCGGCTGCGCTTCCGGCTTTGGCCCCTGCCCGCTGGGCGACCTGTGGAGCCTTGACCTTCGGACCAACCGCTGGACGGAGTTGCGCTCGACACCTTCGCCTTCCGGCCGCCAGCATTACGGCATCGCATTCGACGAACGGCGGCGGAAGTTAATCCTGTTCGGCGGATCGGGCGCGCGGCTATTCAACGACACCTGGGAGTTCGACCCGGCCACGTCACGATGGACGGAGCAGACGATCGCCGATCCGCCGGCCGCGCGCTTGCGTGTTCAGGGCGCGTATGCACCGCAGTTGGAGACGGTGTTTTTCTTCGGCGGCACGAAGAACGCGCAGAAGACCAGCGATCTGCTGGCGCTGCGCGCGGCCCGGCCGCCGGTCGCCAACGCTTTCTCCCAGGCGCTTGGGCCGCTGGCGCCAGGGCAGTTGGCGACCTTCTACGGAGAAAACCTCGGGCCGGCGGAAGGCCTGTCGGCCGCGCTGGATTCCAACGGGCGATTGCCGCGGGAAGTTGCGGGAACTTCCATTCAGATCTCCGGGCAGGCCGCGCCGATCCTTTTCGCAAACAACCGGCAGATCAACTTTCAGATTCCGTATGAGCTGCCATCTGGAAGCGCCGAACTCTTCATTCGCGCGCAAGGCCGTACACTTGCGCCCGTACCGATTTCTATAGCCGCAACCGCGCCCGGGTTGCACGGCGTCGCGTACAAGACGGCAAACGTCGTCACCCTTTTCGCAACCGGGGCCGGGCAAACGAATCCGCCCGCGGTCACGGGCACGCTCGCGAATGCGCCCTATCCACCACCATCGGAGCCGCTGATCGTGACGATTGGGGGTCAGCGCGCGGAGGTGCTCTTCGCCGGTCTTGCGCCTGGAACGGCCGGCGTCCTTCAGATCAACGCACGGCTTCCGGAAAACTTCTCGGGCCCGGCGCTGCCCATAACATTACGCATCGGGGCGAACGAAACAACCGCCAACCTCACCGTTCAGGAATAACAGATGATTCGCACAATACTCTTGCTTTTGTCTTTTGCCGCACTTGCAAAGGACCCGGTCGCGCCGGTTTTCGCGGATACGAAGGGCGTCGCCATTCGCGGCTATGATCCGGTCGCCTACTTTACGGCCAGCAAGCCGGTGGAGGGCAAACGCGAGTTCACCTACTCCTATATGGGTGCGACGTTTCGTTTTGCGTCGGCGGCCAATCGCGACCAGTTCGCAGCGGAGCCAGCGAAATTCGCGCCGCAGTTCGGCGGCTACTGCGCGTGGGCGGTAGGCAACGGCTACACCGCCCCGACGGACCCGGCGGCATGGAAAATTGTTGAAGGAAAGTTGTACCTCAACTACGACGGGGGCGTCCAAAAGAAATGGATCGCCCGGATGCAGGAACTGATCGCCGCCGGCGAGAAGAATTGGCCGAAACTCCACAACTAAGAAATGAAAACACTACTACTCCTACTCTCCCTCTCCGCGCTGTATGCGCAAAAACACGAACTGGGCCTGACCATGGGCCGGGTCATTGGACAGGACCGGTCCATTTCCGGCACAAGTGTCAAGCTGGATAGCGGACTCGCGTTGCAGGCCAACTACGGCGTCCGGCTCGCGGGCAACGAAGCGGTGGCCGTCTACGGCGCCGTGAACTTCCTGGCGAGCCCGCTGCGCGACGTGACCTCGGCAAACCGTGCCTCGATTCGCGATTTCGCAACTATCTATTTCACGCCGGAAGTGCGGGTGAAGTTTGCAGGCGGAGCCCCCATTTCGCCGTACGTATTCGGCGGCGGCGGCCTGGCCGTTTACGAACACAGCACGCTGACGATCGGCGGCGCCGCGAACCCATCGGCCCGAACGTCCAAGACCGGAGCGCTCACTTATGGCGCCGGCGTCGACGTCAAGGGTTTCCGATGGATTGGCTTTCGCGGAGAATTGCGTGACAACTTTACGGGCTCACCGCGGTTCAACTTCGCGCCTTCGGCCGGGCGGCAACACAATTGGACCGCGACTGGCGGCATCGTCCTCCGTTTCGGGAAGTGACGGGTGCGGTGCGGGGATTGATAGAATTTCCACACCGTGATGAACCGCCGACAAGCGATGACGACCCTTTCCGGCTCCGCCGCGATGGGCCAGACCCTCTACGCACCGAAAGGGAAGGCGGCCGTGTACACACCGCCGCATCGCCCTCACACGAAGTTGTCCAGCCTGCTGGAGAAGCACAAGGGCCAACGCTCGTGGCGTGAGTTAATCGTCGACGACAAACACCTTCGCAGCGAGTACCTGCACATGGCTCCGGGCGAGAAACATCCGCGGGCCATGCATCCGGACACGCGTGCGTGGTGGATCGTCATGCAGGGCGAAGTGCGGTTTAACATCGAAACCATCGAACCGTTCGTCGCCCGCAAGGGCTCGATCGTGCAGGTCCCGTATCAGACGCTCTTCGACTACGAGGCCGTTGGCAATCAGCCGGCGCTCATCTTCGAAACGAATATCGCCGGGGCGCGCACTCTATACGTCGACAGGAAAGACGCGCCGGCGCTGCCCGGTCACGAATGGATTCCGGTGGTCGCGCGCAATCGCGTCATCGGTAATTGGCAGCGCGGCAACAAGCCGCACAATACGCACGACGCCCTTGCCGCGAAGTTGGAGTCCGGCGAGTTGAAGGGGACGCTCCGCATCGTGGAAGACGACCGCGGCGCGGGCAACTTCATCTACGGCCACAACAGCAAGCTGCCGCCTCTCGACCCGAAAGTCCGCGGCCACTACCATCCGGAAGGCGCCGAATTCTGGTTGATTCTCTCTGGCCAGATCCGGTATCCGATCGAAAACGTTGGCGTCATCATCGCCCAGCCCGGGGACGTCGTCTACGTGCCCGCGTATACCTGGCACGCTCCGCGCTGGTGGGGCGAGGGCCCGTCCTGCCGCTTCGCGATGAACGGCTTCCCCTACATCTCCCATCTATTCGATCCCGACTAACACCGGGAACTGCACGCGCTGCCCGTTGCACACGCCGTCGATGCAGACGTGAATTGTATAGAGGTTAGGCGAGACTTCCGGAACATCGAAATGAATTTGGCAGAGCCCTGGAATTCCCGGCGAGGCGTAGGCCATTCCAGGTACCGAAAGGTTTGCGACGCGAACGTCCGCCGCTCGCGGCTCGCGCAGGTCTCCGCACCCGGTTCCGTAGATCACCGCGGTCTCGCCGGGCCGCGCGCCGGTCATTTCGGAATAGAGCGAGGGCGATGCACTCTGGATCACGATCGGTGAGCGAGTCGGTTCCACGCCGCGCCCGGTGACCTCCAGAATTTGCGGGCCGATTTCCAGTTCGGCCGGCAAGAGCGCATTGATCTGCGTTGGGCTGGTGAATGAAATGACCGCGGCATCGCGGCCGCCGGCGCACACGCGCGTGCCTGCCGTGGGTAGATTCGTACCGTGGATTTCTACCCAGGCGTTGGGCGACGCGCCTCCGCCGCCGAAGGGCTGCCGTACGGCCAGCGGCCCGGCGCGCTCCACCTGCATTGAGTTGAGGAAAATGCGGTCGCCGGCCTGATCGGCGAGCCCGTTGGCGGCGTTCACCGCGACGTAGAACGCAATGGGGCCGGAGGCGCCGGCCGGAGGCGTCCACTCCAATTCCCAAACCGGATCCCGGGATGGGCGGGTGTGTTGCGCGGAAGCGATCTGCCATTCGTTGGGACACGCCCCGTCGACCGGCGGCCGCGCGTTGGCGCATTGGACCCAGGTGTCCGGACCCAAGGAGCGCAGCGTTCCGCCGGAGTCGCTCTGCGGCCTGCCGGCCATGCGCGGCGAAACCTGAAATCCGAAGCGCGCCGTGACTGGCTCCGCGGAGAGTCCGGTGGCGTGTATCAGAATCCGCTGCGGAACGCCCGGTGTATAGAAGGCTCCGAAGGGAAGGTAGACCGCCGCGCCTTCCCCGCGCCTCGGGGCGCCGAAGTGACAACTGCCGCCGGAGCAACTCCCGGAGTCGCCGGGCGCGCCACTTCGTCCCGGCCCAGGTCCGGTGGGGAACGCGAACAGGAGGATGGGCAGCGCCAGTAGCAGCGAGACGAGGGGACGCAAACCTCCTCAGTATCGCCGGCGAACATGTCGAATCCATGACTCTTGAAATTCACGGAATTTAAGCGTCGCTTTCATGAAGCTGTCGCGGCCTCTCGCCTACTAATAGGTGGTTGTAACCAATCCAGGAGAAACTTTTCGTGAGCGAAGAACTACGTAGCAATCGCGCATTCGGCGAAGTGATGGAACGCAGATTTGCCCGGCGGGCAATGCTGGGCGGCTTCTTTAAAAGCATTCCGGCGGTGGCGCTGATGGGCGCACAGGCGGGAGCCCAGGAATCGGCCGGCGTTTCGGCGGAGGCCTTGATCGACTCCGCGAAGGAAGCCGCGAAGGATTCGCGCCTCACGTTTACGCCGATCTCCCTCTCGCGGGAAGACGCGGTGAATGTGCCAGCGGACTACAAAGTCGGCATCCTTATCAAATGGGGCGATCCGATCACCGCCGACGCGCCTGCGTTCGACCCGAACAATCTGACGCCGGAAGCGCAGTCCAAGCAGTTCGGCTACAACAACGACTGGCTGGATTTCTTTCCGCTGCCGGCCCACGACGTACCGAACCCCAATCACGGCCTGATCGCCGTCAACCATGAGTACACGAATCCCGAGCTGATGTGGAAGAACTGGAACGCGGCGGGGCAGACGAAGGCGATGACCGACGTCGAACTCAATGCGCACGGCTTGTCTGTATTCGAAGTGATCCGGGACCGCACAGGCAACTGGAGCCCCATTCCAGGAGGCCGCTACGGCCGGCGCATCACTGCCTTCACTCCGATGGAACTCACCGGTCCCGCGGCGGGCCATGCGCTCCTGCGCACCGGCACGGATCCCACCGGCCGGCGCGTAATGGGAACGCTGAACAACTGTGCCGGCGGCAAGACACCGTGGGGCACGGTCTTAACCGGCGAAGAGAATTTTCATCAGTATTTCGCCAACGCGAACGCGGTTCCGGCGGGCCGCACGAAAGACATTCACACGCGGTACGGCATGCCGAATGCGGCGGGAGGATACCCCTGGTCCCGCCACTACGATCGCTTCGACCTGGGCAAGGAACCCAACGAAGCGTTCCGCTTCGGCTGGGTCGTCGAGTTCGATCCCTATGACCCGAACTCCGTTCCGAAAAAGAGAACGGCCATCGGGCGTTTCCGCCATGAAGGCTGCACGATTCAAGTGGCGCCCGACGGCCGCGTCGCCGCGTACTCCGGCGACGATGAACGATTCCAGTTCGCGTACAAGTTCGTCTCCACCGGCCGCTACAATCACCTGGATCGCGCCGCGAACACCGACCTGTTGGACAGCGGGACGCTTTATGTGGCGAAGTTCAACGACGATGGCACCGGCGACTGGCTTCCTCTTGTTTTCGGCGCCGGCCCGCTGACGGCGGCGAACGGCTTCGCCAGCCAGGCCGAAGTGCTGATTGACACGCGCGGCGCGGCCGCCGCGCTGGGCGCCACGCGCATGGACCGCCCGGAGGACATGGAAGTGAATCCGGTGAACGGGAAGGTTTATCTGGCGTTGACGAACAACACGTCACGCACAGATCGCGACAAGGACAAGGCCAACCCGCGCGCCAACAACCGCTGGGGACACATCCTCGAGATCACGGAAGACAACGGCGATCACGCCGCCACCAAGTTTTTCTGGGAGATCTTCATCCTCTGCGGCGACGGCAACAATCCGGCGCACGGCACGTTCTTCGCCGGGTACGACCCGGCGAAGGCCGCCGCGCTGGCCGCTCCGGACAACATCACGTTCGACTCCAAGGGAAATCTCTGGATCGCCACGGATGGCATGCCCAGCACTCTCCCCGGAAACGACGGCATCTTCGCCGTTCCCACCGACGGGCAGGAGCGCGGCTTCGTCCGGCAGCTCTGCAGCACCGTAGTTGGAGCCGAGTCGGCGAGTCTGGTCTTCAATCCCGACGACACCACGTTGTTCGTGACCATTCAACACCCCGGTGAGGGCGGCGCCTGGACCGACAATCCTCGCGACCTGACCTCGACGTTCCCCGACGGCGCCGCGCCCAATAAGCCGACGATTATCACCGTTTCAAAATCCCGCGGCAATCCGGTCGTCGGCAGCTAGCGGATCTAGTCACAAGCGGGAACTCGCGATACTAAGGCTATGCGAAGCCGTCGCGAGTTCTTGCTTGCTTCTTCCCTTTCCGTACTTCACGCCCGCGAACTGAAGGCCGATGTCGCAGTCATCGGCGGCGGCACCGGCGGTTTCGCCGCCGCCGTGGCGGCGCTGCGCAACGGCATGCGTGTCGTCATGACGGAAGAGACGCAGTGGATTGGCGGCCAGCTAACGTCGCAGATGGTGCCGCCCGACGAGCATCCTTGGATCGAACAGTTCGGCGGCACGCGCCTCTACCGCAACTATCGCGACCGCATCCGCGCTTACTATCGAGACCACTATCCGCTAACGCCGGAGGCTCGCGCGCGTTGGAATCTGAATCCCGGCGACGGAAATGTGTCGCGCATCACGCATGAGCCACACGTCTCGGTGGCCGTGCTCGAGGCCATGCTCGCGCCTTACATTTCGGCCGGTCAACTGATTCTGCTCCGTGAGTTCGCGCCATCCAAAGTCGACATCGCCAATGACCGGATCCGCGGGGTTACAGTCCGGTCCGTGCGCGACGCGCGGGAGAAGACTATCACGGCGCCCTATTTCATCGATGCGACCGAGCAAGGCGACCTGCTTGAGATCGGCAAGATCGAGCACGTCACCGGCTTCGAATCTCAGAATGAGACCAATGAGCCGCACGCACCCGCCAAGGCGCAGCCGGCCAACATCCAATCGTTCACCGTGTGCTTCGCCGTGGACTATGTGGCGGGCGAGGACCACACCATTGAGAAGCCGCGCGAGTATGCCTTCTGGCGGGACTACGTGCCGGCGATGAAGCCCGCGTGGCCAGGCAAACTGTTGAGCTGGTCGATGTCGGACCCCATTTCGCTCAAGCCGCGCAATGTCATCTTCGATCCTTCCGTGGACAACAAACCGGGCGGCCCGCTGAACCTGTTCATCTATCGGCGAATCGCCAACAAGCGGAACTTCGCGGAGGGAGCGTATCCCGGCGACATCTCGCTGATCAACTGGCCGCAGAACGATTACTGGCTGGGAAACATCCATGGCGGCACGCCCAGCGAAGCCGGAAAGCATCTGGAACGCGGAAAACAGTTATCGCTTTCCTTGTTGTATTGGATGCAGACCGAATCCCCGCGCCCTGACGGCGGAGCGGGCTGGAAGGGGCTGCGGCTTCGCGGTGATCTGGCGGGTACGGAGGACGGGCTCGCCATGTACCCCTACATTCGCGAGTCGCGCCGCATCCAGGCCGAATTCACGGTGCTGGAGCAGCATGTTGGCACGGACGCGCGTATGCAGTTGACGGGCAAGCCGCGGGACGAGGTCACGGCGGAAGCGTTCAAGGACAGCGTCGGCGTTGGAAGCTACCGGATCGATCTTCATCCGTCGAGCGGCGGCGACAACTACATCGACGTCAGTTCCCTGCCCTTTCAGATTCCGCTCGGCGCGCTGCTGCCCCGCCGGATCGAGAACTTGCTGGCGGGCTCGAAAAATCTTGGCGTCACCCACATTACGAACGGCTGCTACCGATTGCACCCCGTGGAGTGGAACATCGGCGAAGCGGCGGGCGCGGTGGCCGCGGAGGCTGTGAAGACGGGTCATCCGCCGCGCAAGCTTCGCAACGATCCAAAGCTGCTGGCGGCATTGCAGACCAAGCTTACGGCACAGGGCTTTGAACTCGCGTGGCCGAAGGTGACGCCACGCTAGCTTCCCAGCCTCGCCGGTAGAGAATCCGCAGCACGGCGAGCAACGGCACCGAGAAAAACATGCCCGTGATGCCCGCGATGTGTTCACCGGCCAACACTCCGAAGAGCACGGCAAGCGGATGCATCTCGATGCCGGCGCTGTAGAGATAGGGCTGCAAGACGTAGTCCTGAAACAGCCGGTAGGCCACGAAGAAAACGATCAGCCAGCCAAGGTGCGCATAGCCGGCAAACGCAGCCACCGAAATCGTAATCACCATTCCGGAAAGCCAGCCGACAACCGGGACAAACTCGAGCAGGCCGCAGACGCCAGCCAGCAGCGCCGAATACGGGACACCCACGACACCGAAGAACAGCGTGTGGGAAACGAACACCGCAAGCGCCAACAAGAATACGGCGCGCATGTACAGACCCAGCAGCGCGTCGATGTCGCTCAGGATGTCACGCACCAGCTGCCCGCGGCCCACACCTCGGAACAGGTTCACGACGGACGCGCGAATGTCGCGCAGGGAGAGTTGGATCAAGAACGCGAGAATCGGCACCAGAATCACGTAAATTACCGACGACAGTTGACTGAGCAAACCCTTGCCAAGCCCCGTCAGCGCGGGCAGCAGCAGTTCCTTGCCGGCCTCCGCCTGCGCGGCTAGGGTGGACCGAATCTCTTCCTTGTACGGCCAGAAGACCGAGGGCAGGTAGCGATCGAGCAGTATGTCGCGGGTGGAAAGCAGCTCCGGCAGCTTGCTGGCCAACTCGGCCGCTTCCGAGACAATGCGCGTGCCGACCACCAACGCCGCTCCGACGACGGCGCCAGCGCCGGCGAGATAGACGAGCGCCGCCGGGGCGACTTTTGGGGCGCGCGCTGGCAGCAGTCCGGAAACCAGTTGCACCAGTGGACTCAGCAGGTAGGCCAGCAGCACGGCCAGGGCGAAGACCAGGATGGTCGTCCTGGCCAGCCACGCCAATTCCAGGGCCAAAAGGACAACGGCAACGGTCCAGGTGGCGCGTGCGGCGCGTGCATCGAGTCCAAGCATGACTGCCTTTCAAGCTAACATGGCTGAAGCGGAACCCATGTCGAATTGGCTGCGTGAAAAAGCCGCCGAAGTGTCGGCGCTCGAATCGAAATTGCGGGAGGGCGGTGGCGCGGCCAAGATCGAAAAGCAGCATCGCGACGGCAAACTGACGGCGCGGGAGCGGATCGAGAAGCTGCTCGACGAAAACACGCACGTCCAGGAGATCGGACTGCTCGTGGCCTATGATCGCTACGACGGCCAAGCACCCGGCGCGGGAGTTGTGACGGTGGTCGGGAAGATCCATGGCCGCCCTGCGGTCATCGTCGCCAACGACGCTACGGTGAAAGCGGGAGCCTGGTGGCCCGAGACCATCACGAAGATTCTTCGCGCGCAGGAGATCGCGATGCGGAATCGCATCCCGATCGTCTATCTGGTGGATTCGGCCGGCGTCAACCTGCCGTTGCAGGATGGCATCTTTCCCGGCCAGTATGGCGCCTCGCGCATTTTCTATTACAACTCGCTGATGCGGCGAAAGCTCCAGGTTCCGCAGATTGCCGCGGTGATGGGCATGTGCATCGCCGGCGGGGCGTATCTGCCCGCTTTGTCCGATGTGATCTACATGGTGGAAGGCACGAGTTTCATGGGACTGGGCGGACCCAATCTGGTGAAGGGCGCGACGGGCCAGGTGACCAGCGCGGAATCGCTGGGCGGCGCGCGGATGCACACCACGCAGTCCGGCGTGGCGCACTTTCGGGCCGCGAACGACGAAGAGTGCCTGCGAATGATTCGAAAACGCTTTCTGGCCATGCCTCCTCCAACGGTACGCGCCAAAGGGCCGGGGCCGGCCCGCCCGGCGGCGGATCTCGACAGCATTCTTCCGTCCGATCATCGACTGCCGTACTCGATGGAAGATCTTCTGTCGTGCCTCGCCGACGCCGGGACCCTCGTCGAATTCCAGCCCGAATTCGCACCCGAGTTTCTCTGTGCGGAGGCGCGCTGGAACGGGCACGCCGTGGGCATCATCGCGAACCGCCGGGGCTTCTTGAAGTCCGAACGCGGCCCGCGCATCGGCGGCATCGTCTACACGGAATCCGCGGGGAAAGTGAACTACTTCGTCGAACACGCGGAACGCGCGCGCCTGCCGCTGCTTTACTTCCAGGACGTGAGCGGCTTTATGGTCGGCGTCGAGGCGGAACGCAGCGGCATCATTCGCGCCGGGGCGGAGATGGTGGAGTCCATGGCGTGCGCGACGGTTCCGAAAATTGCCATTACGGTCAATCACGCGTCGGGCGCGGGCTACTACGCCATGGCGAGCCAGGGCTTCGATCCGAACTTCACCTTCTCCTGGCCAACGGCGCGGATCGGCGTGATGGAAGGCGACTCGGCTGTGCAGGCTATTCACGGACCGGAGTTGGAGCGGCTGAAGCAAGCGGGGCAGCCGGTGCCCGGGGAGTTGCAACAAAAGATCGACAAGACGCGCGCCGACTACGACCGTTGGCTGGACGCGCGATACGCGGCCGCACGCGGGCACTGCGACGCGATCATCGACCCGGCCGCCACGCGGGACACCGTAACGCTTGCTCTGGAGGCCTGTCAACCATGATTCGCATCGCCAACGGCCAAGGCTTTTGGGGGGACTGGCTCGAAGCGCCCGTTCGCCTGGTGGAGCAGGGCCCCATCGACTATCTGATCCTCGACTACCTTGCCGAGGTCACCATGTCTATCGTGCAGAAGCAGAAGCAGGCCGACCCCAATCTGGGCTATGCGCGGGATTTTCCGCCGCTGATCGGCCGCATCGCCGCACGCATTAAGGAACGGGGCGTGAAGGTCATCGCGAATGCCGGCGGCGTCAATCCAGTGGCCTGCGCCCGCGAGGTGAAGCGGCTGGCGCCGCAACTCAAGGTCGCCGTCGTCATCGGTGACGATGTGTTGGACCGCATTCCGGATTTCCTCGCGCGCGGGCTGGAGCTGCGGAACCTCGATACGGGAAAACCGCTGTCTGAGATTGGATCGGAGATCACTTCGGCCAACGCCTACATCGGGGCGTTCCCGCTCGCCGAGGCGCTCGGGACGGGCGCCGATGTAGTGATCGCCGGCCGCTGCACCGACACGGCGCTTGCCGTGGGCCCGATGATTCACGCCTTCGGCTGGAAGCCGGCCGATTTTCATCTCCTGGCCGCGGGGACCATCGCGGGGCATATCGTCGAATGCGGCGCGCAGTGCACGGGCGGCAACTGCATCGCGGACTGGCAGTCGATGCCCGACTTCGCGAACATCGGCTACCCCATCATCGAGGCCGAACCGGACGGCAGCTTCGTGATTACCAAGCATACTGGCACCGGAGGCCGGGTCTCGCTCGACACCGTGAAGGAACAGCTCCTCTACGAACTCGGCGACCCGCACAACTACATCACGCCAGACGGCATCGCCGACTTCACTACGGTCCGGCTGGCGAGCGACGGACCGGACCGCGTCCGGGTCACCGGGATTCAGGGCCGCCCCGCGACACCTTTCTTGAAAATCTCCATCAGTTATCACGACGGGTACAAGGCGATCGGCACGCTCTGCTACAGTTGGCCCAACGCGCTGGAGAAGGCGCAACTCGCGGACCGCATTGTGCGCCAGAGGCTGGAGGATCTCAACCTGCGGTTCGCGGCGATGGACAGCGAATTCTTCGGCGCGAACGCTTGCCACGGGCCCGCCGCGCCAGCCAATTCGCAGCCCGCGGAGGTGATGCTTCGCATCGGCGTGCAGGATCGGAACAAAAAGTCCGTCGATCGCTTCACGCGGGAGTTGATCCCGCTCGTACTCAATGGTCCGCCGACGGCGACAGGGTATGGCGACGGCCGGCCGCCGGTGCGGGAGGTGATCGCGTATTGGCCCGCACTGATTCCTCGCGAAGAGATCGTGACCCGTGTGGAGGTGGTCGAATGAAGATCCCGCTCTCTCGAATCGCTCATGGCCGCAGCGGCGACAAGGGGGACATGGCCAACATCGGAATCATCGCCTACGAGGAGCGTCATTACCCGATCCTGCTCCGCGAAGTGACGCCGGAGCGAGTAAAACAGCACTTCGGCGATAGAATCCGCGGCAGCGTTGTGCGCCACGAGCTGCCCAATCTTGGGGCGCTGAATTTCTTGTGTCATGAGGCGCTGGGCGGCGGCGGTACGCTTTCCATGCGTATCGACGCGCAGGGCAAAACATACGCCGCCGGACTGTTAGGAATGGAGATCGATGCCGACCCCAGCGAATTTGGAGATTAGCCAGGAGGGGCGCGTCCGCCGTGTGACCATGGCGCGGCCCGACAAGCGCAACGCGCTGAATGTTGCGCTTTGCGACGCGCTGGTGGATGCGTTTCTCGAGGCTGAACGCGATGCGGATACCGGCGCCATCCTGCTTGACGCGCAGGGAAAAGTGTTCTGCGCGGGCATGGACTTGGACGAAGCCTTGGAACTAGGCCCACGCGGCGAACTGGAGGCGCACGAGCGGCTCTTCACCATCGGCGCTCGCATCACCAAGCCCATAGTCGCCGCGGTCCAAGGGCCGGCCCTGGCGGGAGGCGTTGGCCTGCTGGCGAACGCGCATGTGGCCGTCGCGGCGATGGGCACCAGTTTCGGTGTCACCGAGCTTCGCATCGGCATGTTCCCGTTTGTTATTTTCCGGGCACTCTCAAACGCCGTGGGCGAGCGCCGTGCGCTCGAATTGAGCCTCACCGCGCGGGTGTTCCAAACGGACGAGGCGCTGCGCATCGGGCTTATCCACCAGGTTGCGCCCGAATTCGAATTGGACGACCGCGCGCTGGGCCTCGCGCAGACGATCGCCAACTTCAGTGCCGCGATCGTCGCCACGGGCATGCGCTTTGTGAGCGAGTCCCGGACAGGTGACGCCGCGGAATTGGCTCGCAAACTGCGCCTGGACGTTTTCCGGCATCCCGACTTCGCCGAAGGCGTGGCCGCATTTAAGGAAAAGCGAAAGCCGGAGTGGCCGTCGCTGTGATTCGATTGCTGGCGCTCGCCGCGGTGGGCCTTGGGGCCGAAGACATCGCGATTCAGGGGCTAAAGCAACCCGTCGAAATTCTCCGTGATCGCTGGGGCGTGCCGCACATTTATGCGCAGAGTCAGGACGACCTCTTCTTCGCCCAAGGCTTCATGGCCGCTCGCGACCGCCTTTGGCAGATCGACCTCTGGCGCAGGCAGGCCACAGGCACGCTCGCCGAAGTCCTAGGCCCCGAGTATGTGGACAAAGACCGCGTCTCGCGATTGCTGCGGTTTCGCGGCGACTGGCAAAAGGAGTGGCCCAGCTACGCGCCCGACGCCTGGCACATCGTCAACGCCTTCGTTCGCGGCGTGAATGCCTACGTTCAGCAACCGGGCCGGAGACGCACCGCCGAGTTCGAGGCCCTCGGCTACGACGCGGGGCTGTGGAATCCGAACGACGTCGTCAGCCGCATCGCCGTGTTTCCGATGATGAACAACCTGCTTAGCGAAGCCAAGCGCGCGCGCGAATTGGACGCCTACGGCGCCGCGGCGCTGGAGAAGTGGAACGCACCCGATCCGTTCGTCAAGCTCACCGTGCCAAACGGGCTCAACCTCAAGGACATCATTCTGCAAAACCTGGCCGCGTTCGACGACGCCGTCGACCCGGCCGGTTCGAACAACTGGGCCGTGGCCGGCAGGCTCTCCGCCACTGGAAAGCCGCTGCTGGCGAGCGACCCGCACCGCACACTCCAGATTCCTTCGCTGCGGAAGACCGTCCATTTGGTGGCACCGGGCTGGAACGTCATCGGAGCGGGCGAGCCGGCCCTGCCAGGCATCGCGTTGGGCCACAACGAGACCATCGGCTTTGGCTTCACCATCACCGGGACCGATGTTCAGGACCTCTACATCGAGCAACTCCACGCGAACGACAGCTCCCGCTATTTGTACAAAAACGAGTGGAAACGTTTTGAAACAGAAAAGCACAAAATTGTCGTTAAGGGCGAATCGCCGCGGATCGTCGAGTTGCAGTATTCCATCCACGGACCGGTCATCGGCACAGACACCGCGCTGCGCCGGGCTTATGTCATGCGCTGGGTGGGCAGCGAACCCGGCACGGCCGGATACCTCGGTGCTCTGACCATGGCCCGCGCAGCGGACTGGCGGGAGTTTGAAGCCGCGCTGCCGCGCTTCAAGGCGCCCGCCGAGAACATCGTCTACGCCGATACCTCGGGCAACATCGGAATGGCCGTCACGGGCCTGACGCCGAAGCGCGGCAACTGGTCCGGACTGCTGCCCGTGCCCGGGCATACCGGCGAATACGAATGGCAAGGCTTCCTGCGACCAGAGGCGTTGCCCCGCGTGTTCAATCCGGCGAGCGGGCTAACCGCCACGGCGAATAACAACATTGTCCCGCCCGGCTACAAGGACACGATTCAGTACGAGTGGGCCCCGCCCTTCCGCGCGCGCCGCATTGAGGAGCAGCTTGGCACGCGCCGCGGCTGGACGCCAGCGGCGTTTGAGACCCTCCAGCAGGACGTAACCTCGGTTCCCGCTCAACGAATGCAGCGGATCGTCAAAAACTGGATTCCGGCGCAGGGCTCGAAAGCCGCCTCCGTGCTTCCGCTGATTAAGGCTTGGGACGCCCGGATGACCGCCGACTCAATCGCCGCGGGCCTGTTTGCCATGTGGATGTCCCGCGTGCAGGCGTCGCTGGGACCCGCCGGCGTGTTTGCCGGGGTCGACGCCGCTTTTCGGGAGCTGGAATCCAAACCGCGTTTCGACGTGCTCGAAAAAACCTTGAATGAGACGGTCGCCGCTTTCGAGCAGGCGCTGGGGCCAGACCGCGCGCGCTGGCGCTATGGCAATTTTCACTTCGTCCACTTCGAACATTTCGCGAGGCAAAAGAGATTCAACCGGGGCCCGATTCCGCTTGGGGGCGACGCCAACACAATTAACGTGGCGGGCGGCACTGGCTTCCGCGCATCGCACGGCGCGAGCTTTCGCATGATTCTGGACCTCGCCGATTGGGACAACTCCCGCATGACGAACGCGCCCGGCGAATCGGGTGATCCGATGAGCCCGTTCTACGATAATCTGCTCTCCGATTGGGTGAGCGGCAAGTACCACCCAATGCCCTTCACCCGCAAAGCCGTGGAGGCCGCGGCGGCCGAGCGGATTGTACTTCGGCCGGCGGGTCTACAATAAGGGTGTGGACCGGCGATCGCTACTTCTATTCCTTCCTGCCCTCCATGCTGAGGCCCCAAAGACGGCCCTCCGCGGCAAGCTCGTCCCCGGGGCGATCGAGCAAGACGGCGGTAAACGAGTCACGCTGGCCGGCGAAGACGACGCCCTTGCCGTTTGCAACGACCCGCGCGTGATCGGAAGCGACTTCGAGGCCGAGGGCAAGATGCGCGCCGACGGCGTTTTTGAGGTCGCGCCAATGTGGCAGGCGCCTCTGTTCGTCTACAAAGGGGGAAAACGCCTCTTTGTGACATACTGGTGCGACGTTTGCGCCATTCGCACGTACACGCCGGGCATCTGCTGGTGCTGCCGCGAAGACACGGCGTACGAACCCAGGGACCGAAAAGACTAGTGAAACCAGCACTCTCCTTCTTAATTATGCAAGCACTCGCCAATGGCGCGGCCTATGAGGCGCGCACCGCTTCCGACGATGGGATTGGCATCGTCCAGCTCCGGGACAATAACTCGGATACAACCGTGCAGATTCTGGCTGGAATCGGCAACATCGCCTACTCGATGAAAGTGAAAGGGAAGGACGTTTTCTGGTCTCCCTACACCAAACTCTCTGAATTCCGCGCGAAGCCGACGCTGCTCGGCAATCCGTTTTTGGCACCGTGGGCGAACCGGCTGGACCAGCACGCCTTCTTCGCGAACGGAGCGAAGTACGTATTGAATCCGGAGTTGAAGAACTACCGCGCCGACGGAAACTCGCAGCCCATCCATGGGCTCGTAACCTACACCGGCAACTGGAAGCTGGTCGGCATCGGAGCCGACGCCAAAAGCGCATTCGTCACCAGCCGCCTGGAGTTTTTCCGCTATCCCAAACTGATGGCGCAATTCCCGTTCGCGCACACCATCGACATGACGTATCGCTTGGCGAACGGCGTTCTGGAAGTCGAAACCGAAATCACGAACCTAGGTTTCGAGGCGATGCCGCTCATCATCGGCTATCATCCATATTTCCGCCTGCACGACGCCCCGCGCGACGATTGGAGGGTCACGCTGCCGGCGAAACAACACGTGGTGCTGAACGAGAAGCTCACGCCCACCGGCGAGTTTAAGCCAAACCCCTACGCCGACCCGCTCACCCTCACCACGGTTCAACTTGACGACGTCTTCACCGGCCTGACGCGCGACAGCGCGGGCAGGGCCGAATTCTCAGTGCAAGGCAAGAGCCAGAAGCTCAGCGTGCTCTATGGGCCCAAATACACTGTGGCCGTGGTTTATGCGCCCAAAGGCCGCGATTTCATCTGCTTCGAACCGATGACGGGAATTACAAATTCCATGAACTTGGCCCATGAGGGCAAGTACAAAGACCTGCAATCCATCGCGCCGGGCGGCGTGTGGAAAGAGAGTTTCTGGATCCGTACGGACGGCTTCTAGAACTTTAGCCGGTACAACTTCGCTTCGATCTTCTTGATGTCCACGCCGGGCACCTTCGCCAAATCGTGGATGCTCTTGAACGGTCCGTTCTTTTCGCGGTAGGCCACCACCGACCTGGCCAGCGAGCGCGGCATGCTGAAGGCGCTCTCCAACTCGATGGCCCGGCACTCGTTGATCTTCACTGGCGGCACGTCGTCGGCGGGGTAGTTTTTGACGAGATATTCGAGAATCGCCATCATTTCGGATTCCGGCCCCTTCACGCCCATGTTCGCCATCTTGAGCATGGTGGACTCCCAGCCTGCCCGGTCCTGGCGCAACGCCACGGATTTCGCTACCTCATGGCAACGGCCGCAGTGCTTTTCCATCTCCGCGCGGCCCGGCGCATCCACGATCTGTCCATACGAGGCAACCGCCGCGGCCGCCAGCAACGAAGTTCGAAGTAACAAGTTTCTCTCCTGATTAGTGTTCGATCGGAACACCGAACGCATAGAGCACGCCGTCGTGAGTTTGCACGTACAACTGGCCCGCTCCCGCCGACAACCCGCCGCTATGCGTGAACGAGGTCATCGTCTTTCCACTATTCCACAATTCCTTGCCAGACGCGGCGTCGAGCGCGTAGAGCACGGCCGCCTTCGACTGCGCCAAGGTTGCCGCGGCAGTCTTGCCCGCCACCTCACCGCTCGAAACAACCCACATCACTCCGTTGACGATCATCGGAGCCAGAGGAGTTACCATGCCGGCCGACGTCCAACCGGGGGAAAAAGATGGCACACCGCTGCCGTGCGCCAATTTCCAGGCGACAACCGACTTTGCGGAAGCGCCGGCCAGCCACGTGGCTCCGGCGGTATCCTGCCAGACGGAAAGCGCTGTCACAGGCGCGCCGCTAGTGGACTTGGCGACCGGCGCCAGGGCCGCATCCAGAACGTGAACAACACCATCATTCGAAGCCACAGCGATATAGGTCTGGTTGTCTACCTTGAAAACAACCGGGGAGGTGACCAACGGCGCGCCCGCCGAATAGCTCCCTTTCGCCGCCATCGTCTCCCGCTCCACTGACTGCAGTATGCCGGACTGTAGCGCCAAATACGCCGTTCCCTTGTCGTCGAACGCTGCTCCGTTGCGGCCCACGACGGGCGCGGGCGTGAGCGCTTTCGAGATTTTCCCGGTGGCGATATCCAGCGCCCACAATCCGTTTGGCGCACCGCCGCAGCCGCGCCCGCTGGCGGCGTACGCGGTGCCGTCGATCACCGAAAATCCGGAGGGGCTAGCGTTCGCCGGCAGAAACGGAACTCCGGCGGCGGGCTCCTCACCGTTTGAGACGTACATCGTATGGAGTTGGCCGTCGCTCGACAAGCCGTAGAGCACGACCGGTTCACGGCGCAACGGGCGGCCGCCGGGACCCGCCGGCCGGCCCGGCCTCGGTTCCGGGGCCTGCAGCAGCGTCACCGCGCCGGCGCCTGGCTCCCCCACCGCACCCTTTGGAGAGCCTCCCCGGCCCGCCCGCATGCCGTTGCCCGATAGATTTCCGAACGCCGATCCCGTGGCGCGAGCCAGGTACGACATCGCTCCGCCGCATTCGATCGGCCCCGCAGGAGCCGCCGTCTTGCGCAGCTTCGTCTGCCATTCGATGATGCCCAGATCGCTGTCCATGCCATACGCCATGTCGCCCGCGCCCGCCAAAAACGCGTAGGAGCGAAAGCCGCGATGGCTGATGAAGCGATCCATCAGGATCACCGGCGTCAGAGAATCCAACTGCGAAGCGCCGCCCAACTTTTTCTTCCAAAGGAACTGGACGGCGCCTTTGGAGACGGACCCGGCACTGATCTTGGGGTCGCGCTGCAGCCAGTTGGAGCGCTGCGCGTCGCCGCCCACTGTGGTCCATTCGCCGACGCGAAGCTGCGCGTTGGCCAATCCGAACGCGAGAAGAGCGGAGAGAAATCGACTGGAATTCATGGGCCGTACCGAGACCCAATCTATAACAATTGCTCGCTACGCCGCTAATGCAGCCTGAATCGCGCTGGCGATGGCGTTGGCGTGATAGCCCACTCGCTCGTCGGTGGTACCCTCTACCATCACCCGCGCCAACGGCTCGGTACCGGAGAAACGGACAACCACGCGCCCGGCCTCACCGAATTCCGCCTCGCAGCGGCGAATCGCGGACTGCACGGCATCCAGTTCGTCCAGGGGCCGCTTCCTGCCGAACCGGACGTTGACCAGTTGCTGCGGCAGCACCGTCATCTCCGAAGCTAATTCCTCCAGCGAAGCCTTCCGGCGAACCATGACGTCCAGCAGTTGCAGCAGCGTCAACATCCCGTCTCCGGTTGTCGCGTGACGATGGAAGATCAGGTGGCCGGACTGTTCGCCGCCGATCGGCGCGCCGATCCGGATCATCTCCTCTAGCACATACTTGTCGCCAACCGCCGTGCGCACCAACCGCAAACCCCGCCGCCG
>Ga0194119_10002015_pt1 | contig 35576 bp, 50 predicted proteins | sample TA2MahC100mmetaG_FD_148620 | JGI IMG/M metagenome (GOLD analysis project Ga0194119, IMG submission 148620) | Freshwater microbial communities from Lake Tanganyika, Tanzania - TA2015018 Mahale Deep Cast 100m | ecosystem: Environmental > Aquatic > Freshwater > Lake | place: Tanzania: Lake... | reverse complement strand
ATTAAAAAGATTTTGAAATCAGAAGATACTGTATTTGGAATCTCGAAGGATAAAAAGGTATATAATGTAATTACATATAATGATGCTAGACAGGCAATGGGACCATTTTGGAATACTGCTGGTGTAATTGGAGATAAAGAAAAGAAGTTTTTATCATTCCCTGTGAAGGTTCTAACAACCGGAAATTCAAGCAGAGTGTGTAATTATGATGATAATTCTATTGACCTTAAAGATCGAATAACAGAAGGAAGAAAAGATTTTCTGATGGTGAAAAAGCCTGACGGCACCGTTGTTGGATACATAACAACAAAAAGTCTATTAAAATTGCTTGGTTATGTTGCACCAACTCATAAAGATGAGCATAATTTGGTATTTTGATGTTTGCATTTGAATTAAAGGTTAAATTAACTAATTACATTGAGTAAATAAACAACAAAAAGTCTCAAAATCTGTATAAATACATAGAGAAAATACAGATTTTGAGATGAAAAATGCAACATTACGTTTACCGAATAACAAACATTGAAGAGCAAAAACATTACTATGGTTGTAGAAGTACAAATCTAAAACCAACGAATGATTTAGGAAAAAGATATTTTAGTTCAAGTTCAGATATGAGTTTTAGAAGATTACAAAAAACTTCACCAGAAAAATTTAAATATAAAATCCTTTCTGTTCATGATAATAGAGAAGATGCATTGCTAAAAGAAATCAGATTACATAAAAGGTTTGATGTTAAAAATAATCCAAAATTTTATAACCAATCAAATCAATTATCTCTGGGATTTTCTTGTAATAATAAAGGAAGAACGAAACAAAAAGGTAGCGACAATTCACATGCAAAGAAAATAAACATTTTTGATTCAGAAAGAAAATTGGTTTATTCTATATTTGGTGGGTATGAAGATTTTTGTAGAAAGCATAATTTGCCTATTGGGACACTAAGATCATCATATTATGATAATGGAAGACCAATATTTTTAAAAAATGATAGAAAAATGTGGGCAATAAGAAATGGTTATAAAAATTATATTGGATGGTACGCTCTTTATGATGAAATAGAAAATCATTCAGAGGAACACTATAATGAATTAGTCAAAATTGAATTAGATACAGTTCATCAAAATTCTAAGAAAACTATAATCTATAATTCTAATAGAGAAATGGTTTACGCTGTAGAAGGAAGATTTTCAGATTTTTGTAAAACTCATGATTTGCCTCATTCTGTATTGGATCGATCAAAGAGAAACAATGGGCAACCGGCTTTTCAATCAAAATATGGTAAATCATTAGCGAAAGAACGTGGATTAGAACAATTTATTGGGTGGTATGCTATTATGGGAGATAAGAATCATACCCGTGAAGAGTATGATTCTCTTGTTAGTGAATTGCGAAAAGAAGATGATAATGTACAAAGTATAAAAGCTGTTCGTATGTCAGAAATACCGTTAAATGGAAAAAAGATAAACATTTATGATGCTCAAGGAAACCTGAAGTTTGAAACTTGTGGAGATTTTGAAAAAGTGTGTAAAGTGCATGGTCTACCATATAGTCTAGGAGAATCACATAGAAATAATGGTATACCAATTTTTACATCATTTTTAGGAATGGCTAAAGCTAGAAAGAATGGTCAGGAACAATTTATTGGATGGTATGCGAAAAAAGTATAAAAATGTATAATAATATAAAAAAAGAAGAGGTATGACCCACCGTGTCAAACTACATCGACTGTTGTTATAATGTCAAAAGCGAGCCTACCAAAGTTTTTGTGTGGGAACAAAACTACGAAACCAATGAAGTTGAAGTGAAAGAATACAATGTTGCTGATTACTTGTATTTTTATGTTGATGCTTTGGATGAAAGCAAGGCTGAAACCGAATTTACTTCTCAAAGAGGAACAAAAGTTCAGAAGGTTGTAGCTGAAAACTACAAAGCATTGAGAAATGGTGAAGCTGTCAAGTTTTATCATAGTATGAAATGTAATACATATGAATCTGATATTGAACCAATTCATAAAGTCATGCTTGATAACTATGGAAAAGACAATCAAAAAGCCGCAAAATGGAACCTCGCTCTTTATGACATTGAGGTCGATGCCCTAACAGAAGATTCGTTTATGGATGTTCGAGCCAATGCACACCGTGAAATCAATTCTATTTCTATATGGTATTCAAAACCCAATAAATTCTTTAATTTCGCAGTTGTCCCACCAGCATTAAGAGATGACTGGAATTATGATGAAATGGAAATCAGAGGTAATTTCCATATTGTCTATTTTAGCAATGAAAAAGAAATGTTGGAGGCTTTCTTTGAAGTTACAAAGGAATATGACACCATTGCGTTAGGCGCGTGGAACGGTGATTTCTTTGACACCAAGTATGTTTTTGATCGTTGTAGAAAACTTTGGAATGAAAAAGACTCTGCAATAAGAATGGGTAGATTTGGTCGCATCAATAAAACTAAGCTCATGAGGGGTGAAGTAGAGGAAGTATTGATTAGACCAATTGGTATGATTTGGTATGATTGTTTGGAGGCGTATAAGAAAAATGGTCCTGAATTGGAATCATTCGCTTTGTCTGCCGTTGCAGAAGAAGAAGGTTTAGGTAATAAGGTTGAATTCGGTGATACGATTGATGGTGTTGAAGAAATTGCAAACTATCAAAAGCGAATCAAATATCTTGAGAAACTGTTGGCTGCAGATGATTTTGATGATGAATCAGAAAAATTGGAAGTTGAAGCAGAAACGAATAGATTGAAGGCTACAATTGATGTAATAACTACCAGACCAAAAAACTTTGAAGAGCTTTATCATGGTCGCAGAGTTGATAGAGAGCGTCTAATTGAATTGACACCAAGTAAAAAAAGAAAAGTGTTAATGGATAGAGCGAAAGAGACTTTTGGGTATTTGGTAGAGGAATTGTATGAGCTTACCAAATCTGAATTGGAAGGAAAGGGTATCCCAGATCATGAATTTGAGACAAGGATTCAACAAAGAATCACAGAAAAGATTGAAATTCTGTTTAGAACAGATGAAGAATTTCTGAAGTTGTCAGAAGAACAGAGAAATGATTTGGAAAGGTTTTTTCTTCATAAGAAGCTGTTAGATACTTACCGTTTGTTTCTGGATTATTCAAATCAGGACTCACAGATTTTGCATGATCTTGAATTGAAGTTGGACAAATTCAAAACTTTGATGATGTTGGCTCAGTACAATGTTTCAGGGTTTTATGATGTGTTTTCAACAGTTAAACAGGTGGAACAAGGAATTACAAACTTTGCTCATATCAATAATAAGAAGGTTGTTATTGACAGAGAGTATAATAAAGCTAAGCAAATCTATAATCAATTTGTTGATCCTGAAATAATGAGAATCAGAGAAGATAATGATTATAAAATAAATCCAGAAGACAATGAAAGAACTAGGGAAATTAAGTCGTTGATTTCTCAGACAAAAATCCCTGGGGCCAATGTTATGCTTCCAAACACTGGTTTAATTTCATTCAGTGAAACAGAAACTCCTCCTTTAGCAAGAGAATACAAAAGATTGCGAGCTGAACTCAAAGAGGTTGAAAAACAAATTGCTGAATTAGAAAGAGAGAATTAAATTCTCTCTTTTATGAGTTCCTTGCATTTTTCTATAACTATTTTCTTGTCCTCAAAGTCCCAAATTTCAATAACATCGAATCCTTTATTTTCCGCAATTGAAATTTTTTCAAGATCTTGTGCAAGTCTTGTATCTGCATTTTCCCCAGTCCAGGCGTTTCTCCATTCATTCCATTTGTCACCAAGTTTTTCTTTTGAAGGATGAACATGATTTCCATTAAATTCAAAAATAAGTTTTAATGGTAAAATAGTATAATCATAAGAATATAATCTATTGTTGTTTTCAATTTTGTATTCAAAAGAGTTTTCAACACCGTAGAAGATTTCATCAAAAGATATGTTATTTTCTAAAAGAAATTTGGTAATTGGTTCAAAAATTTCGAGAGATTGTTCAGAAGCTCTTGTCCAACCATAATTTTCTTTGTAACTATTCCATCTTTTTTCACCTTCTGTTTTTCCATGCCTTCTTATGAAATTTTCTTGTGTTGATTTTGATTTCTGTCTGAACTCATCCCATTTTTGGTTTCCTAATTCCTCTCCATGTCTTTTAATAAAATTTTCTTTTGTTGAAATGCATTTTTCTTTCCAATCATTAAATTTTTCAATACCTAATTCATCTCCATATTTTTCTTTCATTCTATCTAATGTCAGACCTTTTTTAGACATAGTTAGTTCATACATTTCTTTGCCTTTTTCTTCACCATGCTTTCTGATGAAATTTTCTAAAGTATGTATTTTCTTACTATTCATTTCTTCATGTCTTTTTGTTCCTTCTTCAATACCGTATTTTGCAATCTGACCTGCTAACGTGTTTCCTTGACCTCTTGCTTGTGCAGATTCAATGAATTTTTTACTTCCAGCTTCATCACCGAGTTTTAATCGAAAATTGATTTCTGATGATTTTGGGGTTTCACAATATTTGTCAAATCTTTTAACTAAATCAGATTCGAGTTCTGTTGTAGTTAAGAGCATTTCAAATAATCCACGTTTTCTATCACTAGTGATATTTCTTGACATGATGGTATTCAATCCATCTAAAATAATTGGTTCGATGTTATCATAGGTAATATTGTGTTCTTTGAAGAATTTGGTTCTGAATGTATTTTTAGTTTTGATATATAGATCATCGAATAGAATTTTCATATTTTCTCTTTATTGTAAAATTATTAATGAATGTGCTTATTGAATATTTTTATTTTACAAAAAAGCTAATAATTAATAGCTTTTTCAAATAAATCAATAAATAATTTTGTATAATTTACAACAATAACTTAGTAACGGTTTTAACAGGAGAGAGATAAAAGTGACTAAAGTTGAAAAAGATCTAGTCAGGATAATTGAAGCAAAAATGCAACGTAAAAATATTAAAGAAGGTAATCCAGCGGAAATGTTTGAAATAATCAAACGCTCAAATAGAGATTACTTTGCAACAGCTAAAATAGGATTAGAACTCTTCGCGGCAAATGGGATTGATACAAAAACTGTTATTAAAAACCTTATTAGGGAAATTGGTTAAATATTAAAAATGAGTGAACGATTTTATCATAAAAAGATAAAGCTTCCAGTTGATCTCTTTCAAGACCTAGCAAGGATGAATTAAATAAATCTAATCCATCCAACACTTGACTGGATTTGATGGCGAAAGATTGCCATCTGGTCATTTGTTCCAAAGACCATTTATCATAAAGCAATATATTTTTAGATGCATTCAAGTCTGCATTCATAGTGTTTTCACAGGATTCACAATGAAAGTCGCTTTGTGACTTTCTATTGTTTTGACTGATAAAACCACATTGGTTGCATCTCTGACTTGAGTATGCTGGATTTATTTCTCTGATTTCCACATTCTTGTATGCTGCTTTATATTTAATTTTTTGTATCAATGAATTCCACGAAACATCTGAAATTTGTCGATTCAATCTAGTTGATCTCGATTCCTTCATCTGCTTAATTTTCAAATCTTCGATGGTAATTCTGTTGTGGTTGTCAGTCAGGTTTCGAGAAACCTTATGAAAGAAATCCTCTTTCTGATTCTTGATTTTTTGTTGTATCTTGTTCTGCTTAATTTGCAGTTTCTTCGTTTTCTTAGAAAAGTTCTTATTCTTGTATCTTTTAGATAACATCTTTTGATGTTTTTCATAAGATTTCAAATATTTACTTTTTGAAAAGTCTGGTAATTTAATCTGATAGCTTGCACCAGTAGAATCTGAAATAGACAAATTATTGACATTCATATCTATTCCACATTCTGTTGAATTAGTTTGTTCGGCCAATTCATAAGGGATTGTCAAATTTAAGATAACCCAATATTTCATATCTGCTGTTCGTTTGATAGTTAAATAATTTAACTTTGTTCCTTCGGGTATCGGTCTGTGCATTTTCCAATCGAAATCATTTTTTAATAATCTTAGATGATCAGAATTCCAAGTTACACCCTGATTTTTGAATCTGAATGATTGTTCATTTGATCGTGACGATTTGAATTTTGGAAATCCAATTGTTTCTGATGTTTTTCTTTTCTTGTAGAATTCCTTTAATGAATAATTCATTGATTTATATGATTCTTGGACAATACCAGAATGATAAACAATCTTTCTTTTTTGTAATTCCTGTTTCATAGCTGCTTCTAAAACAGAATCTTTTTGATAATTTCTATCTCCCGGAGGGAGATGAGAATTTTCTTTAAGGTCTACTTTTTTCAAAGCAAGAGAATGGTTCCAGGCTTGATTGCTGGCAAAGAAATGATTATTCAACAATACTTGTTGTTCCTTTGTCGGATACAATCTGAATTTATAATTTCTGTGGAGATCCATTTAACGCTCTGTTATTTTGTTTTTACATAATTATTTATATCGGAAATTCGTTTTTTATTGTAAAATAGACATCAAAGATAAATTTTTTTAAAAGAAGGTTACGAAATGAGTAAAGACATTGATGTTTTTATAAAACAAAGGTTTCCAGACTATTGTGTTGATGGAACGGAAGAATATAGAGATGATTTTTGGCATAATTTGTCAGAAAAGGACACCTATGCTATTAATGCAGAATATCTGAAGGTTGTTGGTGATCCACAATATGATTATCTTGTTTGTTGGGAACCAGGGCGTTTTGATAACGATAAAAAGGCTACTGATTATTACACAATTTTAGATATTGATCGTGAGTGGTGGGAATTTCAAAAGACTGCTCAATTAGAATCTCTCGAACAATACCGTGGTGATCCAGATGACCCGCAAGCGGTTAGTAGACATAATAAATCAATGGAAATTCACAATGAAAGATTCGGTGAGTATAAAATTTATTTAACTGGTGATTGGTATCGCCTTTATGATGGTGATACTTTTCTTTACTCCCAATTTGTTGCTGCTAGATGGTACATATACTATCAGTGTGAAAATCTGTTAGAAACGCTTAGAGAAGAATCTATACCACATAGTTATAATATTCTTGGTAATGATATTATTCCTTGGTTGAATGAACGAGATCCAAAAAAGTTGTATTCTGCTAATGGTCGTGAATTAGAGTTAGCAGCATATATGGAAGTTGAAAGAAATTATCAGTTTGATAAGTTACTTGACATTGTTGATAAAGTTATTGAAAGGTATTCTATTGTTTTAACTGGTAAAACTTTCAGACTTGATACTGGTTATTCCGAAGAAAATTTTGATCCATTTACTAATTTCATATTTTTTGATGAAAAATCAATGTATTCTGTGTCTCCAAAAAGGTTTTTGGGTACGTTCAAAGCATGTCAAGCTGATTTTTCAGAACTCCAGAAAGTAATTGATGAAGCTTTGGAAATTGTCAAGAGAGATCAACAGCAGTTTTATCTTGAAAACAAGATGAAATTCAATTTTGAATTGGTATAAATTTAAGCTGCTGGAGGAGTTTCAGTAGATTCTTCTGGTTCTTCTTTATCAATAATTTTAATGTATTCGATGTAGTATTTTTTGGTATTATTCAATTGATTGAATATACCAACATCGGTTAATTCGAATATAGCTGTCGAAGTGTTGGCATCTTTATTTTCTTCTGGCGCTGCAGTTTCTTCAGATGGTTTATTTGCGTTAGCATTTTTATATGCTTCATACGCATTTTGTTCAAAGTTATCTAGTATAATAAACATTCCATCATCATCAAAGTTGATTTTAGGAACATTATCTGATGTGCTAAAAATTTTTTTCAATTCATCTTCAACAATTCCAATTTTGATGTAATTGTTTTGATAAAGTCTTACTTCTAAAAGCAGATCACTGATTTTCATGATTGAAATTCCTTTTTTATTTGGTATTTATTCACAAGTTAATGAACTACATTATCCAATTTGCTGTGATAAAATATTTATTTTGAAATTAAATGTAAAATAAGTAACTAATATATTTATTGATTAAGTGAGGATATATGACCGAACGATTCAAAATTAAGGCAAAGAATGTGGATGATTTTAATGAAATCATTCTTGCATGTAAAGAAAATGGTGTTACTATTCACGTTGCATCACCAAAGCGTTTAATGGTTTCAACATCAGTTATTCCTGATATTTTGTATAATTATTTGCTAGCAATTGGTTTAACAATTGTACCCGAAACTCAATATGATATGGATGAGTAAAATTATCCAAAATATAAAATTAGTCGTATAAATAAAAATGTAAGGTCCAACACAAATGACATTGACACATACACAACACACACAATTAAGGAGACTAAAAATGTCAAACAAAACCCCGTTCGAAGTAAGATTAGAAGTATTGAAAATGGCCCAAAATATGGTATCGATTGCCTACCAAGACGCCAATAGTTTGGCTTGGGAAATGCTCAATAGAGTCGCAGAATATCAGGATAAATCTATAGCTGATATGCAAGAATATCTAAGTAAAATTAGACAACCGACGTTTACTCCCGCAGATATTATCAAAAAAGCTGAAGAGCTATACTCATTTATTGAAAAAAAAGATTAATTTAGTTTTACACACAACACACACAATTAAGGAGACTCAAAATGTCAAACATGAATCCATATGAAGTTCGTTTGGAAGTATTAGATATGGCCAAAACTATGGTAGAGATTGCTTATCAGGATGCTAATAGTTTAGCTTGGGAAATGACTCAAAAAGTCGCAGAATATCAAAATAAAACTATGGCTGATATGCAAGAATATTTGGATGCACTTAGAAAGCCAATGTTCACTACTAAAGAAATTATTCAAAAAGCTGAAGAGCTGTATACCTTTGTTACAAAAAAAGACTGATCAGATAAAGATCATAAATTAAAATAACTGTCAAATGTGTTGGCTCTTCAAAGACCTTGGTAAATCAATATCAGGGTCTTTTTTTTGTAAAATATCATCAAAACACAATGAAAGGTAATAAAATGACTATTGATAATATCGGTTTTAATAATGATAGAAAAAATATAGAAGCAAAATTAAGAACAATGGATCTCGAAGGACATTATTTGGTGCAGGCTACGTTAGGTACACCGTTATTCATTAAACGTGAAACAAACAGGTATCAAATTATGGGTATTAATTCTTCTATTATAGAAGGTGGCAAGTACATTGAAATTTTTGTAGCGGTTGATTTGATTACAACATTGGAAAATTTCAATGGTTCTTCTGTGAAAGTATTTTATTTTGACCAAAATACTATCAATGATACTTCTGAAATCTCATTGGTTGAAGCCAAACAAGGTTATTCTCGTCCTGAGTGGAGAAGACTTCAGAAATTTTTGAAAAAGGAAGCTAATAAAATCGTTAGATATAATAAATTTGAAAAGACTGAAAAAGATGAGCAGGCTGAATCAGTTGAACAGGTTGTACAAGGTGAATTAGTTGAACAGGTTGAATTGGAGAATAATGTATGAAGATTGTAATTGGTAGTGATCATGCTGGTTTTGAATTAAAAAGAGAAATTGTTACATATATTGCAAATGTAAAACAAATTGCTTGTGTTGATATGGGACCGTTTAATACTAATAGTGTTGATTATCCGGATTATGCTGCTAAGGTATGTGAAAGAATGTTAGATGATCCAGATTTAAGAGGTATTCTTCTTTGTGGAACTGGTATTGGTATGTCTATGAAGGCAAATCGGTATCCTCGTATTTTTGCTACTCTATGCAACAGTGCTGAGGATGCAAAACTGGCAAAGCAGCATAACAATTCAAATGTTTTAGTTCTCGGTGCCAGAAAGCTTACATTTGGAGCTGCCCGAGAAATTATTGATACTTGGTTGGAAACCGAATTTGAGGGTGGTCGTCATCAAGTGCGTATATACAAAATTGATAAAATTGATGTATAATCAATTAAAAACAAGAGGAGGTTTTAGGCGTGGATGAAGCATTAGATATCTTGATTAAAAAGCGAAATTTACTGAAACAGCAAATTTGGGAAGTAGAGAAGAAATTGCGAGATAAGGCGTATGTTTCTTCTGTTGACTTTGCATCCATAAGGTAATATGTGGCATCTCTTGGTAACAAGGGAAATGAAAAGAACGTAAATTGCTGGAAACCCCTAAAGCCCAATGACCTGAAAAGGTGCGAGAGCAGAAACAATAATTGGGATTATTCAGAAGTGGAAACAGAGCTGAATATTGACAATGGGCAATCAGCAGCCAAACCCGAAAGGGGAGGTTCAGAGACTATAATCGTTCCATCCTTCTAGGATGATTGTAAAAAATTATGATTTTAAAAAATCAATACATTGTTTAATAATTTTTAAAGGAGTTTCGGTAAAATTTTTTTCCCAAATAACAAGTACTTCAAATCCTCTATTTTTTAAAATTTCCAATCTTTTTTGATCATACTCCCATATAATTTTATTATCTTTGTTATTTTCATATAATAATGGGTTTTTATGCCAATAATCTCCATAAAATTCAATTACTTTATTAAAATATTTAAAATCTGTGTATAAATTTTTAACTCCTATATATTTAATTTCATCTAGTGTTAGTAATAAATTAAATTCTCCGGTTTTTAATGTAGACATATAAACATTATCCAAATTATCAATTTCTTCATATTGGAGCAATATTTCATTAAATAATGCTAAGGCACATTTTGATTGAATATTTATTTTATTTTCTGTGTTGTATTTTTTGAATAAACTTAAACCTTTGCTTTCACCATGTCTTAAAACAAAACCTTCAAGTGTCAAAGCACATTTATTATTTCTTTCATCCCAACGCCTTAATCCTTCATCTTCGCCATATTTATTTATTAATCTATTCAATGGTGGTTCATGTGTTGTTGATTGTCTTTTATGTAGCAATTTCTTAGCTTTTTCAATATCACCATTTGTTTTATTTACAAAATATTCTAATGATGTTACAGAAAACCTAGATTTATTATTTGAGATTAAATTAGTAGTTATTTCGTCTTTTGATAATTTTAGATCCAAAAAAAGATAATCAGCCATTACTCTAAATTTATCATATTTTTTATCAAGGTCTTTTATAAACGAATATTTATCTTTTGATAATTTATAACATTTTTCTTCTATAGGAATCTCAGCTAATATCATTCTTTTGAATTCTTTTAAGGACCCGTCACCGGTTTCACAATAATAATTGTTTTTTGTATCATAGGTTAAAAGATAATTTATTTTGTCTTCATCTGTTTTGATATTATGCATTTTTCTAAGATGGGCTGTTCTTGCTGAACTGTCGGCACACATACTGTTACAGATTTTACATTCGGTAGGTATTGCTGTTCTAGTTATTCCGGCCATTTTATTGATTCCCTTTTATTTCTATATTATTATTTATATCGGAAATCGAATTTTAGATGGAAAAATCGGATGTTAGATGGAGTTTTTGTAAAATAATTTAAAAATTTATTATTTTTCGGAGAATGATATTGATTACTACTCTTGAAGAATTGAAAGAAAAACGAGATTTGCTAAAACAACAAATTTGGACATTAGAACAGGATCTTAGAAATAAATCCTATGTTTCATCTGTCGATTTTCAATCGATGTACCCTTCGGTGATACGCCTTCTAAATGCGTCTATTGAATCCTTGGTTGGATTTTTGGATGACGATCCTATTGCCTATAGAAAATTGGGACTTTCAAAAATTATTGAGGATGCCAAGGAAGCATCCAAAGATTTAATGAGGGGATCATTGAAAGATTCCCGCTTTGTTAAATTTGTTGGTAATCAGGAAGAGAAACTTTCTTTGAGAAAAGAGCTTTATGCAGGTAAATATGAAGATGTAACCATTGAAGATATTACCGAAACTCCTTTTGAACGATATTTTTTGGCGTGCGTTGGGATATTCGATCCAGATGAAGTGTTTATCAAATTTCAGGGAGAGGATTATTCTGTTACAGAATTACGAGCACTTTTTAAGGTGAAGGATTATTCAGTATCCGGTAGTGGAGCTGTATTTTCTAAAACCGTTAACGAAAAAGGAGATTTAGGTCTTATTCCAACGTATTTGACATACTTGTTTGAAGAACGCAAAAGGGTCAAGAGAAGTGCCGCCGTAAATTTTAGGAACAAGTTGTTATTACAAAAATTTAAAAATGCCGCGCTTTCTGACGGCATTCTATGAACTAGATTGGAGGATTATCGAATCTCCAATCTAAAATCATAACCAGCATCTTTTACGGCTTGAAATTTTGCTTGGTTTTTTTCATAATCACAATTCAGTGTGTAGTTTGATTTTACTTCAATTATCAGATTTTCATTCGGAATGTAAATATCTGGATAGTATCTTTTAATTTTTCCTTCAAATCTATAGAAAAATTCTGGTATGTTAATTCGGCTAGTGATTATTTCTTCAAAATTATAACCAGTATTTTCAAGATCAAGGAGTATCTGATTTTCGTAACCTTGTACTAATGAAATTTCTCCAGTTTTCCATTTAAATTCTTTTAGTCTTACTGAATTTCTAAAATGTTTGTCGGCAAATTCTGGATAATGCATTGGATTTTCAACATTATATTTTTCAAGAAAGGTTTGTTTTGTTTTTTGTTTTACTTCTTCAAGTTGGAAAATACAATTTACACCATATTTTGCAAATAGTAATGTTTTTCTATTTTCCTTTACTTCTTCATTTTTCGAATAATGGGTTTCACCATAATTCGACAAAGATGTCATTTTATATTTTTTATTAAAATGTGGAACTTGAGCTGGCCATTTGACTCCGTATTTTTCCATCATTGTTTCTTGCGTTGCATTTCTATTTTTCTCTGCAATTTCAGGATTGAACATTGGATTTTCTGTGCCGTATTTTTCAAGACATGTTTTTTTGATTTTGTTTTTAACTTCTTCTGCTTTGAAACCATTGTCAACGCCGTATCTTTCTAACATTCTTTTTTTATACTTTAAAGTCACTTGAACAAAATCTCTATTTTTCATTTCTTCTGTTAATTTCATTCTCGTTTCAGGAAATTGACTAAGGTTTGTATAATTTGTGCCGTTTTCTTCATTGTATTTTTTTACGGTTGTTCCCATCATCCATTGCATACCACATTCTTTTGAACATGTATGTTTGTAACCATCTTTGAATGAAATAAACGATGTAATTTTATTTTGTTGACATTGTGGACAAGTTAAGAAATCTTCAAGATCATGCATGAACCAATAAAGTTGTTCTGCGAATCCTGGTACCTTCGCATTACTTCTGATAGTATTGTAAATTTCTGAATGTTCTCTTTTTAAGATTCCGAATAATGCTCTTGAACTATGATTAACGAGGATATTGCGAATTGTTTCTTTCATCTGTCTGTTTCCTGTAATGTAAAATGTTTACTGAGAGGACAACCACTTTACTGTTTCCTAGTGGCATCTTTGATGTTCCAGCATCAAAGATTACTCTCTTTTCCTACATATGTATTTATAGAGAAATTCGATAAAAAATTCAAAAATCCCCTTATTTTTAATGATTATTTTGTTTTTTAAAAAAATATTTATTGGTCTTTCTTTTATTGCATTTTGTAAAATGATTAATATAACCATTATGTTTTTTGAGAAATAATATGGTAAAAATGAATGACGAGGATATTCAAGATTCTATAAGATTATTAAGATTGTATCAACATTTGCCGAAGAAAAATCTTGAGGAAATTGATTCACTTATAGTATTGGAAAATATCCGAGGTGTTAAAATTTCATCGTCATGGGATATTGCTCAATTTAAATATCATACACTTGCAGAACTTGTTACTTCAGATGAGAAAGATATTATTAGGATTTTTACGGATACTGATATTACTGTATCACGGTTGATATTACATGAGGTAGCTAAACAGATGAAAATTTATCTGGCTACAAGACAAGAAGTAATTGAAGAAAATATTCATTGGACATTCTAAAATGGAATAGAGATGAACGAAGATGATATTCAAAATTCTGTACGGTTGATAAGATTATATCATCATTTGCCGAAAGAGCATTTTGATGAAGTTTATTCTTTAATAATATACAAAACTACCTATTTTGGTGCTGCACCACCAGATGTAGGTAATGCTATTTTATTTGCACAGCATCTTGATTCCATTAGGAATATGTCAGAAAAAAAGATTTTTGAAGAGTTGGCTGGTGGTGGGGGGTTTGGAATTGTTGGTGGAGTATTACTTGAAATAGTTAAACATATGAAAAGCTATTTGTCTACAAGACCAGAATTGATTGAGGAGAATATTCATTGGACATTATAGAAATAATGAATGATGATGATATTCAAAATTCTGTAAGGTTAATAAAATTGTATAAGCATTTACCGCAAGAACATCGGGCTATGGTTGATGCGGATATAGTTACTTCACTTAAAGCAGTGCAATATACGATTGGTGATGAAGCATGTTATGGAATATTTTTGAATAATATGGGAGCTGAATATAATTTCAAAAAGATATACGAAAAACAAATTAAGTTTTTACAAGATGAAGAGCTTTTTGCGTTTTTTAATAAAATCGGTGAATATAATATTGAAGGTATGATTTTATACACAATCGCTGAACATATGAAACTTTATTTGTCTACAAGGCAAGAATTGATTGAGGAAAATATTCATTGGATAGTTTAGAAAGGGAGGAAGATTTTCAAAATTCGTTAAGATTGATAAAGTTGTATAAGCATTTACCAAAAGAAAATCTTGATGAATTAAATTTGTTAATAACATTTGAAAATGTATCTGGTCTTGTATTGGCTACTGATAGGAATATTGAGTATTTTGAAAATCAATTAGAAAAAATTAACAATATGAGCGATAAAGAAATTTTTGAAATTTTGAATAGTGAAGAAAATAATACTGTAAAACATGTATTACATGGAATAATTGATCAAATGCATGTGTATTTGTCTTTGAGAGATAATGTAATTGATGAAAATATACAATGGTTGGTTTGAAGGTGATGATCGATGAATAAGTATGTGCTAGAAGTAGATGAGGAGCAACTCAAATATATTGCAAAGACATTGGATTTTTTTGCTCGTATTCAAACTGGTCAATTATCTGAGTTATCAAATCCGTATATGGTTACTTTACCAGAAGCAGATTACAATGATGTTGATCTTCTTTTACAGACATTAAAGAAAATTATGTATCCAAATCTACCTGAAACTGCATTTTATTCTCTTAAATCAAAAGCTATTTCCGATGATATTAGGCAAATTGTTGATATTTACGAAATTATTCGGTTTTGTATAGATACAAAAGAAGATAAAAGAAAACCTATTCAATGGTCTTCTGAAAGAGAACCACCAAAAATAAGTAAAATCACCGATGAACCCAAGGGAATTCTTTAGCCGCAGAATCGAGATTGATGCTACATTCAAAGATAAAGACATGCATATTGACCAAGCTGTTCAATTCATTAGAGAAGAGTATGGTATTGAAACTACAAGTGATGAAATAATGATCGAAATTAAGACATCAATCATACCATCTCAAACACCAAATATTCATGTTACTAAGCATTTTTTAATTCTTGAACCCACACAAACATTGCTTAAAAAATTTTTGAAAGATTATCCAGAATTTTTGATATAATCAAATAAAAAGAGGAAATAAGCATGACAGAACTTTATAAACAAGTAGATGGAAAATTCGTGTCCGTGGGAATGGAATTTACTGGATTTCCAGTTAATGGTATTTGGGTTGTTGAGGATGGTCACAGAAATTGTATTTATCAATTCAAAGAACCTGTCCCAGAAATGCCGTCACCGGCTCTGTTGAGTTATATGATTTTACAAGATGAACTGACTCAAGTAATTCAAGCACGTTGGAAAGAAAATGCTCTTTCTGTTGCTGGTATTGCGAATATTGCTTGTGAATTTTTTGCAATAAAAGCTGGTGGGTTAAAAGTCAATGGTGAAATTGTAGAGTATTAATCACATATATTCATTTTTTATTCGTTATAAATAACAATTGATTTAATATTTGTGAAGAATAAAAAATGAAATTAAGAGAATTAATAGAGCCAGTAGAGCAACTCAATAATGCTTATTTGACTGAAAGTATTGAAGAGTATCTTGGAGGAGTTGATGAAAAACTGGTCATCCAAGCTGTTATAGACAAAATTTTCATTGTTAAAGATAAAAAGAATCATGTTTTGGATAGTAGATGTAAAGTTGAACAAGCAAGAAACAATCAGATAAAAAACTATAAAAAAATTAAGTTGGTTGGTTCTGAAGTTGTAGAAAAACTAATAGAAGCGTTTACAAAATTTATTTTTTCACCTAATGGGGGTCAATTGTGGTGGATGCTGGCAAAAGCATCGCTAGTAGATTTAGCAGAAAAAGATAAAAAACCTAAAGGGTTTTTTGCAAAATTAATTGGTTCTGATAACAAGGGTGATAATAAAACTGTAGATAGTCTGGCTTCTAAAATTGCTGATAATATTTCCGTTAAGGATATTCAAGATACCTTTGAGCTTTATAGGGACAAAGGTGCTTGGGAGATGGGTATTCACATATCAAAAGAATTACGAAAATTAAATTTAAATATATATCCAGATAATGTTTATGGAGATTCTGGTGGTAAATCTTCAAGTAGTGGATATTCTGGTGGTAAATCTTCAAGTAGTGGATATTCTAGTAGTGGATATGATGGTGGCGGATATTCAGATATAGATCATCTTACCAACGCAATGATCTTCAACTCGTAATGTATTTCATTTCATAGAAATCCCACCTTTTGGTGGGATTTTTTTTGTACATTTTCTTCTTTTTTGATATAATCAGAATAGAAGGTAAAATCTTTGCTTCCAACGGAGTCTTGATAATGAATGAGCTGCAACAGATAGAAAAGATTTTGGAATCCAATTTTGGGATTTATCCATACAACATTTTTGCCGTTTATCCGTATGGGTCTGTTGTTTATGGAACCAATTCTGCACAGTCGGATCGTGATTATGTCGTGATTGCAGATATGGATGCTAGTTATCTTCAGTTTGAATCTGAAGAGATCGATATTCATATTTTTTCTCTTGCCCGTTTCAAAACCTCTTTAGATAAATGCGAAATAATGGCATTGGAAACGTATTTCAATACTTCTCCAATCAAGACCGATTTGTCTTTGGATTTTGAATTGGATCGCGTTGCTCTGCGCCACAGTGTTTCCGCCGTTGTTTCCAATAGCTGGGTAAAGGCTTCCAAGAAGGTGAATTTGGAAAACGAAAACAGTTGGATTGGTTACAAATCCCTGTTCCATGCAATGCGTATTCTGAACTTCGGTATCCAAATTGCTGAAACAGGAAGAATTACTGATTTTCGTAAAGTTTCTCATTTGTGGAATGACATTCTGCAAATGGTAGAGCGAGGTGACGACTTCGATTCTATCATGAAGTTTTACAAACCAATTCAAAATGCCAACCTGACTATTTTCAGACAACTGGCACCGAAGCAGTAATTTAATTGTAAAATAATTACAATTAAAACCATTTTTATAGAGAAGGTGCATCCTATGGTAGTGTATGAAGATAAAAACGTAGCTATTTTTGATTGGGGGACATTTGCTACAGATGAATGTCATCATGTTGTTGATGGCAAAGATGAAGAACAATATGTGATGTTTACTAATCTTGAAAAAGCTGCTGGAATTTATATCATGCAAATTCAAGATTACATGAAAAAATTTCCAGAAAAACAAGCAATTATTAGACAGGCACCGTTGTCGTGGATTCCACTGTTTCATTTTATGAAAGTTACAGTTGATTTACTTACTGTTGACCAATCGAATTATGTATTTGGTGGTAAACTTACTCCAAATCAATTGATGGAATGGACAATACAATGTGAAAAAGAAGGAACACTTCGAGATTTAATTGAGATTATGAGTTCATCTGATGAAAAGATGGCAGATACACTTTATCAGTTGGATCATTTTCGCAGAATTGATTTGGAATTTCCACTAGATACTGATAGGATTTATCAAAACAATTGGCAAAGTTATGGTAGATCTTATATCAAAGACATGCATAAAAAGATTGTGGAAACACCAATAACAAAAGATAAGATTTTATTTTTGCCATGTACAAAATCAAGACCATATTATACCAAGCAAGCACTTTATAAATCTCAGAAAGCTGATGAGTTTTCATCTTTGATGGCAAATAAATCGTATTTGCGAGTGGTTGTTTCTAATATTGGAGTAATTCCAGAAGAGTTTTGGACTGAGAAACCAGTTATGACATATAGTGCCGGTGTTCCAGATATTTGGATGGTTTTCCGAATGATGCGAGAATTTTTGACAAATAATAAAGAGAAAATCACAGAAATGATTAGCTATGTGGAATTTCCTCCTTATATCGAGATTCTCGAAATGCTTTCTAGAGAGCTTTCTATTCCTTTGAAAGTTTGTGTTCCAAAGAAATATAAACAAAAAGGACAGAAATTTGCGATGAAAGGTGTATAATATGAATGTATTTAGACTCATTCCAAATGGATTGGAATTTCTGGATATAACATCACCGTCATTCGATAAATCTCATTTTGAAAAAAATTTGAAATCGAATACTGAATGTTATTATTTTGTTGAAAGTTATGTTGCAGATATGTATTTAGAACAACTGAAGCATCCTGGTCTTAAAGGTAAAGTTGTTCTTACATCTGATTGTTTGACATATTTTACTACTTCTGGTGTTAGAGATAGATTTGCTAATGCTGTTTCTGCAATTAAATCTCTTAATAAACCGAATTTCGTTATTCATTATGAAGAACTTAATAATGAAACTACAGAAGATACAAGTAAAATTGGAAAAATGGGCAGAGCGGCTGTCAAGATGGTGAAGCCAATTCTTAACAATGTTGACACGGTAGTGATTGATGTACCCAAAAGATCATTGATAGTTGTTCAGGCTTTTGTTGGTGCTATTATTAGTCTTTTACCATCATCAAAACTTTCATTTATGATTCAACCAACATCAGAAGATCAAGCTGTTGAACAACTGATGTTTCTGAAAGGTGTGTATGATTTTATGACAGATGAAAAATCGAAATTATTTGTTAAAAGTGCTATTGATGTAAAACAAATTATTTCGGATAAAGGAATTAAATTTTTGGGTGAATTTGTTGTTTGTACAGATGTAGCAAATAAAATTACTTGTAAAGACTCTTAACAACTTGCTCCACAGGGAGTAACAACGCAATAAAAATCACCAGTGCAGAAAATGCAATAACTAACAAAACTTCCTCAACATTTATCAGAACCATGTATTACTTGTTTACTATAGTAACTTCTTCTATTATTATAGCTATGAGTTATGGAAAAATTGATTTAGAAGCTATTTGGGTGTTGTGCTTTGGTGTAGTAAGAGTTATTCTATCAAACATGTATTATACGATTACCTCAAAAGAGGTACTCCAAGAATTTGAAGATGCTCCATTTACTGAAATGCTGCGAAATCATATTATTCTTGGTCCGATGCTTTTGATCATTGATTTTTGCATGTTGTGGGTTCTGTTTACTGGTTCAATGGTTGGGTGGTATTGGTATTTGCTTACTGCAGTTTGTAATGGGATTGTTGCCAGGGTGCATAAAGTGAAAAAAGGTGTCAAACTCAAAGAGTTAAATAAAGCGTAAACATCATTTTTCGTAATTCTCTCTTATCTTAAAGGAACAACTTCACTGTGAAAATTATTAGTGAAAAGCCTGAGTCAAGTATAATGATAAGACATTTTATTAGTTCTTCGTATTTTTTGTTTGTCATGTTATTGTATGGCTGTGTTATTGTGCTTAGTAAATATTATGATGATGCAAATGATTATCTTAATGCAGAAAGTATACCTATTAAGATAAAGCATGCATTATTGGGTATTTTTATGATGCGAGTAATAGCTGCGAATTACTATTACAAATTTGCACCAACAAATGAACAACAAGCATATGAAGATTACCCTTTTCGAACATTTTTAACACAACATTCCATTATCAGTCCTATCTATCTGTTTATGTTTTTTTATATGTGGGCAATGTTGTTAAAAGGACATTTACTATTGGGTGGGTTATATTGGATTTCTGGTCTTTGCGTTCTTTTCCTGATTCGAATGCATCGGAGGCAGAAAAATATAAGACTTAATGATATGTCTGTTTTATAATCCAACCGTTTATATTGTGGGGTCTTCTATGATTATTCGCAGTGAAAGAATGACGGTATCTGATATTATAAGTCGTTTTATTGGAACAGTTTATAATCTGGTTATTGTAATTGGATATTCGTGTATTATAGCTATGAGTTATAATATAGTTACTCCAGAATCAATGTTTGTCTTATGGTTTTGTGTAGCTAGATTAATTTTTGCAAACGCGTATTACACATTTATAACAAAAGAAGAATTACAAGAGTATGAAGATTCACCTTTTACAGCTGTATTAGTAAAACATCCTTTTCTCGGATGGCCAAATCATATTACAAGTGTTTGGATGCTTTGGTTATTTCTTAAAGGCACTTTGATTAGTGTTGCTGAAGTTGATTTAATGTGGTATCCGATTATGGTTTTTTGTGTGTTTATGACTTCTCATTTTCATAAAACGCAAAAAGGTATTAAACTTATTACAAAGTTACGGATTCAATTTACCCAATAAAACAATGTTTTTGATTATTTGGGGTGCAATATAACGGTGTGGTTTCTTAAAAATGATAAAAATTGGTTTTTTTCCTACTAAATACTATAAAAGTGGAGTATAATTAACAATAGTAATAACTTTTTAATGCGAGGAGGTCTTGGTAATGAGTACTTATACTAACAGATGTCCTAGATGCAATTCATCTTGGGAGGATTGTAGTACAATATATCAATATTATCGTCATCAAGGAATGCCACATGAACAGGCATTGAAACGTGCGAGTGATCTTGGTTGTACACCTGAAAACCCTACCCATTTTGTAACTAATGTTATTATATTCAAAGATGGTGAGCAGTCTGTTGTTCCATATTTAGAGTGTCAGGGATGTGGTACTGTTTTTGATAGTGATACCATGCAAAAAGTTTCTGTCTGAAATCATGTCCTCACATGTAAAAATGTGAGGATTTTCAATACTTTAGTAATATTAGTCTAAACTATTTTGGCGTACCAACCAATAAAAGCAATCTGTCTAAAATTAAGACACCATTTGATTTAGCTTCTGCTAATCTCCCAACCCTCACAATTAACAATATCAATTTTATTTTTATAGGCTTTGTAAGTTTGTCCAATAATCCCTTTGTTTATGTTATTTCTTATTCTCCTATAATTAAGATTATTTTCTAAACAGAATTCTGTTATGGTTGTCTGAAGAGTACCAAATAATTTTGTTTCGTTTCCATCAGGACTTATTATTGTATAGTTGCTCGCCTCTTTTGCTAAATCACCTTTTTTACCAAAACATGGATTTTTTTCACCGGTGACATTAATGACCATTTTTTGTATGTGTTCTTTTGATTTTGGAACTCCATAATGTGGAGAAAGTATTCCTCTTTTTCCGTAATGATAGTTGTTTTCTCCTTCCCACTTTTTTAGCCTTTTACTTGTTTCATACGCTCTTTTCCTTTGTTCATCATTCCATTTTTTGCCGTAATTAGCATTATTTTCACCTCTTGCATTTTTATCTAAAAATTCTTCTCGTTCTTCTTCAGTCATTTTTTTAAGATAATGGTTTTCTTTCATCCATATTTTTTGACGTTCTGCACGTTTTTCTTTTAACCAACCGTATTCCTTGTTAAGACTTCTTGTTCCGAGATTAAATCCATTTGTCATTGCATATGCAGCTTGTAATAATTTATAACTGTCTGGATAAATTTTTGTTAAAAGGAGATGAGCAACTAAATGCTCTTCTGGAAATAATTCAATTAAATTATTTGGGTCATCTGTCCCACCAATACATTTTGGGATAATGTGATGTTTTTCTTTGTATGTTGTTTTGAGGATTGAACGATTATTGGCTTTTTCGATCAAAAGATCATAGTGTTTTTGATAGTTCATTGTTTCATTCCTTGCATTTTGTAAAATTGTTATTTGAGAGGACACCCACCATTATTCCTTGCGGTGGTTTCTTTGGTACTCGTAATACCAAAGATTACTCTTTTTTCTTATTATTACTATTTATACTGGAATTTGATTTTTCACCCATTTTATCAGCAGAAAATTGTGATTTTTTTGGTATAATATTCTTGATTCAAAAATTCAATAATACAACGTGGAGGTATCATCCGATGAGATTCATGTGGAATAACCAAGAACATTTGCTTATTTTGTTTACACTTGCTGGTTCTCGTTTTTATGGAACCTACTTTGATGGTCCGGGCAGCGTTGATGAGAATGGAGACAGTCGCGAGCATCCTTTTCACCCCGAGACAATCAGTGATTCGGACTACAGGGGCGTTTTCATTGCCCATCCTGATACCAAGATTGGACTGACTGGCAAGATCGAGGAAATCGAGGTTAAGAAAACTGGTGATGGAAAAGAAGTTCCTAAAGAACAAAAGGAACTTATTAAAGAACTCAATGCTAAACTTGGTCTAAACATGGCAGATGACGAGGACATCATTCTCTATGAGATCAAGAAATTCGTTACTTTAGCTCTTGAGAACAACCCAAACCTGATGGATCTCCTTTTTGCCGACGGCGATGCCGTCATCTACTCAAATGATCGTGGTCAAAAATTGCTAAAAGATGCAAAGAAAACCTTCATCTCAAAGAAAACCAAGTTCACCTTCTCTGGTTATGCTATGTCTCAGCTTCATCGAGTCAAAGGACATAACAAGTGGGTTGTTAAGTTTCCGAAAACTGGTATTGTTCTCAGGGAACTGAAAGCTACTCTTGACAGAGGTGAAATTGATTTCAATTGGATCAACGACTTCTTTGGCGGTGATGTTGCTCGGTTTGTAACCAACCTGACCCAACAGGAAGCCAACAAATTGCCCAAAATTCAAACTGTTAGCTGGGTTGATTTTGTTGAGGCTCACAGTGGTGAAGGTGAAGAGTCCTTGACTGCTCAGGAATGGGAGAAATATTCAAAGCCTCATTTGATCGACTATCTGTACGCTAAGGATCTGAAGGCTCAGCGGTTTGATTTGGACAAGCACAGCCCGCAGGAGATTAGTCCTATCAGTGTTACCACCAAAAGCACTACTCTTCGGGAGTTTTTGCTCACTGAGGCTAGTTTCCGTGCCATTTCAAGCACTCAGTACAACATTTTCACTGCTCCTGATGAGAAGTACAATGGTGGTCTTTTTGGTAGAGAGGGCAATCTGAAAAGTGTTGAGCCAACCTATGTTGGTGACTTTGTGTGCCAACTGAGCATTGATGAGATGAACTACAAACGCGAGCTTGAGGAAACTCGCAAATTGTGGGAATGGAGGACTAACCGGAATGAGAAACGGTCGATCCTGGAGGAACGCCACGGCTATGACACGAAACACTGCTCCCACCTTGTTAGACTTTTGCTTGGTGCTCAGAATATTCTCAAAACCGGCGAGTATCATCCTCGTTTGAAAGGTGCCAACTTGAAGCTGGTCAGAGAAGTGCTGAATGGTAAATATCCGTATGAATGGATTATTGCCACATCAGAACGAATGGACAAAGAGCTTGATGCTCTCTATGCTTCTTCTACCATTCCTCATACTCCAGACCATAAAGTGGCTAACGAACTTCTGCTTGAGTTGTCAAAGGAGTTCTAAATCCTTCAAACACTAACTAGTTGTATTTTGCTAAGAGGCAGATTGTTGTCGTAAAACAATCTGCCTCTTAGTTTTTGTAAAATAAATACACAAAGATACTAAAAGGTAATTTATAATATGGTTAAGCACAATTTACTTAAAAAATATTTTCATGGTTGTGGAACATGCCGGGATTGTTGTTCTGGTAGATTTAGTATTGGTGATATATTTTTTTCTGATTTCAAGAATATCATCAAATTGTTTCCAACGGCTTTTGATGTTGAAAATAAAAGATTTGTGTTTTTTTATTCATTAGCTCCCCTTGTTGGATGTCATTATTTCAGAAATAATGAATGCACAATCTATGATCTTATTGAACGTCCGAATACTTGTATGAATTATCCATTCGGAATTTACAAGCAGGTTATACAGGCCGATTTCAAAAAGTGTAAAAATTTGAATGATGAAGAAAATGATTTTCCGATTATTTTAGATGATGGTCAAATCAATCATCGGGTTATGAATGAGTTTTTTACAGAATTTCAATATATTTCAAATCTAAAAAATGCAGATAATGTTTTAGCAGATTTTGTTGAAATAGTATTCGAGAGTAAAACATTATTACCATTTCCAAAATTCAAGACATCTGATGGACAGATATTGGATATTAAGGAAATCGAATCAAATAAACAAATGATGATTCTAGATATGGAAAAAATAAATAAAATCATTAGAAAAATGAACAATCAATTATATGAAAGTTTTGTGCATGGTCATATGCTATCATTGGAAAATCTTCCACGGTTTGGAAAAAGATTATTGGAACAGATATAACAGGTGATAAAAAATGGAAATTAAATTTCTCGATGATGAAAATTTTGAATCTGTCTTAGAAAAGCATTTTGAAAAAAATGAAACTGTTATTTGTGCAATTGTAATAAAAAATTGTGAAAGTTGTAATGAAACAAAGGAAAATATTGAAAATTTTCTTGATAAGTATCCTTCAACCAAATTACATTTCTATCTTATCAAATATGGTGATACTGATTTATATAGTAAATATTATCAGATACCAGCGATGTTTGATTATCCAAGAATAGCTATTTTTCATGGGTCAAAAGACATGGTTAGTTTTCTTGAAGGTTTTATAAGTTTCGAGCATTTTGAAGATATTCATAACAAATTCGGCATTTGATGGTATAATAGAATAATAACAAATCCAACCATCTAATGAGGGAAATCAAATGGACTTAGATACCATGCAGGTACACATTTGTAATATTTGGGGACCGCACGATTATTACTGTATCAAAACGAGAATGGCTGCTGTGTGGTGTGAATGTGGTGAATGTTGTAAAGATCCTGAAATTGCTAGATTGGAACAGGAAGGTTTAGTAACACCAGTATGGTTTCTCTAAATTGAGTAAAAAATACTAAAGAAGGAATAAAGAATGTCGAAAGATTATAAAAATCCTAAAGAATTTGATCCATCCGGATTAACGGAAGATGTTGTCAATGAGATTCTTGAAGAAGTCAAAGAAGAGATTGACGAAAAATGGCATGATCTTGGGAATGGGGCAAAAGTCAAAGTAAAAATGACCAATGAGATGATCGGAAAATTGGCTCAGTTGGTTGAAGATGCTAAGGCTGGTAATTGGAAACGAAAATTGGAAGAATCAATTATTCAAATGATTTTGAATCATGATTCTAAAGATAATTCATTGATGTGGTACGGTCATTTGGTAACACAGTGTGAGATTAAACGTGATCTTTCAATGCAATCTCCTGCTGGTGTCCGGTTTATGTTCAATAAGTATGAATTGTTCATTAATCCATTGCTGTTTGGTCTTTATAGTACAGAACATCAGATTGCTATTCTAAAGCATGAAATGTTGCATATTATCAATTTACATATCGTTCGTCAACGTGATCGCATTTCGAAAAAATGGAATCATGCATCTGATATTGCTATCAATCAGTTAATTAAAAATATTCCACCTGATGGATTACAACCAGATAGTTATAAATTGGAAAAAAATCTTAATGCCGAGCGGTATTATGAATTGATTCCACATTCATTTGATGAAACTTCTGGTGGAGAAGGCGATGGTGAATCAGCCCAATCAGAAACGGGTAATCAAGATGGTGATGGAGCTGGTAGTTCTGGTAGTGATGTAGTTGATAATGAGCAAAAATTGAAAGATATGATTCATTCTGCTCTTCGTCAAATTGCAGATGGAATGATTGGTGATCATTCTAAATGGCATGAGTCTGAAGGCAATGAAGAGGCTGCAAAAGAAATTACTCGTCAGATGACTGAAACTGCAACCAATAAGAGTCGTGGTTTGAGTCCTGCTGAAGCTTCAGATGCTTTGGCTCTTCTCCGAATGAAGGAACAAATTGACTGGAAGAAAGAGCTTCGTAGAATTGTTGGTAACAGAAAGGCTTTTTCTCGATTGACCATTAAGAAAAATGATCGTCGTTTTCCAGAACGCAAAGATTTGCGAGGGAAAACAAAAGATCACGTTGCTGATATTTTGGTTATTCTTGATGTGTCTGGTTCCATGAGTGATGCTGAAATCATTTATGGAATGAATGAAATTCGAGCAATTGCTGAAAAAAGTGGTGCTGGTATCCAGATTATTCAAATTGATGCTTCACCGAAGTTGGTTGAAGAGTTTGATCCAAAATCGAGAAATTTCAAACGTCGTGGTCATGGTGGAACTCATCTATATCCGGCTATTGCATTTGCAAAAGAGCATAAAATTCGGTTTGATTGTTGTATTGTTATCACGGATGGTTATTGCGAGCGCACATGGGATGGTTTTATTCCAAGAGTTCCATTCATTTGGTTGGTAACTATTGATAAGAAAAATCTAGCTCTCGATATTTCTGCTTATCCTAGTATGCGATCCCACACACTAAAAGTTGATAAGAAAACCAGATAAGAAAATGAGGTGAGTTTATCTCACCTCTTTTTTCGTTTTCGACATACTCTATTTTGTAAAATTCAATATTGATAAATAGTATGAAATAAATTATTCTAAATTTATAAAGGTGATTTCTTGGAACAAAATACAGAAGAAGATAAAACAAGTGATAAAACAGTTGATGAAGAACTTGCTCAGGCTATAGTCAACTTGTATAATCATTTGTTGAAAAACGCAATAGGTCCAGAAGAATTTTATGCCGACTTACCTGCTGATTTTGATTGGTCTGAATTATATGAATATTGTGATGAAAAAGAGTAACCTATATTAATCGTATGATACAAGTTTAGATATTGATAAGACTTTCTTTTTCGACTATATCACCATCATCAGTTAAAATCATAAAATCAAAAACATAACCAGCATCGATTGCGGCTTGTTCTTTTAACAAGTTAATTACTAAGTATTTTTTGAAAGTATATGAACTCTTAACTTCAATAAATCTATTTTCTTTTGGTATAAAAATATCTGCAATGTAATGATGTTTTAGATCAGTACCATATTTTATTTTTGGTATTGATTTCCGTTCAACAATCAAATCATCTTCTCCATATGTTTTCAATAATATGTCTAATGCTAAATTTTCATAGCCTTGAATTTTAACAGTTTTTCCACTAGGCATTGTGTAATTTTTCCATCTATATTTTTGTTGTTTTTCAAAAATAGTTGTATCTTGTGCTGGAAAATTAACTCCATAATTTTCAAAACAAGTGTTTTCTTTTTTAAGTTTGATTTCTTCAGCTTGTGACGGATTTTCAACACCGTATTTTTTATTAAGTGTTTCTTTTGATTTTTCTTTAATTTCTTGCAATTGAAAAACATTATCAACACCATATTTTTCTTGATTATTTTGTTTTAGTTTAATCATTCTTGTTACAGCATTTGCTTTGTTTTTGTTGGAAATTTTTTCTTTAACTTCTGTGGCATAGCCAGCATTTACAACACCATATTTTTTTAACATTCCTATTTCTTTACGGTGTTGTATTTCTTTTTTTTCTTCCGGTGATTTGGAATTGTATGTGTTTTTTGCTTTTTCAATAATTTCTTTATTCTGTTTTACGTTTTCAACACCAAATTTCTTTAGATTAGTCAATCTTATGTTGTGATCTTTACAACATCCCATCTTGTAACCATATCTATTAAATGTTGCTTTTATATTGCATATTTTGTATTGACATGTTGGTTGTTGTGTAATATTTTCTCGCAAACAAAAAACCGCTTCTTGCATTGTTTTACACCATGGGAAGTTTTTTATTAAATATTCCTGTTCTTCTGTGGTTAAGTACACCAATATTTTCTTCTTTTTAAGATTTTCCAAATCGATCATTTTTCATTCTCTTTTTTTTGTAAAATATAACTTATAATTATTTATAAATAAAAAACAGAGTTTTGCCTAACGTCCTTGGTTACGGATAAAATACTTTTGAATGAATATAAGAGGATATGAAATGACAGATTATACAAAGTGGAATTCATGCATCAGTTTAGATTTGGGATATGGTGATGTAAAAATTGCTCTTAAAAAACAAGATGATACACTCCTCGTTGCTAAATTTCCAAGTGCTGTAGCTAAGGTTGCAAAGGGAAGATTTGGTGCTGGTGAAGCAGTTGAGTTCGAAGGTGATTATTATTTGATTGGTGAACAAGCTATAAATTATAAGCCTGTTGAAATGAATGATTACGAAACCCTTTCAAAGTATTCTCCGCTCCTTGTTTATCATGCGTTCAGAAAATATGGCGTTTTTGGAACATTGATCACTGGTCTTTCTATCAGACAAGAGAGTAATTCAACTCATTTTATTGATAGATTGTCTAATTTCACAATTGATGGTGCTGAATACAACCTTGATGTAAAATTGTTACCACAGGGTATCGGCGCAAAGATTGTTGTTGAGAAACAGTTTGGTGATATTTCAAATTACCTGGTTTGTGATGGTGGTTTTAATACAGTTGACCTAGTTCCAGTTTTTGATGGTAAGGCTGATATTCATTCTGTTGATGCTCTGGAAAATAGAGGAATTATTGAAGTCGCTAATGACCTAATTGATTTGATTTCCAGTCAGCACAATATTGAATTGACTCCAAAAGAAGCAAAATTTGCCTTGGATAACAAGAGTATTGAAATTTACGGTAAAGAGATTAATTTGACTGAAGAAATTAAACACATCTCAACCGAATATTCAAAAGATTTAATAAGACAAATCGAAAGAAAATTCAAAAAGTCATGGCATAAATTCCAAAAGGTTATTGTTGTTGGTGGTTTGTCCTATTTTGTCGATCCTTCTGTTTACAAACATCTTGCAGTTGTTCCCAAAGGTGAGTTTTATAATTGTGTTGGTTTTCAACGCTTTGCGGAAGAAAGACTTGGAGACTCTTCTACCAATAATGGTCCAAAGGTTGTACGAAGAAGAACAACAAATCTGTAATTATTATTCATCATAGATCATGAACCGAAAGTCGTAACCCGCTTGTTCTGTTGCGACTTTCTTTTGTATGTTTTTATCATAATCCTTTTTCATAAAATAGGTACTCTTTACTTCAATTAGTAGATTGTCTTTTTCTATGTAAATGTCTGGAAAGTAATAATGTTCAGTACCATCTGTCCAATAGTATTTTATTTTTGGAATTTTTTTGGCAGACACTTCAAGTTCAGATTCATCATAAATTTTTAAAAGTTCATCTAATGCTCTCCATTCATATCCTCTTATTCTAACAACTTTACCAGATGGAAAAATGTAGTCTTTTGCTCTATGCCCGTGATTTATTATTTTTTCCATTATTGTTCCCACTTTACTTGCGTTATCAACTCCATATTTTTCTAAACATGTGTTTTTCATTTTTTCAACGGTTTTTGGATTTTTCATTGGGTTGTTTGTTTTGTATGAATTAGTACTCAAATGTGCAGAATTATCTATGCCGTATTTGGATATAAAAGTTGTAACTCTTTTTTCATGCACTTCATTTTTTCTAAAACGGTGTAATTCATGTTTACATGTATTTGAGCATGTTAATCGATGGTTGTCTTTATTCCACCCAATATTTTCTTTGGAAACTGACCAATATGTTATTCCAACTAAATTAGCATTACATTTTGGATTAGCACATTTTATGTAATCGGTTAATTTATTTTGTAGCCAAAAAATTCGTTCCATAAAATTCTCTTCACCAATACACCCTAGTGTCAAACCAAATAGTTCTTCTCTGTCTATTGGATTTTTGCGGAAATACCATAGTAATCTTGAAGCACTTATTTTGTTATTTTTGTCAAGGATGTATTTGGTGATTTTATCTAAAAATAGATTCATTGGCAACACCTTCATTTAATGTATAATAATAAATAGAGATTTTACGACTTCGATCTTGACTATATTACTGTTTTACAATAAAAATCAAAAATTTTTTGATTTTTGTAAAATTAACTTTGATATGTGAGGAAAAATACTATGGATCAGTATCATTTTGGTAATTCAGAATCGGCTGTAATTCTTGTTGACATATTGAAAAGACCACAGAATATACTTTTTCAGAGAAAAGTTGTTGCAATAATGTGTGAATACCATCGAGTTATGAGAGAGATATCGGATAGTAATCTTAGAGATCAATTGAAAAGAGCTTTTTTGACAGCAACATTTAAGAAATTTAGAACCAAATTTGAGCGATTTGAAGGTGAATTACAAACATTTTCATGGAATGTTTTATCACAAACACACAGAAAATATTTAAATTCTATAAGTTGAATTTTGAGTAAAGGAATTTATTAAATGTCAGAAAAAATCTTTATGACTTGGGATCAGTTTAACAAGGATATTACTGCATTTGTAACGGTAATTAAGAATTATGATTTTGATAAAAATTCTGTTATTCTTGCTCTAAAAAGAGGTGGTTTTACAACCGCTTGTACGTTATCTAATAAACTTGGGATTCCTATATCGACAGTTTCTTATCAAACAAGGGATGGTAGTGATTCAAAGCCGCGGTTTCTTGAACCGGAAATGATTAAAAAAGATACTAAAATTATTATACCAGATGACATTTATGATACTGGTGTGACAGTTAATAATATTATCAAAGAATTGATAACAACTTTTGGTATTGATAAAGGTAATATCATGGGTTTATTTCATTACGGAAGTGATGAAATACATAATATTCAGGCTATTTGGTTAAGTTTGAGAAATAATCATGGAAGCTGGGTTGTTATGCCTTGGGAATAAATTTTTCTAGGATAACATTTTAATGGAGAATAAAAATGGCTAGTTTTGTTGACAATATGGATCAAGAAACTATAAAAAAAATTGGTGCTTTGAATTACAGTTGTGGAAAAAAGACAGGTGGTTTTGATCATACTACCATTAAAGGTGTTAGAACCATTGAAAGTCTTTTAGAAGAACCTTTTGATAAACATGTTGGTTCATTTGAATTACCAGCAATAATAAAAGGGTTAATGGATGTTGATCAAATAAATGCAATTATAACCTGGTATGTTCGATGGAAATTAACATCTACGGTGGATAAACAAACAACGTGTACTGTTATTGATGAATTTGGATATGTTGGTGGTACTAAAGCAATTATCGCTATCAACATCTATAAATATTTGAGAAATAAAGGTTATGACCCCGACTTTGTTGAAAAGTTTTTGAATAAATAGTGTAATAATAAATATCATAGAGGATTATCAGATACAATGACAGAAGCATTAGATACAATGACAAAATTAAGATTCGATGATTTTTTAAGACAAGTTGTTTTTATGAAGGATAATGAAAAAGTTCTAGCGATTTTTCCTTTTGATCATGGTATTGACGACGTTAATTATCAAAAAGTCATTGAGATTTTCTATAATGGTGATGCAAAAATTCCAAGAAAAAATGAATTTTGTTTGATGAATGAATTATCATTTGGTTTTGGATGGATTCACAGAGATATGGTTGCGAATTTAGAAATAGCATATCGTGATGATTACTTGGAATTTTTAGAATCTCTTAAAAATATGAGATTTATCAATGATTCGCATGTATTAAACGAGGAATAAAAATGGCACAATTGGGTAGTCAAAATTATAGAGTTGGTTTGGTTATTGCAAGATCACAGCCATTTCATAATGGGCATCTAAGAGCTATAATGGATGCATTGATGTATTGTGATGAGGTTCTTTTTTCTATTAGAGATTATAATACTGCTTTTTTTGATTATAATATCACACAAAAAGTATTTAGAATTCTTTTAGGTAAAACCTCTGATCGAATTGCCTTTTTTGGAACAATTACCGATCCACTTCTTGGGACACCAAAACTGGTTATTAAAAGAACTCTTGATAAACTGTATGAGGGGAATTACCATATGCCCACACATTATTTTTCACATAATGATTTGTGGATTGACGCAGCTAGAGAATTAACTGTAATTCCTGTTAAAATTACGAAACTCCAAGATCATGATTCAGATTTGATTTATCAAAGTGTTGTTGATAAGACTGATTATTGGAAATCAAAAGTTCCTTATGCTGTAATTGAACTTATGGAAACATACATCGCAACAAGAATGAGAAGTTTTTAAATATTGTAAAATAATGCTAAATAAATTTCTTTAGATTTTAAATAAAAGGTACACAATGAAAATGGATTTAACTTATACAAATAAAGCCGGTATTTCTCTTAAAGATGTGTTTGATATTATTTCAACTGGAAGAGATTATTCTAAAAGGGAAATCCAGGATGGTTTGAATACAGAAACAAGTATTGATATATTGCTTAAAAAACTTGAAGATGCTTCAGTAATTGCTAAATATAAAGAAGGTAATAAAATACTTTATACCGTTTCATCTACGAAACAAAATACTGTAGAACAATCTGCATCTAGTAATTCAGAAGTTACAATTGAAGTGCAACAACCAGAAGTTGTTGATGTAATTCCAGCAATTGAAGAGTCAGTAGTCGAAGAAGTTCAACAACCAGAAATTGTTGATGTAATTCCATTGGTTGAAGAGCCAATAGTTGTTAAGAAAACAACTTCAAGAAAAAGAAAAATAACAAAAGTTGAAGAGCTAGAAGTTGAAGTGCAACAACCAGAAGTTGTTGATGAAATTCAAGCAGTTGAAGAGCCAGTAGTTATTAAGAAAACAACTTCAAGAACAAGAAAAATAACAAAAGTTGAACCAATAATTGAAGATGTTATTGTTGTTGAAGAGCCTGCACCTGTTGAGCCTGTTGTTGAAATAATTGAAGAGCCTGCACCTGTTGAGCCTGTTGTTGAAATAATTGAAGAGCCAACTCCTGCAAAGAAATCTTCCAGATCAAAGAAATCTATCGAACCTGCACCGGTCGTTGAACCACCGGTACAACAAATAGATATTTCTATAATCGATGAGTTTAATAAAAATAAATTTCAACTTCTTGAAGAAGAATCTCTTGTTGGAAGAAGAAGAAGTCGAGCTGTAACAGAAGTGGAATCTGTAAAGTCAGTAAACCCTGTTCCACCCACATCAATCGTTGAGAATACGATTCCATCGAAAGAAATTGAAGATAATATTGTGGTTAATGTTAATAGAACACCAAAGTTAATAAAAGCCAATGTTAAAAGTGCTATACCAGCAAAAGTAAAATCTATTAATGAACAAACCTATAATATTTCAAAAGATCATCAAATTACTGCTTTGATTGATATGGATGAACATGAAAGAATACAAAAACCTCGCGTAGCTACGCGAGAAGTTAGTCAAGATGATCTTGATCGTCTGAAAAAAGAAATGGAAGGTCGTTTGGGTAAGGAAATAACAACTATTCTTCATAAAAGAAATAACGGTGTTGTTAGAAATAGAAGAATGACTGCACAAGAAATTTATGAAAAAGAACAGAAAGCATTATCTAAAAATGTAGCTGAATTTACGGAAGATAATCCATATCGTTTTATTTTGAATTTCTTTACATCATCTTTGAATGGTGAAAAATCTACGCCGTATTTTAGAAGAAGAGATGAATATGTCGTTCGTTCACTGTATAATAAGTTTAAGGTATTGTGTGACGCTATTGATGAGTATGATGTAGCTCCACAAAATCTTCCATTTTATCGAGCTATTACGGTTAATGAAGAAGAGTTGACTGTTAAGATATATCACATTGATATGAATCGTGTAATCAGAGGTGTCTACACTATTTTTAAATTGAGCAAGCAGGATATTCAATACTTTAGATCCAAAAGGTAAATATGGACATAAAAAGTTATAGTGAAGGACCAAACAAAACGGTTAAATTGTTGGTTAATCTTGTTTTAACTTTGGTTGGTGTTGGATTGATGATGTTTGCAATAATCAGTCCTTTGGTTACTGATTTTCTGGCATTGGTAGTTTTCTTTATTGGTATGGGCATATCTGAAAAACCGCTTGAGAAATTAACAAGTGGTTAGGTGTAATGACTGAAAAACGTCAAAAAGTGCTATTATTATTTACTTGCATTACTGTGTGTGTTGTAGCAGGACCAGTAGCAATGGAAATAATTGGTACTCCAAGAATCATTACAGAATTTCAATTTTTTGTGTTTCTTTTCATCTATGTAGACGTTTATTGTTGGATTTTCAGAAGTCTTGACAAAATTTTCACGGATTAGATAAAATGATAATTAAAAGCAGCAGTTCAAAAAGTATATTTGAAAGTAAAGTGTTTTCTTCTGGCATGAGTATACTTGGTGTGGGAATAATGGTTGTTGCGGCTGGTAGTCCAAATATTACTGGATGGACATCTATAGGAATGTTCATATTAGGGTGGGTTGTATTTTTGGCTTTTCGTGATGGTTGAAAAGAAAACACATGAAAACACTTTGCATGGAACACATTAAAAAGGAATGTGTTAATAGAAATATCAAAGGTATTGCGTCAGCACTTCTAGGTTTGGAGTGTCCTCACTGTCTCAGGGAAGATGGCAAAAATGGCTTTGGTGATCAAATCGCCACAGAAGTGCAGGCATCAAAATTATTTGTAATTTTTCAAGATAAGGTTAGAGAATAGTTTTTAAAATTATTCCTATAAATATTTCATAATTAACTCGTCACATAAGCAAAGTAATAATTGTACTCTGGAATGAGTAGATGTGACTTATCAATTCGAATTTATCGAGGATCGATAGTATAAAAAATTATCGGAGTCGCATTACGGTCATTTTTTACCCGACAAAAAATTTCTAAAAAACACACACAAATTTGTATTTTTTTGGTATAATATTCTTGTGGATAGTTTGATAGATTTTGTGTTCTTTGCTTCATTATGAACAATTGCCATCACTAACGAAACTCAATAAATCAATTGAACTTTAATAGCCAATTGAAAGAGTAAGAAAATGAACGCCATATGTGACAATATCATGAATGAAGCATTAGTAAGCACAATAGGGCTGCTTGACGAATCCACTGTGCAAATCAAAGGAGATGTCAGCATGCGTGAAACCGCAATGGATCGCCCAAAAGTGGATAATTTTATAGATAAAAATTTCGATGAGTTTGTTGAAAAAATCCATAAAATTTTGACCAGTACTGGTGTGTATCACATGACTGTTTGTTTCCATAACAAACAAATTGTTACTCGGAAGGTATTTGAGCCATATTCCTTGACAGCTCATAATGCTTCTTCGTTTTTTGAGGATGGATATATTGATCGTCAGTTTCCACCAATGACGTATCGAGACAAAATCAAAATTATGCGAAAGGTATGTCATTTTCTTGGTAATTCAAAGAAGCTCAGAGGTGTTCTTCCAAGAGTTTGGCAACAAATTCTTTTTAGGGAGCATTACGAGTGTAAACCAATTGATGAAAAAGACATTGGTAAACTTCTTGCAGTGTTGAAACCTTTGAGAGATCTTGAATATTACTACTTGAGAAAATTCGATATTTCTCTTAGTCAAAATCTGG
>Ga0194119_10002013_pt1 | contig 35598 bp, 30 predicted proteins | sample TA2MahC100mmetaG_FD_148620 | JGI IMG/M metagenome (GOLD analysis project Ga0194119, IMG submission 148620) | Freshwater microbial communities from Lake Tanganyika, Tanzania - TA2015018 Mahale Deep Cast 100m | ecosystem: Environmental > Aquatic > Freshwater > Lake | place: Tanzania: Lake... | reverse complement strand
GCTTCTCGTCGAGCCAGATGTACATCACCCGGATCTCCGCCTTGGCCTTGCCCTCCGGTGTGTCGAACAACGGGGTGAACTCGCAGCGTTCCTGCAGGATCCAATCGGCTGGATCCGCCGGCAGATCGGCCGGTGTTGGAGCGATCACCACGCCGAGCCCGGCAAAGGAGAACAGCGGTTTCAACACCCAGTTGTGCAGATCCTCCGGAGGCTCGGCGAGGAACATGGTCCTGGGAACCGTTTCGTGCTTCAAATAGGGCAGCGAAAACTTGCTGATGCGGAAGTAGTAGTTCGGGTGACCGGCCCACTCCACATCCAGCGCATCGGTCCATTCGAACTCCGCGCGAATGCCGCGGCGAAGCTGTTCGTCGATGATTGCGCGGTTGTAGATGCGGCGAATCGGTGTGCCATCGGGCCGAAAGAGCTTGTCGCCGCGCTTCCGAACCTGCGTGATGCAGACCGGCGAGACGCCCGTTAGCTTTTCGGTGAGAACAAAGTCGCAGGCCGTCTTTTGATTCCTGGGATCGATCTCCAACAGCGCGACGTGTTCCGGATCGTGGCCGCCGAGAATGGCGCGCTTGAGCAGATCCGGATAGGCAGGCACGGTCAGGTCGAGTTCGTAGGCCTGGGCGTAGGCGCGGGCCAATACGGGTTGAAATGCATAGAGCGAAGGAAACCCTTGGATTTCGACGAGCTTGGGAGAGATGGAGCCATCGGCATTCCGGACCAACCCAAAATCGACCTGCACAAACATGGGCTTCGAATCTTCGTTTGGCGTCCGGAATGGAATGGCCCGCTCGGATAAGGCGCGATATTCGGGAGTGGAGAGCTGGGCGATCAACTCCTCGCCGGCGGCGGTGAGCCGCTCCATCAGCCCGGCCGGCAGGAAGCAGGGCGTCTCGCAGATGCGAAACGCGATGGGCGCTCCGCATTCGGCCTCCAACAGAGCGAGCAGACGCCGGTACTTCTCCGGCGTCCAGCGCGCCAGAAAGCTGCGGCGGAGTTCTTCGATCATGCCGCGACCAGAAACCGGCCGTTCTCCATGATCTGCGTGCCGTCAAGCCAGATGTCGAACGCGCGGCCCACCACATCGATGTGCGTTTTCGAAGTCCACTGCGCGCCGGTGTGATCGCCGTAGGGATGCCCGAACGCAATGTGCATGCCGGGGATCTTTTCGTCCTGCAGGATATTGCCGATCACGTCGCGCACGCCGATATTGGTGCCGATGGCGAACTCGCCGACGCGATCCGAATTTTCGTCGGTGTGCGTGTACTGCCAGAACTCCCGTTCCAATTCCTTATTGGCGCACGAGACGGACTTCAACCGGTTCTTTTCGACAACGGCGGTGAGGGGCGTATCGCGCAGGTCGCCGTACTTGGCGCAGAGGTAATCGCCCACGACGCCATCGACAACGTATACGCCGTTCACTTCCCCCGGTGTCGTCCACACTTCCCCGCCCGGAAGGTTGCCCCAGGTTTTGTTGCTGATGATGCCGGAGGTTTTCAGCCATTTGTAGTCCGGGGTCATGTCGGCGACGATATCGGTGCCGGCCGGCGTCTTGGCGCGAACCGTCCGCACGGTGCTGGCCATGTCCAGGAGCTTCAGGCTGAGCCGGTCCACGGCCTCGTAGTCGGCGCACATGCCGTGCTTCATGATCTCCGGCGTAATGTTGACCATATGCGCATGACGAATCAACCGGCGGTTCACAATCTCAGTCATCTGCATCCGGGAGTGCAACTCGCCGGTTTGCGCCTGCGCGCAGAAGATCGAAACATTTGCCACTTCCAGATCGTCGAGAATCGCGCGTGGCATACCGGTGAGCGGCCGCGTTCCTTCGTCTTCGAGCAACCATACTCGATGCGGGGCGCCGATGGCGTCCAATTCACCGCTAATGGCGGCGGCGATGGCTTCGGTCTCGCGATCGGTAATCACGGTCACGCGCTCCTCGGGTTGAATGCGGAGACACGTCCGCACGGCGTTGCGAGCGCCGGTCCGGAATTCGGGGTCGTATTTCAACATGTAGGCTTTAGTTCCAGCGGGCCCGGTTGGCCCACGTCTCGTTTCGTTTCGTCGATGATGTAGTCGACGACCTTCTTCAAGTCACCGGTTTCGCGCCACACGCGCAACTGGCGATCCGCGCCGGTTCCTTCCTCCACGATGCGGCGAATGTAGTTGACCTGTTGGCGGCTGCCAAGTTCGTCTACAACGTCGTCGATCAATCCGAGGTACTCTTCCATGAGGTCGTGGAACGGCACCTCCACCCGCTTGCCGAAATCGATGAGTTTGCCGTCGATTCCGTAGCGCAGCGCGCGCCACTTGTTCTCCATGATCAAGGCGCGCCGGTAGAGACGGAAACCTTGGTTCTGCGCGTGCAGTTTGTAGAGCTTTGCAACGGTCGCCTGAATGAGCGCGGCAAGGGCGATGGTCTCATCGGCGCGCATGGGCAGATCGCAGATGCGGAATTCAATCGTCGGGAAGTTCGGATGCAACCGGATGTCCCACCAGATGCGTTTCGGATTATCGATGCACCCGGTGGAGATGAGCAGGTTGACGAAGTTCATGTACTCGCCGTAGGAGGGAAAGTAGTCCGGTATATTCGTCCGGGGAAACTTGTCGAAGACCTTGCAGCGATAGCTCTTCAGCCCCGTCTCCATACCGAGCCAGAACGGGGAGTTCGTGGAAAGCGCCAGGATGTGAGGCAGAAAATAGCGGGCCGCGTTGACCAGGTGGATGGCGGTTTCCCTATCCTCCACTCCTACATGCACGTGCAGCCCGAAGATGAGGTTCGACCGGGCCACCATCTGCATATCTTCGACCAGGGTGTCGTACCGTTCGTCCGGATAGATGCCTTGGGCGCGCCAATCGGCGAATGGGTGCGTGGCGGCCGCCGCCAGATGCAAACCGTTCTTGCTCGCGAGCTCAATAATGTTGGCGCGGATCAGCTTGACCTCGCGTTCGGCCTCCTGAATGTTGGTGCAGATCGAGGTTCCCACTTCGATCACCGACTGATGCAATTCCGGCTTCACCCGCTCTTTCAGAAGCAGCCGGCCCTGTTCCATCAGCTCGCTTGAAATGTGGGAGCGAAGATCGCGCGTCTCCGGATCGATCGTCTGAAACTCTTCCTCGATCCCCAGCGTGAGCGATGGGATCATGCGAGGAACCTGGCCCAGTTGTACTCGGGCTGCGACACCGGTTCCCGCGTTTTGGCGATCGCCATGTCGGCAACGGCGCGGACCACCCAGTCGAAGTTCTCCTGCCCCACCGAGTTCACGTCGGCGTCGGGCGCGGGGTTCAGAAAGTCGATGGCGTACGGCACACCGTCCTCGACGGCGAACTCCACGGTGTTGAGATCGTAGCCGAGCGCCCGGCACAGTTTCAGGGCATCGGCCTCCACACGCTTCAGCAGAGCGGGATCGTAAGCGGGCGGATTCATGACGTAGCGAAACGCGTGCGGCTGCCGCGGGTCGTAGGGCATGATGTGGACCTTCTCCCGGCCGATCACGTAGCAGCGGAAGTACTCGTTGAAATTCACGGCGGCCTGCAGGGTCATACCGAGCGTTCCGGTTGTGTTGTAGGCCTCAAAAAACTGTTCGGGCGAGTGGACGTGGAAGACGTTCTTCCAGCCGCCGCCCAGGTGCGGCTTCAGAAAGGCCGGGAAGCCGATGTAGGCGAAAATCTCGTCCCAATTCAGCGGATACATCAGGTTGCGCATCGACCGTTCGGTGGTGCCGTCCGGATGGTCCTTGTGCGGCAGCATGACGGTCCGGGGCGTCGCGACACCCAGTTTATTGGCCAGCGCGTAGTTGAAAAACTTGTCGTCTGCCGACCACCAGAAGGGATTGTTCACGACCTTGGCGCCGTGGAGAATCTCGTTCTTCAACCAGGCGCGATAGAAGGGAATATCGTGGCTGATCCTGTCGATAATCACGTCGTAGCCGCAGGACCGGTCCATAAAAACGCCGCCGACACGGACATGCTCCGCCACGATGCCGGGGATGGCCCGGGCGTTGATATGGTCCACAAGCGCCGGGGGAAAGGTGGACTCCATCCCGTAGACAATGCCGATTCGTTTCATGTATCACCCGAAGAATTTCACGGTCATCCGTTCCCACCAATGCCAGTCGTGCCCGGTGCCTTCGCCCCAGACATCGAGAAAGTGCGGGATCTGTTTTTCGTTGAGAATGTGACTCAGCCGGTGGTTTTCGGCGAGGCAAATGTCGGTCTCGCCGGTTGCGAGGACGATCCGCATGCGCCGAATCGCACGCAGGGTGCCGGCGTCGCTTAAGCCCGGAAGGAAATCCGGCGGACAGTGGAAATAGCAGTTGTCGTCGTAGTAGCCGTTCAAGAACTGATGAATGTCGAAGGCGCCGCCGAGGGAGACGAGCCCATCGCACAACTCCGGATGGCGGAAAGCGAAGTTCGCCGAATGATAGCCGCCGAAGCTGCATCCCGATACGGTCACGCGCGGCGCGCCGTTGGTCTTTTGGATGAATGGCAGGACTTCGTTCAGAATATAGGCGTCGTAAAGGGCATGCCGCAACGCTCGATCCTTAGGATGGACCGCCTTGTTGTACCAGCTTTCGCTGTCGACGCTGTCGACGCAAAACGTCTGCAACTCGCCGGATTCATACTTGTGGCCGATGGCAGCGACGAGCCCGCGGTCCTCGTAGTCGTAAAAGCGTCCCATCGACGACGGGAATACGATCATCGGCGCGCCACCGTGGCCGAAGACGAGAAGTTCCATGTCGCGGCCGAGCGCTGGGCTGTGCCACTTCTTGTATTGGCGATGCATGATTCCGCGGAGGTCTCCTAGACAGTGTAAATGGTTCCGGTATCGATTGGGTTTATCATCAAGCGTATGAAGTGGTTCCCGCTACTCGCCGTTTGCGCCGCTGCGCAGGACCTTCAATTCGCCGAGCTGAAGGACTTCCAGTTGACCAACGGCCAGACGGCCTCCCGGGTGGAGATCGGCTTCCGCACCTACGGCAAGTTGGACGCGGCGAAATCGAACGCCGTGTTGTTCCCCAGCTGGTTTGGCGGCAAAAGCGAGAATCTTTCGTCCTTCGTGGGCCCGGACAAGATGGTGGATTCCGGCCGGTTTTTCGTGATTACGGTGGACGCGTTGTCGAACGGCGTGTCGGCGAAGCTTCCGCACATTACGATTCGCGACATGGTCAACTCACAACACCGCCTTTTGCGCGAGCATTTTGGAATCACCGGTGTGGCCGCGATCATCGGAATCAGTATGGGCGGCATGCAAGCATTCGACTGGGCGGTAGCGTACCCGGCGTTCGCCAAGAAGATCGTTCCGATCATCGGATCGCCGAAGCTCTCCACGCCCGATCTGCTGCTTTGGCAGGCCCAGTTGTCGGCGATCGAATCGGCTGTCGCGAATCAAGTGGATCCGCGATCGGTGATGCCGGCCGTGAACGCCATACATCAGTTCGCAATGCGAACTCCCGAGCACGACGCGGCGGCGGGAGGCGACTGGGCGGCCATCAAGAAGTCGCTGGAAAACGTCACCATCGACCCGCTGAACCGCGCTGCGCAGCTGCGGGCGATGATGTCCCAGAATCACGACCTGCGGGAGGCCGTGGCCAAGGTGCAAGCGAAGATGTACATCGTGGTGGCCAAGCAAGATCACATGGTGAATCCGCGAACCTCGCTGGAGTTCGCGAAATTGGGTGGCTTCCCTACCCTGGACCTCAACGGCAACTGCGGCCACATGGCCCTGGGTTGCGAATCGGCACGGCTCACGGCCGGCGTCCGCGCGTTTTTGGAGCAATAATGTTCACGTTACTATTCGCCATGAGCCTTTTCGACATCACCATGAACTCCATCGACGGCAAACCCGTCGCGCTAAACACCCTGAAGGGCAAGCCGGTGCTGTTCGTCAACGTCGCCAGCCAGTGCGGCTACACACCGCAATACGCGGGCCTGCAGCGCCTCTATCAGAAGTACAAGGAGAAGGGCCTGATCGTCATCGGCGTTCCGTCCAACGATTTCGGCTCGCAAGAACCAGGCACCAACGAGGAGATCAAGTCGTTCTGCTCCCGGAACTACAGCGTGACGTTTCCGATGATGGCGAAGGTCAAGGTGAGGGGCGCAGGCAAAACGCCGCTCTATCAATTCCTGACCGATCCGGCCAAGCCGAAGACGGCGGGTGAGGTGCAATGGAATTTCGAAAAGTTCCTGACTGGCAAAGACGGAACCGTTCTGCAGCGTTTCGATTCCGGCGTCAGTCCCGACTCGCCGGAGCTTGCAGCGGCGATTGAAGCCGCGCTGCGTTAACCGTGACCCAGGCGCATCAGCCAGCCGAGGCCGATGACCGTGGCGACGAAACATCCGAAGCAGTAAAGGCCGTAGTGTAGCCGGTCCTTGTCGTTTTTCTTGGTGACAACGCCGAGGACAACGCTAATCAACAAGGCGAACAGCAGAGTCGCTTCCAGGTGGGAGAGTGCGAGTTTTGGCATGGCGGCTAGTCCTTCTGATTCGTGGCGATTTCCCAGGCGTCGACCATGGAAAGAATGTTCAGCAATCCCGCTCCGACCATGAACTTGGTTCCGTAGTCGTGTACGTGGCCGGCGACGTCGGGCTGATCGTAACCGAGCCAGGTAGCGAGGAAATAGGGCGCGCCGGTACAAAGGTTCGCGAAATAGCCGCCGTAGGTGATCAGCGTGATGAGCAGGTCGCCTTTCTGCGGTTCAAAGAAGGCGCCCCGCATCATGAGGCCAAACACGAAGCAGATCACCGTGGCTGCGCCGACAAGCGCTCCACGGTGCATGCGCTTTAGATAGATGTGGCCTCCGCCGGGCACGACCCAGCCAATCAATACGGCCGGCAGCCAGGTGGCTATTGAGACGGACTTTGCGGTTTCTGCGCTCATGGAGAACTCTTCCATTGTAGCCGCTGCGCTGGAGTAGATTCTATCCGTCGACATTTCCAGGCGTTCGGCAACTGGAGTGCGTTTGGCCCCGCAGGCTGGCGGATTGGCTTTGGCATCGTCGCCCGGGACCTGGCGATTCAGGAGGGCGTGGCCGGGATGATCGCTCAGGACGACCGGACATCGGCGCTGATCCTCGACGTGGCGACGCCGGTGAGTTTCGCAGCAACTCCGCAGGCGGGACCGTACCTACGTAAACGAACGCCGGGCGTCACCCAGAAGATGGCGCCCGGCGATGGATGCGAAATTCGGCTACTTCTTCTTAGCGGCCGCCTGCTTGGCGATGATCTTGTCCTTGATCTTTTGATAGACGCCGTCCGGTACGCCGGCCTTGGAGACGATCTCGTCCTTGCCCTTGTATGGGCGGTTCGCAACGATCTTCGCGGCGTAGGCGTCGCCGATGCCAGGGATGCTCTTCAGCGTGGCGGCGTCGGCGGAGTTGATGTCGATCAGCCCGGTGGCCGCGGCGGCCGCTGCCTTGGTGGCGTCTTTCTTAGCGGCCGGCTGGGCCGGCAGAATCGCGACAAGCGCGAGGAGCGTGATGAGAAAACGTAGAGTCTTCATAGGGTAGGATTGTACTCGAATGCGAGAAAGATTTGGGCGGCGTCCGCTCCTGATCGGGTTGACGGGTGCGGCGTTTTCTCAGGACTGGCAAACACTGTTTGATGGAACGACGCCCACTGGATGGATTGAAGTGACGGGCAAACCGTTTCCAGAAAATTGCTGGAAAATCGAGGACGGCTGCCTGAAATCGCTGCCCGTGAAGCCAACCTTTCAGGACATTCGCACGATTCGGACGTTTCGCGACTTTTCGTTCGCGTTTGAGTGGCGGATCGCACCGGGCGGAAACAGCGGCGTGAAGTACCTGATCGAGAAATTCGATACCTGGAGTCCGAAGGGCGTCCAGTCGCTCCATGCGCGAGCGCGCGGGCCGGAGTATCAGTTAACAGACGACGAAGCGTCGGAGGAAGCCAAACGGGATCCGTCCAAAGGCACGGCCAGCCTTTATGGAAAAGCGGCGGCGCTGGCGGCCCCTATCCGGCGAGCCGGCGAGTGGAACGAGTCGATGATTGTGGTCCGGCGGCCTGTTGTGGAGCATTGGCTGAACGGCCGGAAAGTCCTAGAGACCGAGATTCGCAACGGCGTGGAGAGTTCGGCGATCGCCCTGCAGAATCACTCGTCGGAGTGCTGGTTCCGGAGTCTGCGCATCAAAGAGTAAATGCGTCGATTTCGCGGCCGCCGGCGCCAATTTGCCGGAACTTCAGGGTCCGTCCGTCGATGTCGACGACGGAAAGCGAGTGCACGCGGCCTTCAGTCCTGGCGGTGAACGGCGCGGGGAAAAAATTGCTGTGCAGCCCGGCGCCTCCGGCGCCGCTGACAATGTAGACGACGCCGTTCCGGCCTTGCGGATCGGGCAGAATGTTGCCTTTCACCAGTTGCCCCTTGTCCTGGCGCGGATTCAGGAAACGCAAGGGATGCGAGCGCTGGTAGTTGTGGGTATGACCGGAAAACACGACATCGACGTTGTGTTCCTGAAAGAGCCCCGCCAGCCAGCGCGATTGCTGCTCGTCCGCGTGTTTTCGGGCCGAGTGGAAAGGCGGGTGATGAATGCCGACGAAACGCCAATCCATTTGCCGCGCGGCCGCAAGGTCCTTCGCGAGCCAATCTTGCAGTTTCGGATCGCGAAGGTTCGCGTATTTATTGCTGTCGACGATTGTCCAGTGGGTGTTGCCGAAATCGAACGAGAAATTCAACGCGCGCGGAAACCGGCCGCCAACGCTTTGCAGAAAGGCGTCGCGAACCGAGGGGTTCCCTTTCAGAGAAGGATGGGTGTCGAGCAAAGGGCCGTTCCCCGGCTGCCGCCAATAGGGGAAAAAGGCGTAGGCGTCCGGGTGCGCGCTGAAGTCCGATTCGTCCGTATCGTGGTTCCCCGGCGCGCCAACGATCAGGCGTTCCCGGAACAGTTCCCGATACACGGGGAAAAACTTTCGCCGGTAGTCGGACACGCGGCCATACTCATAGACCATGTCGCCGCCGAAGAAGACAAAATCGGGATCCAGGGATTTGGCTAGCTCCGCCAGCGCCCGCTGGCCGTTTGTGCTTTGCCCGGGGTCGCCGAGAACGACGAAACGGTGGCGTGGCGCGCGCCTGGTCTTGACTCGGGCGCGATAAACAGTTTGGCCATTTTCCTGGATTTCGAACTCGAAGGGCGGCTCCAGCGGCAGCTTCGCTTCGTGCACCAGGTGCGGCGGGTTGGCGATCGTCATCACTTCGGTGCGGACGCCGCGGACGGTGAAGGCGGAAGCCGTCAGATCCGTGTGAAAGACGACGGAGAGGCCGCCGGGCGCTTCGCCGAGATTTATGTACGGCTCCACCAAAAAGCGGCTGGGCGCCGCCGCGGCGGGTAGAATTGGAAGGACGGTCAGGAACGAGCGGCGAAGCATCGTAATTTCATGATAGTGCGGCGACATCTATTAAACGTTTTCGGCGTGCTGGCCGGTTGCGGTCCCAAACTGGTAACGGTTGAAGAGCGGGAGCCGAGGAAGATTCACGTCGCGAGGCCCAAGGTGGAAGCGGTGGATTTGGAAAACGCCGATCCGAACGAGAAAGACGGCTACGCGGTGGTGGATTGGCGGATGCTGCGCGGGCTCAATACCGTCACGGGCCAGGCGTCGCCGCTGCTTGAAATGATGGCCGGCACGAACGTGAAAATCGCCGGCTACATGGTGCCGATGGACGACGGTTTTCAGGAGGTCAACGAGTTTCTGCTGGTTCCAACGGCGGGCGCGTGCATCCACACGCCGCCGCCGCCGGGCAATCAGATCGTCTATGGCACCGTCACTGGGCGGCCCGTGAAAGTGGACCTGCTCTACCCCGTTTGGGCGTACGGAAGAATCGATATCCAGTCAACAGAAAGCCCATACGGTCAGGTCGGCTTCAAGATGACCGTTGCGGACGTGAAACGGAGAACGTAAAGATGCGATGGACAAGACGGCGAATCCTGCAAGCGGCGCCAGGACTGGTGGCGGCGCGGCGGCCCCTGGCCGCGCAGGGCGCGATGGCGGGCGACGTTTCGGACGGCCGCGCTTTGATCTGGAGCCGGGCGGACCGGCCTTCACGAATGAGCGTTCGCTGGCGTCAGGCCGGAGGCGCGTGGACGGAGGTCCTGGGGCCGCATTGTCTGGAGACTACCGACTTTACGGGGCGATTGGATATCTCGGGCTGGGCCCCGGGCGCGGACGTTGAGTACGAGGTCATTTTCAAAGATCTGGGCTTTGGCGGCGCCGACAGCGAGCCGGCCCGGGGCCGCTTTCGCGCGGCGCCGATTTCCGCGCGGCCGGTTCGCTTCTTCTGGTCGGGCGATACGTGCGGGCAGGGGTGGGGCATCGATACAGCGCGGGGCGGCATGAAGATCTATGAGACCATGCGCGCGCTGCAGCCCGACTTTTTCCTGCACTCCGGCGATACCATCTACGCCGACAACCCGATTCTGCCGGAAGTGAAACTGGAAGACGGCACGATTTGGAAGAACATCGTGACGGAGGAAAAGTCGAAGGTGGCCGAAACGCTCGCCGAGTTCCGCGGAGCGTACAAGTACAACTTTCTGGACGACAACGTGCGGCGCTTTCACGCCGAGGTGCCACAGGTATGGCAATGGGACGATCACGAGGTGACGAACAACTACAGCGCGTCGCTGGACCTTTCCAGGGACAAGAAGTACACGGAAAAGAGCGCGGCTCTGCTGGCGGCGCGCGGCCAGCGGGCGTTCCTGGAGTACGCACCGATCCGTTACCATTCCGTCGAATCGGAGCGTGTATACCGGAAAATCGCCTACGGCCCGCTGCTTGATCTGTTCGTGATCGACATGCGCAGCTATCGCGGGCCGAACACGGCGAACAAGCAGCGGACGGAGGACGGCGAAACGGATTTTCTGGGCGCGCCGCAGTTGGGTTGGCTGCTTGACGGACTGCGCACCAGCCAGGCGAAGTGGAAGGTGATCGCCGCCGACATGCCGATCGGCCTTCAAATTCCGGACACCGGCGGCAAGTGGGAGGCGGCGGCCAATGGCGACCACAGCGAGCCGCTGGGACGGGAGCTGGAGATCGCACGGCTGCTGCGGGGCATACGCGACGCGGGCGTGCAGAACACGGTTTGGCTGACGGCGGATGTACACTACACGGCGGCGCATTTCTACGATCCGTCCAAGGCCGCCTTCCCCGAATTCGCGCCGTTCTGGGAGTTTGTGAGCGGCCCGCTGCACTCCGGTTCGTTCGGGCCGGCGAAGCTGGACAACACGTTCGGACCGCAAGTGGTCTACCAGAAGTACCGCGCCCACCAGAAGCCTGGTATCGGCCCGGCCGCGGGATTGCAGTTCTTCGGCGAGGTTTCGATTTCGGCCGAGGGAGAGATGACGGTGAAGCTCCGGGACGCCGCCGGCGATATCCTGTTCGAGAAGAGGTTACCCTGATGTTGCCCCGCCGAGTCGTCCTGAGCCTGCCGCTTGCCGCCGCTTCGAAGAAGACGATCGATGAATACGATCCGGCGAACATCAAGCTTTCGCACAGAATGGTCATCCGCTCGTTGAGCGACGACGACCTTCTTTTTCTGCGCCAACTGGGCATCCGCTGGTGCCGCATCGAATTCGGCGATTCGGCGCCCTACGAGTTCATGAAGGCCACCGTGGACCGGCTCGCAAAGTTCGAGATGAAGATCTTCTCGGCGGTTCACTACGCCTACCGCCACCTGGACGTTCAACTGGGGAAGGGCCGTCGCGACGAGATCATCGAAACCTACTGTCAGTTCCTGCGCGACTGCGGCAAGCTGGGCATCCCGGCTTCGGACTACGACTGGCACCCGGCCAACACCTACACGACCTCCTTCGTCGACACCCCGCGCGGCTACCGGGCGAGAGAGTTCAGCGTCGACGATTTTCGAAAGAAGATCGAGAAACAGGCCTTCGACCGGGAGTACTCGGCCGAGGACATCTGGTCAACCTACACGTACTTCATGAAGGCGGTGCTGCCGGCCGCCGAGAAAGCCCAGGTGAAGCTGGCGCTCCATCCGGACGATCCGCCACTGGCGAAGATGAACGGCGTCGCGAAGGTTCTGGTCCACTACGACGGGTACGCGCGGGCGGAAAAAATCGCCGGCGCCTCGAAGTTCTGGGGGCTTACGTTTTGCGTCGGCACGTGGTCCGAAGGCGGAACACACATGGGCAAGGATGTGTTTGGGATGATCGACGACTTTGGCCGCCGCGGAAAGATTGTGGACGTGCATTTCCGGAACGTCTCCGGCCCGCTGCCACGCTTCCACGAAACGTTTCCAGAGGACGGCTACATGGACATGTACGCGGTGATGAAGGCTCTGCGCAAAGTGAAGTTCAACGGCATCATCGTGCCCGATCACGTTCCGGAGATGCGGGGCGACGACAAGATGCGCAGAGCGGGCACCGCCTATTGCATCGCGCAGATGCGCGGTTTGCTGCGGCGCGCGAACGAGGAAGCGGGCTGAAGTCTCAGCAGGGCGCGAACGTGAAGACGATCGACCCGATGACGAACCAGATGGCCGCGTAGACGAGCCCGTAGCCGAAGAAGGTCCGGAAATCCAGCCGCACGATTCCGGCGATCACAACGTACCAGAACGGCGAGGTCAGATTGCCCATATGGTCGCCCACGCTCATCGCCAGAAGCGCGCGCTCGACGGAGACGCCGATCGCCATGGCCGACTTAGCCGTCACCAATCCTTGAATCGCCCATTGGCCTCCAGAGGATGGAATGAAGAACGAGAATACCGTTCCGATGGCCGCCGAGAGAGTGGGAAACGTCAATGGGTTGCTGGACGCGGCCACCAGTTGCGCCATCGACTCGCCCACGGCGGTCGACTCAATAATGCCCGCCAGCCCGGCGTAGAGATGGTAGAGGATGATAACGGGCCAGCCCGCCACCACGCTCTTCTCAATCGCCAGCGTCACCCGTTTGACGTTGCCGTAGAGTCCAAAGACAAGCAGCAGCAGAACGATATTGAGCGAGTTGATATTGAGGCCCAGGCCCTTGCTCACGAAATGATGCCAGAGCCACGCGAGCAAGGCCGCGCAGAAGAACCATGTGAAGTACGGCTGCGCCTCCACGCGCTCGGAAAGCGTGACAGGGCGCAGTGGTTCCGGCTCCGAGGATTTGGCAAGCTCCGCAGCGCCTGGGTAGGCCGAGATGGGATGGTGCGTCCTGGGCATCAGCCTGCACCCGGTGAAAACTACCGCCGCCGTGTACACGGCGATGTGAATCAACGACGCCGGGGAGAAGATGGTGCGGGAGAGCGGGATGACGCCTGTCAGGTCCTGCAGAAAATGCCCCTGCGTGGCGACGATGAGGGGCGCCGACGACGACAATCCGAATTGCCAGACGGCGACGGCGGCGTAGACAGTCGCCATGAAAAACGGGAAGTGCAGGCCGATGCCGCGGCGCTCGGCTTCGCGGGCGAAGTAGACGCCGATCAACGGACTGAGCGAGTAGCCGAGGCCCCAGAAGCAGTACGACGCGGCGGCCGAAAGCAGCACCGCCAGAATCACCATTTGGTTGCGCGTCCTGGGCAGGCGCGAGAGCCCGCCGACAAGGCGTTGAAAGAAGGGCGTCGAAGCCAGCGCGCCGCCCAGCACGATGATGAGCGTCATCTGGCTTGTGAACGGCACGAGCGACCAGAAGCCTTTGTAATAGGCGTCCAAAATCTGTCCGGGCGCCGAACCCAGCATCCAGGCGGCGGAGGCGAGCGCGATCAACATGATCAAGCTGGCCGTAATTGCGTCTGGAACAAACTGGACTATCGAGTCCGCGAAACGATCAAGCCGGGAACGTTGCATGCAAGAGGCGAAGGTTGGATCATACCACTACGCCCCGCGCGGAAGGCTAGTGGGCGTTGCAGCAAGCGCAGAGGCGCAGGTTTTTGAAATGCGCCGTGGCGGTCAGGAGGCCGCCTATCGTCATAAGCACCGCTTCGGAATACTGGAACTGGACCGCTTCCAGTTTCGCCAGGGCAAAAAAGGTCAAGCCGGCGCCGAACAGATAGAGCGAGAGCGGATTGCGATGGGTGGTGAAGCTTTTGATCAACTGCGTCGAACCGATCAGAAACGTACAGGCTAAGATCGCCCATTCGAATTCGGGACCGGCGATCCAACCCAGACCGGAAGCGGTGAGCAATCCCATCGCCATAGGCAGCACGGCGCAGTGAATCGCGCAGCCGATTGAAAGCAACATCCCATAACGGTCTAAAGTTTGCGTGTTCGACTCAGGCATGTAGGCGTACTTTCAATTGATAACACAATCTCACGAATGGATGCAAGTTTTCGCTGTTGCTAAGGACGGATTCTTTCCGCCGAAAGTTCCTTACACCCGCACGCTGAGGCCGTCGGAGAGGGTATTTCGATAGGCTTTCCAGGCCGGAATAAAACCGATCAGCAAGCTCGCCAGCAGCACCGCGCCCAGGTAGATCCACCCCGCAGGGGTTGGCGGCTGGATGGGGATGTAGAGCCCGAAGTGATCCTCGACGGTCTGCTGCAGGGCCGCGCTGAGGCCATAGATCAGCGCCACGCCCATCACGCAGCCGGCCAGCGTCAACAGAAAACTCTCAAACACCAACAGCGAAATGATTTTGCCGGGCCCTGCACCGATGGCTCGCAGGATGGCCATCTCCCGCCGCCGTTCGTTCAGCGACGTGTAGAGCGAGACCAGCATGCCCAGCAGCCCGACGATCGTTACGAAAAACGTGATGACCGTGAGCGCGTCCTCGGCGTAGCCGAGTGTCCGCCACAACTCCTGCAATGTCACGCCGGGGACGATCGCCTGCAGCGGTTCTTCGGTGAACGTGTTGATCTCGCGCTGCACCCGCAGGGTGTCGATGCGCCGTTTGTTTCGCAGCAGGAACGATGTGATCTGGTCCACCTTCACCGATTCCTTGGTGATCTTGCTGGCCGGCACCTCTTCGCCAGGCAGCGGCGGAGCGCCGTCGGCCCAATCGATATGAACCGCGCTGATGCCTTCGAGCAATATGTACAAGGAGCGGTCCACCGGAGTGGCGGTCTTGCTTAGGATTCCCGAGACCGTGAACGGCTTGTCGTCGTGATCCTGGATGCCGCGTCCGGCCGCGGAGGCGACTCCGTGCGTGATCACAACTTTCTGCCCGACCTTGTAGTTGAGCGCACGCGCCACATCGGCGCCGAGCGCCACATCGAAAATCCCTTTCGGCTCCTGGCCCTCCTGGAACGACAACGACCGGTCCCGCCGGTAGCGGAGATGCTTGTAGAAGTTCTCGTCGGTTCCCACGACGCGGAACCCTCGGTGCGAATCGCCCAGCGAATAGGGAATCGTCCACTCAACCGCCGGGTGGTTTTTGAACTTCAAATAGCTCTCGTAGGAAATGTTGTTCGTCGCCTGCCCAATGCGGAACACGCTGTAGAGCAGCAGTTGCAGCGAACCGCCCCGCGCGCCCACGATCAGGTCCGTCTGCGAAATCGTGCCTTCGAAACTTTGACGCGCGCCTACGCGGACATTCTCCACACCGACAAGGAGGGCGATCGACAGAGCGATCGATAGCACGGTCAGCGCTGTTGTCAGCTTCCGGTTCTTCAACGAGTGATAGGCGAGGGAGAGGAGAACCATTTGCTATTCCGCCGTGGCCACCGTTTGGGCCTTATTCAGCTCACCAAGATCCAACTGTTTGTCGAAGAGGTGCATCAGCGAGCGGTCGTGGCTAACGAAGAGAATGGTAGCCTTCGCCTCCCGGCAGCTTTCAAACAGCAACTCGAGGAACCTCTCGCGGTGATCGTAGTCGAGCGACGAAGTGGGCTCGTCAGCGATGATCAACTCGGGCGCGCCCAGCAGGGCGCGCGCCGCCGCTACGCGTTGTTGCTGCCCCACCGACAAATCGGTGACCTTCCGGTGGAGCAGGTGCAGGATACCGAGTTTGTCCGCAGCTTGCCGTGCGGCGTCCTCCAGGTTCCCGATGTTCTTGCGCCGTTCGGCGTGCAGCCGGCACGGCAGCGTGATGTTCTCAACCACGGTGAGGTACGGGATGAGATTGAAGAGTTGAAAGATGTAGCCCAGATGGGCGCCGCGAAACGCGTCCCGTTGGGAACCTGTCATTTTCGCGATCTCGCGGTCCAACACCCTCACCTCACCGGTGAAGTTCGTCAACACGCCGGAGAGAATTCCCAGCAGAGTCGTCTTGCCGGAGCCGGACGGCCCGAACAAGAAGACGCGTTCGCCGGAAGCGACTTCCAGTTGATCGATGTCGAGAACCAACGCGCCGGGTGTGTAGCCGAACCGGAGGTTCCTGCAGACGACCGCGCTCATTTCGCGATCCGTAGCGTTTCTTTTCCGGTTTTCACTTCCACGCTGGACTGCTGTTCGCCTGCGATCAACGCCACATCGGTGTCGTGGATCTTGGGAAACACTTTGGCGATTCCGAAACTGATGACTGTGCCGGCCAGCGGCTTGGCGCACTGCACGTCGAACTCGGCATGGACCTCCGAGTGCTCTTCGTGCTTCGCGCCCTTCGTCTTCGCGTCGTGATGCTCCACTTCCACCTTTGCCGATTTCGGCGTGATTTTGCAGCCGGGAATCACCACCATTTCGCCGAACCGGGCCTTTAGCGTGTTCAGCGCCGCCGCCTGATTGGCCTTGTCCGCGGCGGACTTCGCCTCATGCTCAAAGCCCACTACCGATTCGGCGGGCGCCTCGAACTCGATCACGCCCTTCGGCGCGCCCTTGGTGGACTCAAAGGCGATATTGATTTTCGCCGCGCCATGCTCGTGCGCTTTGCGGCTGCGTTGCTGGGCGGGCAGAGTGACTGCCAGAATGGCCAGGAGGAAGGCGAAGCGCATGTTATTCGTCCTTGTACGGTTCGATTTGAACACCGGCGACCTGGAAACCCACGTCACCGTAAGGGCTCTTGATGGTGGAGATGTTCAGCTTGCCGTGAATCCACACCGGGTCCCAGAAGCTCATCTTGACCTTCTTCTGGTTGTTCATTTTCACTTGCACGATCTGGTTCGGCGGAGGCGGCGGCGTATGGATGCATGCGCCGACGTAGGGAACCAGCAGGAACTCGGTGACGATCTCGGAGTCATCTTCCAACGGTACCATGTAGCCGGGAATCTTCACCATCTTTCCGTCCAACGCTTTCAGGGACGGAGAGATTTTGCCGGTGCGGTAATTGAGTTCGCGAAGCATCCGCCAATCCATCTTGGCGGGCTGATCCTCGGCCGCGTACGCGGCCGGAACGATCGAAGCATCCAGACGAAAATCGCTACGGTCCATGTCGCGGTTGACGACGTAGATCATGACGGAAAGCATCAGCGCCAGGATTATGCCATGAACGAATTTCATCTTTGATCTCCGGAAAGCTTCCTACAGGATCTCACGGAAGTAAGAGTCTCGGAAAGGGGCAGAGGTTACCGGTTCTATTGAACCGGTGGCTCCTCGCCGTCCGCCGCGACACCGTTTTCGGAGTCCGGCACCACGGTCGCGGCCGCGACGTGGTCGTTCTCCTCCATCTTCACCACGCGGACGCCCTGCGCACCGCGGCCAGTCCGCCGGATTTCGCCGGCTTCGATGCGGATGATCTTACCGTCGGCGGTGATGATCATCAGGTCGGTGTCTTCCTTCACTTTCATGACGGAGACCACCTTCCCGGTCTTGCGCGTTATGTCCATATTGATGACACCCTTGCCGCCGCGGTGGGTCAACCGGTAATCCACCAGAGGGGTGCGTTTGCCGTAGCCGTTCTCGGAAATCGAGAGGATCAGGTCGCCCTCGGTGCAGATTTCGGCGCCGATGATCACGTCGTCCGGGCTCAACTCCATGCCTTTCACGCCCCGCGCCTGCCGGCCCATGGCCCGCACTTCCTCTTCCTTGAACTTGATGGCCTTGCCCTCATGGGTGGCCATGAAGATGTAGTTGTCACCGTCGGTCAGGAGCGCCTCGATCAACTCGTCGCCGTCGTCAAGCGACAGCGCGATTATGCCGCGCGCCATTGGATTGTCGAACTCGCTCAGCGAGCTCTTCTTGATGACGCCCTGGCGGGTAATCATCACGATGTTCTTGCCATCCACGAACTCGCGCACAGGCAGGAAGCCTTTCACGGTTTCGTCGGGCTGCAGATTGATCAGGCTGTTGATGTGTTTGCCCTTCGACGCGGTTCCAGCGTCCGGGATTACATAGTTCTTCAGCCAATACACGCGGCCCTTGCTGGTAAAGATCAGCAGGTAGGCATGCGTGGAGGCGACGATCAAGTGCTCAACCACATCCTCCGAGCGCGTCGTCATTCCGATGCGCCCCTTCCCGCCCCGTGTCTGGCGGCGGTAGGTGTCGACCGCGGTTCGCTTCAAATAGCCGCCCCGCGTGACCGTGATCGCGACATCTTCCTGCTGAATCAGATCCTCGATCTCAATCTCGCCGGTGTCCTCGATAATCTGCGTCCGGCGCTCGTCGCCGAAGTCCTTGAGAACCTCGCGCAGCTCTTTTACGATCACAGCGCGCAGAACCTTGTCCGAGCCTAGAATCTCCAGGTACTCGGCGATCAACCGCTGGATGTCGGCCAATTCGTCGAGAATCTTCTGCTGCTCCATGTTGGTCAAACGCTGGAGTTGCAGTTCGATGATGGCCTGCGCCTGGCGCTCCGAGAATTCGAAGCGGCCAATCAAGCGGTCCTTGGCTTCGCGCGGGGTCTTCGAGTCGCGAATCAGCTTGATCACTTCGTCCAGGTGATCCAGCGCCTTTTTGAAGCCGAGCAAGATGTGCTCGCGGTCGCGGGCCTTGCGCAGCAGGTAGTCGGTGCGGCGGCGGACTACTTCCACGCGGTGATCGATGAACCGCTTCAGACAGTCGACCAGGCCCAGTTCGCGCGGCTGCCCGTTGACGATCGAAAGCATGATGACGCCGAAGCTGGTTTGCATCTGCGTCTGCTTAAACAGATTGTTTAGAACGATTTCCGGCTGTTCGCCGCGTTTCAACTCGAACACGATCCGCATGCCGTCGCGGTCGCTTTCGTCGCGAATTTCGGAGATGCCTTCGATCTTCTTTTCGTTCACCAGCCCGGCGACGTTTTCAATGAGCCGGGCCTTGTTCACCTGGTAGGGGATCTCGGTGACGATGATCGCTTCACGGTCCTTGCCGATGCTCTCGGTCGAGGCCTTGGCGCGCAGCTTTAGCGAGCCGCGGCCCTTGGTGTAGGCGTCGTAGATGCCTTGACGGCCGAGGATATACCCGCCGGTCGGAAAATCGGGCCCGGTAACGATCTGCATCACCTCTTGCAGCGATGCCGCGGGTTTCTGCACGAGCAGAATCGTCGCCTCCACCACTTCGCGCAGATTGTGCGGCGGAATGTTGGTGGCCATACCCACGGCGATTCCGGCCGATCCGTTCACCAGCAGGTTCGGCACGCGCGACGGCAGCACCACGGGCTCCTGCTCGGAATCGTCGTAGTTGGAGCGGAAGTCGACCGTCTCTTTGTCGATATCCTCCATCAGCGCATTGGCGATGCGCGTGAGACGCGCTTCCGTGTACCGCATTGCGGCCGGCGGATCACCGTCCACCGAACCGAAATTCCCCTGCCCGTCCACCAACTGGTAGCGCATCGAGAACGGCTGCGCCATTCGGACCAGCGCGTCGTAGATGGCCGAATCTCCGTGCGGATGGTACTTGCCCATCACCTCGCCGACGATTTTGGCGCACTTCTTCGTCGGCCGGTTATAGTTTAGGCCTAACTCGCTCATTCCAAATAGGATGCGGCGATGGACCGGCTTCAACCCGTCGCGAACGTCGGGCAGCGCCCGGCTGATGATAACGGACATCGCGTAGTCGAGAAACGACTTTCGCATCTCGTCTTCGATGTTGACGGGAATGAGATTTTTCGAATTCTCGCCAGGCGGCGGGGGAAGCGGTTTTTGTTCGTCGGCCAAATGGCGCTCCTTTTGGGCTCGGGGGAATCCTCTATTCTAGCAATTTAAAGGCCCTACCGATACCGCCGTGAAACATTCCCGCCTCAGTATGTTCTTACGGAACCGGAACGGCGATTGGGGAGTCTAACGGGGCATGCGCTGGATGTGGCTAGCGGCCGTGGCCGCCGGATGGAGTCAAGTGAAGGTCCAGGTCTCCGACGCGGCCACGCAGGAACCAGTCGTTCACGCCAGGGTAGTTGCGATCGACGTGGAACACGGCCGCCCGCCCGTCGAGCTCCTGACTGGCGACCTGGGAACTGTTGAATTCAAAGGACTTCCGGTCGGCCGGTACATGGTCCATGTAAGCAAAGCGGGTTACCTCCGTTTCCATTCCGGGCGCCAACTCGCCATTCCCGCGTCCGGCAAAGCGGGCATGGAGCCGGTTCTGCTGGAGCGCCAGGCGGTCATATCGGGCCGCGTCTTGGATGCCGACGGCGAACCGATGGAACACGTGATGGTCGGCGCGGTACGGCCTGATGGCAGCCGGCGAGGACTCAACTTCGAGACGCAGACCGACGACCGGGGAATCTTTCGAATCGCCCGTATCCCGCCGGGAACCTACGTGGTGGTTGCCGTTCCGAATGACGCAGAGATGGGCGCGAACGTCTCCGTTCAGACCTTTTATCCGAACGGTTCGGACGCGGAACAGGCGGCTCCGGTCACGCTCCGCGCCGGAGAGCAGCGCGAAGGAATCGATATCCGCATGCAGCGGCGAACGGCCGTGATGGTCTCCGGACGCGTCACCAATTGGCCCGCGCAGGGCGGCCACGGATCGGTTCAACTCTCGCCCGTTCGCGGCGGTGCGCTAGCCAGGCAGTACTCGGGCAGTATCTTTCCGGACGGACGATTCACCGCCGCGTCCATTCTCGCGGGCGAATACACTCTTCGTGCTGTTCTACACGGCGAACGGAGCCTCCAGGCCGTCGGCCAGCGGAAGATCTCTGTGGGTGACACCCCGGTTGAGGATGCCAACGTCGAACTGAAGCCACTGCTCACCGTCAATGTGAAGGTCCGCCGGGAGGATCGCTCGGCCAAGCCGCTGACCGGCCGGCGCGTCGGCATTTCCTCCGTGGAATCCGAACACGGCGCCGGCAACGATGGAGGGATTGAGCAAGACGGAACGGTCAGGATCGAAGGCATTGAACCGGGACAGAATCGAGTACTCGCCTCCCTTCCTGACGGCGAGTACATTCAGACGGTGATCGCGAATGGGCAGGTGCGTCCGGGTATGGACCTGGATTTCTCGGGCGGCGCCGTGCCCGTGGAAATTGTGATCGGCAATCAGCCGGGCAAAGTGACCGGCACTGTGGAAGGCGAGGGACCGTCGCCATCCGTGCTGCTGATCCCGGACGGGGTTGACAACGAACGCCTTCTGCGGCAGGAGAGCTTCACCATGCAGGTTGTGAATGGCGAATTCGAGGTGTCGAATGTTCGCCCTGGAAAGTACCACGTTCTGGCCGTCCCGGTCTTTGATGTCGACGTGCGGGAAATCTGGCCCAAGATGAAAGACCGATCCACGGCAATCGTCGTCGAAAAGAACGGGACTACACCCGCGAAACTGAAGCTGCAAAAATAGAATGGCCGTGCGCGGACTCCTCCTGCTGGCGATTTTCGAAACGCTTCTGTTGGCCCAGACTCCTGGCTCGCTCACCGGGCGCGTGCTGGACGCGCGAACGAACGCGCCACTGGCGGGTGTGCGTGTGGTCGCCAGGAAGCTAGACGCACCCGAGACGAAGGCCTCCCACGGTACGCGCACGAACGAAGAGGGCGTCTACCTGTTCCCCGCCCTGGAGGCCGGGGGGTACGTCCTGCACTTTGAACGGGCAGGCTACATAAAGAGCAATAGCCAGTTCGCCCTGCGAAAGATCCGGGTTGTGACGGGCGAGACATCCAAGGAGGCGGAGTTCCTGCTGTTCGAGCAGTCTGTATTGCTCGGCCGCGTGCTCGATTCGGATGGCGATCCGGTGGACAAGGCGGAGGTGACTGTTACGGCATGGAATCGAAACGGCTATGCGTTGCGGACCCAGACCGACGACGAAGGCCGCTTCCGAGCCGCGGGCCTAATCGGCGGTCCTTACTTAGTCGCGGCCAATCCCGGTTCTAGCTCAGCCCTGGCTGCCAGCGGCGAACCAACGCTCGAGGTGCGTACCTACTTCCCGTCCACGACTGAAGCGGACTCGGCCAGCGTAGTTCATCTGGAACAAGGGGAGACTCGCGAGGGCATCGAGATCCGTGTCCGCCGTGTCCCTGCCATCCGGATCGCCGGCCAGATTTCCGGTTTTCCGGAGGGCGCCACAGGGGCCGGTCTCGAACTGTACCGGGTCGCCGATTCCGGTGTCTCCTTCGTGAATCGAGCAGAGCCTGTCCGCCGGATCCACGTGGAGAGGCCCGGTTCCTTCGAACTCTCAATGGTTCCAACCGGCGAATACGACTTGGTGGCCAAAGCCTGGAATGGCCCGGCGTCTGCCATCGGAATTCTACGACTACGCGCCGGCGCAGCCGGTCTCGACGGCCTCTCCATCCCCATGCGGCCCTACGCAAAGGTGGAGGCGCGAATCCGCTGGGACGGCGCACCCGTCAAGCTTCCGCAGAGAGCGTTTTGGGCTATTTCTCACCAGCCTTTGTACTTTACCGGCGTCTTCGGGACGACGGAAACCGAAGGGACGGCACGGTTTGAAAGACTCGGTCCCACCGTTTACACGCTCACCTCCGGCCGCGCCGAAGGCTGGTACGTCAAGTCCGTCCTGTTGAACGGCCGACCGCAGAGAGGCCTTGCCATCGACCCCACCAACGGCGGCGACTTGGAAATCCAACTCTCCAGCCGGCCGGCGGCCATCCGCGGCAAGGTCGCGATTCCCGCCGGCTACCAGGGCCACGCCGAAGCGTGTTTGTTTCCAGACGGTGTCCAGGGCCCTGAACTCGCCCACCGGTTTCGAAGCGTGCCGGCGACCACGGGTTCCTTTGAGTTCGCAAGCGTGGCGCCAGGTAAGTACAAATTGGCGGTCGTTTCCACGGGACTGAATCCGCGCGTCCTAAGCCCCGGCTTTCTCGACCGCCTTGGCGCCAAGGTTTACGAAGTCTTAACGGAGGAAGGCGTTACAACCACGGTGGATGCTCGTCTAGTCGAAGTGAAAGATGTGGATCCGAATTAGCTGGCTTGCGGCCGCGGCGCCGCTCCTCGCACAGACCGCTACCATCGCCGGCCGCGTGACCCACGCAGGCACGGGCGAACCCGTGAAACGGGCTGTGGTCAGCGCCGCCACCGAGAACGGCCGCTCCGTCCGCGCGATGACGAATGAGGAGGGCCAGTTCCTGGTCCCCAATCTCGCCAAGGGCAAATACTGGATCACGGCGGAGAAGGTGGGCTTCATCCGGGGCGCCTACCGCTCCAAGACCCCGTCCAGTTGGGGCGACTCCGTCGAGATCGAAGGCGGCGAGAACAAGACCGGCGTCGACATCGCGATGCAAAAACAGGGCGTGCTGGCGGGCCGGGTCATCGACGAAGCGGGCGACCCGGTCGAAAACGCGTCCGTCCAGGCCGTCCCTCTGCGCGCCACTCGGCGCGGCGGCAGCTACTCGGCCATGACCGACGATCGCGGCGACTACCGAATTTCGAAGCTTCCGCCCGGCAGCTACCGCGTTTACGCCAGCCGGCGCGTGGACCGGGACGAGTTGCTTGTCGAACGCGTCAACGGCCGCGCTACCGCCGAAGCGCCCACTTACTATCCCAGCACCATCGATCCGGCCTCCGCGGCGGCCGTTCGCATCGGCCCCGGCGAGGAACGCACCGGCGCCGAAATCCGGATGCAGCGCTCCACCGTCGTCACAGTCCGCGGACGCGTTGCGGGCGACATCACAGCGGACCGGAGCACCAACGTGTCGCTCATGACCACGTCTTCCATGACGTTCGGATTTCGCGGCGGCCCCGGCTCCGCCCTGAAACCGGACGGCAGCTTTGAATTTCGCAACGTCCGGCCCGGCGACTATCAGATCGTGGTGATGAGCTTCGATCGCGGCGGGCCCAAAGTCCTGGGCCGGCAGGCGCTGACCGTGGGCCAGCAGGACGTCAATGGAATCGCCGTGAACGCCCAGCCGCCGCTCAAGGTCGATGGACGCATACGCGCCGACGGGGAACCGCCGTTCCAGTTCGGAAAAATGCGGATTAACTTCACCGGTGAGGACGGCGGTTTCGGCCGCGGCGGCCCGCCGGGATTCGGCCGCTCCGAATCGGATGAAAACGGGCTCTTCTCAGTGAGCGGCGTGTCACGTGACAAGCTAAGCTTGGACCTCCAGACCCCCAACGGCGTCTACGTCAAGAACGTCTACGCCGCGGGCCAGCTTTTGCCAGGCCTCGACATCGACTTTTCCGTCACCGGCGGCCCGCTTGAGATTGTGCTGGGCAACAAACCGGCCGCCATTTCCGGCACCGTAGAAGGAGCTACGGCGGAGTCTCCGCGGATGACCATTTATGCTGTCGCCGACGATGTGCCGCTCCGCTTCGACGGTTGGCGCCGCAAGCGCCAATCGCTTTCAAGCGGCGCCACGTCCTTCACGCTGTCGAACCTGCGCCCCGGAACCTACCGGGTGGCCGCGTTCGAGGAGACCGAAATCTCCGACGCCACTACCGACCCCGCCTTCTGGGAGCGTTTCCGCGACCGCATTGCGACGATCAAGGCCGGCGAAGGTGAGACCGGTCAGGTAAAGGTGCGGCTGATCACCGCGCAAGACCTGGATCAGTAGCGGGTAGCCGGCCCCCGCACACGCGGGGAGTGGGGGATTCGGCGGGTTCTAGGCTGCGAATCCTAGGCACAATCCTAGGCCCGTCTTGTGAGAACTCAGGCCGCCGTACCGCACTACTTATCTGTAGACCCAATCTTCAGATACCTGTGTTTCCGCCGTTCGGCGGGACCAAGGTCGACGTGTTCCCGCGCGTGGGTCGAAGGAAAGGAATTGAAATGAAGAAAACCTGCATTCGGACGGTACTGGCACTCATTCTATCGACCGCCGGAGCGTCGGGCACAACGCTCACTTACACCGACCGCACTAACTGGGAGGCTGCGGTCAACACGATCACTTTGTATAACCTGGGAATCGACGATCCCGGCCAGGGAACGGTGTTTCCCGCGGGCGGACTTATCGTGAGCGACTTACAAGTCACCGGCTGGGTGAATACCGGGCAAGACCTGAGCCGCATCACGCCCGACTCGCCGCCCGGGCAGCCCTGGTATCAATGGGGCAGCGGTCCCTTCCTCCGGTCGGGTGACAAGACCGGATCGAACACGGTCTATATTCGCATTGCATTCTCGGCGCCCGTTGCGGCGTACGGCTTCAACTTCGGCGGCGGCGGCGGGTTCGAGGCGCCGAGCACCTATGGCTTGCCCGCCAGCATCACTGTGACCCCGCAAGGTATCGCCTCCAGCACCGTGACGACCGGCTATATGCCCAACTGGTCGTTTTTCGGCGTCACCAGCACCTCTCAGACATTTAGTTACGTAGATATCGCTATGAATACCACAGACCGCTATGTCGTAATCGACGACATTGCCAAAGCCCTTGTCAATGAAGCGCCTCCACCTCCCCCTCCCCCTTCGGAAATTTTCGAGCCGGGGACACTCCTGCAGATCGGCATCGGCAGCGCGCTCTTCCTTGCCGGACGCCGCCGGTTTTCCATGAGCTAAGCCAACTGCGATTGCACTTAACTCCAGCCGCGTGCGCGGGCCGCCCGTCCGCGCACGCGGCCTTTTTTTCCTCTGTTAGAATCGGTGTACAGACGATGAGACGCGCCGTTACCGTTGCCCTCGCCATCACCGTGTTCGCGGTGAACCTGGACGCCCAGCGGAAGAACAAGAAAAAGGAAGTGGAGATCACTCAGACTTTAGAGGTTTTGCCTGACCCGCCCGCGTCCGTCACTGTGGAAACCGCCAAACTGGAATTTCTAGTCTCTCCGCTCACCGGCAAGGGGCTGCTCTCCGCGCAAGTCCGCGAAGGTCTGAAAGCGCTGAAACAGCAGGCAGGCGGCGGACGGCAGATCGTCAAATTGCGCGCCTGGGTGGCCGGCACCGGCGACCAGCGGCGTGTGCAAGCGATCGTCAGCGAAACCTTCGCGGAAAAACGTCTCCCCATTCCCGCAGTCAGCACCATCCAAATCGGGCAGATTCCTCTGGAAGGCGCTCAGGTGATTCTTGAGGCCATCGTCTCAGGAAAGAAAGTTGTCAACCCCAACGGTCTTGTGTTCTTAAGCGGTATGGGCGGCGAAGGCAAGGGTGGTCCAGCGGACCTTCTTCCACCGCTCGACAAAGCCATCGCCGATCTGAGCAAGGCCACCAAGCTCGCCGGTGGCGACAACGCCGGGGTCTTGCGCGTGACCTGCCTGCTCTCCGCACTGGACAAGGTCAATGAGGTCCGGTCACGAGTCGCCGCGGCCTTTCCCGCCGCGGTGCTTACCGTCGTGCAGGCCGAACGCTTGCACGACAAACCTCTGGCCGAATGCGAGGCTGTAGCGCGGCTCTCGACCAAACCCGCCTCCGGTTTGAGCTTTTTGAATCCGCAGGAGATGAACCCGTCGCCGATGTACTCGAAGGCGGCCGTGGTGGGCGGAGAAAAAGTCATCCTCACTGGCACCCAGCTTGCATTCAACTCGGCCGACGCCGATGTCGATCTCGCCTTTCAACGGATGGCTAAGATCGTGGAAGCGGCCAAGTCGTCCATGAAGCACGTGGCGTTTTCCAGCATCTACTCGACGTCGAGCGCCATGACTGCCAAGATCCGGGCCAAGCGTTTCAACTACTACGACAAAGCGCGGCCGCCTGCCAGCACGCTGCTGGTGTTCGAAGGACTTCCGTCCATGGACGCCTCCTTCGCCATCGAGTTGGTCGCGGTACCGGCCCAATGAACGGCGACGCCGCTCGCGATCTGGCCGCCGGATTCATTGAACGCGGCGATACTCAGAGCTGGTTCGACGCACTCTATAAGCACGCCGGCCGGAATTTCGATGTGATCCCGTGGGCGGACCGGGAGATGAACGTCCATCTGCGGGATTGGTGCGAGCGGGAAGGCAGGCCGGCGCCGGGCGAGCGCGTGGTCGTCGTCGGCTGCGGCTTGGGAGACGACGCCGAGGCGATGGCCGCCCGGGGCGCCGTAGTCGACGCATTCGATCTCTCGCCCGAGGCCATCGCCTGGGCGAGCGAGCGTTTTCCGAATTCACCGGTGCGTTACCAGGCCGCCAACCTATTTGCATTCCGAGGATCGTACGAGTTGGTGGTGGAGAGCTACACGCTCCAGGCCATGCCCTTGGAAATGCGAGCACGCGCCATCGAGGCGGTGGCCAACCTGGCGGCCCCCGGCGGCGAAGTAATCGTCATCTGCCGGGGACGCGCCGAGACCGATCCTCCCGGCGAACTCCCCTGGCCGCTGGCTCCGTCCGACATCCAAAGGTTCGCGGCACACGGGCTGGCGACCATCGCCTTCGAAGACTTCGACGACCCATACGAACCCGGCAAGCGCCGATTCCGCTACCACGGGCGCCGGGCTTAACAGCCGATTTGTCCACGGCAGGTGCTCTGCCTCGCACTTGCCCGGCCCGGTTTTGCCGTCGCCTGTACGTTTCTGTGACAGGTGACTTTGCTTTTACGGAGTGTCAGGCGCCTATCGTTGCCGCAAAGACCGCATCGCAAAAAAACTCCGTGGGCCTGCGGATGGGTGCATGCCGCCAGCGTTTCGGTCCCCAGGCAGGGCGTTATCGACGATTTTCTCGCTCGCTTTGCCCACCACAAACGCGACGCCGCGCCCCTTGGGCGAACGAACAAATGCTTCATGACGAGGCGGCTTTTTTGAATAGCGCCGGCCCATCGCGGTGCACGCGGAAGGTATTGCCTCCCGGTGAGCAGAAAGCGCTCTTCGGCACGCTCGGCAGAACAAGAAGTCCGTGGAGTTGGATCGCGCGCACGATTCAGTTCGAGAGAATACCCGAAACGACGTGTCCATGTACGTCGGTCAACCGGCGGCGGGTGCCGTTGTGGTAGTAAGTCAGCTTCTCGTGATTCAGTCCCAACAGATGCAATGCTGTCGCGTGAAAATCGTAGATGGAGACCGGATCCACGGCGGGTTTGTAGCCGAGTTCGTCAGACTCGCCGTAGGAAAAGCCCGGCTTTACTCCGGCACCGGCTAGCCAGCAGGTGAAACAGTCCGGATGATGATCGCGGCCGGCCGTGTTGCCGGAGCCCTGCGACACCGGCGTACGGCCGAACTCCGTCACGCCCATCACCAGCGTGTCCTTGAGCAGCCCGCGTGAATCGAGATCCTTCAGCAATGCGCCCACCGGCTTGTCGTAGTCCTTCGCGTTTCCGGAGTGATTCGTGATCAGGTTCCCGTGCGCGTCCCAGCTGTTGCTGGCGCCGCCGTGGAAAATCTGCACAAAGCGCACGCCCTTTTCGAGCAGTCTTCGCCCAAGCAGACAATTACGGGGCAGACCGGAGGCATTCTTGTCGTCGAGCCCGTACATCTTGCGCGTGGCTTCGCTTTCCTGACTCAAGTCGGCGATGCCTGGGATGCTAAGTTGCATGCTCGCCGCCAGTTCGTAGGTCCGGATTCGAGCGTCAAGCGTGCTGTCGCCGGGATGCGTCTCGGCGTAGGTGCGGTTCATCCGGTCGAGCCAGTCCATGCCGGCCTTGCGCGCGCCGGGATCTAGGTCCTTCGGACTCGAGAGGTCGGGCACCGGATCGCCCTCGCTGCGGAACGGCGTGCCTTGCACCGCCGCTGGCAGAAATCCGTTCGACCACTGCAGGCTCCCGCCCCAAGGCTGTGTGCGAGCGTCCGGCAGGACGACGAATGCGGGCAGGTTTTCGTTGCCGGCGCCCAGCGCATAGGTCACCCACGCGCCCATGGAAGGGAAACCGCTCAGAACGAATCCCGTGTTCATCTGCGCGAGGGCTGGCATGTGGTTGGCACTTTTGGCCACCATGCTCCGGATCACGGTGAGCTTGTCGGCGGATTCGGCGATATGCGGCAGCAGATCGCTTACCCAAAGCCCGCTTTGGCCGCGCTGTTTAAATTCGAAAGGGCATCCCATCAGGTTGCCGCCCTGTCCGAAAAAGGTCGGCATGTCGAACGGCTTGCCGGTCCGTTTGGTCAACTCGGGCTTCGCGTCGAATGTGTCGATGTGGCTCATGCCGCCGACAGCGAAGATCTGAATCACGCGCTTCGCTTTCGCCGCAAAATGCGTGCTCGCCGGAGCGTCCAGCGCGGATAGCGCCAGCCAGCCGAACCCGGCACCAGTATCAAAAAGCAGCCTCCGCCGCGTCCTATTATTCGACATACAAGAACTCGCTTGTATTCAAAAGCCCCCAGCACAGCGTTTCCGAGCCGCTCTCTTTCACCAGGGCGGCGCTGGCATCGATCTCCCAGCCTTGCGGCTTACGGCCGAGCGTCAACGTGAAGGCCCGGTTGATCTGGGCCTCCACGGCGGCGGTCTCGTGGCGCAGGCGCGCCGCGAATGCCTTCGCCTGCTGATTCATAAAGCCGTTGTTCATCAGACTGAGCGCTTGCAGGGCGGTAGTGGTCGCGGCACGCTTCGGCATCTTCACCCCAGGCAGTGGACAATCGAGCGCCTCCAGCATCGGACTGCCGGCCGTGATTGCGTTCATCCGGTAGATCGTGCGCCGCAACTGTTCAGGCTCACTCGATTCGTTGAGATGGTATACGCGATAGCTACCCGTCGTGTCCGCGATCTTAAATGGCTGGAAGCCCTTCCCGAACATCTGGGGATTCAGTTGACCGCTCACGCTCAGAATCGAATCGCGGACCACTTCGCCCTGCACTCGGCGCGGCGTGAATCGCCACAGCAGCCGGTTCTCGGCGTCCTTCTTCGCCGCCTCGGCGTTCAACGCCGACGACTGCTGGTAGGCCTCCGACAGGAGGATCGTCTTGTGCAGAGCCTTGAGCTGGCCGCCGCCAGCACGAAACTCCGTCGCGAGCCAATCGAGCAACTCGGGATGGCTTGGCTGGCCGCCGTTGTATCCGAAGTCGTTCGGGTTCTCCACCAGCCCGGTGCCGAAATGGTGATGCCAAACGCGGTTGACGGCCACTCGCCAGAACAGCGGATTGTTCTCCGCCGTGATCCAGTCCGCCAGCTTGCGGCGCTTGTCTGTGTCGGAAGCGCCGGGTGCGAGCCCGAATTCCGCCGCGACGCCTTTCACGGCCGAGATGCCGCCCGGAGGTACAACCTCGCCCTTCTTGGTCACATCTCCACGGCCAAGCACATGCGTCGGAGCGGCCGGGCGCACAGCGGCGATCCACGCCGGTTCCGGCACCGGGATCGCCGCCAGCAGTTTTCGCTGCTGTCTGAGTCCTTGTTCGGCCGATTCCAACGCCTCCCGTTGCGAATCGTTCATCCGCGCGCGCAACACATCGGCCGGGTAGTTCGACACGCCTTGCGAGTACGATGCCGCCATCTCGGCGGCGGTCAACGCGCGGTCATATAGCCGCGCTTCCTCCACATGCAACTCCACGTTTGCAGTAAAGCGGGCCACGGCGTCGCCCGGAAAATAAGTTTGCAGCTTCGACGAAGCCGTTCCCTGTTCCGGCAGGTACGCAGCGCCGTACGGATTGCCGTTGCGGTAGATCTGAATGCGGTCGTCCGCCCGATAAACGATCGCCAGGTGCAGCAACCCGCCTTCGGCCGTGTCCTCCGGCGCGCCGTTCACGCCGGCGGTGCGGAAACGCCCGATCGACGTGTTCTCCCACTGGCGGTTCTTGCCCGCCGCGTACTGCAATCCGTCGACGCTGGCCCCTCGGAAGCCGCTCCGGTTGCGGAGTTCGAAAACCGCCACGGCCTTCGACGGCTGCTTTTTCACGCGGATCCACGCTTCGAGCGTCTTCTCGCGAATTTCCTTCTCGAGTGTGGAAGTGGTGAGCGTCACCGTCTCCGCCTTTTCGCCCGGCGCCAGGACTCCGCCTTCAATCCGCGCGTTCGCCGGCAACACTCCGTGCAGTCCGGCCGCATCGTTGCGGGCATCCACGTCGAACGTCCATCGCGCATACGGCCGCGGCGCGGTTGGATCCGGCGCGGGCCGGACGGTGCGATACGCTTCGGCGATCGTTCTTTCCCACTCGGCGATTTGCGCTTCGATCGGTTGGACCTTCTCTTCCCGCGAACGGCGTTCCTCGGGCGTTAGCAGTGGAAGCGACGAGGGGTTGGGATCGATGGTATCCGGGCTGTGCCCGATGGCCGGCCACACCGACGAGAGCGCCGAACGCATCCGGTAGTATTCGCGCTGCGGAATCGGATCGAACTTGTGATCGTGGCAGCGAGCGCAGTTCACCGTGAGGCCGAGAAACGTCTGCCCCACCACGCCGAGCATCTCCTCAAGCATGTCCTCGCGCACCGCCTCGCGCTCGGAGTCGACCGCCGAAGTCAACCCAATTGCATCGGTAGGCCCCATGGTCAGAAGGGCCGTCGCGAGCATGCTTTCATGCGTGGTTTTTTCGAGGACATCGCCCGCGATCTGCTCGCGAGCGAACTGCGCGTACGGCTTGTCGGCGTTCAAGCTGCGAATCACGTAGTCGCGATACTTCCATACGTTCTCTCGCAACTGGTCGCGCTCGAAGCCCTCGCTTTCGGCGTAGCGCGCCAAGTCGAGCCAATGCCGTGCCCAACGCTCACCGTAATGGGGCGACGCCAGCATCCGGTCCACCAGCCGCTCATACGCATCGGCTCTCGAGTCTGCAACGAAGGCGTCCACCGCCGCTGGATCCGGGGGCAGGCCCAGCAGGTCAATACTCAATCGGCGGATCAAGGTCCGGCGGTCTGCGCGCGGGGAAGGCTGCAATCCGGCCTTTTCGAGCCCCGCGTGAACCCAACGATCTATCGGCGAGCGCGCCCATCGCTCTGGTGCCGGGGGCGCTGTGGATTTCACCAACGGCTGCAAGGACCACCACTCGGGCCCGGCGCGCTTTTCCACAATCGGCGCGGACCAGGGCGCTCCCGCTTCGATCCATTCGCGCAGCGCACGCCGCTCCTCGGCGGGCAAAGGAGCCGAGGGTGGCATTTGCCCTTTTTCAATTCGTTGCCAGAGCACACTCCCCGCCAAGTCCGCAGGTTTGATCGCGGCGCCTCGTATGCCGCCCCGGATGGCCGTTTCGCGGCGGGTCAGATCGAGATTCGCCATCTTCACCTTGGTGCTGTGGCAACTCACGCAACGGCGCTGCAGGATTTCGATCGCGGATGTTGCCGGTTCGGCGGCGGCCAAGCCCGGCGCGGCTAAAAGAACCGTGGCAAACGAAGCCAGTGGGCGCATTCTGGTATGACCAGATTTTTTTTATCACGACGAGACCACCCCGGTCAATCCATCCAGGAGCATGCTGCAGATCGAAGCCTCGTCAAAGCCTGTACTCACGGCGTCAATCTGCATCCTCACAAACACGAAGTCACGAGGATCGATACTGCGATTACGCGTACTGATGCTCGTGACCCGTAGCGGCTCGGCCGCCACGGCAACGAGTCAGGCCCGATTCGAGAACACGGACCAGCAGTGGGCTACTTGTTTAGTTCGCGTCGGGAAGAACCAGAAGTTCGAACGGGCCATTGGCCGTGGTGGGGTCCAGCGCAATCACAGTGCGAACCGTGTTTCCCATCAGCGGAAGGCGTCCCGAATCGATGGCGACCGTTTTCGTCCCCGTCGGCGTCACACGAGCCTGGTACACGCCAGCCGGAACGGTGAGGAAGTCGCTCGCGAACGGGAATGGAACGCGAGTGAGAGTAGGTGAACCGGGCAGGGGCGCGTAGGGTGTGGTAGCGAAGACGTCAACAGTAGGGGCCGTTGACGCACCATGGACGACCCGAAGCTTTGTCATCCCCATGCCCGGCGCCATTACATCGTCGCCAGCACCCATTAGCGTGAGTGTACCGGCCGCTACGCGGCCGAAGGCGAAGAAAGTGTAAGCCTGTCCGCCCTGCAGCGCGACGGCACCGGACGAGAGCACGGTCGTGCTGGTGCCGGCCAAGTTGACGCTAAACGTGTACGAGGCGGGCGGGACCGGTGTGTATTCGGTGAAGCCTTTGAAGCGAATGCCCTGGAAGACGAGGTTGCCATTGGCAAGAACATCGACGGCCGGTGCATCCGCCGAAGCGTGGACGACGCGAACTCACGCCGTGTTGGAAGGGACTTGCGCCATCATGGCACAAGCAGACAGAATGCCGGCAAATGCGGCAGTGCGGACGCACTTCATAAGGTACTCTCCTGGAGAATGAAAGGCGGAGATGAATTCTCAGCCGTTAGCAGGTTCCCGGTACGGCGGTCGCCGTATCTCCGGGCCTGTTAATGGAGATGTCGCACTCCAGGAGAGTGATTCCTTTTTTGTTAAAACGCGTACTTCAGAGCCATCTGCCACTGCCGGGGCACATAGGCCGCGAAAGCGCCGAAGATGCGGCCGGCGACGCCGGGGCAATCGACGCACGCATTCGGATTGGCGAGGTTGACATGGTTTGTGAAGTTGAACGCCTCGGCGCGGAACTGAATGGTGTGGCCTTCCTTGATCCCGAACGTCTTGAAGAACGACATGTCGAGCTGGCCGAAGGAAGGACCGACGATCTGATTGCGCCCAACGGTTCCAAACCGGGCCCGCTGCGGCCGCTGCCACGGGCCATTGGTCTGGCCATTCGCCGTCAGCGGTGCGCTGGCGGTCTGGAACCAGCCAGCCTGGCCGGGGTTATCGATCCGGTAGTCGCCCACCAGGTCCGGCCGGCACCAACCGGTGTCGCGGTCGGCGTTGCAATCGCGATAGCTGGGCGTGAAGGGCTGCCCGGCCATCCAACTCCACGTTCCATTCATCTGCCATCCGCCGGCCAGGAACTCGAGCGCTTTGGAAGCGTTCGCCATGTGCTTGCGGCCCTTGCCAAACGGCACTTCGTATAAGCTGCCGATGAAGAATACGTGGCGCCGGTTGTTGTTGGAGACGCCGCGGGCCAACTTCGCGTCACGCGGGTAGTAGGTGCCGTCGAAGTCGATGTTCTTGGAGAACGTGTAATGCGACATTACGTTCATACCGTTCGAAAAGCGGCGGTCGAACTTCAACTGCACTGAGTGGTAATTGTTGCTGGCATCGCTGCCGTAGTAGCGCAGATTCTGGGTCCAGCCGAACTTCTGGAAGAACGGTTTGCGCTGGTTGGTCGTAGTCGTGCCGAAACCGTTGATGTCGGCCTGGTTCGGATCGTAGTCTCCGCCAACTCCGGCGAACACGTGCGTGCCTTTTGTGCCGACGTAGCCGATCTCAAACGAGGAATTGGCATTCAACTGGCGTTGAATCGTGAAGTTCCAGGCGTCGACAGTGGGGAAGCGGATCGGATTGGTGATTACGAACGCCGTTACGCCGTTCGGCAGAATGTTGCGTCCGTTCGGTCCTTTGCGCTGCGCCGAGAGAATCGAACCGGGATCGAGGCTGGTTGGACCGCTGGCGAGCGAGAAGACCGAGTCGAAGTTATTGGCTGGCTGCACCGATTGAATGCCGAGCACGGGCAGATTCTGCGTGACGTTATGCCCGAAGATCGAGCCAAAAACGCCCAGGTTGAAGCCGCGGCCGTAGCCGGCGCGAATCACCGTCTTCGGCGTGAGCTGATAGGCAATGCCAAGACGAGGCGCGAAAAGCTTATTCGATGTGTTGACGTTCAAGTCCAAGCCGACGCCATCGCGGCCTGCCACCAGGACTTCGCCCGTCTCCACATCGACGAACCCACCGTTGCCGGCGGCGTTCACGCGCTGCGGCCGGTAGTTCTCCCAGCGCAGTCCGTAGTTCACCGTCAGTTTGTTGGTGACGCGCCACTGATCCTGCGCGAAGAAGAAGAACCGATTCTGTGTTTCACTGGCGTTGAGCACATTGGAGACATAGCGTTCGAAGCGGCTAACGTCGCCGATCAGATACGCCGCCAGGCCGGAGCCGCCTCCGGTTGGGCCCTGCGTGCGGGCGGCGTCAAAGTTCAGTTCTCCGGAACGGTGCCGATCCGACGGAACGCGCAGATTGCGGGCGTGGCGTAAATCGGCTCCGAACTTGAATGTGTGATTGCCTTGGATCTTCGTCCAGTTGTTGACGAACTGATACTGCTTTTCGTCCTGAATCAAAGGACAGTTGCAGCCGTTCACGCCGAGCGCATAGCCGAAGCGGAACAGGTTGTTGCCATACCCGTTGATGAAGAAGGCGGGCATTCCGGAGTTGAAGTTGTCGTCTACGTTTAGGCCCGGAATCCCAGCGTCCTTGGCCGGGGCCGTGCCAATGCCGTTGGGCTGGCCGAAGACGTTATAGCGCATGAAGCCGAACCGGAAATCGGTAAGCAGCGTGGGACGCATGTTGTAGTCGAAACCGCCGGCGACGGAGTGATTTTGGGAATCCGATGCGCCCGCGTACGCGTTGGTCGAGCCCGACGCATCCAGGCCCGGGCCGCCGGCCACCAGGCCGAACGAACCCGGCGCCACCATCCCGAAATCCTGCACGGAGTAGCGGCCAAAAGTGTGAAGCTTTTCGGTGGTGTAGTGGTCCACGCGAACGTTGAACCCGGGATTTCCATTTTGGGTCTCCCGGACCCCCACAGTATACACCAACGCCTCACTCCCGTGCCGGATTTGATCAGAATCCCCTTTCCGAGGGCGGGCCAGTGCCTGCGGATGGCTTCTTTCGACCA